>Ga0210403_10000191_pt1 | contig 69132 bp, 74 predicted proteins | sample IncBWC19MmetaG_FD_150863 | JGI IMG/M metagenome (GOLD analysis project Ga0210403, IMG submission 150863) | Forest soil microbial communities from Barre Woods Harvard Forest LTER site, Petersham, Massachusetts, United States - Inc-BW-C-19-M | ecosystem: Environmental > Terrestrial > Soil >...
CTGGCCTGCTCTACGTGTTCTCCATGAAGGAAATCCTTCTCTGCTTGTGAAAGTGTGTCCATCGTTCGTTCTCCATCACAAAGTGTGAAGGCCGGTGGTTGTGATCCCACCGGCCAAGTGGTTTGGCCTATACATCCGTACCACCATCGCCCAGCTTCTCGGCACAATGGCGCTTTCTTGCGAGGCGATTGAAAACGTTAACCAACAAATCTGTGAGCCATTGAAACTCTCAACTCCGATTGCCTGCCGTGTGCAACGGCTGTTGCCATTTCAATCGCTTGCTGTCTCTTGCGCAATTCCTGCCAACGAGGTCTGAGTTTGTCGGCATCCTTCGCGGCTTTGATTCCAGCACCGCACTTCTGAATGGACTGCTCACGCTTTTTTCGAGCAATGGTCAGATCGTATTGAAGTGATTCGATTCTGTTCTCAATGCTCTTCTTTTCAGTGCGCGACAGGAAAGCGCCTTGATCGGCAAGCACCTGTTGTGCTTGTGCAATCTGTTGTTCGATGAGATGAACAACCCCATCGTGCTTTGCGAGTTCGCTTTCAGACCATTGCTTCGCCTCGGCTTCGGTGAGCCGCCCTATAAGCAACCGGTCGAGCTGTTCCAACTCCTGCTTCCAACCCGGCCCATCAACAATGGCTGCCTCAACTGCGGATTCCTTCAATGGTTGGTCAACTACTGATTCTCTCTTTGACATGGTGTTACTCTCCTTTGGTACGATGTGAAACTCTTCCTGCAAACAACAAACCTGTTGCGGTTTTTCAACCGTCAACAGGCTCTGTCAGATTCGGGTTGGAAACTTACAGCCCTGCGGCACTCCGTGCTTCAGCTTCGCTCATACCGCTTGCGCGATATGCCTTGAACTGACGTTCCTTGAATCCTTCAAGCTGTTTGTCAGCGAAGTGCTCTATTGGTGCCGTTCCGTTGTTGATTACGATACCGGGAAACCAATTAATCTTGCTTAAGCTGTCGTGTGAGATAAACCGCCTGATTTGGGATTCGGTGAACTGCCAGCCATCAGGAAGTTTTTCCTCCCTCATCCGCTTTGCTACAGCAAGCTTCTGCTCACTGCTGCAATTCCTTGTTGCTTCATTGAAGTGCTCAACCTCCTTAGCATTGAAGGGCATGAGCACTTCTCTTAATTCTGTGTCCATAACTGTTTTCTCCTTTACAACTGATTTTGGTCGCCTGCTTAACAAATCAAAAAGGGAAGTCTTTCAGACCCGTGAGGTCTTCAAAAGCTGCATCCTCTGCCATTTGCCGTGTGGCTTGTGCGGCCGTTGCCTTTTGTCTGACTCGGTCAACACAATCCGCGATAGCATTTGCAAGTTGTTCTTTTGTGGTAATTGGGCCGTTGTGAAATTGCCAATCGTCCAAATACAACTCAATCTGTGCTAGTCCTTTTTCGCGGTCATTCTTCATTCGACGCAAAGCGATGTTGGTCAACCGCGCTGCTTCAATCTTCGACAGCGTTCGCTGTTCGATGTGCTTCTTATTGGCATCACCGTCATCGAGTTGCGCCAGTGCAGCCTTGTTGCGTTCCTGCCCTAGGTCGCTGTTGTAGTCATGAAAACGCCTCAGAAAGCCTTTAAACAAGTTCATACTGCTCACCTCATCATGTCGCCAAAGTTCTGTTGCAGTTCTGCATCTATCAACGCATCTTCCATCAAGGCTCGTGCCTCTGCCCGTGGATCAACGGTCAGCTTCGCGTATCGTTCCATCATGGCCGGTTCAAAATCTACGGCCTTGCGCAACTCCCAAGCCAAGGCATGAACGAACGCGTCTGTTTGGTCTTTGAAGGTTGTTAGAGGGAAGTTCTCCAACTCGCTCTTGAAATCGGCCAACCAAGGAGCACTCTCAGGCAATTGCACAATGCCTTTGTTCACCAACCAACACACCGCACCTGCGCGTTCCTCTTTGCTGCCCTTCGGATTCATCGGCACAATCGGCATCGGCAGATTGAGCATCCCGTAACCACCGGCTGCACGCTCGACGCAGACGGCCTCGGGGTAAATACCGTAGCGCCGTATCATTGCCTGGTAGAAATCAATCAACTGTTGGTTCATCACGTCAGGTCGCCACCGGCCACGGCGCACACCCAAAACCTTGATGTGGTCACCCCCATCGCTGCACTGTCCCAAGCAAACGAAGGCCGTGTATGCCCCGCTTTCAGTTTCGGTTTGTGCTGCGTCCACACCAATCCACAACTTCTCAATGGTGCCAATCATCCGGTACGTGGGCATCATCGAAAGATCGAAGTAGCTGAGATCACCGAGCGACGGCGTTTGCTGAAATTGAGCCATCCAATAGTAAGAAGTGATGCGGTTGAAGATGGCCTTCAGTTGTCGAATACCATACCGCTCAGGCCACAGCGCAGAGTAAGCGTCATAGACGATCTTTTTCCCGCTGTATTGATCGTCAAACCAAGCATCACGGCCATTCTCGTTGACGGCAGGCAAATGTAATCGCAGAAATTGCCGGTCTTCACTGCTCAACAACCAACCGATGGTGTCCGACGGGTGGAGTCTCGCTTGAGTGGCAATCACGATGCCGTCAGGGGTCAACCTGTTCATCGCAGCCGAAACAACACCATCAATGATGCTGTTGCGTTTGACCTCAGACTTCGCTTCCATGCCGGATTTGAACAGGTCATCAAAACTCATCTCTGAATAACCAAAGCCTGCGAGCGAGCCGTTGATACCTGTGCCGCGATACGTCCAATCAAGGCTCTTGTCACTCGCCAACTTCCACTCTGATGTGTGGTCAGGTGAAACAGGCAACTTGCAGAGGTTGCGCGATGCGCGGCAAAACTTGTTGCTTAAATCCTGCCCATTGCACACCAGGCCGAAGTGAGAATCGTGATGACCTTCTGCCAACCACCACGCAGGTGCATACACGTTGATGATTTCCGATTTCCCATGCCGAGGCGGAACTTCAACAATGCCGTGCTTGCGCTCACGGTAACAACGTTCAACCACATCGCAAATCAGGCGATGATGGAGGCCGGTCGCGTAGTTGCGCGGTCTGTTCTTCTCGTAATATTCGAGCAATGTCATGACCCGGCCTCCAGTTGATTCCTAAAAGGGTGTTCTTCCATCACCACACGACAAGTACGCTTGCGGGCCTTCACTCTGTCTAACTCTTCAAGTCGTTCGTCTTCGTACAGACCGGCAAACGCATTGAGATATTCAAGCTGTTGCTCGATGGGGATCACCTGTTGTTCCACGCTGACGTTGGCCGAGATGCTCTTGGTTGGTGCATTCGAGCCAGTCAACTTCGCAATGGAAGCAAGCACCCCCCGAATGCTGTTACCAACCTCAGGTGGTACTTGGCCTTCCCACAATTGGGAAGCCAATTCTGTGAGCAAAGAGACCTGGTGTTGTACGTACTCAGAGAATTGCTCCTTGGTTGCCAGTTGAAACCCCGTACGCAGCTTGGCGAGGTTCCGGTTAACAGTTTCGCGGGTTAAACCGAGTTCGGCAGCGATGATGGTTTGCGTTTTGCCTTCCACCGTGCCTTGCACGATCTTCTGTTGGTTTGCGGCTTGCTTCGCTTTTGAATGGCGTGGACTCATGCGGCCTCTTTCTGACGGTTGATCCACGCGAGAACATCTTCACGCACGAAGCGGACGGTTGAACCAATACGGAGCACAGGAAAAGGATTCATCCTCATGCGTTCGCGGCCTCGCTCCGAGGTGTATTCGTAGACACTTCGCCTGCTCACTCGCAAGAGTGCCGCCACCTCATCAATGGTCAAGATTGTTTGTTCCATGGCCCGTTACCTCTGTTGTTCGACAAGTGACAGAATCACCGCACCCCGTTCACCTGTGGTGCGTTGGATAACACCATCAGCAACCAACTTGTCGAGAACCTCGGCATACTCTTGCGTATTCACCCCGCGTCCAACAAGGTTGTAAAAGCTGCGTTCGTACTGCGTTTCTTTTCCGGCAGTCCGCGCCAAAACCCGCTTGATGCGGAGTGCAACCAACTCGTTGAGCAGTTCATTCTGTTTCACTATTTTTCTCCTTTTGTTCCGAATCGAACTCTTGTGATTCTTTGTAGTACCGCCTCACGGTGCTTTCAGGCACTTCGACCACACTTGCAATCTCTTTGAAGGTCTTGCCGTCAATGTCACGAAGCTTGGCAATGTCCAAGGTCAACTGAGCCTTTGCGGGGTCGGCGGGCCTGCCTGGTTTCTTACCAACTCCCGCAAACGGCTCTGCATTGTCGTCAACCACCTTGAAGTTGCCGATGGTGGCCAAGTGGGGCCTGCCTTGCAAGATCATGTCGGGTATCAACTCATCAAGATCACGTCCGCAGATGCAGTGAAAGCGAATCGTTGTTGTTGGTGCGTCTTCGGTGCACAGGCCGTAAAAGTTCGTGCCTGCCGCACCGAACTCCCCAGACCCTCGGAACATATTTCCAAGCGTCATCGTGTTTGCATTCTCAAAACCCTTTGCTGAGTGGTGAGCAACCCACACCGAGCGGGCACCAATGCTGAGGAGATTCAGAACGTTTTCGGTAAGCACCTTCACATGCTCAACATCGTTCTCACTCCCTTCCAAATACCGGACCGCAGTGTCAATGAAAACGTCCGCGCCTTTTGCCAACGCAAGCAACAGCGGGTCGGTCAGCGCAATTTTCTTCTTTGACAAGGTTTGCAAGTACAATCCCCCATCGGGATTGGTGATGGGGTCGTACAAGTGCTCAATCAAGCCGAGCAGCTTCAGCCTTTTCTTGATCGAACCTCTGCCGGCTTCAGGGCACAGGTAAATGACGCGTTTTGCTTTATCAACCTCGAAGCGTTCATCACCAAACAATGACCAGCCTGTGAGCAATGCTTTCACGATGCACAACAGCACCCATGTCTTACCGACCTTCGGCAATGCTCCAAACCAGGTTGATTCACCCTTATGTGCAAGGTGCTTTATCACCCACGGCAAATCGTCTTCTTGTTCAACTTCGGATTTCGTGTCCCAAGCATCATCCGGGTCCACTTCGCCACCTTCGTAAACAACTCCCCACCTGTCGCAGTACCGATAGAAGATGACAACATTTAAGTGCGGTAGTTCCTTCCTCAGTTGGGGCAACCACTTCAGGTCAGCCTCTTCCTCATTCGGATCAACAATCACCAACATGCTTGCGTTCGCTTCAACAAGGTGTGCCTTGACGGCAATCATGTTGCGTTGTGTTCCGAGGTGAAGGCGTCTTTCAAGCGTCAGCTGCTCGGTGTGTGCCGGTGCTGCCTCAACATCGATGACGTTCTTGTTGCCCGTGCCTGCACACACCAACGCAGTCTGATGGGCTACTCTTGCGGGCACATTGATTTCTTTTGTGATGGGGGTGTTGTGCAGGAACTTCAACCGGTCAGGGGCATAACGCCTTTTTTGCATCACTTCTTCAAATCTCGGTTGAACTTCGGGATACGGGCACGACACCACAACCACACCTGGTGGGTCCTCGGTGACCGTTTCCCACGCGATGTCATCCAACACATCTGCCGGTGCGTCAGTGCCAATCCGCTCTTGTGATCTGCCGAGCGTTGCACGTGCCCACGCCTCGCTTTTTAAATAAACGTGTGTGATCTTGTTCATAGGTATTCTTTCGCCCAAAAGCAAAGCCTCAGCTTTTGGCTGAGGCCGGTGAGACTCTAATGTTGGTTAACTACTCAGACGGTCGCCGCTTGCTCCTGAGGGTGCTCATGATTCTGGTACACGTAATCGCCACACTTGTCACAGAAGTTCGTCTTCACATGTGCAGAGTTGCCCACTTTGCGTGTCACCTGAGGCCGTGTAAGTTCCAGATTGGTTGGATCAGGCACCTTGGGCCGGTCACTTAGGTCAACTGTGTCAGGTGTGATGCGAGTCTGCACCGTGCGGCACTTGTCTTTCAGCAGGGGCAATGGCTCTAACAACAGGTGCAGCCTGTAGTAGGACTCTTCCAACAACCGCTTGGCCTGTGCCTTCCTTTGTTCAAAGGTCTTGCTCTTGTACTTTGGTTTGGGACGCGCACCTTCGGTGAACTTGGATTCAGCAACCATGTGCATCCAACTGTCCAGATAACCCTGATACTCGTTGGCCGCTTGCATGACTTCAGGTGTGAACTCAATTCTAGGAAGCGGTGTAGAACAGGGAAGCTTGCCGGTTGTAAGCAACACACGCAGACGTTCCCACTGTTCTGAGCGCCCCCCATCACGCGCCTCAAGATGTGAAGTCGCAAGTTCCATTTCCTCAACAGAAGGTTGATAACCCTTGATGGGGATCACTCGCAGCACCATCGAAGGCCCCGGCGTGCTCATGGTCAGTGAGTAAAATGCCCGCTTGCACTCTTCGTTGCAAAATGTTTCCCGCACCCACTTCAATCTGACAACAGGCGACCCACACTCCAAACATTCACAACCTCTTCGCAGATGCCAGTCTCTTAACCTCTTGTCGTAGCGACGACGCACCTCACGGTCCTGAAACATGCAGACCCAATGCACCTCATCGACATCACCTGAATTCAACAACTCCCACTGGCACTCCGCATAGACGCTAATGGCCTGCTTGTCGGCCTTCCACAGCTTGCGCAATACGGCCCAAGCAGCAACGTCCTTCGCCTTCGGCTCTCACCGATGAGGATTGATTCGTATCATAAAAACCGGCTACAACTTTCTGAAAGTCTTGATTCGACACTACGTGCACCGCGGCTTGCAGGCGACACTGAGTTCAGAGCAATCGAGGGACCAAAACTTTCGACTTCAAGAGTTGAAGTTACAGAGAGAAGCGGAGACCGTCAACCGATTGTGACACGCGGAGTGAATGGCATTGCACACCGAGGGAAAAACGCCAAAACGCCAAAATTGCGCCAAAATGTTTTTGCGGAACCGCGATAAGGCGATGGGAGCCACACACACTTTGTGTGGTCTCCCCATCGTGGTTTCCGCCACCATAATTCAGAAACTAGGGTTTTGGCTTTTTGGCGCATCACAATACGTCACACTCGACCCCTCGGACCTGGTGAAAACGGCCTCGCGCTGCTCATTGGAGGCCCGTGGTGAGGCGCGGCAATTTTGGCGCAACCTCAGTCTCAACCGCCTGATGTTAGATTTTGGTATTCAGTTGAGCAGTTGAGCGACGGTCACAAGATAGAGACACCAAGAATAAACCACCCACCATCAGATGTTTGCAGGGTATGTCGGCTAAACGTCGGCTAACCTCAACGAGAAGGCAATGCACGGATAGAGCTTGCAGAGTGTGCGGCCCGTTAGCGTAACCCCGTCAACGAGCCCCAATCCGTAGGGGACCACCGAATCAGCCAGGTTCGGACGAAGCGTACAATGACGGGCCATGTCTGAGAAGGTTTCGAAGATTTCAGCCGAAGCATTGCGTGAGGTCGAAGCCGCATTGAAGACGTACGTCGATGAAGTGATATCGGCTGACCTCAGCGATTGGTCGAAGGACTCGTACGCCTACCACGCAACGAACTTTGTCCGTTGGCTTACTGGTGATTTCAAACCGGGGTCACGTGGCCGGTCATAGCCTAAGAACCGGCCAACGCTGCGATTCCTGAGCCGTTGGAGCAACGATCTGAGCCGGTGCCGTCCGGACACACCTCGGCTTTCCGCTTGTTGAAGTTTGGTATGCTCCCGCAGCGGTGAGGGGTGAGCAAATGTCGAAAGCTTATCTGACGTTTTGGCGGAATCGTGAAGAGCCTCAAGGCTACAAAGTGGATGTGTCCTTTGACCATGATGCTGCGAAATCTATTCAGTACGGTAGTGAAGAAGAAGCTTGGAGTAATTGTGTGCTTCTGAATAGTTATAACATCGCAATCACGTCGCCACAAAGCGAGCAACATTATGTGCGTGATTTTCGCACTGAGAAACAACCATCAGGCTCATTCGCCATCATCTGTGAGTTGCCTTGGGAACCTCGGGAGCAGACCTGATGGGGGAGTGTCGGCTTCATAGGCTTGCCAACTCTTTGTGCAGGGCCTCGGCTCGGTCCATACGCGCCTTCAACTCGGGGTCTTGGTCAACACGTTCCAACATCTCTCGCAGTGCAAGGTTTGCGGCCTTCTCTTGTGTCAGCTTGCGCACCATGCAGAAGTAGCTCAGTTGTTCCCTGATGTCGATGTCCACAACCATTGTTGGTTTCTCCAATCTGAATTGACTTGCCCCCAGCACCGCAAGCTTGCCGGGTTTGCCGGGTCTTGTCGATGGCACCGAAGGTCAGCGAAGAAAAGGATGACCAAATTTTGAGCATCAACCGCGAAGTACATGGTTATTCTTCGACCTTGTTCCCATTCATTTCATGTTCAGCCAACCAAGCTGCCCATCCTGTTGGTTTACTCGGGTCAGGCAAAGCATGGAACATCATCACCAAGTCTTTTGCGATTTCTGATGTGACAATACCATGCTCGGGTACGGTGATCGTTGCATCAATCTCTTGTCCAGCTTTCAATTGAATGTCAGCTACCGCAACCAACTTGATCTGTACCTTGTTCTCGCTCATTGTTTGTTCTCCTTGATTGATTTCAACTACCCCATCGCTTCCAGTCGAAGTGAGATGGTTGTTCACTGTGCTTACTGATGCGGCAATATGTTGGAGTTTGGTATTCAGTCCGGTACTTTGTCCCAACTGACGTATACAAGCGTCTTGTTGTAGACGCTTGCATCACCAGTCTGGGTGCTCACGGTTCTGTCGAAGTGACAATACTTGTTTCCGATTGGTGCCTTGAAAAACTCGCAGTCATGCGGTTGTGGGTCTATAACCACGTACTGAGTCTCAGTGTTGTACTGCATGGCATAGGCCCAACGGCTTTTAGGGAAAAATGTTGTGATGTGAGGCCCGATGACCATGGGCAAAACGAGCAACACAAAGGGAAGAACGATAATGACACTCACGATGCCTACGTAAGTACGCAACTCGGTGTTGATCTTCGCTCGCAATATTCGCACAACAAAAGGTATTTTGAGGATCAACACTGCAAGCAACACAGGTGATGCACACACGGCAAGAAAAGCAACGATGATGAGAATGTCTTTCATCTCTTAACCTTCCTCTTCCCTGCCTTCGTCACCTTCCCCAACACCTGGTAACGGACAAACTACTGAACTGTTCGTGTGAGTGGATCGAGGCCTTTATCGTCTGAAATGAAAATTGGTATTGTCGCTTTATGGGAAGGCACTTCGGCGGTTTGTCTATCCGTTTGGTAATTTGCGCGGCTCGAAGCATCAACGACTTACAACCTGCATCCCATGGTTATCCCACGAGTCATTCTTATTTGTCGTCCGTTTCGATTGCTTCAGTTGCATGTTTGATGCTATACGCGACAAGGATACCTGAGTTGACCAACAGCTGAGTGTCCACGTGTTGACCATTGATCACGACCTTCGCTGTGTCTTCTTTGTATCCCTTCACAACCCCTGCAATCCCATATTTGTGCCTGCTGAAATCCCAATACACGACAGGCCCACCTGAGAAGCCGGGGTTATTGAATCCATCAATATAGAGAACAACAGCATCGGGGTTACGTGAATCCATGGCTGACATTGTGCCTCGCTTGATGAAGGGAACATTGAAGTTCACCTGAGTGCCAGCCCCGAATTGCGTACTAATCTGGTATGGGTATCCGAGAAACCATACCTGCTGACCGAATGCGTAGCCCCCACCGGTATCATCACCAGCTATGTCATAGGGTTTGGGAATCTTTTCATTCAACTTGAACACAGCAATGTCAACATCATCGGACTTGGGAAAGAGCGTCTTAACTGTTTGCAACGGTTTCCACGTCTTCTCTTGCCACACGTCGATTGTGGCTTTGGTGACTGGCAGACCTTCAACCATGTGGCGAGCCGTGACCAAATACGCCGTGCCTTTGTGTTCAACTAAGAAGGCAGACCCATACTTGTCCACAGCGTTATTCTTTATCAATAAGGTCCGCGCTAGAATCTCACCAGGTACAGCATCCTGAGCAGACAACACACAGGCGAGTGAGAGGCATACAAAAGCAAGGATGGCAGTCTGTCGCATTGAGGGTATTCCTTCACCACAATTCTACTTGCTGAGCGTCTTCGCTTCCAAAAACTTCATGCCGCGCGACGCTTCCTTAGGGCAGTGCGTGCTAGTAGTGCTGTTCGGTGACTCGCATTGTGGTGTTGCCGAGCATGTCACGAAGCGAAAGGTTGAACGACGGGCGGGCCTCGGTTACTTGCCGAGCGTTTTCTGAAATTGCTGCATTCCGGCCAACAAGCCTTGTGGTGTGATTTGCTTTTTGTAGACACGCAAAGTCGTGTCCATGGTCTTATGGCGCAACAACGCTTGAGCAACAGCGTAGTTGCCACCTGTCGCTTCAATGACGGCTGTGCAAGCACCTCTGCGACCGGCATACAGGCCCTTCCACGTGACGTCCTTTGCGGCCTTCGGGGTCTTCTCGCAACGGTCGCACTCTTTTTCACCAATGACGTGCGGCTTGATGACGCGGTTGAGCATATTTGGAAGATCAGCAATCAACCAAGCGTGAGGCGCAGTGTTGGCACACTTGCTGCGCCACAACTCCAACGGCACGCGCACCTGGTCAATGATGGGGACCGGTGCCATGCGCTCTTTGGTCTTCGGTGGGCCAACCTTGCCGTGTGACGGTTTGTTGCGGCGAATGTGAATCCAATCCTTATCAACGTCACCCCATTGCAGTCCGGCAACTTCTGCCGGTCCAAGGCCGAGGAAGCACGACAGGGCAATCACCAACTGAGCATCAACGTGGTCAACCAACGACGTGATGAGGTTTTCTGCCTCTTCCATCGTGTAATGCTCGGTGGGTTTCAAGTCCTTGCAATCTTTGGGAAGCTTCACGTGCCACGGATTGTCAAAACGCAGGTTGCGCTCGATGGCTTCGCTGAACATCGCAGAGGCCAACGCGCGAATGTGTTTTAGCGTGTTCTTGCCTTGCTTCGTTTTCAGTGACGAGAGGAAGCGCCGTGCCATTTCAGCGGTGTACTTCTGCAACGTGAGGGTGCCGAAGTGTTTCTTCAGATGTTGATTCCAAACTTGCTTGAAGCCGCGCACGGTCGAGGCACGCATTCCAGTGCCCTTCCACTTTTCTGACAATGGAGTTTTCTTGTCTTGACTGTCGCAGTAGGGCAGGTAATGTTGTTCCCAAAAATCAACAACCTTCATATCTTCAGCAGTGATTGCCGGTGCTGTGCTCAGCTTCGTGAGTTCCTTGTCACGCAGAACCTTGACCGCCTTGCAGGTTGCGGAGTTGTGCTCACGATCTTTGTCAGCAAGCTTCACTGACTTTCGTACTCGCACCAACACCCCATCGCGGTTCTCTGTTTGATAGAATTGCAAGTACCATGCGTCGTGCTGAAGATATACGTGACCTCTGCCGCGCTCGCCTTTTTTCTGCGTCATGCGGTCACGTTAACACATTAGCCGACAATAGCCGACAGCACCAAGGTGCCATACCTTTGGTGTTGCTCGTAAGTTATTTATATTGTGCTGTTTCCCTCACAGTGGCGGTGTAGCTCAGGTGGTTAGAGCGACGGTCTCATAATCCGTAGGTCGTAGGTTCGAGTCCTACCGCCGCCACCAATTAAATCAGCAAGTTCCGCAATTTCTCGTTCCTCACCACTTTCCGGCTGATGCGTGGCTGGTGCGGATTGGTGCAGAGTTGTTTCCGCTTCTTGGGCGGGAAGTTCGTCCAACTTGTCGACAAACGACACATTTGCGCCCGGAATGAGGTGCCCGTAAGTGTCCACTGTGACCTGAATTGAACTGTGCCCCATCTGTTCCTTCACGTACACAATCGAGGCACCGCTCTGAATCAGCAGAGAGCCGAACGTATGCCTGAGATCATGAAGCCGGATCTTACGGATTCCAGCCTTCGCCAGCACGGGCAGGAAGATTCGATGGTACAGGTTGTCGGGGTCAACAATCACGCCATCTGGTGAGCGGAATACTAGGTCGTCCGAGATATCGTTCTTTCCCTTCAGGAACGCTTCTAGCAAGCGCTTGTCCCGGAGTTCAATCAATGCCCTTCTCAACTCGCGTGAGAGGTCAACACGCCGGCTTCTCTTGCTCTTTGTGGTTGTATGCTCCCGACGAACGTAGTTGTGCTGCACGATCATGAAGCGATTGGAGTCGCACTCGTCCTTGCCGAACTGGATGTCACCCCACTGCAGAGCCACAAGTTCGCCGCGGCGAAGGCCAGCACGTAGAGCCGTCAGAAACAGGAGATGGTAGTCCGGACAAACTTCTTTGGCCGCATCGAGAAACAATTTCACTTCGGTCGGCGTTAACGCGACGCCTTTGGTCTCGGCGGTTTTGGCTGTCCTCGTAAACCTGCCTAGCCGGGCTGCCGGGTTCGATTCCACGAATCCCCCCTCGATAGCATGGTTGAAGATTGCCCGGACGACGCATAGGGCGTTACGCACCGTATTGCGCGAAAGATCCTTCGCAATGAGATCGTTGATCAATGCCTTAATGTCATCGCGTTTGACTTCGTCCAGGCGCTTGCTTCCGATTCGCGGTCGCAAATACTGCGCCAAGACCCCTTCGTAGCCGTCCGCGGTCGACGTCTTGCACTCGATTCGCGCGTAATCCTTAAGCCACCCATCCGCGTAGCTGCCGAATGTCGGCGTCTGCTTATCACGTTCGGCGAGGAAACCAGTGTCGCCAAGCGCCAGCCGGGCCTCAATCTCGCGACGGACCTTTTCCGCGGCTTCGCGCGTGCCGACGCACCGATTCTTGCGTCTCCCGTGGTGGTTGCAGTATACGTACCACTTCGTGCCGCGCTTTTTGATCTTCACGCCCATCAGTTCGTTCCCATCACTCCCGCAACCATGTCGTCCACGATACAGGCAACATCAACCGCTTGCACTCTGTGATTTTCCAACCACTGGTCGAAGGTGCTCCTGCGAACCAGAAGTTTTGTCCCGACCTGAACCGCCGGCAAGGGATTCGTTGCGCGGTGGATCCAATCGCGCAATGTGCGCTCCGACACACAGGCGTAGCGCTGGAGCGCTTTCACATCGAGCCATTCGGGTTGTGATCGTTCCTCAGTCATCGATTATCCCGCTCGTAGAACGTTAGCGTCTTCGAGTCGAAATAGACCCGCTCGTTGCTGACGGGTCCATGTCGCTGCTTCGCGATAATGAGCTCGTCCTCTCCGGTGAAATTGCCGTACTCGTCTACCGGTCTGTAAGTCAAAACGATGACGTGCGAATCGTTTTCGAGAGACCCTGTTTCCTTCAAACTGAACTTGTTGGGCCGTGCGTTCTGGTTTCCATCCTTCGGCCGAGATAGTTGGGAAATTGCTACGATTGGGACGCCGGTGTCTTTCGCAAGGCTGCGCAGGCCATTTGAAATCTTCGTGAGTCGCTCTTTTTCATCGCGCGCGGGCGCCGAGCACAACTGAACGTAGTCGACCAGCAGTAACTGGATCTTCTCCTGGCGTATCAGCAGTCGAGCCTTCGCGAGCAACTTGTGGAGGGTAATCGAACCATCCTCGACGACGAAAAGCGGCCATTTCCCGACTTCGAACATGACACTGCGAACACGATCCCGGGTATCTCTGTCCAAGTTTCGGGGGTAGCGAATCCGTTGAAACGGGATCCTCCCTGCGTGCGACCAGAGCCGCTGCAGTAGATCTTCTTTCGCCATTTCGATCGATACGAAGCCAACCGGTATTCCCTCTCGGCAGCTAGCGGCCGCAATCTGCAGAGCCAGAGCGGTCTTGCCGTCCCCGGTTCGGCCGCCGATTACCCACAATTCACCCTTTCTGATTCCCGTGGTAGCAACATCGATGGGATCAACGCTCGTCGAAAGGCCAATCAGGTCTCCAGCCCCATCAGCGATGTGCTCCCATTCGGTAAAGACTTGATCCGAGAACGAAAGGATGCGACGTGCCGGCGCTTCGTCTGAACCTGTTTGGATCTGAAGCATCTGATCACGCAGGTACTCCATGGCGTCGTTGGATGACATCTGATCAGCAATTCCACCGACCACAGCGCTACAGCCGTGAATTACCTTCCGTTGCGCGGATTTTTCCTTCAGGATGCGCGCGTAGCTCCGAATGGTCGGCCTATCCGGTAGCCCATCAATCAAACCGCTCAGATACCCCACATCCCCAACATCCGCCAGTTGCTTCCGGTCCGACAAAAGACTGATAAGCGTCACCAAATCAACCGCGGCGCCCTGGCGCGCAAGTTCCTCCATGCAGCGATAAATCTTCCGATGGCTATCAAGGAAGAAATCTTCGGCGACGACACCTAGGGCTGCCGACTCATCGTAGGCCGTGAGGTTCATCAGAATCGTGCCTAACAGCGAGCGCTCGACGACGACATCAGAGGGAAGGCTCTGGATTTCACGCTCTAAGACGCTCACTGCACGCCTCCTGCCCGTCGCTCCTGAAGTATCTTTTCGCTCGCGGGAACGTAGGTGGCTGGCAACTTCGTCGCCGAAGCGGCAGAAGACTGACGGTCAAGGCCCATTTTCAACTCGAGTTGATCGAACTTTTTTCGGAGTGACTCCATACTCAACACGTTGGCCATCCAAAACTCGTCGCGTTGCGCCCACCGGATCACCTTCTCAATCTGCTCCGAGCTCCGTTTGTCACGGTCCAGCATTCTCTGCGCTGTCACAGCCCAGTTGCGTTCCTGGGCAGCAGTGATGCGGCAGTTGGGTTTATTGCGAAGGATTTCCGATTTCAAGAGGGCGGAGAGCCTGCACGCTTGTTGAGAGGGCAGTCGGGTTATTTTCTGCTGAGTGGGAGTAGTCGCCTCGTCTGAACTACAAACCAGTTCAGACGAAGAGGTTTTGTCAGGAATCAGAGAATCAGGAATCAGAGAATCAGAGCGTTTCGCTTGCGTGGACTCACCGTATTCTAACGGTGGTTTAACCGTTAACTCTCCGTTGGGTGGCAAGTCTATGTTTTTGCAGGGAGGAGCCGGGAGTTTCGACTCGCGCTCTGTGTGGTGCGGTGACTGGTGCTTCTCGAAGTTTAAAACCTGAATCAGAGCAGCGCCGTCGACCACGTAGCGAGTGATAAAACCCTCACGTTCTAGCACGGTGAGATAACCGTTAACGTCCACACCTTCACGGTACGGGAAAAGCTCGCCTTTGATGCGGATCGGACGGTCTTCGAGGCGGCCGCGTTTGTCGGCTAGCATCCAGAGACCCTCGAATGTCAATTGGATCAAGGGATCGAGCATCCCGAGAATCTCGTTCTTGAAGAACCCCGGCTTGATGTTGCGCGATCTCATCCCCTCATCCCCGCGGCAAGTATAAGACTCCGCATCTCTGCCTTGAAGCCCGATGCACTAATCAGGCCCCGACGCCTCCGCAACTCGATGCCCGCCATCTTCCGCAAAATCAATCCCAAACTAGCTGAGCAGATCCCCCTTCTTCCCAACTCTGCGAGTTCCGCTGCCGGCCGTTTGGCAATGAAGTCGAATCCGCCACGGATGCCCAGGACCAACCCAAACGCACGCCTCTGGGCACCCGTCTTACCAGCCGTCGCACTCGGGTCCACAGTCGCCACGCGCCACAGTTTAGAGACGATGTAATCGGCAATCGCGTCAGTCATACTCTGTCACTCGAAGCGAGGTTCCCGCGGCGCCGTTTGAGCGCGCGGAGACCAGTTTGTCCGCAGCCCGGAAGTTGAAGTTCCCCGCGACTCCTTGAGCGTTCATCCCTAGCAGCCGCCCGCCGGCTGGATACCGTAGGATGTTGGGAATCGTCAGAGGTTCGGATCCAAACGTGAACGTATTCACGGTCGCGAAGTTGTCCAGAAGGCTTTTCACCTGCAGTCCCTGCGTGGCGCCGCCCGCCTCGTCTTCGAAAAGTTCTACCTGTCGCGTCGGACCCGTCGCCAGCACGTCGGTGAAGAAACCAGCGCTATTGTTCAGAGCGATCAATCGCAGCCGCGACGCCATCTACTTGCCCTCCTTCGCCAGAAATGCCTCGACGTCTTTCCCGTAACAGCAGTGCACCTCGTGGCCGGCGAGCTCGTGCCCGTCGGGATACTTGCGGTGATTCGCGACGAAGATCCGGTCGATGCTGGCGATGAGTTTCCCGAACCGTTCCGGACCCAGTCGCGCTTCGAGATCCAGCACGTCGAAGCCAGGGCCCGCATCGATTACGGGGATCTCGAGCGCCGCCGAGAGCGGGTACATGATTCCAAAGTTTCCGCTTGCCCGGGTCGCATTCGAAATCGCGCCACGAGAATTTTCTTGCTGGATATCTTGAAGTTCGGTCTGGCTGGTGCTAGTGTTCGGATTGATCATGTGAAGTCTCCGTTGGCGTCGCAACCTGGCTGGGGGCGACGCCACTGGCGTTTTTACGCCGTTACTCGCTCCGCGAATCGAATCAGCGCGTCTGTGCGGATCAGAACTCTTCGACCAACCCGAAATGCTTCTAGCTCACCGACACGAATAGCGTCGTCAATGGTACGTGTTGAAACGTCGAGCATGCTCGCGGCAGTGCATCGACCTACAAAGAGCTTCTCGGAAGTCACAGGGACAGGTGTAGTTTCGGTTGCCATTCAACAAATCCTCCCAAAGTAAACATTCTCTAAACCTCACACACTGAGCGAAGACCTCGTGCACGCAGACCCCGTGCACGCATTGCGAGTGAAAGCAACAAAGCCAACCTAGAAGAACTGGCAATAACTAGATCGCTTGACAACGATCACATCCGCCGCAGTACCGTTGGTCACATAAAGTTGAAATGTTCCGTTGTTGGCGGATTCGATAGTTCCGTGAATATCCGCAACGTTTAGCCCGGTATTCCCCGGCTGGAATGTGACGACAGACGTTGGTGTGTTACTAACTATTCCAGTGACTGCGGCAGTCGTGAATGGCGTGGCCGCTCCCGTATTGGTCGCCACGTTCGCCCATGCATTGAAGTTTGTGACGCCGCCGGTATAGCCAACTCCGAACTGATCCCCAGCAACGTTGGTCGCCTGTGAGTACATGATCGAACAGGTGAAACTGGAATTGATGGCGAGACCCGTTCCCGGCAACACGCAATTGAGCCCGGTAATGGCCTGCAAACCACTTGCATTCGCACTTGTGAAATCGTTATTTAGAAACACCTTGCCGGTCGCGCAATTGCTCGTTGTAAAGTAACCACTGACAGTCGGCCAATTGAATTGCTGACTGCCAAAGGTTCCCGTCGGGGCCTTAATGATAAAGAAGCCGGTTCCTGTGCTCTCTCCGCCGATTGTATTTACCCCGATATCCAATCCCGTGTATCCAGTTGGTGTGGCTCCAGAGGCGGGAAACATTCGTATCCCGGTAGCGCTTACCGTTCCCCCTGCGGATTGGTCGTCTATCTGGATTCCTATATGACCGTTAGAAAACGTGCCCCCCGTGTAGGGAGACATTATGTTAAGGGTGTAATCGTTAGTGTTGGTTCCAGTAATAGCGCCGCTCTTGAAGCGTGCTGCATAGTTTGCGGAAATCGTTCCCGTTGTTCCTGTGTTATAGAAATCGTTGACGGCCTCTGCGTAGAGCGCCCGGTTGTCAGAGATGGTCCCATTCCCGCTGTTGTAGGTGGCGAAGAAAGCGCCAAAGGACTGGGTCAGCGTTCCTGATCCGTTGTGGTCTGTTTCGTGGTAGATGCCATACGTGCTTCCTAATAAGTTACCGGCATATCCAGATGGAGTGGCGATCTGCCCGTTGAAAAGAAATTGATTGTTATGCGTTGGAATCTGGGTAGCCATCGCCGCATTGACGATGGCGATAGACTGGGAAGCGGTGCCAGAAGCGGTAGGCGCAGCGACAGTGAATACGGTCGGACAGATATCCTCCATGGCGAACCCGTAGTTCACTCCTGGCGGATAATTGCCTGAGTTCGTGATCCCGCAGATTCGTCCGGGCACAGTCAACTGCCCGATGTTAGCGGTTGGGTAAGTCGTGCCATCGGTGAAGGTTGCTTGGCCGTGTTGATACATGACCTGAGACGCGCCGTTGCCAGAACCGACATGGGAAAGGGTGAAGGCGCTGAGCGGATTGGCTTGTGTGACCTGCCCGGTTTCCGCTGCTGAGGTCTGAGTACCGTGTGAGGTCGGATCGGCGAAAGTCAGGGATGTAGCAGAGGCCGTTGTCAGCGTCGCATTCTGGGAGTTGAGCCAAGTTGCGGTGGTTAGGCCGGTGAAGGTGGCGATCTGACCGGCAACCAGCGTGCCACCAGTGATCGTCAGCGTGACAACATTGCCAGCCGATTCAGAAACGTTTGTAACGGTGGAGGACTTGGTGCCTGCGGTAAGTACGTCTTGAAAGTTCCAGCAATCCTGCGCCGATGCTCCGAGGGTGAAGTAATTGCCGCATTCATTGAAGAATGGGCTGCTCTGGTTTACGCCTAAACTGGTCGCGGCAGTCGCATTGGAATGGACGATGAAGTTCGCGGATGATGTGTTACTTATCGTTGTGTTAAATGTCGTGTTGGCTAGAGTCTGATTGCCTGTGGCCGAAGTAACGGCGTTCCACGCGGGCGCACCACCAGTTCCACTACTTCGGTTCCCGCCGCTCGATTGAGCAAAGCCCGGCACCGCCGCCAGAAGCAGCCAGAGAAGCAATTGGATTTTCATGGGATTTAAGTGAGGCTTAGTTTTTGATGAAGCGCAGAGTGGTGTAGTGTCGGTTGGCATTAAACAAGTCTCCCAAGTGGAACCGTGTGGAACAGGATTGATTACACGCTTAGGAAAGTATTCGGTGTGGAGTGAAGATTGAAGTGAAGTTGGAGTAAATCTGGAGTGATCTGAAGTCTGTTAGTGCAGCGAGCGCTTTTTCCGACTCGGTCGTTCTTTGTAAATATCGTATGCTGTGGCACTTGATCGGCCTGTTAGTTTTCCAATGAAATCGAATCTGCCTTCTTGATCCCCAAAACGCTGACAAGAATTGGTAAACCAGTCGCTCCGTGTGCTTGAGTCGATGTTAGAGTTGTCGAGCACATCCCACAAATGAAAAGCAGGGAAGCCTTTGCGCGCGTCCTCCTCAGAGAACCGACGTTTCCCACTCGCCAGGTTGGAGATGCGCTTCAGCTCTTGATTCAATACCGCAAACTGTTCCCCTAGCTGCTCGTTGTCGGTTTGCGATTGCAGAGGCGCGGTCACGACCCCACTCTCAGGCGGCAGGGTATTCGGCGTAGCGTAGGGCCTGGCCATTTTCGCAGCTTCTGGGCTTCGTGGGTCGGCGAAAACGTCCTCTCTGGCCTTTCTCGCAGCGACTAGGTACTCGCCTTCCTTCAGGGACTCGTCAAAAGCGATTTCTTCCTCTGACAAAGCGGGTGCAGGATTTGTCCTGACAAAAACTTCCTCCAGGCGTTGGGCTTCCGCTACGAGTTGGGTGTCTACGAGTTGGGTGCTGTGGGCGCACTTACTAGCTGGCGCCGCCGCGGTGATAGGCGTCGCCCGGTTGGGAGCCTCAGATCGGAATGCAGATGGTTTAAGTCCGTTCTCCCGCGTGGATCGTATGCGTTTCAAAGTGCCACCTTCCCGTGTGGCTTCTCGTTTATGGAAATCCCTGGAAAGGGCGGTCGAGAAGTACCGCCCCTTGTCGCCTCTGGGAGCTACCCAGCAGCTATCCGGTTATGAGGCTGATTGTAGCCGCTGAGTCAAGGGCGAACCTGTTGAAATTCGCACACAGACATAGGGGATGGAGATTCCACAGAGCCTTTGAGGAGGTGTCACCTATTTATGAGGCTCAAACGATAACGCCCAGTGAAGATCGACCGCGTATTTCCCAGATGATCTTCCCGAGGAGGTTCATTTCTGACAGCAGATTCCAGGCTCCGATTGCGACGCGCTTCAGTTCCACATCGGACGGGTACAACGTCGCTATCTCACAGGTACTCTGGATCGTCGGAAGGAAGCTGAAGACGAGAGCTGGCTCCGCGATATCCTTCAGGTATTTGGCCTCTCGCTCGTCGTCCGTGTGTAGCTTCTGGTATGGAGACGCTTCCCAGAAGGCCGTCTTCGCGATCCAGTTCTGAACTGAACCATGAGCGTAGGCACAGAGTCGCTTGTATTCCGGGTAGAGACGATTCAGCATTCTCTTCCTCTCGGGATCGAGGACCTGTTCGATCACCGATCTAGGTTGCGGGAAGGACTTGATTTTGACCGGCTGCATACCAGCGGGAAGTGGAGTTCCGAGCTCCTCCATCTCCACAGTCGCCTTCTCTTCTTCGATCACGCCGGATTTAACTCTAAGTTGTTCCATCAGAGGTAGTCCAGTCTTGTTGAGGTAATCGTCGAAGCGCGGGAGACCGTGTCGTTCCTGGCGATCGAGGAGGAACTGGACGTAAGCGTCTCGCCAGAAGCTCTTAATGTAGATATCGACGTAGCTCGGGTCCTGGACCATTAGGCACACAGAGTAGAGCGCTTCTAGTTGCTGTCTGGCCAGCGCCAGCGAGTCTACGCAACTAGGTGACTTTATTCCGAGAGCGACTAGATTCCGGATGGTGGCGTGAGTGAACCTCATGGCGTCGAACATCCAGCTTAGGTGAGCAGCCTGGTCCTTCGAGTACCCTGGAGGCGGAGTCTTCAGTGCCTCCGTCACCGCGGCCGCACACTGCTTTACGTGGCCGTCGAGAACCGGAGCGTCCAGGTGACGATCGAGGTCGATGTCCTGGGTGTTGGGCCACGCGACATCAATTACTCTGATCTTTTGCATGGTGGATCGTTAGCTTATCTCATTAACGGCAGGCAGGACATGCGCCATAAACACATGTTTGTGGCGCATTCGATTCTGCTCAAGCCACCTCTGAAACCAAAGCACTTCCTGTCCCGATTTCGACTACGTTTCTGGCGCACGTCAGCGCTGCGCGCCGGACAGTTCCTTCCCCTACTCCCAATTCGCTCGCAATCGCTCGCCACGAAGCCCCGGTTGCTCGGAGCGCAGCTACCCTGGCGACATCCACGTTGACCCGCTTCCGGCCGAGGTTGGTGCAACGGTTTCCCCTTTTCGAGATGAACCAGCCGCGTTCCTGCAGGTCATGTTTGCGCCGGTCTACGCCGGCCTGAACTCGCTCCCGGATCAACTCCTTTTCAAATTCAGCCATCGCTCCCAAGAGTTGGGCGGTGAAGCGCCCAGTCGGCGTGGAGAGGTCGAGGTTGTCCCGCAGACTCACAAACGCCACGCCCAGGGCCCCGAGCTCAGCAAGGGCCACAACCAAGAATTTGAGAGAACGAGCGAAGCGATCCAGTTTCCAGACGAGCAGGATGTCGAACCGGCGCCGCCGTGCGTCCGACAGAAGGCGGTCAAGTGCTGGCCGGGACTCCCTCGAACCGGAGACGTGATCGACGTACTCGTTTGCGATGGTCCACCCGCGGCTGGCGACATACCGCCGCATTTCCGCAAGTTGAAGTTCCGGATCCTGGTTGTGATTGACGGTGGAGACGCGCGCATAGAGCGCCACGCGCCCAGGTTTCGGTACACTTCCGTTAACCATATTGCCTCCTTTGAAGGCGATAGCGGTTAGCGCCGCATCGGTGTTGCAAGCACCGGCGCGGCGCGCTCTTCCATTGTTCTTAGATCAGCAGTCGGTCGACCGCTAAGTCGATCTCATCCTGGTCAGCGTCTAGGACCGGATCCGGCACCCAGTCTGGCGTGCCGTCGTCGTCGATTACGACAGTCACCGACTCGCATTCGCTCGGACAATCAACGCCGCTAAAGCTCAAGGCGTCCGACCATCTGACACGAACCGGGATTCTGCGAGGGCCCTCGTAGAAAACGCTGTCGAGAAGTGCGTCAAATTCGCCGCACTCGTTGCTGATCCCGTCTTCACGATAGACCTCACTGATCAGGCCCAGGGCAGCACAGAGCTTCCCGCAGTACGGTTTCCTGCCAGCAAGGATGCGCTTAGAGATCGGCCTCTGACAGTAATTGCATGATGTCGATTGAGCGGTTGCTGCTGTGGGGGTGACTTGAGAGGTGGATGGATGGGTGGTACTTTTTGGTGTAGCCATTGGGAACCTCCGGTGTTCCTTGTGGTCAGCCCCGTTTGAGTGTTTCAGCACTCCAGCGGGGCGTTTATTCGTTGGCCATCATGGCCCAACTCGAAAAGCTTGTCAAGATCAGGGCGTAAGAGCGCTACGGCAACCCGTAGATGCAACGCATTCGGACCAACTCCTGATTTGACTTTCGTATGCAAGTCGCGGTACATGGGGACCTGATGTCCTGTGCTGCGCTTTCGCTGGAACTCGAGCGCCACGCCCTCACACTCTGTTACTACGTCTATCTAAACTGCCCCAATTGCGGAGAACTCCGAGCGGCGATCAATGAGATCCCGACCGATCGTTTCTTACCCTGTCCGTCATGCCGACAAAAGGTTGAGTACAAAGTTTTGGCGGAGGGCGGGACGGCTAGGCCGCTTCCGTTCTGGGAGCGCGCGGGTCGTCTCGCTCCTGACTACGATGCAATCGAAGCTTTTTGGAGTGGAGTACAGGCGCGCGCCCGTCGGTAAGCAATCAGGGCGGCGGTGACTTCCTGACGGGAATTGGCCGCCGTCCTGACCATCACATTGCTCCTTGTGCTCATTATTTATCTCACCGTGCTGGCACGGTGTCAACAATTTTCGCAAAGATAATCAAGTTCACCCTGCAGGCACGGTGTATTATTTGCAGCATGGATGATGAACTGATCCGGAAGGTACGATCTGAGTTAGCGAGGCAAGGCGGACTGGCCCGAGCTAAGTCCCTGACAGCAAAAGAACGCAGGGATAGTGCGATCAAAGCCTCAAAAGCTGCGGCGAAGGCGCGCAGGCGGAAGGCAAAAGCGCGTAAGAAGGGATTGGGGTAAACGCGCTACGGCAGAGGGTAGATGCGTCGACGAAAGAATGACACTCTTCATCGCTTCCCTCAGTGTCGGTTTGATCCGTAACATCACGGACTGGCGGCCCAGTTACGTATGAATCGCGCGTTTGAGGGTCCACTTACCACCATTCCGGCGGCCCGTAATGTGGCAAAAACTCTTGGATCTGTACCTTTAAATCGGCGTGTGTGTATGTGTGTCTATTGCCACAAGCTTGGCATTGAAAATCAAACAACACCGGAATATCGTCGGGCAGCGCATGACCTCGCTGGCCCTCATGCGCTCCGATGATTTTGGCGACGTGGCAGGTATGGCATCCCGGTGTTTTGCAGTACGCGACCCACAGAGCGAACTTCATAGCGCCGCGAATTATAACGCGGGAAGAAGCTTTCGTGTCTCCATGTCGGCCACCAAACGCTCGAAGGCGGTTTGAGCAGTGTTGAAAATGCCGATTGCTTGGTCTTTATCGAGCCAGTCCTGAGGGTGCATCAACGGATTGCGATCCAGATTGCGTATGTTATCGAGGCTAGCAATGAGCTTTGCATCAGCCCCATTGTCTTTAAGAATTGTGACGTAGTGACCCAATCCCCGCGGGGCAGGTATTGGAACAGCCAGGAGCCAGATATAATCCAAGACCTCGTTCTCTATGCCGCGTAACATGTGAAATCCTGCGGCAGTGTAGCGCTCAAATGCTAAGCACTTTCCGCATTCTTCGATTTCACGCTTCGTTCGACCGGAGAGGCGATTCCAGCAGTCGGGAGAAATTGCGCTTTCAATCTCCTCTATGAGTGTTTTGGGTTCTAGTGCCCGCTGTTTTTCGAGGCCGACGATAAATTTCTGCGAGCATTCCCGCTCGAACGTATCCACCATGCGGTTGATGGCAACCTCGATGTTGAGCACTTCGTTAGAAGTTAGTACATGCACTTGATGGACGAGGCGCGCATCGGGTGGAAGAACGGCATCGATTGCCTCCAGAAGAGTCAGCAAGTCTTCACATGTATTTGGAAAAAGTGTGTGCTGCTGATGGCTCAAGAAATTATCGATCATGTTTCGCGTTGTAATCAGAACTCGGGAAAACTCAGCCACTTGAACATCAGCGTCGATCCCCTCAAGCTTCGTAACGTCCTCTGCCAAGTGGTAGATCCACGCGGGATTGAAATCAATCATGCGGTTACACCCAACGCGCGCGATAGTATCGCGGAAAGGTGAGGTAGGCAACTGCCGAGATCGTTCAAAATGCCCGCGAGCAAACGCGCGGAATGGGAATCCTAACGGGGCTCCATTGTGGTCATTCCTAGGCCCTTATATACTGCTCAGCCAAAAGGAGGCTAGCCATGAATAGCTTAGCCATTTGTTTGTTGATTCTCGGAGCTTTACCGAAGTCCGGCGACACCGTAGAAAGTGTGCAGGCGGAGTGGGTCAAGACGTTCAGTCAGGACCCTGCGGGCCAAGTAGAGATCTTCCATGTTCCTGAAGGATGTTTGGCAAGGCCGCTATGTCCTGATCAGGAAATATACACACTGGGAATCTCGAAGGCGGCAATGGAAACGGGTCATCCGGTGATGTGGACACCGAAGGAGGATGAACCGAAGTATGTGTTGATGAAAAAGTAACCGTTGTGCGTGCGGGCACAGCTCTAATGTTCAGCTCCGCAAGCCGCGTCGGTTATCTGTCGAAACCTGATCAGCGCGGACGTGTGAGGCGATAGCGGTTAGCGCCGCTAACTCCCCAGCGCAAAACGAGGCCTCTCCCATCTCGGGTCATAGATTGATATTTGTCCGAGCGGATATTTCAGACGCACTTGGTAACAACGATCTTCGAAGCGCACATCCGGAATTGCATTGTTCGGGTCGAATGAGACTGTAACACTGGAGTTCTTGAATATGACGAGTTTCTCAACCCGTTCGAGGGTTCCGTACTCATTGAAAGAGACAGCGAAACCGAACTCAAATACGAGACCGATCTCGGTCTTGTTGTCTATCCACGATTCGAGTTGTGTTTTGGCGATTTCTGAGTCGTTCAATACCGCCCCCCTCGTCGCCCGAGTCGAATAGGGAATCTCGGCTTTTCCTCTGCTTCCAGTTGATAGTGACGAACCATCAAGGAAGTGGCAATAGCTTCACGTTCGACCTGTGACAGGTCCGGATCGTGCAGTTGCGTCGAAAACTGCCCCGCCAGTTCTGCTCGTCGCACCTCAAGCGGCTTCTCGCTTGTTGTGATGAATGTGTAGACTCCGTACCGCGCGTCGTCGGCTACGTCGTCCAAAGGATCTCCTGGCACCTTGAGAACGTCGCCTGGCCGTTTCTCGTCGTGCATGCGGCTCGGGATCGCCTCAATCAGTTTCGGACAATTATCGGCGATCCGCCATTCCCCCGTCTGGAGCACTTGATACATCAACTGCCAGCCGCCGATTCGATCATTCGATGCCTCTAGCACACAGAGGTCGTAAGGCTCAAGAACTTCATTGATCTGGTTAGCGATCGTGTGCCCGTCCCCAATGTTCTTAAAGTTGGATGGATCGAGATAGACAGCCACAATCCTGCGCCTGTTCCCCTTCGCTGTCTCCGGAACTACAAATCGGCGCACAACTTCTCCTGCAAACTCGTACGCTGGGAGATGCGCCGCAACGAACTCGCCTATCGTCTTCAGTTTTCCATCTTGAGTGCGGACATGAAGATGTGCTGATGCGCTGGATTTACCGAAGCCGTAATCGAGGCTGATGAAGTGTGCGTCCCACCACACGGCACCGACTTCGCCGTAAGGAATGACCATCTTTGAGGCTTTCCAGTTGGCAAAGTACGCGCCTTGAAGTTCACACCAGCAGCCCTGCTCCATGGCGGCCGAGAGCGAGCCGGACATCATCCGAAGGCGGTAGACGTATTTCTCGTCAAGGAGAGTGTGATCGCTCAGTCGTCCGGGGACGAATGCGATTGAGAACCCATGGCCTTCCTCGTCCACGAGTGGATACTCGTCCGATGGCCAGCAGCCGTCCAAGTACAATTTACCCGCCTGCGCAGATTGTCCCGGGTTGTGTACCGGGCAGGCTCCACGGAGGAACAGTTTTTTGTGCCAAGCTGCACCGAGGTTTCCCGGGTTGCTCGCCAACCGCATTCTCAGTTTCAGAGTCTTGTCCGTCGAACTCAGGCGCCCGAGCATGTTGCGGACCTGGTACTCAGAGTGGAATGTGGACTCATCAAAGCCGATGAAGCTGTAGCGCGGACCTAAGTACTCCCAGATGTCTTTGTCGGTCGAGATGTAGGCTAGGCGGATTTTCGCCCCCGAAGGGAAGGTCCAAGTCCACGACGGTGCACCGACATAGTTGCCACCAAGAGGCCTATAGAGGCGAAGAGTTTTGTCCACAATGTCGGTCATTTGAGTGAACTGCTGGCGGAAAACGATAGCCCGCAAGTTAGGATTGCTAGATTCGCGTGCGGCGTCGACCAGCATGGTCTCCGTTTTCAGAGAGCCGGCAGCCCCACCGAAGAACAAAATATCCGCGGCGGACTCCAGAGCAGCTTTTTGAGCCGCAGTTTTAGGTGACCAGCCCAGCGGGTAGACCTCGTGGCGCGCCTGCTTGGAATCGCGCCAGAAGCGAGCATCCGCCCTAGCCTGCTTGGACTCTAGCTGGTAGTGGCTCACTGAATCTTGGTGCTGGTGTTTTGGTTTATTGCCCAAACTGGAAGCTTCCCTCTTTCGATGTATTCATCCATCTCCTGCGGGGTGAATCGTTCCCATAACGGAGTCCGGTCAATCTGCAAACGCTCGACGAAGAGACCGAGATACTTGCCAAGCAACTCGAGCGCGGCTTTCTTGTCGGCGAGTTTATATTTACGTACTACGCCAATCCGGCGCCGATCATCACCGCGGCCTTCGAACAATTCCTCTACATCCATGCCAGCCAGCGCACGAGCGGTATCGTTGTCCAGGGCCGTGATTGGCTTCGCAATTCCATCCGCATCGAAGAACCTTCGCGGGTCAAGAAAGGCCAGCCGAGCCAACTCCTGCAGAACCCGGTCAGCGCTGATTTCCAAGCGCTCCGAGCGCTCCGCTGTCTGCTTGCCGGTTTCGGCTCGAACCTTAACATTCCTTAACAACCTAGAAGCTGCGGCTTCAGCCGTTTTCTTGCTGTAACCTGCTGCGATTGCAGCCCTTGTCGCATTCAGATCAATCAGGTACTCCTGCACAAAAAGCGCTTGCTTGGGAGTGAGCTTTAGCGGTTGCGCTGCTGGCTTCGACTTGCCTCCCGCTGCATCTGGATGCTTCTTTTTCGGTCCAACTTTTGGTGACATGTCTTCCTCTCAGGGAAGAAACAAAGTCAAGAAATCAACACTAAATCCCGGGGCACCCGCTCAGAGATGCCGAGGGGTAGGTACAAATTGTTCAACTACACGCAGCGGTCATCTGCTGCGTTCTCAGGGCCACGATAAGGCTCGATGATCTGGCACCCACAGACGAGGCAAGGGTTTGGCTCTGGCGTCGTCCCCAAGTCCTTAGCGAAAACGTGACCCTCCGGAACGCCGCAGATGACGCCGGCCGGGATCTCCCAAGTCCATCCCGAGCCGTCCCTGACATAAGCCAAGCCGTCCTCGATCCGGTCAAACGTGACGGGGAGTGGTTCTGTGCCAGGCTGGGCTCGATCGACATAGCCATCCTTTACGACGTAAAGCGTATCGCCTTTCTGAAAGAGTTTCATGTTGCGCCTCGCGTCACGCCCCGTAGTACCCGACTGGTGTGGTGCCCTTTCTGTGAAGATAGGCCCGCTGCCTGCATCGTTGACTGCATTGCAGCTGCCACGGCCGCACAGCTACAAAATCACACTCACAGACTGTACAGGGCCGAATTTCTTTTTCCCGGACGATTTCCCCGTCTCCAGTCTCAGATGCGTCACAGAGTGACGCCGTGACGCATTTCCCGGCCATCCTAGTTAGCCTTCCCCTGCGGCGCGCTGGCCAGGAGTTGTGCCTGCCGGGACTCTCTGACATTCTGCGTTGCTAAGTTGGGCCACTTGAGTTCGCCGTTGGCGAGTTCGTATCGCTCGACAGCATCGGTCAGCATGTCTCTTAAAAGCTTCGCCTCACACCATGCCATAGTCACCGCCGTGGTCTGTTCCACCACGATGCGCAACGGTTTCGACGAACTATAGCCTCCGTCGATGGGTATGCTACGTCCGAGGCGCAGCCTTACATCGTGGCACCCCCAGCAGATGTCGATGAAGTTGGCGTATATCTCGACAATGCCGTCTTTGTGCTCCCGCAGCTCAAAGGCAGGTTCTTCCGTGTGAGTCGCTTCGTGTGTAGGTGATTCTTCGGGCATGTTGTTGGCGCCTCCTCGCCGGGAAATTGTGCCCGGCTACGTCGATCAACCTAACGCGGGAACTGATTCCCCGCGATCTTGCTAAATCACTTGCAATCATCTAGGTCCACGCCAATATCTGCGCACAATTGCTTGATTTGGCGTTCTTCTTCTGTCCCGCTCGCGTAACTAAGGTCGCGGCGGAAATTTTTAACGAAGTTTTCCCGGTCTTGCTTCGTGCCGCGCTGCACCAAAGCCCGAAGCAATAGCTTCATCATTGGGCAGTCATACTGATGCTCGTTGCCATTCGGCTTGCACTGGCAAGGTGCCTGCAACTGCTTGGCTTCATCTTCAGTCAGTTCTATCGGCCCAGCGTCTGCTCCGGGTAACTCAGTTCTCAGCTTCAACATCTCCTCCAGTGTCATTTTCATGCTCGCCTCCTCATGGTGTTGATGTGCATGGGTACGTGTCCAAAAGAACAGGCGTCTCCACGTTGCTATACTTCGACGGGCTACAGAACCAGCCTCCTAACCTGTAGCCGACAGGCTGGAGGCTGGCGCACACGAAAGAGTATAGAAACCACCCGGCAGGATTGGGAATGCCCCACTTGTTGAAGTTGAAATCCTCAATTACGGTGGGGTTATAGTTGGGAGGAGAGGTTGAGGGAGAGCAATGCTGCACGACAAAATAGTCGCAATTCTCAAGTTTTGGTCCGGTAGGCCAGCACGTACCCTTGGACACGAATTTAGACTGCGTGAAATTGTTGTAATGGAATGTGGGCACAGGAGCTTGTGGCTGGTCGAGGTTATTGCCACCGCCGCTGCACTGCATGTTGCCGGTATTCTCTATGGGTGTGCAGTCTCCCCCAGTCTCGACGCAATCGAACAGATCATTGGCGTTTACATTGGCGGTGATGGCCCATGTTCCCGGCCCAGTGAACTGCTGGTGTGCTATCGAGCTGCTATGGCCCTGCACGCTGATTTGCAGGTTCGCGTTGTGGGTAAAGGTATTACAGACCCCGTTACCTGGCGGCGGAATCGTGCAGGAGACAGAGCCTGAATATGTGCGGCTGAACTGAATGCCCGTATCGCTGAACCGGTAGACGTTGTTGTTCCCTCCCGGTGCCCCTATCCCCCAAACGTACTGGGAGCCCCCGTTCGCCATGTAGGCCATGCCTCCATTCAGGCGATCCCATCCAGAGGAGCGGTTGCGATGGTTGACCGTGCCATCGACCGAGGACAGCATATAAACGCCGCCTGCAGAGTCGGCTTGTATCTGGAGTGCTGAGCCCGCGATCTGGGAACAACTCGTCCCCAGGCAGTCCCACATCGTGTGATTCGAGCGCACAAGCAGGTAGGAACCGCTGGTTCCGTTCACAGCACTCACAGAGATGAACGGGTAACTTACCGTGTTGTAGATGGAGCAACTTGAGGAAGCAAAGTTCGGACACTGCCAAAGTGCGCCGTTGCCGTCGATGGCAAGTATCCAGCCGCTACCATCCTGAGCGATTGAGAAACTAGTAAAGCAATAGGCTCCGACGAGGTTAGTCCATGCAGAGCCATTGCGGCGTCCGATAGAGTGCCAGCCAGTATGGCCAGTGCAGGTGCTTCCGGCAGGGTCATAGAGTGCATAGAGGTTGCTGTCTGTGCCGTAATGGAGCTCGTAGACGGAGCCCCACTCCGGGTGCGAGTTCCACATGTTGGTTGGGTAATCACTGAAGGCATAGCCAACGTTGTTGGAATCAATCGCATAGGCCAGTCCAGCGGCATCGGAAAATACCTTGGACGCCATGACGTGGCTGGCGTGCCAGCAATTCAGTCCTCCAGTCGAGCAGTCAGTAAAGTTCGAAACGGCAGCAATGCTCCAGTTCCCCGAGCCGGAACTGGACATGGATTGAGCGCTCGCGGAGATCGCGAGCAGAATCAAACAGCCAATCAACAGGGTAAGTCGCTTCATTTTGTTGTTTCCTTAATTAATACCAGTGAATTGGTCAGACATTCTGTTGGCTTCCGCTAAATGCTTGCTACTGCAACTCCGGAGAGTATGCGACATCCCGGAACTGCCCTAACTTCACGGTCGCAACTATAGCATCGGGATTTGTACTGATGCCGTCGACGTCGGTGGTTACGATGATCCGCAGCGCGCTCACTCTGGCGGTATCCGCCATAGGCGAGATCGCCAGAAGGTGGCAGGTGGCGGGGTACACCGCCCTGAAGACTGAGTAACCGCGAGCGGTCAAGTTCTTAATGACTTCGGCAGTCGCGTGGGTAAGACGCTGGTCTCGGTTCTCGACCTGCGTAGCCTCTTCCCGACGCTTGGCTTGGAGCGCCACCGCGGAGCTTTCGCGCGCCATCTCCGCCCTCTGTTTGGCCAGCCATGTCTTGGAGACCCCTCTGTTGTCCAAGGGTCCTGAGCCGTACTTAAACAGGTCCCTGATGAACATCCATGGTTCGGCGGTTGTAATGTCATCGCTTGCGAAATAATTTTTGAGAAGCGGCTCCATCTCGTCCATCGTTCGTAGTCGGGTCATCAGAAGAAAGTTGTCCAACGCGGAGCTGTCATTGGGGGTCCACTCCCTCATTTCTTGCCCGAATCGCTGCCGAAAGAGTTTCGCGGTGAGAGCTGCTACCGCGGTATGGAGCTGCTCTCGCTCTAACCCCGTTAATTGTCCCCGCGTCTTTATGCGAGTTGGCTGTGTCGGGACTTCACTGACTTCGTTTGCGTGCATGGTGATTCTCCTTGTGCCCTAGTGGGTTTTTGTTTGCAGCTTCACGGCGCTCAACTGGTCGTTAAGGACGTCGGCTGAGTTCAACAGTTGCGTGCGAGCATCCTCGAGTTCCTTCACTGCCTCTTTGCGCTCCCGCTGTGTCAGACCGCCCGCCATCTTGATCCGCGAGATTTCGGCATCGACGTCTTTCAGGTCTTTCTCAAGTTGGGAAAAGTCGCCGTTGAATACCAAGTAGGCGGCCTTTGTGGGATCAGACACGAATTTCTCAGCCGCGGCTTCGTTGGTGGTCTGGAGCGAAGAGAGCATCTGGCTGTAGCCCATCGCCTTCGCAGCATTGGCGCGGAGCCTTTCTTCTGCTCCGGACTTGTAGTTGGTCACCCCAAGCACACTGCCGACGCCAGTCTTCCAGTCGACGTTGTCGTAACTCGAATCCAGAAACCGGTTGACGGCAGGGAAGGATTTCACCAGCGCAAAGACCGCGAGTTTGTCGAGTTTGCGATTCGGCAACACTCGCCCGGGGAGGTTCTTATCCTGCGGCTTGAAGATCTCCTTCGTGCCACCAGGGTACTGCCGGTTGGTCAACAAGGAGACGGCCAGTTGAATGTCGGGCCGTAGCGCGCCGGCGAGACCACCACCTCCGCGGATTGCCCCTTCACCTGCGGCGCTACCAATATCTCCCGCACTGCCGCCTTCGAGCTTCGCGCGAGCCGCCTCGAGCACCGGCTCCACGACGTGCAGGGCCATCGATTCAGTGAAGAGGCTGCTGCGGAATTTCCGGTCGCCGTAGTGCAGGTAGCCGTAGTCGTACTTGTCCTGCTCTTTGTTCTTGCCGACCGCGTTCAGTGCCAGGTTGGCGCCGAGCGTGACAAGCGATGGGAGAATGGCAGTTTTGATCGGATGCCGGAGGAACCACTTCAGCGACGAGAAGTCCCATCCCGGAAACAGGAGGACTCGAGCCCAGCGCTTCATCCGCTCTGTCCAGGATGCCCGCGAATAGTTCCCGAAGCCGTCATCAACGTTCTTGGAGGCCTCTTCCTCGCCCATTCCTGCGTTCTCGCTTAGGAAGTCGTAGGCCAGTACCCGGGCCTTCTGGTCCATGCCTCCGAACCCGCCGAGGAACTTCGGGTCAAAGAGGATGCCCTTTGAGAACTTGCCGACCGTCCACCGGGCCCAGTTCCGCGGGTCCATGTTGCCGAGCGCGTAATCGTGCAGGCTGCCGATGTCTCGGGCGTTTGTGTAGGTGCCGTTCTTCGATAGCGCATCGATTGCATCGTCGGCCAGGCCGCGCGCCATGCGCTCCCGTAGTTCCGCGCTGAAAAGCAGTTTCTGGTAGTACGGCCAGACGCGCGGATCCCATGCGCCACTCCCGACCGTGTGCGCCAGCCGCCGCATGATGTTGAGCATGTGCACTGTCGGTCCGAACAGCCCGACAATCTGCTCCTGGAAGAATCGCCGGATCGAATCGTTTTCTTCGTAGCCGCGCGAGGCGTCGTAGTTGTCGAGAGCATCGACCACTTGCTTCGGTGCTAGCCAGCGATCGTGCACGCTGATGCCTGGTCTGCCGGAAGAGAGCGTGCCCCACCCGTCCTCAAAACTTTTGATCAGCAGTTTGTCGTCGCGCGAGGGGTCGTATGCTTTGAACTCTGGAACGTTCTTCATTCCCCCGGAGCGCATCGAAGCGGCGACGTCTGAGCTGTAATAGGTCTTCCCGCGATACTCGATCTGTTTCGGCTGCGCCGTTCCCGCCGTCCACTGAGTGCCTTCGTCGGTGATGGCTTCGAACACTGCCTTATTCAGGGTTGCGTGACGCGCCTGGGCGTAACTCTGTAGATAGCCGGAGAAGTCCTTCGCCCCGTGCTCCCAGAAGTACTGCGCGGTGGCAAGGCGCTGCTTTTTGTCGGGCTTCGGTGGGCGGATTCCCTGACCGGAGTATCCAGTCAAGTTTGGTCCAGCGTCGGTTCGGCCCATCAGCGGTTCGCGGAGGTGCTCAGGATAGGCCCGCTTCAGGTGGTCGAGAATCTTCCCGTGCTGCTCGACATACTCCTGAGCTTCTTTCTGGGACTTGAAGATCGCTGGTCTGCCGAGCTTCCCGCCCATGGCGAGAACCGGTGCTCCGTTACGGTCGAGAACCTGCCAGTTGCCGTCTTCATCCTCGAATGTTGAGAGGTCGCGGCGGACGTGCCAGCCGAGAGATACACGGAGCGCGGCGAGTTCCTGCTGGTACTTCTGGAACCTGCGAACGGCCGCCATCACTGCCGGATCATTGCGCGCTTCGTCGTATTGATCCGGGTGCTCCGCCTGCAAGAACTCTCTGGCGTCAGAGTCGCCCATCATGGCTGTCAGGCGAATCTGGTTTTCGTCGAGACCCTTGATGACCTGGTCGACATTAGATTGGGCTTTATCGCGGTAGTAGCGCGGAGCGTTGTCCTTGTCATGCAAGAATCGAGCGATTCGCTGGTCGTGCTCAGCTACGCGGCGGTACTTGTCGCCGAGGTCCAGGTTTTCGTCGATGACGCGATTGATGAAATCGGAATACGCCTTCTTGAGGCCGCCCACGATTTCGAACGGGTTGAGGGCTGCGGGAGTAGCGAAGCCGCGCTCGCTGCCGAACAGTCCCCTTTGCGGACTCGCCTCGGTGTCGCGAAAGAGCGGGGATCTTTGTTCAATCTCGCCGGCACGAGCTTCTATGCTCTGCGGTGGCTCGATGAGTTTGTCGCTGAGCCGGCGCCCCTGCTCCTCAGCGTTCGCGGCTGCGCGCTCCGCGGGCACGCTTTCCATGCCGGGTAGGGTTGGCTCTACTGGAGTTTCTTGCTGGCGGGTTCCTGACTCTGGAGTTGGCTGAGGCTCTGATGTGCCTTCAAATCGTCCAGCACTGCGTCTCGCTGTTCCGGAGAGAGTTTGGGATACTTCGGCCCGGACTCTTTGGTAGGCATCGGACTTGACTGTTGCTGCATTTTCACCGTTCCCTAAGCGACGGGCTGACTCATCTAGGATACTCGAGATGGGTCCGCCCCGCTCTGAAAGTTTGTTGTATACCTCTTCGGCCTGCGCTGCTTCGGTCGAGATGCGACCGGATTCCTCGACGTTGATTCTGTTGCCTGCTCGAGAAAGTTCCTGGGCGCGGTTTTCTTTTGCGACGAAGCCGAAGAGTTTCTTGTCCTTCGACAACTGCTGTTTGATGTAAGCCGAGATCTCCGCTTTTTCAAGGGCGAGTGAACGGGTGATTTCCTGCTGGCCGAATAAATCAGCGGTGGTCTCGCTACGTTGCTCGCTGCCTTTTACCAACCGGATGAGCTCTGCCAGTGTGTCATCGGACACCTTGTGACCGGCTCGCTCTTTGCGCTCAACCAGGCGGAGAATCGCCTTCTGCTCTGCGGAATCACCGGTCGACTGCCCGACAGCGATAGCCCGCCCCACACGCAAATCTCCTGAAACCACGCGCTGGAAGATTGGAGAGTCCAGCCGAGAGAGCGCCAGACCATCCCGCGCTGTGGCTTCGCCCAACGAAACACCCTTCGCCTCGAGGTGCTCGGGTGTGGTCGCGGTGTCGCGGAAGAACTTTGCCGCATCGATCGCGGTGCCGCGGCCTTCGGCGATGTTCTGCATGGCACCGATTGCGCGCGCGGTTGTAGCATCTGGCGCTTGAATGTGGCGAACCGTTACTTGTCGTTGCCCTGTGCGCTTCGCCAGGTCGAGTCGGTGATGGCCGTTCACCACATAGGTGACACGATCAGCGGGGTCGCGCCAGACCGAAACAATTCCCGCGAGGTCAGGATTCCAGACGCGAGTATTCTTCAGCAGCGTGCCCGTGCCTTGCGCATCGGTCGAGAGTTTGTATTGGAATTTGTTGGGCGCGACTCTCAGGTCGGAGACGCGCATCTCGCCGACTTCGCCGGCGGCCGGCGGCAGTCCTAGCTTTTGGCGGGAGACTTCGGCAGCACTTTGATTTTTGTTCCCTTCGGCCACTCCCTCTGGAGTAACTCGCTGAATGTTCCGTAGTTCTCCTCGGGCGCGTTCGCCGCGGGCTTCCCGTTCTGATTTGTGCGCTTTGAGTCCGGACTCCGCTTCGGTGAGGTCTGATCCGTGGCCATAACTAAAGTCAGCTCCTTTGAAACGCTCCACTCTGCCATCCGGTGTATGCGCCTCGATGATGGTGTTACGGAGAATCTCGCGGGCTTTTTCGAGTTTGGATGATAACTCCTCCTGGCTGGCTCCGCGATATAGAAACTCGTCGCCCTGGGAGTGGTAGGCATCGAGTCCGGCTTGCTTCAGCGCTTCCGCTTTAGCCTTCAGGAGTCCGTTGCCTGCTTCATAGCCGAACTTGTCGTTGAGCGCTTTCAGTCCATCGGCGTCGCTCATGGCGACGGCTGGAGCCGGCTCGTGTTGGGCTTCATCGAAGGCTCTGCGGTTGGGAAGGTCAACAGTGCGAGAAGTGAGCAACTCTCGCCGCATCTCGTCTGCGCTCATCTCGGAGATGCGTGTACGTTCAATGGGATTTTGTCGCCGTTCGGGCTGGCCGATCTCCGATGCGCGCGCAGGTATGCCAGCGGCTTTCCCAGAGGAAACTTCCGGAACGAAGTCAATTTTCGCTTCCTTGCCGGTTGGTGCCGCGACCGGTTCGGGCGCCGCACTCTTCGCCGGAAGAGCAGCGGACGCTTGAGCCTGCTTTTCTGCCAGGTACGACTGCTCGGCGGCGGGCCCGGACTCGAAGTGAGTCCGATCCAGATGCTCGGCGAGTTCACGTCTCGTTGGTGTTGGAACTGGCGGACCTTGCTGGAACCTCCCGCCCCTCTTCAGCGTTGTCCAGGCAGCGTTTAGATTTCTGGCATCCTCCGCGGCGGCGGGGTTCACGTCAGGGTGCAGATTATTCATCGCTGCGCGGAAGGCCGCATTCGCCTGTTCAAACGTCGGATCCTCTGGGATGATGCCGCCGGCCTTGTAGACAAGATTGCGAAAGAGCTGCTCGGCCCTAGCGGTCGGCTCAGAAGGAAGTGCCTCATAAGGACTTCGGAGCGCGTTTCTGACCTGCTTCGCGCCAACCGCCAGTGCGCCGCTCAATCCAGCTTCTGTGGCAACCTCGTACCGTTTCTCAGGGGTGTAGTTATCCCAGTTCTTTTGCAGATCCCGCGCGGCTCTAACGGCACCGACTCCGAGGCCGATCCGGAAACCAGTGCTGATGATCTTGTCGAGGACTGGCGACATGACTTCGCTACTGCCCATGAAGACGTAGGTCGCGGGATCGGCTGCCATCTGTCCGGCGAATCCGCCAGTCGCACGGGAGACTCCTGCTACTGCCGGGTGTTCCTTCTCAAATTGCTCTCTGGTGGCCGCGTCCGCTGGATTCGGCAAGGAGGCGTACTTAGTTCCCGGAGGGAATCGCTTGTAATACGGGTTGTTGGGTTCGGGTGGCTGGTCTGTGACCTGAGCGGGCATGGTGGATAGAATGCCCGCGCCTTCGCCAATTGCGGTGCCCATCCGGCGGCCGCTTTCGAGGAACGTCTGATAGTTCTGCCCCATTGACCGCGTGGCTTCATCCTCGGCGCGTTTCTGTGCGCTCCGCTCCCGAAGTTCGTAGGTTGAAAGGCCAAGTGCGCGCTCGGCGCCCTCGAAAGTGGGAATCGGATTCTCGGCCTGAGCGCCAGTGGCTAACGTCTGCGTCGGGCGCGGCACCGGCGTTATACCCGGGCGACGCGGAGGTTCCGTAACGCCGTATTCCCCGGGACGCAGGACTAGCGGCATTCCTGCGCGGCGTTCTTCTTGTTCGGTTTGGAGTCCTTCGGCGACGGTTCGGCGCGGAGGAGTTGGCCCGACGTTCAACCGGGCACTGGATGGCGGGGCAGGAGCGGGAGATTGCGGACGGCCTACTGATTCTAAAGCAGCCGATGCTTGAGCGGGAGGCGGCGCGAGCTCTACGGCAGCCGCAGATTGCTGGCGCGGAAGAGCAGCACTCTCTGGCTGGAAGTCGATCGCTTCCGCCTCGGGCTGAAAATCGATTGCGGGTTCGGCCATCACCATGTTCCGTACTTAGCGTCTCGTCCTGAAGTCGCAGACTTCAACTGGCTCGCGGGAATCGTGCCTCGGTTGCCCGTCTTCTTGTCATAGACCCACACTCGCCCAGGAGGCGCTGCCTGCGTTGGCTTCGGTGGTGCGGTAGTTCCTCGCGGAGAACTTGCAGGCGCTCCGGCGCTAGAATTGTACGTAGCGCGCATGTTGGCGACTTCATGGGCCGTAGGATCAACCGGCCCTGCCTGCGTTGGCTTTGGTGGATTCGCAGGCGCGCCGGCGCTAGAATTGGCCAAAGCGCGCAGATTCACGGTTTCGTGGTCGGTAGGGTCGACTGGCGCTAGCTGCGTTGATTTCAGTGGCTTCGCAGAAGCTCCGGCGCTAGAATTTGCCGCAGCACGCAGGTTGGCGACTTCGTGAGCGGTAGGTTTGACCGGCCCGGCGTTAGAGTTGGCAGCGGCTCGCACTTCGTAATCCTTCTGAATCTGAGACTTCCGCTTTTCCAAATCTAGGTAGATTTCTTGCTGTCGCCGTTGCCGCCATTGGCTCGGCGTTTCTCCAGGCACCTTGGACGCATCCTTCGTGTAAGCAGAAATGTCCAGCTTGCCGAGTTGACTCTTCACCTCTGCCTCCACCCTCGCGAGTGCTGTGTCTTTGTCTTTCTCGATCTGGTCGGCTTTGGAACTTTGTCGCGACCTGCGATTCGCGATTTCGTCGGCTGTCGGCGCTCTACCGTTATCTCGCTTGAATGCGGCCATCCAAATATCGAGTTCCGCCGGCTGCCGTCCTTCATTCGGGAGTCGTCCGGTCAAAACGTAACTCTTGCGCTCCTCGCCTTTGAGGTCCATCCTGTCGGCAACTTGGGTGCGCTCCGCAACGGCGTCGGCGGTTTTATTGGTTGGTCCCTGGTCGATCTTGAACTTTGCGAGTTCCGCCCTTGTCGCCGCATTCTCCTCTGCTGCTTTCCCGAGAGCGATATCCTTCTCGCCGACCTGCGCCTTGAATGCTTGACTGATCGCATCGCGGTAGGCTTGCTCCTGCGAACTTTCCAGTTTCTCCTGTTCTCCGAGATCGCTCTCCACTCCAGCAAGTCGTCCTTTGCGGAGATTCTCCTCGCGGTCATACCGCGCGTTGTTGCCGAAATAATCTACAGGCGTGTAAGAGCGCCCTTGGCTGGCGGCTCCGAAGGCTCCCAAGGCGTTGGCAATCGTGCCGATGATCTTCGCTCCGGTTCCGTACCGATAAAGTGGCTTGCCCGTCTTCGGGTCGACGGCGCTCGGATCTATCGGCTTGTTGAGTCTCGATTCCTCGGCCATCAGATCGAGTCGCCGTTGCGAATTGACGCCCACGGGCGGTTTGGCGATTTCATTCGGGGCAGGCATAGTGCGCGGCCGTATCGACTCTGGTAAAAGGTTCGGATCGAATGGAGCGTTGGCTACCGGAGGTTGCCCGACATCCGGTGTGCCGGTTTGCGTCGGCGGCATGTAGGACGGCTGTTTGATCCCGCCGGCGATTCGACGCCCCACGCTGAGGCGATCTGCGTAAGTCGATTCATCTGGCTCTGCGGGCTGTACACCCGGGGCTGCCGGCGATAAAGGGCCGTTGCCTAAAACGGGGCCTCGTTGTTTTAGCCATTCGGGCAAAGAGCCGAGCGAGTCGCCATCTTCTAAATCAATCATGATTTGCCTCGCAGTTTTGGTTCGGAGTTGGTGCGCGGGTGGTGCGGATTTTGCAGGAGTTTGCCGGAGTCTTCCGAGTTACCTACTTGATCTTGTTTGTTTTCAGAGTCAGGGAAATGACTCATAATCCGTAGGTCGTAGGTTCGAGTCCTACCGCCGCCACCAAATTCCTCATGTCCGTTCCGCCCGGTGTTTCGCAGGAAGATGCCTACCCTTGTCCGACATTCAGGTCAGAGTGGTATCTTGAGGTGAATCTCGAAGCCAAGCCGAGCCCCAATGGACGTCCTCAAACGACTCTTCGAACAGCACTTCCATACGCCCATGGATTCTGTCCAACCCGTTCAGGGAGAACTCGGTGGCTCCGGGCGAAAAATCGTTCGTCTCACCGCGAAAGGCGTCAGCGCTATCGGCATACTGTACGGAATCCGCGAAGAGAATGTCGCCTTCCTGGAATTCTCGCGCCATTTCCGCAAGCACGGGCTGCCTGTGCCCGAGATCTACGGCGAAGACCTGGACCAAGGCGCGTATCTCGAACAGGATCTCGGCGACACCTCGCTCTTCGAACTGCTCTCGGAGAACCGTAAGGGAGAAATCATCGCCCCGAAAGTCGCCGATGCGTACCGCGAGGTCATCGCCACTCTCCCTCGCTTTCAAATCGAGGCTGGACGCGACCTGAACTATAAGCTCTGCTATCCGCGCGGAAGCTTCGACCGCCAATCTATTTCCTGGGATCTCAACTATTTCAAGTACTACTTCCTTCGACTGGCCGGCATTCCCTTCAGTGAACAGGCGCTGGAGGACGATTTCAGCCGCCTCACCAAATTTCTTCTGAGTGCGCCCAGGGATTATTTCCTCTATCGCGACTTTCAGTCCCGCAACATCATGCTGCCCGGTGGTAAACCGTACTTTCTCGACTATCAGGGTGGCCGCAAGGGCGCGCTGCAATACGATGTCGCCTCTCTGCTCTACGACGCCAAGGCTGACCTGCCTCCGGACTTTCGCCAGCAGCTTCTCGATCACTACCTTGCGACACTACGCAACTTCATCGACATTAAGCCCGAAGCGTTCATGCAGCACTACTACGCCTACGTTTACGTCCGCATCATGCAGGCATTAGGGGCGTATGGATTCCGCGGATTTTACGAGCGCAAGGTGCACTTTCTGCAGAGCGTGCCCTACGCGCTGAAAAATCTTCGCTGGCTGCTGCACAACGTGAAGCTTTCCATCGCGCTGCCGACTCTGCTGGAAGCCTTCCACAGCATGCTCGCCTCCGAAAAACTGCAGCACCTTGCTACCGACGCCGACAATCTCGTCGTCCGAATCGTCAGCTTTTCTTTTCATCGAGGCTTGCCCAAGGACGAAAGCGGCAATGGTGGCGGCTTTATTTTCGATGGCCGCAGCCTGCCTAATCCCGGGCGGGAAGAGCGTTTCAAGGCCCTGACCGGCAGAGATGCGCCCGTGATCGAATACCTCAACCAGCAGGAGAGCGTGCACCAATTCCTGGCCAGCGTGATGTCTCTGGTCGACGCCAGCGTGAGCAACTACCAGCAGCGCGGATTCAAGAATCTGATGGTTTCCTTTGGCTGCACCGGCGGCCAGCATCGCTCGGTCTATCTGGCCGAGCAGGTTGCCAGGCGTCTGCGCAGCCGCAGCGGTGTCGAAGTAGTAGTCACGCACCGCGAACTCGAAAGAATGAAAGCGGAAAATTCCGCGGCGGAGAAAGCCGCCACATGAGGGCCATGATCCTCGCCGCGGGACTCGGTACACGCCTGCGGCCCTTGACCAATGATCGTCCCAAAGCCCTGGTAGAAGTCGCCGGACACACGCTGCTCGAAATCACCCTTCGCCGCCTCGCCTCCTTTGGAATCCAGGAAGTGATCATCAACGTGCATCACTTTGCCGACATGGTGGTCGACTACCTGAACAAGAACCGCAACTTCGGCATGCGTGTTGAGATCTCTCGCGAAGACGACGTCTTGCTCGACACCGGCGGCGGATTGAAAAAGGCCGCATGGTTCTTCCTTCAGGATCGCCAGCCCTCGGACCCGTTCCTGCTCCACAATGTGGATGTCATCAGCACGATCGACTTCGCGCGTATGCTGACGTTTCATCGCGATAACGACGCGCTCGCGACCTTGGCCGTCCAACACCGTGATACCTCCCGCCAGCTGCTGTTCGACGAGCGTGGTCGGCTCTGCGGAAGGCAAACCGGCACCAACGCACTGGAGATAGTACGTCCGTCGCAGCAGTTCACCGGGCTGGCATTCTCCGGGATTCACATCCTATCTCCACAACTTCTCAGCCTGATCACCGAGCAGGGTGTGTTCTCGATCGTTACGACCTACCTGCGCCTGGCCGCCGAGGGACACGGAATCCTCGCCTTCCACGCCGATCAGTACTATTGGCGGGACCTGGGCAAGCCCGAGAACGTAACCCAGGCGACCGCAGACTCCGAGGGCGGCCTTTTCCCTCTTTGAATTCTTCATTTTGCTTCCATCTCTCACCTACCCCGAAGGCCCTGTCCCGGGGTTGTGCAAAACCCCTCTGGCAAGTTACGGAAGTTTCCCGAAAATGCGCTAAACCATTGTTTCTATTGCAGGTTAGTTGATACTTATGAGTGTTTAGGGGAGCACTTCCATCCCCCTAAGTGTGTTCATACGCATGACCGGCACAAGCGGCACAGCCATGTCCCTGCCCGAGCCCTCCCGCTCCTGGAGGAAGCTCTCGATCCCAGCGAAGCTGTTCATCACGCTGGTCGTCATGGCGGGCCTGGGCACGCTGGTCTACGGTGGCATCCACCAGAGCAGCAAGAACATCGCTGAATTCATATGCTATTTGGGCATTGCCATCCTGGCCTCGCGTCTCAAGGTCAATTTACCGGGGATTACCGGCACCCTCTCCGTCAACTTCCTGTTCATCCTGATCGGAGTTCTTGAGCTCAGCTTCTCTGAAACCTTGATTCTCGGTGCCGTCTCGATGGTGGCACAGTGCCTCTATCCTGATCGTCCCCGAGCCATTCAGTTCACCTTCAACGTCTGCGCCGGCACCGTATCGACGGCGCTCGCGTATCTGGTGTTCCATCATCCGCTGATGAATCTGATCATCGACAGCCGTCCGGTTTTACTCGGACTGTCGGCGACGGTCTACTTCATCGCCAACGCCGGATCCATCGCCACCGTCATTTCGCTGACCGAACGCCGTCCTCTGCGCCGCATCCTGGTGGACTGCTATTTCTGGTCGTTCCCCTACTACCTCGTTGGGGCCGCAATCGCAGGCGTGATTGCGTGGCTCAACCGCAATTTCAACTGGGAAACATCGCTGCTCATTTTGCCGGTGATCTACCTGATCTACCGCTCGTACCGCCTCTATCTGGGCAAACTCGCAGACGAGAAGCGCCACGTGGAAGAGATGGCTAACCTCCATCTCCGCACAATCGAGGCCCTGGCCCTCGCCATCGAAGCCAAGGATCACACGACCCACGAACACCTGCAGCGCGTCCGAGTCTACGCCATCGAAGTCGGCAAGGAACTTGGCGTGACCGGCACCGAACTGGAAGCATTGCATGCCGCCGCGCTGTTGCACGATATTGGCAAACTCGCCGTGCCCGAGCACATCATCTCGAAGCCTGGACGGCTCAGCCCGGAAGAGTTCGAGAAGATGAAGATTCACACACTGGTCGGCGCCGAGATTCTGGAACGCGTTCGCTTCCCCTATCCTGTGGTTCCAATCGTCCGCGCTCACCACGAGAAATGGGACGGTTCGGGATATCCACTGGGCCTCAAGGGAGCCGAGATTCCGATTGGCGCCCGCATTCTCTCCGCTGTCGACTTTCTCGATGCGCTTGCTTCCGACCGCCAGTATCGCCGCGCCCTGCCCTTGAAGGACGTCATGCAAAAGCTGGCCGCCGAGTCGGGCAAATCGTTTGATCCGAAAGTCGTGGAAGTCCTACAAAGGCGTTACGAGCATCTGGAAGAGATGGCCATCGCCAAGTCGGTCGAAGACCCTAATGCCCCGCTCTCCACTGCCATCAAGATCGAGCGCGGCCTGGAACCGGCTGCCGGATTTGAAAACTCCCGGGGGCAGGACTATGCCGGTCGCGAGAATACCTTCCTGTCGTCCATCGCTGCCGCGCGCCAGGAAGCCCAGTCGCTTTTCGAATTGAGCCAGGATCTCGGCGCTTCTCTGAGCCTGGGCGAAACGTTGTCGGTTTTCTCCATCAAGCTCAAGCCGATGGTGCACTATGATGCCATCGCCATCTACGTGCTTCGCGACGAGAAACTCGTTCCTGAATATGTGAACGGCGACAACTACCGCCTCTTCTCCTCGCTACGCATCCCGGTTGGCCAGGGACTCTCCGGTTGGGTCGCACAAAATCGCAAGCCCATCATCAACGGGAACCCGTCGGTCGAACCCGGATATTTGAACGATCCCACAAAGTTCAGCACTCTGCGCTCAGCGTTGGCTGTGCCGCTCGAGGGTGTTGCCGGAATCATCGGCGTACTGGCACTGTATCGCGCCGAACGTGACGCTTTTACATCCGACCACCTGCGTATCCTCCTGGCCGTCAGCGGCAAAATGGCGCTCGCGATCGAGAACGCGCTCAAGTACGCGCAGGCCGAGAACTCTGCCACCACGGACTATCTCACCGGACTTCCTAACGCCCGCTCACTGTTCCTGCAACTCGACCGCGAGTTGGCCCGCTGCAAGCGCGACAATATCTCGCTCACCGTTATGGTTTCAGACATGGACGGCTTCAAGCAGATCAACGACCGATTTGGCCATCTGGAAGGCAATCGCGTGCTGCGCCTCTTTGCGCAGGCCCTGAAAGACAGCTGCCGCGAGTACGACTATGTGGCCCGAATGGGCGGCGATGAATTCGTGGTCATCTCTCCCGGCCTCGGTGCCGATGCCTCCGGCAAAAGAGCCGAGCAGATGCGGGCCCTGGCCCGCCACGCCGGTCAGGAAGTCTGCAACGAAGACATTCTCTCACTCAGCGTAGGACGCGCCGTCTTCCCCGATGATGGCAACGACGCGGAACAGCTTCTCTCCGAAGCCGACCGGCGCATGTACATCGAGAAGCAGAAGCAACTCGCCTATAAAGACCGGCGCGCCCATCCCCGGATGAAATGCCGAGTCACCATCGAACTCAGCACGGAAAATAGTGCTGTCCCCGTTTTCGCCAACCTTACCGACATCAGTATGGGCGGATGCTATATCGAGACCAGCAACATTCTCGGCCCTGGCAGCAAAATAAAGCTGACCTTTTCCATGGACGATCCCACGCTGTCTGTCGAGGGCTTTGTGACACGCCTCGACCCCGGCGCCGGCGCCGCTGTGCAATTCCGTGAGTTGAACCGCGAAGCCCGCGAACGCATGTTCCGCGTTCTAGAATTCGTCCAAAAGACCACCACTTTCTACAACAACCGCTACCTCGACAGCCTGACCAAGAATTAGTTCTATAGAAAGCCCGAGGGTGCCCCCCTTGTCGCGCTTTCTGCGGCAGGGTGGGGTCGTTGACTCTAAATTGATTCTGAGCGTGCAGAACTGCCCCGCTTGATGCCCGCCCCGCCCGTCCGTAGACTTAGAGAGAATGCATGTCCACGTCCATGGCAGCCCCACCCGGGTGTTAAAGATTTCGCTGGGAGTGACTCTCGCCTATATCGTGCTGCTGGTTGTGGCCGGAATCCGCGCCCACTCGCTGGCGCTGCTCTCCGAGGCCGGACACAATCTCTCCGACTTCCTTGCCCTGGCGCTTTCGCTGGTCGCCGTATATTTTCAATCTCGTCCCGCAAGTTCCACGAAAACCTTCGGCTACCATCGGGCCGGGGTCCTGGCCGCGCTGGTCAACGCGACATCTCTCGTCGGCGTGTCCTTCTTCATTTTCTACGAAGCATTCAAGAGACTGCAGCATCCCGAGCACGTCCAGGCCAGCGTGATGATGTGGGTGGCAGCCGCGGGAGTAGTGATGAATGGCGCAATCGCTCTGCTGCTCTACCGTTCCGGCGGCGATGTGAACATTCGCAGCGCCCTGCTCCACGAAGTCGGCGACACGCTCTCTACCGCCGCCGTCATCGCCGGAGGCTGGGCCATCCTGCTCACCAACAACTATTGGATCGACTCGGTCCTGTCGGTTGGGATCGGCGTGCTGATTCTGTGGTCGGGATTCGGCATCGTTCGCGAGACCCTCAACATCCTGCTGGAAGGTACGCCTCGCGGCATGAAGCTGGAGAAAATCGAACTGGCGATCCGTACCGTTGCCGGTGTGAACGATGTCCACGATCTCCACGTCTGGAGCATCGGATCGGAAACCCATGCGCTTTCCTGCCACATTTCGATCGCAGATATTCCGCCGTCGGTCAGCGAACGCATCTTGCGCGACGTGAAAGAGCGACTGTTGCGCGACTTCCGCATCGACCACACGACCATTCAGTTCGAGCATGCGGTCTGCGAGACTGCACATGGCTGCGTGATTCCGGTGGTAGAGAGTGAAGAACACCACCACCATCACAGCCACTAAGCGCGGCGGGTTACGGAAGCGGAGCACACCGAGTGGTTCGATGAGTCGCACAGGACACCGGCAAGAATTCCTATTGGTTGGATGCGGGATCGTGGCGGATCAGTTTAGGCTGCCCCTCTCTCTCGGGTGGCGACCCTGGAGGGGCGATCTGTCGAAGATGTGCGAGGAATTTGTCGAATTCAGAACTGGAGACGACTCCTTCTGCTTGGCCCGGCAGGATGTCGTCGATCTCCTGACGAAGCATCTTTAGCCGCTCCGGAAGCGGTGGAAACGGACTGAACGCTTTCGACAATGTCGTCCTTGGGTCGGGTTGCCAAAGCGATTGAACTGCGCCGAGAAAGCAGTTCGGGTCGTAGCCAGACTTGTAGACGTATTGAATCCCGAAATAGTCGGCCTGGAGTTCGAAGTCGCGTTGAAATTTCACCAACCCTAACGTCGGGACAGACAGGTCACTCCCGGACGGAGCCTGGAGGCCGTCGAGGTCGATCACCGGAATGCTCGCGGCTTGCAGCAGCGTCGCTCGTGTTTGCAGCCGCGCAACAGAGTGCATTGCGGTATGAGCGATACCCCGCGCTACGACGCTCGCGAGTTCTCCCTCGCTTTGCAGCTTCAGGAGAAGCCCAGTGGTCAGGTAAAGATGCCCGCCCCACAAGGTGAATGCGCCCGCATCATTTCTTCGAATGAGACGAACCGTGATCGGCATGTCGGCATCGGAGTTCCGCACGATGCGCTGCGCTACCCGGTCGATGTAGTCGCTGATGGCAGCGTCTTTCACGATGTCAACTTTCTGGTCAATTGCTGTGGCGTACTTGCCGCCGATTTCCTTTTCTCTCTCCGTCGAGTACCAGTTTCCTACCGAATGGTTGTTGAAAAGCTCCCGGTGCCCGATTGCGTTGATGTCGCAGGCTGGGTGTTTGCATTTGTGGGAGGATGAGCCGAATGCGGGATAGAGCGGCACAAGTAGAATGAGCCAGAGAATGGTTGTCGCGGGAGCCCTCATGCGTCACCTCCTTTGACCCGCATGGGTGAAGCACTTACAAGTCTACTGCTGATTCTCGTAAATCTCCTTCGCCCGCTCAATCGTGTCAGCCTCTTCCGGCGACTTATCCGGCCGCAGCCGCACAATCCTCGGAAAGCGCAGCGCGTACCCGCTCTCATGACGGTCCGAGCGCATCATGTTGTTGAAAGCCACTTCCAGCACAACCTTGGGCTCGACGATTCGCAAAAATCCTTGATCCTCAATCGTGTGCTCCAGAAACCATTTCGTCATCTCGGCGATCTCCGTGTCGGTGAGCCCTGAATATGCCTTCCCGATGTTCAGTAGCCGGTCGCCATCCCAAACGGCGAACGTGTAGTCGCTCAACACGCCAATCCGCTTCCCGTGCCCATACTCGGCGGCCGTTACGACCACGTCGAGCGTGGCCAGTTCGCGCTTCATCTTCAGCCATGACTTCCCGCGCTTTCCCGGCGAATACGCCGACTCGAGGTCCTTGATCATCAGCCCTTCATTGCCGCGCGCCCGGGCCGCGACGAAAAGCTGTTCAAGTTCTTCCGCCGAAGTAGCGCGAAACACAGGCGCGCGAATAACTCCAGCGTCAGTTCGTGCTTCCTCGCCCGTTTCGAACGCAAGGTTCCCCTGTGCTACTCTGTGTCCCCTGTGGTGAGTGTTTTTCCGTGGCGCAGCAAGCAGTGAATCCAAAGCCGGTGCCCGCTCCCGCAAAGGCCGCTCAAGCATCAACTCCCCGTCAGCGTACAGAACATCGAACACGAGATACGCCACGGGATTCTCCCGCAGCATCTTCTCGCTGACCTTCTTCCGTCCCAGTCGCTGCTGCAGCACGCTGAACGGCCGTGCCCTCCCAAGATTGTCCGCCTTGATTTCGCCCTCCTCCGATGCGGGCTCATCCACGACGGCCTGCGCCGCGTCCAACCGCCCCGGATAGTCCCACGCCACAATCTCCCCATCGAGAATCGCGTCCTGCGGCAGTCCAGCCAAGGCGGGCGGCAGCTCCGGAAACGATTCCGTGATCTCATCCCGCGTCCGCGAAAAAATCCGGACCTCTCCGTCAGAAACATGCGCCTGCGCCCGAATTCCGTCGTACTTGTCCTCCACCGCCGCTTCGGAGAAGTAACTCAGCCCTTCTTCCGTCGATTCCACAGGACTCGCCAGCATGAACCCCAAAGGATGAAACAGCCGCATCCGCGCCCCACTCAGCCGGCCCCCGGCCGCGAGTCGCACAGTCTCCCCGATATCGCCCAGCAGCATGTTCGCGCGTTGCACTTCGGCCGCTGTGTTTCCGTAAGCCTTCGCAATCGCTTCCTCCACAAGACTCTCTTTCAGCCCGATCCGCAGATCCCCTGTCATGATCTTCACGATGTACTTCGCCTCAAGTGGAGTCGCTCGCGAAAGGAGTTCACGCACGATCTCCGTCTTCGCCGTGGTCCCCCGCGCCCCCGCGATCCGCCGAAAGAAAGCCTCGACCTCAAGCACGCCCAAGCCCTGACCGGAACGTTGCGGCAGCAAGTCTCCCGCGACCGCTCCCAGATCGCCCAGCCGCCGGTAAGAGGCTGTAAGTTCGCCCTGCTCTTTGCCCGCAAGTTCCGCCACGATGCCCCAGAGCGACCGCCCGCCCACTTGCAGCGTAGTCTCCTCCCAGACCGGAAACGGACGCCCCGACAAAAACACAGCCGCCACCGCGGCCTCATCAACGGTCCGGGACCGCAGATATTCCGCGACCAGAGCCGTTTTCTGCAGCTTCTTGGTGGTAGCCGCGATAGCCTCGCAGGTTGTAGCGAATCGTTCCATGATTTCTCCGCCCCGCCGGTCTCTGCCGCGTTGAAAATGAGCCACTTACCAGGCGCTCGTACTTATCCTAAATTGCCCCCGCCCTGTGATACTCTAAGACCTGCGTCTCGCCCCCTTCAGGAGCATCTAATAGTCGTGCGTTTCTTGCGGAACTATCTGCGATTTCTGGCTGCGGTCCAGCTACTCCCCGCCCTTGAGAGCGGAGAAGAAACCTTGGTCGGCGGCCAAGCCGTGCTTGAGGGCGTCATGATGCGCTCTCCGCACGCCTGGGCAATCGCCTGCCGCAAGCCCTCCGGTGAGGTTGTCACCCTGAGCGAGCCGCTCGAACGCCCCTCTGAAAAGCATAAATGGATGGCTTGGCCGATCGTCCGCGGCGTAATGACGCTGGGCTACGCCATGACGCTAGGCTACCGCGCCCTCCGCTTCTCCGCGAACGTTGCGATAGAAGACGTAATGAGTACAGACCATGTGGCAGCAGACGGTGTGGAGAGGGGCGCCTCGCCCGTCCCGCCAACGCGAAGCGAGGCGGAAGCTCCCCGGACGCCAGCATCTTCCAAAGAAGGCCGCGAGAAAGCCGCCGCCATCAGCGGCTGGCTAGCCGCCGTCAACGTAATCATCTCTATCGCCTTCTTCATCTTCATGTACAAATACATCCCCCTGCTGGCGGCCACAGAGCTCAAGAAGATCGACCCCGCGCTGGGCGGACGCATCGCCTTCAACCTGGTGGACGGCGTCATCCGTCTCGGTCTGTTCCTGCTCTTCATATGGAGCGTCTCGCTCTGGAAAGACATCCGCCGGGTCTACGAGTACCACGGCGCCGAGCACAAGACAGTTTTTGCTTTTGAGAACGGAGACCCGCTCACCACCGGCGCTGTCCAGAAATATCCGACATTCCATCCCCGCTGCGGCACCAGCTTCCTGATGACGGTGATGCTGATCTCGATCGGCTTCTACATGCTGGTCCCGTTCACCACGTTCTGGGCGCGGTTCGCCTCGCGTATCGCGCTGCTGCCGATCATCGCCGGAGTCTCATACGAGATCATCCGCTTCGCCGCCAAGCACCGCGGATCCCTCTTCGCCATGATGACCGCGCCCGGCCTCTGGCTCCAGCGCATCACCACCAAGCCTCCGTCCGACGAGCAGGCCCAGTGCGCAATCACAGCACTAGACCAGGCCATGTCGCTGGAAAAAGAACGCGGCGGCGAATTAGTGATTGCCTAGCGGTCTCGCCGCGAATACTTTCTCTTCGACTCTTCCACAACTAAAATCGTAGAGACCTAATTTGTTGCGTCTCTACTGCCGCGCGACAATAGCACCGCGCTGCAAACTGAGACATAGCAAGCTACGTCTCTACGAAAGTCGGTCGCCATGTTTGAAAGATTGGACCAGATTGAAGCCCGTTATGAAGAGCTGACCAACGCTCTCGCCTCGCCGGATATCGTCAACGATTCGGCGAGATACCAGAAGACTGCCAAGGCCCACGCCGAAATAGCCCCCATCGTGGAGAAATATCGGGAGTACCGGGACTTGACCAAGGGGATTGCCGAGAGCAAGGCGGTCTTGGCCGATGAAAAAGATCCCGATATGCGCGCCTATGCTCAGGAAGAGCTTGATAGGCTGCAAGCCCGTGTCACTGGTACGGAAGAGGAGTTAAAGGTTCTGCTGCTGCCCAAAGATCCGAACGACGAGAAGAACGTCATCCTCGAAATCCGCGCCGGGACCGGAGGCGACGAAGCCACTCTTTTCGCCGCCGAAATCTTCCGCATGTATACCCGCTATGCCGAGACGCAGCGCTGGAAGGTTGAGGTTTTATCGTCGTCAGAGTCATCGGCTGGCGGCTTGAAGGAAGTTATCGCGATCATCGAAGGCAACCGCGTCTATTCGCAGCTCAAGTACGAAAGTGGCGTACACCGCGTGCAGCGTGTGCCAGCCACCGAGCAGCAAGGACGCGTTCACACCTCCGCCGTCACCGTCGCCGTGTTGCCTGAAGCCGAAGACGTCGACATCAAAATTGAAGCTAAAGACCTCCGCATTGACACGTTCTGCTCCTCGGGTCCCGGCGGCCAGTCGGTGAACACGACGTACTCGGCGGTGCGCATCACGCATATCCCGACGAATACCGTCGTCAGCTGCCAGGACGAAAAATCACAGATCAAGAATCGCGAAAAGGGTATGCGCGTACTGCGCTCGCGCCTCTACGAAATCGAAATGGAAAAGCAGCAGCAGGCCCTTGCCAAAGAACGCAAGGCCATGGTGGGCTCGGGAGACCGCAGCGAAAAAATCCGCACCTACAACTTCCCGCAAAACCGCCTCACCGACCACCGCATTGGCTTCACGATTCACCAACTCGAAGCTGTGATGGATGGCAAGATCCAACCGTTGATCGAAGCCCTGATCACGCACTATCAGGCCGAGAAGCTGAAGCAGGAAGCCGTCAGCGTTGTTTAGGGCATAGCGCGGGCGCACCCGCCCGCGAAGCAGGAGAGAATGCCGGAACTCGACGCCACGCTAACCGCTGTTCTTGCTGATCGCTACTTCGCGAACCTTGCGCGTGTACGCGAACTTGCTGCTCCGCTCACGGAAGAGCAGTTCTGGACCAAGCCCTTTTCCTACGGCAACAGTTTCGGTCATCTGGTCCTGCACCTGACCGGCAACCTGAACAACTACATCGGAGCCCAGATCGCGAACACCGGCTACGTGCGAGACCGCGCTCGCGAATTCGCCGAGCCGAATCCTCCATCGAAGGAGGAGGCTCTGAAGCGACTGGACCACGCCGTGGCGATGGTGATTCAGACAATTCGTGCCCAATCGCCGGAAGACTGGTCGAAGCCATACTCGGGCGTCGGTACCGACTGCAGGAATCGGCTCGACATGACCGTGCAATGCGCTGCCCACATGCAGCACCACATCGGCCAGATGATTTATCTCGGCTACGAATGGAAGAGACAGCCAGCTCAGTAAGCAACCACCACGGCCAGTTCCTCACCTAACAGCGTTATGTCGAACGCAAGAACGGGTTCTCTTCTCGTACTCGCTGGATTTAGCCTGGCCACCGCCGGAGCCGCCTTGTACGGTGCCCGCTACAGCCGCGGCAACCGCGACGGTTGGTACCGCGATCTCCGCAAGCCGAGTTTCACTCCGCCCGACAAAGTCTTTCCGGTTGCTTGGACAACGTTGTATGCGCTGATTGCGTATTCAGGATGGCGCGTCTGGAGCGCCGCCCCTTCGCGCCAACGCGATGCCGCCTTGCGCCTCTGGATTTCACAACTAGCCGGCAACGCCCAATGGTCGAAGCTGTTCTTCGGCCAGCGTCGTCCGACTCTCGCGTTGGTGGACGTCTTCGCGCTAGAAGGCAGCATCATCGCCTACATCGCTGCCGCTCACAAAGTCGACCGGGCTGCCGCGTACGCGTTCGTGCCCTATGCGGCTTGGGTCGCCTTCGCGACCGTCCTTAACGCGGAAATCCTTCGCCTGAACCCGCAAGCAAGCTAGAGCGTTACGGATGCGGGCAAAGGCACTCCTCCGTTTGTGAAACGGCTGATCGCGCGATACCAGGTTCGCAACTGGGAACTGAGAACTGCCCCCTCCCTCTGTGGTGAAATAGCTGTGTGCATCTGAAAGACTCCCTCTCCAAGGCTATCGCCCGCCTCACCGCCGAGAACGTTCCCTCTCCCCGCTTGAACGCCGAGTTGCTGCTGATGTTTACCCTGAACTCCGACCGCGCCTATCTGTTCGCGCATCCCGAGCGCAAACTTACCGCGGAAGAAGAATCCAGCTACGAAGCCGCACTCGCCGAGCGATCCCGCGGCGTTCCGGCCCAATACATCACCGGCCACCAGGAATTCTGGGGCATGGACCTCATCGTGACCCCCGCGGTGCTGATCCCACGTCCGGAAACCGAGCACGTCATCGAAACTGTCCTCGAAATTCAGACCTCAGGCGTCAGGCCTCAGACCTCAGACCAAACAAACTCTGAGGTCCGAGGTCCGAAGTCCAAGGTCCGAATTGTCGACGTTGGCACCGGCTCGGGCTGCATCGCGTTGGCACTCGCGAAAGACTTTCCCCACGCGGAGATTCACGCCACTGACATTTCTCTCGACGCCTTGGAAATCGCCCGTGCCAACGCCGCCCGCCATCAACTCGGCCGCCGCATTCACTTTCGTCAAGCGGATCTACTCGAAGACCTGAGGCGAGACTTTGATTTTGTGGTCTCGAATCCACCGTACGTCGGAGACTCAGAAGAAGATCAGGTGCAGTTAGAGGTTCGCAAGTTCGAGCCGCGCAATGCGGTCTTCGCCGGGCCGAAAGGGACTGAGGTAATTGCCCGCCTAATCCCACAAGCCAGGCAACGCTTGCGTCCGGGCGGATGGCTGATCATGGAAATCAGCGGCACAATCGCGGAAGGAGTCAGAAAGTTATTGGAAGGCTGGCAAGAAGTGGTGATCAAAACCGACTTACAATCGATCCCGCGAGTAGTGCAAGCGCGCAAGCCGAAAAACTAAGGGCCCACTACCGCCGCACCGCAGCCGGCTGAATCTCGTCGATATCCACTATGTCAGTCGGGTATTTCCCCGTGTAGCAGGCCGAGCAATACGAGATCTTCTCTCCCTCACCGCAGGCCTTCTTCAGGCCCTCCAGCGAAAGATAAGACAGCGAATCCGCGCCAATATATTCACGAATTTCTTCCACCGACTTGTTGGCTGCGATGAGCTGCTTCCGCGACGGTGTGTCCACCCCGTAGTAGCAGGGCGAAATCGTCGGCGGACACGAAATCCGCATGTGCACTTCCTTTGCCCCGGCATTGCGGATCATGCGTACAATCTTGCGGCTTGTAGTTCCGCGCACAATCGAGTCGTCGATCAGCACCACCCGCTTGCCTTCGAGCAGCGAGCGGACCGGATTCAGCTTCAACCTTACGCCAAAGTCGCGTACCTTCTGGCTCGGCTCGATAAACGTTCGTCCCACGTAGTGATTGCGAATTAGTGCGAAGCGGAACGGGATCCCACTCTCCGCCGCGTAACCCACCGCAGCGGTTACGCCCGAGTCCGGCACCGGCACGACGAGATCAGCGTCCACGCCGGCTTCCCGCGCCAACTGCCGCCCCAATTCCTCGCGGCTGGTCTGCACCGGCCGCCCGAAAACCAGACTATCCGGCCGCGAAAAATACACGTGCTCAAAAATGCAGCTCGATTGCGGCGCCGCCGTGGAATAGAACCGAGAGCTGACTCCCTCGGAACCGACGATGATCAGTTCTCCCGGCTTCACGTCGCGAACGTATTCGGCTCCGATCAGATCGAAAGCACAGGTCTCGGACGCGAACACAATCGTGTCCCGCTTCTGCCCCTCCACGGCCGGAATGCGTCCCATCGCCAGCGGCCGAAAGCCGCGCGGATCGCGCACCGCAAAGATGCGGTCGTTGCTCATCATCACCAGCGAAAACGCTCCCTCGACCCGCCGCAGCGCGTCGGCCATTGCCTCGGGCAGTGTGTGCTCCTTCGACAGAGCGATCAGGTGAACGATGACTTCCGTATCGCTGTTCGTCTGAAAGATAGATCCCTGGCTCTCCAGTCGCGCGCGGACCGTCGTGGCATTCACCAGGTTGCCATTGTGAGCCACCGCGATCGCGCCCTTATTCGACTGCACCAGGATCGGCTGCGCGTTCAGCAGCGCCGAATCGCCCGCGGTGGAATAGCGGGTATGCCCAATTGCCAGCGTCCCGCCCAGCTTCGACAGAACTTCTTCGGTGAATATTTCCGCCACCGAACCCATCGCCTTGTGCGCGCGCGCAGTCAACCCGTCGGACGTGACGATCCCCGCCGATTCCTGACCGCGATGTTGCAGCGCGTGCAGGCCAAGGTATGCAAGCTTCTCCGCCTCGGGATGGGCGAAGATCGCCACCACACCGCATTCATCATGAAATTTGTCAGGAATCTGCATTTAGCCCTTTTTAGCTCTTAGCCTTTAGCTATTAGCTCTTAGCTCAACATCTCTCGTCTCTGACCACTCTTGCTTCATGTGGGGACAGCCGCCATCGGCTGTCCGGCGAGCGCAGCTCGCCTACTCCGCCGCCACCAACTCCGGATCCGTCCGCAAAGCCGCTTCCAGAGCACCCTCATAAGCCGCGCTCAACTCCGCAACTGGAGCCGAGACCACGGCCTTTCCGTCCAATGAAATTTCCAACTTCTCTGGAATGGTTTCCCCGATCACGTCCCCCGCAATCCCGTGCCTTCCCGCTACTTCTTTGATTCGCGCCACCCTCCCCGGGTCGCACGATACCAGCACACGGCTCGCATCCTCCCCGAACAGCGCATACTCTGCAAACATCCCGCCAGACGCCAGATTCACGTGTGCTCCCACTCCCGCCGGAAACGCCTTCTCCGCCAACGCCACAGCGATTCCGCCATCCGAGCAGTCGTGCGCCGACTCCACCACTCCGCCCCGTACCAGTTCGATCACCGCCTGCTGCAAGGCCGCTTCCTTCTCCAGATCAAGCTCCGGCGGATATCCCCACAACGCTCCCAAAATTTCCTTCGCGTACTCCGAAGACCCAAACTCGGTCTCCGCATCGGTGATATCGCCCGCCTCGCCGCCGTGCAATAGCACAATCGTGCGCCCGGGCGCGGCGAAGTGCATCTTCACGGTCTTGTGCACGTCCTCAAGAATTCCCACCACGCCCAGGACCGGCGTCGGATAGATTCCCTCGCCCAAAGTCTCGTTGTAGAAGCTGACGTTGCCGCCAGTAATCGGAATTTCCAACTCTTCGCAAGCCTTGGTGATGCCGTCGATCGTCTGCGAGAACTGCCACATGATGTGCGGCTTCTCGGGATTTCCGAAGTTCAGGCAATTCGTCGCTCCCACCGGAGTTGCCCCTGACAAGGCTACTTTGCGCGCTGCCTCCGCGACCGCGTGCTCTGCTCCCAGCTTCGGATCCAGATAGCACCACCGCCCATTTCCATCGAGCGCCATTGCCAGCCCGCGCTCCGTGCCCTTGATGCGAATCACCCCGGCATCGCCCGCTCCCGGAGCTTCGACGGTATTCGTCTGCACCATGTGGTCATACTGCTGCCACACCCACCGTTTCCCGCAGATGTTCGGCGAGGCGAGAAGCTGTTTCAGGTGCGAAGTGTGGAAGGGCACAGCTTCAGCCGTGCCGTTACCGTTTGAATGAGAGCTGGGCTTCAGCCCCTGCCGCACTGCTTCCGGTATCTCCCGCGAAACCGGCGGCTCCCACCGCTCCAAAGGCCGCTTGTACAGCGGCGCCTCATCCGTGAGCGCCGGATTCGGAATCTCCGCCACGACTTTCCCATGTTCCAGCACGCGCAACTTGTTGTCGGTCGTGACCTTGCCGACTTCAACCGCATCGAGCCCCCACTTCTCGAATACGCGGAACACTTCCTCCTCGCGCCCCTTCTGCGCGACCAGCAACATGCGCTCCTGAGATTCGCTCAGCATGATCTCGTACGGAGTCATGCCTGTCTCTCGCTGTGGCACACGATCGAGCTCGATCTCGATTCCCACGCCCCCGCGCCCGCCCATCTCGCACGTGGAACACGTCAGTCCCGCGGCGCCCATGTCCTGAATCCCCACAATCGCCCCGGTCTGCATCGCCTCAAGACAAGCCTCAAGCAGCAGTTTCTCCAGGAACGGATCCCCCACCTGCACATTCGGCCGCTTGGCCTCCGAAGCCTCGCTGAATTCCTCGCTGGCCATGGTCGCGCCGTGAATCCCATCTCGCCCCGTCTTGGCGCCCACATAGATCACAGGATTCCCTTTGCCCGCCGCTCGCGCATAGAAGATCTCATTCTTCTTCACCAGCCCGAGAGCAAACGCATTCACCAGCGGATTGCCCGAATAGCAAGGCTCAAATTTCGTCTCGCCGCCGAGGTTTGGAACCCCAAAGCAGTTCCCGTAAGAAGCCACTCCACTAACCACGCCTTCCATGATCGAATGATTCCGATGAATGTCCGCTTGCGTAGCGACAGCCGCCTCGGCTGTCCTGCCAGGGCGAAGACTGGCAGCCCCAGTCAAAGGCCCAAACCGCAAAGAATCCATGACGGCGACGGGCCGAGCGCCCATCGTGAAAATATCGCGCAAAATCCCGCCCACTCCGGTCGTCGCTCCCTGAAACGGCTCGATAAACGACGGATGATTATGCGACTCAATCTTGAACGCGCACGCCCAACCATCCCCAATATCGATAATCCCGGCGTTCTCTCCCGGCCCCTGCAGCACGCGCTTGCTGCGCGTCGGCAGCCGCTTCAAATGCACGCGCGATGATTTATACGAGCAGTGCTCGCTCCACATCACGCTGAAGATGCCAAGTTCGGTGATCGTGGGCTCGCGCCCGCCAAGAAGCTGCCTGATTTTTTCGTATTCGTCAGGCGTAAGTCCGTGCTGCCGGATGGTCTCCGGAGAGAAAGCAGAGGTCAAAGAAGTAGGCATGGAGGAGCTTCTATTGTCGCATTTGGCGGGGCGAATGGGTAGACCAACAGAATCATTTGCCGGGGGAAATTCCTCGCCCGCGCTTGGTATCGGTGACCTCCCGCAGAGCGAGCAAGGCAAACGCAGCGGCCGTTTTCTGGTCGGTGCCCCACGGCGCGCCGACAGATTTCCGCAGGCTATCGACTTGTTGCCGCATCTCTTCCTCCTGGAGTCTCCAACTGGTGGCGGCATCCGGCCAGACCTCTCGCTCGCGTACGGAAATCACAGCCAGGCCGCAAACCTGACAGGCGGATGTGACCGCCCGCTGGAACAAGACACCTTCCGCGGTGTGGATCATAGGATGGGAGCGCAGCACCGCCGATAGATCTATGGGCACCGGCCTCGAACTACACGGGATTCCCCCGGCTTTGACCACAACTGCCAAAGACCCAAGATGATCGAGGACCTCTTTCACCGCGGTGCGGGCCGACTCTTTAGATGCCTCCTCGGCTCGACTGACCAACTCCACGGCCTCGGGCGGAGGCAATTCCGCAGCTTTGTGGTAGACGAAGCGGGGCACGGAGTCTCCGCGCGGCAACAGCTCGATGCGACGACGCAGCAATACCTGAAACTTGCCGGGAACTCCTGCAATCGCAACCAAAGCTGCCCAACCGGTGTGCAGCCTGAATCCGAGCGCGGCGGGTGCGGCCATGCATGGAAGAGTAAGAGCCCGGCAGCAGTGGGCGCAAGGGGACAGCCGTCACCTGAGACGCGTCGCGGTTCCTTTCCGGTAAGATCTCAAAGCAGCATGAAATCGATCATCATCGGCACCGCCGGCCACATCGACCACGGCAAGACCGCACTGGTCAAGGCCCTCACGGGCATCGACGCCGATCGCCTCGTCGAAGAAAAGCGCCGCGGCATCACCATCGATCTCGGCTTCGCCCACATGGCCTTGCCTACGCCCGATGGTGGAACTTTGCAGATCGGTTTCGTCGATGTCCCCGGCCACGAGCGCTTCGTTCGCAACATGCTCGCCGGAGTGGGCGGCATCGATTTGGTACTGCTGGTCATCGCGGCCGACGAGTCCATCAAGCCCCAAACCCGCGAGCACTTCGACATCTTGCAATTGCTCGGCGTGCAGCGCGGGATCACGGTCCTGACCAAGTCCGACACGGTCGATGCCGAAACCCTCGACGTTGTCCGTCTCGAAGTCGAAGAATTTCTGCGAGGAACGTTTCTTGAGCGTGCCCCTATCGTCCCCGTGAGCTCGCTCACCGGCGCGGGCCTCGACGATCTGAAGCGCGCCATCATCGCCTCCGCCGCCCAGGGTGAACCGCGTAACTCTCACGCCCTGCCACGTTTGCCCATCGACCGTGTATTCACGATGAAAGGGTTTGGCACGGTAGTCACTGGAACTCTCATCTCCGGCGCAATCCGCCGCGAAGACGAATTGGAGGTCTTTCCTTCAGGCCGCAAGGTTCGTGTGCGCGGCGTGCAAGTCCATGGAAAGCCGGCAGACGCCGCTATCGCCGGCCAGCGTACTGCGCTGAACCTAGCCGGTGCGAGTACCGAAGAACTCGCGCGCGGGATGATGCTGGCTCCCCCCGACACTTTTGCTGCCTCGCGCCGTGCCGACGTTCGCCTGACTCTCCTGGCATCGGCGCCGCGCCCGCTGCGAAACCGCAGCCGCGTCCACTTCCACTCCAACACAATGGAAACCGTCGCCGAAATCACCCTCCACAAGTTGAAGGAGCTCGCACCTGGCGCCGAAGCATTCGCCCGCCTTAAGCTTCCTGCCGCCGCACTCCTTCTGCCCGGCGACCGGTTCATCATCCGCCAGTTCTCTCCAGTCATCACTATCGGCGGAGGAACGGTCCTTGACGCCGTTCCGATTCCGCGCCAACCGGACCTTGCCGATTTTCTGCAAGCACTCTCAGGTGGAAATCGTGAGTCCATTCTGCAACGTCGTGTCCAACGCCGCGTTCGTGCAGGTATCTCGCTCGCCCAACTCGTGGCGGAGACAGGATGGCGCCACGATTCGATTCAAACCGCGCTCTCTCCAGCCTTCAACAAAAAGCAGGTTCATCGCGTTGTCGACACGCTGATCGACGGTGTTGCTCTCGCAGCGCTGCGGGCGGTCCTATTGGAAGCTGTCGCCGCGTTCCACAGAAGGAACTCGCTGTCACCCGGTATGGCGAAAGAAGAATTGCGCGAACAGGGAAAAGCATCGCCGGAGGTATTCGCCGCGGCACTCGAACAACTCGCACGCGAGCAAAAAATTGAGATCGCAGGAGACATCGTCCGCCTCCCTGGTCACGGCGTCACCATGAAAGACGACGAAGCGGAATCGAAGAAGAAGATCGAAGATGCCTTCGCCACCGCTGGACTCAAAGTCCCCGCGCTCCACGAAGTCCTAGCCGGCCTCAAGATCGACAAAGTACGGGCCCAAAAGATCGTGACGCTTCTTCTGCGGGAAAAATCATTAATCAAAGTCTCCGACGAGCTCGTTTTTCACCGCACCGCACTCGACCAGCTCCGCCGCCAGATCGGCGCCCACAAAGCGAAGTCTCCTACCATCGACGTGGCCGCGTTCAAAGACATGACTGGCGTCAGCCGCAAATACGCCATTCCCTTGCTCGAATACCTTGACCGCGAGCGAGTGACCCGCCGCGTCGGCGACTCGCGACACATCCTCTGAAGGGCCTTCGCCGGGCTGCACAAGTGGTGTCCGCTCCTGATGACCTGTCGTAATCTGTTGCCTCACCCTCGCACTCGATATCCTGACCTTTCTGATGCTAGGAGGTCTTCATGTCTTTCAAATTATGCCTTCGGGCCTGCATCACGACGCTGCTCGGTCTGGCACTTTCTGCCACGATCGCCGTCGCGCAGGGCAACGGCCACGGCCACGACAAACACGATCGCGATGACGATAACGATCGCCGGTACGACCGCGATCACGGCCACGGCAATGGTCACGGTCACAATAACGGCCATGGCCACGGGCGCTACGCCGACCGCGATGGCGACATCCGCGGCTGGTACCGCACGCACTACAATCACCTTCCTCCCGGACTGGCGAAACGCGATCGTTTGCCTCCCGGCCTTGAGCGTCAACTCATCGTCCGCGGCACTCTTCCTCCCGGCCTACGCGGCAAAATGCAGCCCTGTCCGCGCGAGCTCGAAGTCATGCTTCCCCCGCCGCCCCCGAACTACGTCCACGTAGTCATCGGAGGCAACCTGGTCCTTTACAATCGGGCCGATTTCCAGATCGCCGACGTCTTCCACTTCGAAATCAATTAGTCCCAGCGCATGCCCCGCCCTTGTCTCGCCTATTTTGCGAGACAGGGTGGGGACTTTGACTTCCTCCGTGTTCCTCCGTGCCTCGTGGTGAGCCTTCTGCGTTAAACTCCCCTAAGTGTCCTCCCTGACCGACCAGATGGGCTTCAGCTTCCGCCCGCCCGAGCGCCGCGTGTGGAAAGTCCGCGACTTGGTCGCCTCCGTCCGCACCCACATCGAACGCGAATTTTCCGACGCTTGGGTCGAAGGCGAAATTTCTAACTTTCGCGCTCCCGAGTCCGGACATCTTTACTTCACCCTGAAAGACGGCGACTCACAGATTCGTGTCGTGATGTTCCGCTCCTCTGCGCGTCTGCTGCGTTTTCGTCCCGCAGACGGCTTGCAGGTCGTTGTTCGCGGCCGCGTCACCATCTACGAAGATCGCGGCGAGTTGCAAATCTCCGCTGAATACATCGAACCCAAAGGTGCCGGATCGCTTCAGCTCGCATTCGAGCAGCTCAAAGCCAAGCTCGAAGCCGAAGGCCTATTCGCCGCGGAACGCAAGAAGCCGATCCCCACGCTCCCATCTCGCATTGGTGTCGTAACCTCTCCGCAAGGCGCCGCTCTACGCGACATTCTCAACATCCTGCAACGCCGCCATCGCTCGGTAAACGTGCTGATCTTTCCCGCCCAGGTCCAGGGTGACGCTGCCTCCTTCGAAGTGGCCGCCGGAGTCCGCTTCTTCAATCAGCACGGCAACGTTGAGGTGATCATCGTCGCCCGCGGCGGAGGTTCCGCCGAAGATCTCGCCCCTTTCAACAACGAAGGCCTGGCCCGCTCTGTATTCGCTTCATCAATTCCGGTGATTTCCGCTATCGGCCACGAAACCGACTTCACCATCATCGACTTCGTCGCCGACTTGCGCGCCCCGACGCCCTCTGCCGCCGCAGAACTGGTCATCCGCTCGCGCCAGGACATCGAAGAGCAGGCCGCCGCCTTGCACGATCGCCTCACCCGGGCGATGCGCTACCGCCTCTTGATGGGACGCCAGGCCCTGACGGAACTCTCGCAGCACGGTGCCTTCGCTCGCATGATGGAAGTCATCCGCCAGCGCCAACAGAAACTTGACGACCTCACTCATCGCGTGGAACTGGCGCAACGCAACCTGCTCGAAAAATCCCGCCGCCAATGGGAAATCGTTTCCGCCGCAGTGCGCCACTATGATGTCCGCCTGGTCCTAAGCGGCATGCGCAAGGAACTCGACAGCCGCACCACGGCTCTGGGTTCTGTCATCCGCAACGTCCTGCTGCAGCACCGCGTCCGCAGCGAACGCCTCGAAACCGCGCTGCAATCACTCTCGCCGCTCGCCATTCTCGATCGCGGTTACGCGCTGGTTTTCGATGCCAACGGCAAATTGTTGAAGAATGCCGACGCAGTAAAAATGGGAGATGAAATCTCCGCCCGCCTCGCTCACGGTCAAATCGACGCCGCAGTCACAAAAAAGCAGACATAAACTGGCCTCGAAATGGATTTGAAAAGGGCTTTTGGCCCGGAGAGCACCCCAGGTTTGTGTAGGGCGGACGCCTTCGTCCGTCCCGCGAGCGCAGCGAGGGTGCCGCTTTGCCGGCGTATACCCCGCTTTCATCGTGAGACTCTGCCAAAACGTTCTTGCGCGTCCGCGTCCAAAACCCGGACTCCGGCCTGCTGCTCAATTTCCTCTGCATTACAATGGAACTCCAGACTGAGGATCTAAGCCCGATTGCTGCCGCTCATCACATCCTGGTCGCAAGCCGCATGGATCGCGCTCGACATCCTGCTCGTCGCCCTTCTGATCTACCAGGTCCTGGTCATGATTCGCGGCACGCGCGCGGTTCCCATGCTCGTCGGGCTCACAGTCGTCGCCATCACTTTCTATTTCGCGCGCATTGGTGAGTTGACCACGCTGAACTGGGTGGTCAGCCACGTCCTGCCTTACGTTGTCTTTGCTTTAATCGTGGTTTTCCAGTCGGAGATCCGCCACGTTCTCGCTGACCTCGGACGCCGCCTGACGTTCCTCAGCGGCTCATCCGCCGAAGGTGATTCCTACGACGACATCGTGCTGGCCGCGAACCTTTTCTCCCAGCACCAGACCGGCGCCCTAATCGTCATCGAGCGTGAAATCGGACTGCGTACCCACGTTGAAAGCGGCGTCCCTCTTGACGCCCGCCTTTCTTACGATCTACTGGCCACCATCTTTCGTCCCAGCGCGCCCTTGCACGATGGCGCCGTGATCATCCAGAAAGATCGCGTCGCCGCTGCCGCATGCTTCCTTCCCCTCTCCATGAATCCGCTGCTCTCCACGCAGCTCGGCACCCGGCACCGCGCCGGCATCGGCATCACCGAAGAAACGGACGCTGTCGCCGTCATCTGTTCAGAAGAAACCGGAGCTATCAGCTTCGCTGTCGGCGGCAAGATCGAGCGCGATCTCACCGTTGATCAACTGCGAGAACGCTTGAGTGCCGAACTCCGCCGCCACATCACTCCGGCCACCTTGCCCACCACCATCGCTGCCAACAGCGATTACGCCGGCTTCGATTCGCCACTGTCCGAGCCCGCGCCGCGCAAGTCGGACGCTGGTTCAACGGAGCCAAGCTCGTGATCGCCCTATTCAAACGTTATGTTGTCCACAACTTCAGCCTGAAGTTTTTGTCGCTGCTGCTTGCGACCGGCATTTGGTTCATGATCGCGCGCGACGAGCAGCCGGCTGAAGTCGCCATCCGCGCCCCGATCGTTTTCCAACACGTCCCCGAGAAGCTCGAAATCAGCACGGAATCGATTCCCGAAGCGCAGATCCGCGTGCGCGGCCCCGAGCGCACCATCCGCCAGTTGAAGATCAACGAGGTCCAGGCGGAAATCGATCTAACCGGTGTGAAATCTGGCGAGCGCACTTTCGATCTCACGTCGCAACAGGTCCGTCATCCGCGCGATGTAGAAATCAAGCAGGTTGTTCCCAGCCAGCTGCACCTGGCCTTCGATACCAGATCGACCCGTGAGGTCGAGATCCGTCCCCGCGTAACCGGCAACTTCGCCACCGGAGAACAGATCGTTAAGGTCGACACCGACCCGCCTCGCATCACTATCACCGGACCTCGTCACCACGTCGAAAAGATCGATGCCGCGACCACCGATCCCATCGATGCCACGGGCACCCTCGGCAGCGCCGTCTTTATCACCAACGTCTACGTCCCCGATCCTTTGGTCCAAGTCGAACAAGCCGCATCCATTCGCGTCACTGTAGTTGTTGAAAAAGTCGGTACCGCGACCACGCACTGAGAAAATTGAATGTGGGGACAGCCGACCTCGGCTGTCCTCGAACGAAGCTCGACAGCGGTTGTGGCCGCCGGCGAACGATACGACAATTGCGCGCTCGCCTCGCTTCCCTATAAGCTCTTGGGTTGTCTTTCGATCGTTTGACACCTTCTCATGACCCAGCAACGGCAATTATTCGGAACGGACGGAATCCGCGGCGTAGCCGGCGAATTCCCCTTAACTGCTCAAAGCACCAATCTCATCGGACGCGCCCTCGGCCACGATCTCATCCGCGCGACAGCCAAAGCCAAGGCCGTCATCGGCCAGGACACTCGTGAATCCAGCCGCTGGATCGCCGATCGCGTCTCCGAAGGCCTCGCCGCCGTCGGGGTCGACGTGCACAGCGCCGGCGTAATTACTACTCCCGGCGTCGCCTACCTGGCGCGCTCCCGAGGAATGGCTGCCGGCGTGGTTATCTCCGCTTCCCACAATCCCTGGACTGACAACGGCATCAAAGTTTTTTCCGGCGACGGATTCAAGCTCAGTGACTCCCGCGAACTTGCCATCGAAGAAGAAATCTTCGCGCTCCTCAAGAATCCCGAATCCGCCGACGACACCGCGCTGAAAGTCCCTCGCCCCTCGCTACCCGGCGAGGCCGGACTTCGTCACGCCTATATCAAATCGCTCGCAGCCAGCGTCACCTCCGATCTCAGCAAACTTCGCGTCCTGGTCGATTGCGCCAACGGAGCCGCCACCGCCGAAGCTCCGGAACTCTTCCGCTTGCTGGGCATTCAGGCAACGTTCATCCACATCGCTCCAGACGGGAAAAACATTAACGAGCACTCCGGCGCGCTTCATCCCGAGACGTTAGGGAAACATGTCGCTGCGTCGGGAGGGAAGTTCGACCTGGGCGTAACCTTCGACGGCGATGCAGACCGCGCCCTCTTCTGTGACGCCTCGGGCCGCGTTGTGAATGGAGACGGCGTTCTTCTCGCCGCAGCCCGCAGCTTGCACGCGCAAGGAAAGTTGAAGACCAACACGGTGGTCTCGACCACCATGTCGAACATGGGCCTCGAGATTGCGCTCAAAGAATCCGGCATCCGGATGCTCCGCGCTAACGTCGGCGACAAGTACGTTCTGGAAGAGATGCTCAAGACCGGCGCCATCCTCGGTGGCGAACAGTCCGGACACATCATCTTTCTCGACGGAGACGCCACCACCGGCGACGGCCTGCTCACTGCTCTCCGCCTCATGGACATCGTCGTCCGCTCCGGCAAGCCGCTGGCAGATTTGGTGAGTAACCTAAAGGTATTCCCGCAGAAGATCCAAAACGTCCGCGTGAAAGAAAAAGTTCCGTTCGTGAACGTGCCCGCAATACAGGCGGCGATCACCGCAGCGGAAGAAGAATTGGATGGGAACGGCCGGGTAGTAGTCCGCTACTCAGGCACCGAAGCCCTGGCCCGTGTGATGGTAGAAGCCGAATCCGAATCAAAAATGCAGTCGGCGTGCGCCGCCATCGCCGCAGAAATTCAGAAGGCGTTGGGCGCGTAGGAGAACGCCGTGCATATCGTAGCAATCGCGATCTCGATCGCACTTTTGTGGTGGTATGGGACGTGGCAAAGATTCCGACATCTACAAAGAGAATTGATGCCCGGTAGTCCTCGACCGCGTAGGTTGCGCAAATTTCAGGTGATAGGTTTTGTGCTGCTTGCTTCAGGCATGCTGCTCCTCTTGGCGACGGTAAGCTTTGATGCCGCTGGCGCCACCTCGACCGAAGCCGCGAGGCGGCGGCACGTTGAAAGGCCGGGAAGCCGAGAAGCCGAGATCGACCGCTCTAGGTTACAACGCGAAATATGTCTTCTTATGCCCCAAGCTATTCTCGTCCCCAATTACTAACCGATCCGGCCACCCCGGCACCGTCTCAATCAACAACCGCAACCCCCGCGCATCCTTCGGAACCTTGAACTCCAATTGCGTCGTATACGACGACGCCGGCGTCAACGGCGTCATCAACGAAGTCCCTGAGCTCGAAGCCACGTCATACTGATGCCCCGCATCATCCAGCAACCGCACCTCACGCGGTGAAGGCGTCAGCGGCGCATCTTTCGGGCGATTCGGCGAGGTCGTGGTCTCATCAAACCGCGTGCGCAGTGTAACCATGTAATTGTCCACCGGCCCTTGCTCTTTTCTCTTTACATCGAGCACCGAATACGCCAGATGACAGTCAATCTCGCAAAAATACTTTTCCTGCCCTCGCCCGAGTAAGGTCTCGTGACTTCCAGCCGAAAAGCCGAGGAGCAGCACAAGATACACAACCATTCCTCCACCGATCGCAAACCCGGCGACCCGCGCCAGTCGGGGTTTGCGCGCGAACCAGAAGATCACCACCGCTGCGATCGCCGCAAATGTTCCCAGGCTGGCCGCGAGAAATCCCATCACCGCCAGCGGCGCGGGAAAATTCATATTACTCGCCGAACCAGTGGCTCAGCGATACATCTCTCCCGCTCCAAGCATCACAGCCCCGTGCTTCTGATTGAAGTCCGGATAGATCTCATCCGCGATCCAGTAGTTCTCAACCAGCAGCGCCAACAGCACCCCCAGAATCCACACGGCCCACCGTCGCCGTCCACCGTCCGATGCCACAGCCTGCAGAAAGAATTCGACCAGATACGCCGCGCAATAGCAGACATTGGCCAGCAGCGCGAGCACAGTCATCTTGCCCAGCGCCTCCAGCGTCAGCGCCGGGCGAAAATGCGGCCAGGTCAACCCCAGCCAGAGCAACACAACGACGAACAGCACGCCGTTGTACCAGATCCGCCGCGGCTCCCAGAACCGTACCGCCTCGCCGAGCCAGGATCTCTTTATTCCCGAAACCTCTTCCATAGACGTCTCCCACAATGAACTTTGTATCACAAAGCTTATCGGCCCAAAAAAAGGCCGCTTCGGCCTTGGGGCAACACCTGATTCGTATTTCTACCTGGTCGAAATAGAACCCAGCAGGCTGCGGCGATGGCCAGGGGCACGCAGATGAGAACTCCTATGGCAAGGAACTCTAAGATGAGGAAACCACCCCCGGCCGGTCCATGGCGTTCCAGCAAGGCGAACCCGCCAAGAACCATCGCGGCGAGCACGCCAACCAAAAGCACCAATACTCCAACTCCGGCCGCGAGCGCGAATCTCCCCAGCGCTCTCATCTCAGTGCTCTTCTCGCGTCACCCGGATCCACTCCTCCATCTGATCCAGATACTCGGCCAGTGCCGCGCGTCCTTTTATCGTCAGTCTGTACTCAGTTCGCGGCACGCGTCCCTCAAAAAACTTCACGCACGAGATGTATTCCGCTTCTTCCAGTTTGCGCGCATGCACGCTCAGATTCCCGTCAGTCGTCTTGAGCACGCGCTTCAGGTCGTTAAAGCTCAACGAATCGTTAGTCGCCAGCGCACTCACAATCCCGAGCCGGATACGCTCATGAATCAGTCGGTCCAGTTCGGGTAGTTCCGGAGTCCGTGGCGCCGAATGCTCGCGCGAATGCTCGCGCGCACGCGCCTCGTGCTTCCCGGACTTTCCACGCGATGCTAATGCCCTACCCACCATGCCTCCTCGCGATCAACAAGCCAAATACGACATGCAGTCCGCCAAATCCTGCCGCCAGAAACCAGTTTCCCCAATTCGCCGGACCAAGCACCGTAAGCCCGCCCAGCAGCATGAAACACAGTCCCATGACCGGAACAATGGACACCGAAAACGCACCCCCAGTCATAATGCCGGCGCCATACAGCAGTAGCCACATTGCGGGTAGCGCCGACTCCAGCCCCGAGCGATATAGCAGAAAAGTCAGGAACGCCCCAGCAACCAGGGGCGGAGCCAATCCCAGCGCCGCTTTCCGCGCCGGTCCGGAAAACAGCGGCAGCCCGCGCCGGTTCGCCTTCCACGTACAAGCCAGCAGCCCGATGGCAGCCGCCAGAAGCGCTTCAGCCAGCCACACCCGCAGCCAGCCGAATGGTGAAACCTGCCGGCTGGCAAACAGTGCCGCGGCAAAAGCGGTTCCACCCAGCGCAACATGTCCCCACCCGGAAACAGCCGTGAACGCCGCCGACCGCTCCATCGTGTCCCGAATAAAGCGCAAATCCTCGGCCACGTTCGGCGCTACAGATGGCCTTGCGGAGCGATGGAATCTCCGTATCCGGTGCAGTTGAGGATCGACCATGCAGCAAGCCTAGCGCGGCAGGAGGCAAGTGTCAAGTACTTTTCAATTCAAAGTAAGAACGCAGCTGTCATCCTGAGCGGCGCATTTTGCCGCGAAGGACCTATGCAATTTCTTGTTGGAAGCGAACTGAATGTGGTTTTTGACTTCCTACAAACGTCCAGCTCCGCTGAGTAGCAAACGGACTCTACTTCAGCAACCCAAACACTCCCACTCCGCTAGTCGTCCCCACAAACACTTTCCCATTCGCAATCATCGGCGTGATGAACTTATTCCCCACACCAAAGTGATCCCGCCCATTGGCGGCCTGATTGGAGTTGTACAACTCCACCAGAGTCTTGGCGTTGTAAGCATGCAGCACTGCCGGATTGGAATTCTCCGCCGCCCACACAATCGCAACCTGTCCGGAACTCGACGAGATGCTCGGCGTTGCTCCTGGATACCCGAACGCATTCGAAGTCCTAGCCACCGCCGACCCAAGCAACTTCGCATTCTTGAACTGAAACGCCAGAATCGGCGACCCGACCGGCCCGTAATAAACGATCCCATTGAAGAATGCCGGCATCGACCACACACCGCCCGGCAGCACTCCAGCGAGTTCCTGATAAATATTGTTGCTCCCGGAATTAAACTTCCCCATGTTCGTGCGATCCACAACATACAGGTTCGAATCCTTTCCCGCGCCCACCGCCAGTTGCCAGACCTTGCCCGTGGAGTCCCTCTGGTTCACCAGCAGCGTTCCCCCCGACCCGAGGTCCGTATCGCTGCCATTTTCCGACGACTCATTGTCCATCTCGAAATAATCGCCGACCGCTAGTCCGCCTTTCGTCGTTACCCGAAGAAACGCATTCCCGTAGTCGCCATTCACGGGAAAGCCCGACGCGTTAAGCGTCGTGTCGAACACTCCATTCGCAACCAGCAGCAAGATGTTCCCGCTTCCATCTGCCGCCATCCCCGCGCCCGAGTTCCAGATCGCTCCTTCATTTCCATTCGGAGTCAAGTTCAGCACAGTGGTCCGCGCCAGCGTCGTGGCGTTGTAGCCCATGACCCATCCCGTATACGGACGGATGTCGCAATGCGAGGCCCACGCCAGATACAGAGTGTTCCCAGCCAGCAGCAACCCGGCGCGCTCTTTGTACTGCCCTGGATCGAAAATCACATTCCCGCCCGAACTGTTGTCTCCAGTCCCCGGATAGGTAGCTGTGATCTCCACGGGCCCTCCGCGAACTTCGGCCCCGGTCGGCGCGTCCAGTGCATGCAGCCACTGATGATATTTCCCCGAACCATCCTTCGACATTGCAACCACAAAGATCACTGGATTCCCCGTCTTCGGGTGCAGAATCACCGGTGTCGACGTGATCCCGATCTCCGGCGTCACCTGCGAGCACCCGCGATTGTCAGAAGTTGTTTCGCCTGCCTTCAACGTTGTGACGTCCCACATATTCGCCCCTGTGTCCGCGTCATAGGCATAAACCGTTCCATGTTCGCTCGCCACAATAACTAGATTGTGGACGACTCCTCCTACCGACACCGCCGAAAGAAAAAGCGGCTCGGCATCCACCAGGCCATCCGCAGGCAGCGTAAACAACTTGCCAAACGTTGCCGCATTCACATTGCTCGTCGTGAGAATCGTCTCCTTGTTGTTCACTCCGGTTCGTGCATTTCTGTTGTGATAGGTGAGCACGTCTTGCGCGAATGCCGGACGCGCGCCTCCGCACACCGACAAAAACAGCACGAGCATGGAAAAAGCTCGAAGAGTGAGAGACGAAGCATCGGATGAAAGCGGCATAGCAGAACCTCCCGGAAGGACAAGCTGATTGAAGTTGCTAAAGGAACTCGAGACCCAGCCTCGATGAAGGTGTCGTCGTTGCGGCCTACAGTGTTCCAGAAATCGTCCTACCACTTCAAACGCAGGAGTACATGAAATCCATCCCGAGGGTGCCCCACCCTTGTCGCGTCTTTTGGGACAGGGTGGGGTTTTTGACTTTGCTCCGAAACTCCGCCCTAAGCTCCTTCCGATTGGAAGTAGGCGCAATGAACACCGTAGAAGAGCGGCGCTTCAGCGCCGCATAAACTCGCTAAAATGAAAAGGGGCTTTCAGCACCGCCCTCATGACCGAC
>Ga0210403_10000192_pt1 | contig 68662 bp, 54 predicted proteins | sample IncBWC19MmetaG_FD_150863 | JGI IMG/M metagenome (GOLD analysis project Ga0210403, IMG submission 150863) | Forest soil microbial communities from Barre Woods Harvard Forest LTER site, Petersham, Massachusetts, United States - Inc-BW-C-19-M | ecosystem: Environmental > Terrestrial > Soil >...
GGATCGACCACTACGAAATCGGGGCGGAGCTTTCCAGGCTTGCGGTTGCGTTCCAGGAATTCTTCGGTAGTGGCTTGGACTGGCGTGATGTTCTTTAGGGCGTTGGCTTTAAGGTCCTGCGCCGATGGTAACGCCGATTCCACGGCCAACACTTGCTCGAAGTTCTGGGCCAGATGACGGGCAAACAAGCCTACGCCGGCATACAGATCAAGCGCGAGCTTTCCGGAAACGCCGGCGGCCACGCCTCGCGCCAGCTCTTCCACCAGAAAGCGGTTGACCTGGAAGAACGATCCGGCACTTACGCGAAACGATTCAGGGCCGGCTCTGTAGGCGAGAAAGCTTTGCCCTAGAATCTTTGGAGGTCCGGGCGTGGGGCCGGCCTCCGGGGCAAACACGGCCACACCTTTTACTTCCGGCATTGTCGCCTGCAAAGCGCTGAAGAACTCCTTGAGATCAGGACCGTGCTCTACACCATAGACCTCGAGCAATAGATCAGCATCGTCATGGCCGGCGAAGACCTCGATTTCACGAATGCCTGGAGGAATGTGTCCGGCCCGGCCCATGTCCCATAGGTGACCCATGACACGATTGATGGCCGGAGAGCTGATTGGGCAGCTTTCCACCGGCAAGAGCTCATGCGAGGCCAGCCGATGATAGCCGAGAGCAAAGTCAGGAGTGTTGCGGACTTTCAGGCGCGCGCGGTTGCGGTAGCCCCAAGGTTCGGCACAGTGGGTCGTGATTTCATCCGCCCATTCAAATTTCGCGGTGCGCTTGAAGGTCTCGCGCAGGATGGCCAGCTTGAATCCGAGCTGGGTCTGATAGTCAGTGTGCTGATAGTGGCATCCACCACAGCGGCTGAAGTAGCGGCAGGCCGGGGCAATGCGCTGTTCGGAAGCTTTGAGCACCTCAAGGGGCAAGGCGCGAATGTAGCCCTTCTTGGCTTCCAATACATTCGCTTCCACCTCTTCTCCAGGCAACACCAGAGGCACGAAAGCAGCTTTGCCCTCAGGGCTGCGGGCCAAGCCGTCACCGCCGTAGATCATTTTTTCGATGGTTAGTTTCATGGAAGAGCGCTCTTAGATGCTGGCGATTAGCTGCTAGCCTTTAGCTCTTAAGTTTTATACTGCTGATCTTTGGCTTATCTTCCGTGCAACAAATATACAAAGCTAATGGCTAATGGCTAACGGCTAAGAGCTGCTATCTCACATATAAAACAAACTCAGGCGCGGAAGCTGGCCCTGTTCGAACAACTTCTTATGAACGAACTGCTTCATTAGTTGCTCGATCTGCGCGGCCGGCATCTTGCTGCGATAGGGTGCGATCTCGCGGTCCGCCTGGGCGCGAAGGGTTACCAGCGTTGCATCGGGCGCAGACATCGTCAGTGCCGCGAGCAGCTTCTCTTCGAGCACTGTGAGGTGGCGCTCCAGGTCTTCGAGCCGCAATCCGCCGGTAGCGGATTTCACACTTGCAGCCAATTCGGCCAACGTCGAGGCACATTCTTCCGCGGTATTCCTCATTGCGACGGCGCCCAGCACGGCCCGCAGCCTGACAGCGTTGTGTGCCAGGTAGGCAGCGATAGCGTCGGGCTCGAAGCCGGGCGCGGGGCCGGAGGGACCGGCCTTTGTCCCTACGGCCGCTTCTTTCATGTCTTCGGCGGCAACCAGCACCGCCTGCGAACAATAAGCCAGGCTGTTAATTTTCTTGGTCTTCTTTGGGCGGCGATCCCAGGCGTCAAAGGCTTCGTCAATGCCCCGTAAGACCGCTTCCAGGGGAAGGCCCGCGTCCTTCCAGGTTTCGATCAGGGCCCAATCGAGGGTGGAAAGCAACAACCCGCTGCCCCGGCGGCGCTGATAGTGCTGTTCGATCTCGGTATAGTAATTGAAATAATTTTCCACGGCGGAGAAATGCCTGAGTTGATACTATCAGGACGCTCATGAAGGGAATCGACGATGACAATGATACAGAAGAATGCTTCGAGCGCGCTTTTGTCCCTGGTGGTGCTGCTGGGCGGGATGGCTGCCCGCAGTAGCGCTGCGGAGAAACATCCTTTTGGCCGGGACGACTATTCTGCCTTGCACCAGGCGCGGGCTGTTTCTGTCTCGCCCGACGCCAAAGCGGTGCTGTATGAAGTAATCTACGGCGGCGCCAAAGGGCCCGAGAAGCATGAGTGGTGGATGATCCAAGCTTCCGGAGAGGGCCCCCATAAACTCGATCTTCCCGAAAAGTTCAGGCCCACAGGCTTCACCGCCGATGGCGCTCTGTTCGGCGGCTATGAAGTCGAGATGGCGCAACAGCTCGCCGTTGTTACCCTCAATGGACAACCGGCGAGGATCATAACGTTGTCTTCCGGCATCCGCTCATCAGCCATCTCACCGGATGGCACACGCTTCGCGCTGCTGGCCGATCCGCGCAGCAAGGATCCGCTGGAAGGCGAAGGCGTCCACAGGGTGGTGCAGAACGACCGGAACAGCCTCTATGTAATGAACGTCAACGGCGGTGAGGGCGGCTGGTGGTGCCCGGAGTTGCAAGATATCGGCGAAATCCAGTGGTCGCCCGATGGTTCTCAGATTGCTGTGTCAACCGTCACGCCCAAGATCGGGCATCACGACCTGCAGTCATCCATTTATGTTTGCAATGCGAAGGGCGGCCGCCGGGTGGCGGAGATTCCTAACTCCGTGAGCGGAATCGCCTGGGCAAGAGGCGGGCAAGAGCTGTTCTTTTCGAGCACCATCACGCCGGTGCTTACGCCTGATCATTTATGGAGCGTCCGTCTGGCTGGCGGGCCGCCTGTCGACCGCACACCACAGCTTCAGGGTTCAGCGGTTAATGTAGTCTCCGACGCTCACGGGTCCGTATGGGTCGAGTTGCACAAGGGCGTGGTTACGGAAATCGATGCCTGGCGCAACGGCCGCCTGGAGACGGCCTACCGTTGGCCGGAAGGAACGGTCGTTGGGTTGCCGGTGTTTCCCGCGTTCGCGTCGTCGCCGGAAGCGGCGGCGCTTTCAGTATCCGATCCGGGCCATAGCCAAAATGTTGCAATGGCGAAAGACGGTGAACTCAAGAAGATTACCCATGAAGGTGACGGCACACTGGCTGGTGTACAGCTCGGGGAAGTCCGCGCCGTACACTGGGTGTCAAAAGACGGAGTCAAGTTGGAAGGGATCGTGACCTTTCCGGCGAATTACGATTCCGCCAGGAAATGGCCATTTCTGGTGCTACCGCACGGCGGACCGGAATCGAATGATGAGCTGGGTTTTTCGATGACTTCCCGCATCATCGCGGGGATGGGGTACGTGGTGCTGGAGCCGGAGTATCGCGGATCGACCGGCTACGGTTCGGAGTTTCTGGCTGCGATCTATCAGCACTTCGGCGACCGCGCCTATCAGGACGTAGACAGCGCCACGGACTTCGCCATTGCCCAGGGCTGGGCTGATCCGAACCGGCTGGCGATTTTTGGATGGAGCGCAGGCGGCTTCATGACTTCATGGACTGTAACTCAAACCCATCGTTATCGCGCGGCCATCGAAGGCGCCGGCATTACCGACTGGCTCAGCTTTATTCCCACGAGCGACGTATGGCAGACCGACTATGACGCCCGCCTGCAGGAACAAGACCCCACACCCATGCTGCAGTTTTCCGCCGTCATGCACGCGGACCAGGTGACCACGCCCCTGCTCATTTTGCACGGTGAGGCGGACATCCGGGTGCCTATGTTGCAGGGGCTGGAGTACTTTGCACTGCTGGCCGAGCGCGGCAAGACGGTGCGCATGGTGACCTATCCGGGATCGCCGCACTTCCCGCGCAACATAGAACAACGTCTTGACCTATTCAAGGAAATCGAGGAATGGCTCAGGAAGTACAATCCGTGATGGTCCGGCTGATTTAGCGAGTAAAGCGACCCCTTGCTTGTGCCGGTAGCAAGGCTTTGGCGACCCTGGAGCGCAGTGGAGCCGGTTCCTCAGGCCACGCCCGCGCTAAAACCGCGCGTACGCGGCCTATTGAATGACAAAAGGGTGAGAGTGTCGTGTAGCGCGGCTTCGGCGGGCTCGGAGGCTTCCTAAGATGCACCCTTCGGCTTCTGCCCGGCCGCGTTCCGTTCCCAGATGATGCGCAGGCCGTCTAGGGTGAGCAGGTCGTCGACGGTCTTGATGTACTTGGATTGGTCGCCGATCAGGCGTGCGAGGCCTCCGGTGGCGAGGACTTTGGTGTCGCTGCCTAGCTGCTGCAGCAGGCGCTCGAGGATTCCATCGACCAAGCCGAGGTAGCCGTAGAATAGTCCGGACTGGATGCTGCCTACGGTGTTGGTGCCGATCACCTTTGCGGGCTGGCGTATGTCGACCAGCGGCAGGCGGGCGGTATGCTCGAAGAGCGCTTGGGCGGAGATACCTATACCGGGACAGATCACGCCACCCAGGTACTCGCCTTTTTTTGAAACTGCGTCGAAGGTCGTGGCCGTTCCGAAATCAACCACTATGCACGGCCCGCCATATTTTTCGAAGGCGGCCACGCCGTTTACGATGCGGTCCGCGCCTACTTCCGCCGGATTGTCATAGTGTACCGGCATGCCGGTCTTGATGCCCGGTTCGACAAATATTGACTTGAGATGGAAATAGCGCTCGCAGACTTCGCGCAGGGTGGAATCCATGGGGGGCACGACCGAAGAGATCACAATTCCGTGGACATCACGCGCATCAATTCCACCGATGGCGAAGAGGTTGCGGAAGAGCACACCGTATTCATCCACGGTATGGGTCTTGATGGTGGCCACGCGCCAGTGGGCGATCATCTGGGGCGTGCCGTTGGTCTGCTGGACAAAGCCGGCCGAATCGAGCTTGAAGACTCCCAGCACCGTGTTGGTATTGCCGACGTCAATGACTAGCAGCATCGGGCCTCCTTTGCACCGGCCGTACGCTGCCGGAAATCACCATCCGCAGTCCGTGGGCGGTCTGCACACGCAGGAAGCCGCGCGCATCCAGGCCGTCGGTCACGCCTACGTAGCCCGCTTCTCCGCCTTCTCCGGCGACCTGCACGTGCTTGCCCTGGGCGTAGGAAGAGCGTGACTCCACGCGTTTGAGAATTGGCGCAAACCGCAATTCGGGGCTTTGTACCGGGCTGCTCACCGCGTGCAGCAGCGCGCGATATTCCCGGTCAAGGGACTTCAGCAGCGCGGCCGTCATTTCCAGACGTGAAAGATCTTTTCCGGTTTCGAGGGCCAGCGATGTGGCCAGATCGGCGAGTTCCGGCGGAAATGACCGATGCCGGACGTTGATGCCGATGCCGACCACCACGTGATTGACGTGGGTGGAATCGGAATTCAATTCCGTGAGAATGCCGCAGAACTTCTTGTCATTGACTACCAGATCGTTGGGCCAACGGATGTCCGTCCGCAGGCCGGTAACTTCGCGGACCGCATCCTGCACGGCCACGGCCGATAGCAGTGAAATCCACAAAGAGTCCGAGGGCTTGATGCGGGGCCGCAACAGCACCGAGCAGTAAATGCCGGCGCCCCGCTCGGAATGCCATGAGTGGCTTCCGCGACCGCGGCCTGCTGTCTGCTCTTCGGCCAGAAACACCTGGCCTTCGGATGCGAATTCCTGGTTCTTCCCGGCGCTTGCGGCCGCCTGGGCCAGCAAGTTGGTTGATTCCGCCTGCAAGCAGTGGTGAATATTGCCGGCGAAAATCGTGTTGCGCACCAGGGGCGCCAGTAATTCAGGCAACAGCAGGTCGCGGTCCACGGGAGGAGTTCTACTTCCCGGCCGGAGGCGGAGCTTTTACCTCTCCGGCTTCGACGTTGATTTCAATCTGCACGTCGTTGCCTACCACCAGTTGGCCGCGATCGAGCGCTTTGCTCCAGGAAACTCCAAAATCCTGGCGGTTGATGGTGAGGCCGGCTTCGGCGCCCAGTAGCTTCTTGCCAACGTTGACCGGGCCCTTTAACTGGAACCCGAGGTCAACGTCCTTGGAAACGCCGCGGATGGTTAGCGTGCCGTGGGCCACGTAGCTGTTGCCGGTCTTTTCAACCGCTTTGCTCGTAAACGAGATTTCGGGAAAACCGGCTACGTCGAAGAAATCTTTGGAGCGCAGGTGATTATCGCGCTGGGCGTTGTCGGTATTGATGCTGGTGGTCTTGATGGTTACGTTGACCGAAGACTTGCTGATGTCTTTATCGTCCAGCAGAATTGAGCCGCTGAAATCGGTAAACCGCCCGTGGACGGTGTTGACCACCATATGGCTGACGGCAAAGCCGACCCGCGAATGGACCGGGTCAATTTTGTACTCGTCAGCCGCGAATGCCTTGGCGCCCAGCAGGGCCAGGCCCAGTAGCAGTCCTGAAATCTTACGCATAGAAATCCTTTCCTGTTAGCGAAGTGTGAGATGGCGCACAACTAATTCGATGTTGAAGTACTCCTTCTGGATGCAAAATCACCGAGGGCGTCAGGCCGGAACAATGCGCATACTGAGATCAACGGCCTGGGGTGAATGGGTAAGTGTACCAACAGAAATGTAGTCAGCGCCGGATTCCGCGTAGGCACGAACGTTTTCCAGTCTGATGCCTCCAGAGACTTCAATGGGAATCCGCCGGGAGTGGGAGCGGGCGCGGGCCACGGCCAAGCGAGCGTTTTCGGGGCTCATATTGTCCAGCAGCACGGCTTCGGCCCCGTGGGCGAGAGCGTCTTCCAGTTCGGCCAGCGTGCGGACCTCGATTTCAATGGGCTGGGGGCCGCGGCGATTCTCGATGGCCTTGCGGAGCGCAGCAGCGACGCCGCCGGCCAGCGCAATGTGATTGTTCTTGATGAGCACGCCGTCGGAAAGATCGAGCCGGTGATTGTGCCCGCCGCCGCAGCGTACCGCATACTTGTCGAGCACCCGCAGACCGGGGACGGTCTTACGCGTATCGAGAATCCGGACGCTTGTCCCATGCACAGCATCGACGAACTTGCGGGTCAAGGTTGCGATGCCGCCCAGACGCTGCAGAATATTCAGGACCACACGCTCGCACGACAGCAGCACACGCGCATTATGGCGGACCACGGCGATGGATTGGCCTTTATGCAGCCGCACACCATCGAAAATCTCGCCATGACTGATGACTTCCGGGTGCCCGATCGCATTTGGATCAAGCCGTTCGTAGACCGCGAAAATCTGGGCGATCGCGCCGACGCCCGCCAGGATGCAGTCTTCCTTGGCCAAGATAGTGGCGGTAGCGCGCTGCTGCGCATCAATGCAGATGCGCGAGGTGGCGTCACTAGTGGCCTTGTCTTCGAGCAATGCATGCTCGAGGATGGCCGAGAGTCTGCGGCTGTGCCAATCCATAGGTTGAGAGATTATCCCAGTCTAGCCAGGGCTGCCTGGTTCTTTTCTATCATCAACTGCATTTCCGCGGACTGCTTACGCAGCCCTTCCACGACCTGGGGCGGCGCCTTGGCCAGAAAACTGTCATTCCCAAGCTGGCGCTGGGCGTTGCCCAGCGCGCCTTCGAGCTTCTTGATCTCTTTGGTCAGCCGGTCGCGTTCCGCGCCCACATCTATCTTCTGCTCGTAAACGATGCAGACTTCGAAGCTCGGGGTTGTCCGCGCACCGGGAGTATTGGCCAGCGACTCAGGGACAAACTCAATGCCTTGTACACTGGCCAACCGTTCGACCAGCGCCCGGTTCTCTTCCACCAGTTTGCGGAAATCGGCGGCCGCATGGATCCTGGCCGGGACCTTGTCTTTCGGCAATACCTTGAACTCAGCCCGCAGGTTCCGGATTTTCTCAATCAAATCCTGGAGCGAGGTCATCTGCTCTTCCGCCCGATCGTTGAGCCGTTGCGGCGCGCCTTCCGGGAAATGCGCCAGCGCAATCGACTTTGCCGGCGGCCGGCCGTCATACATGGCGTGCCAGATTTCTTCGGTAATGAAGGGCATGAACGGCGACAGCAGGCGTAGCGCACCCTCGAAGATCTCACCCAAGAAGGCCAGGGCGCTGCGGGCGTCATCGGCGGGACCCAAGAGGCGCGGCTTGATAATTTCCAGGTACCAGTCGCAGAATTCCAGCCAGAAGAACTGGTAGACAGTGCTGGCGGCCTCGTCAAAGCGGTAATCGGTCAGGCCCTGGTTGACCTGGCCGGCGGCGCGATGAAAGCGTGACATGATCCAGCGGTTTTCGAGAAGGTCCATTTCCTTCTGGGGAGCGCCGCTGGTCAAACTTGCGCCTTCACCCACGCGGTCGAGATTCATGAACATGAAACGGGCGGCGTTCCATATCTTATTGGCGAAAGCGCGGTAGCCTTCCGTGCGGCCCTCCGAGAAGGCGATGTCGGTGCCGGGCGAGGCCATCGAGGCCAGGGTAAAGCGCACGGCATCGGTGCCGTATTTTTTTGTGACTTCAATAGGATCGATGACGTTGCCTTTGGTCTTCGACATTTTCTGGCGGTCGGCATCCCGCACCAGGGCGTGGATGTAGACTTCGCGGAAGGGCACGCTCCCCTGCGGATGGCCGGCCATGAAGTGGCAGCCCAGCATAATCATGCGCGCCACCCAGAAGAACAGGATGTCGAAGCCGGTAATCAGCAGCGAGGTGGGATAAAAGACCTCGGCGGCGCGGGTCTTTTCCGGCCAGCCCATCACGGTAAAGGGCAACAAGCCGGAAGAGAACCAGGTATCGAGAACGTCGGAATCCTGTTCAAGTTGGGCGCTGCCACACTGGGAACACCCGGCTGGGATCGAACGGGCCACTGTGATTTCCTTGCATTCATGGCAGTGCCAGACGGGAATGCGGTGGCCCCACCACAGTTGGCGCGAGATGCACCAGTCGTGGATGTTGCGCATCCACTCAAAATAGGTCTTGGCGTAATTGGCGGGCGTGAAGACGATCTCGCCCTTTTCCACGGCTTCGATGGCCCGTTGCGCCAGAGGCGCGATCTTGATGAACCACTGGACCGAAAGCCGGGGCTCGACCACGGTCTTGCAGCGGTCGCATCGGCCCAGGGCGTGGGCATGGTCTTTGATGCCGGCCAGCAATCCCAATTCGTCGAGGTCTTTGAGAATTTTTTCCCGCGCAGCGTAGCGGTCCAGGCCTGCATAGGCGCCGCCGTTCTCGTTGATGCGCGCCTGGTCGTCCATGATATTGATCTGCGGCAGATGGTGGCGCAGACCGAGCTGAAAGTCGTTGGGATCGTGGGCCGGCGTGACCTTGACCGCGCCGGTGCCGAATTCCGGGTCCGCGAGATCGTCGGTGACCACCGGGATGTCACGCTCCATCAGGGGCAGGCGCAGCTTCTTGCCATGTAGATGTAGATAGCGGGCGTCCTTGGGGTTCACCGCTACGGCCACGTCACCCAGCATGGTTTCCGGACGGGTGGTGGCGATGGTCACGGAATCGCCGGAGCCGCCGGCCACCGGATACCGAATGTGGTACAGCTTGCCCACCGTGTCTTCGTGGACCACTTCCAGATCGGAAATGGCGGTCATGCAGCGCGGGCACCAGTTGACGACATACTTTCCGCGATAGATCAAGCCCTGTTCATGCAGCCGGACAAAGGCCTCACATACGGCGCGTGACAGGCCGGCATCCATGGTGAAGTATTCGCGGTCCCAGTCCACGGACGCCCCCAGGGTCCGCATCTGTCCGGTGATGGCGCTGCCGTAGAGTTTTTTCCATTCCCATACGCGTTCGACAAAAGATTCACGGCCCAGCTTCTGGCGGCTGAGACCTTCGCTGGCCAGTTGCTTTTCCACCATCATCTGCGTGGCGATGCCGGCGTGGTCGGTGCCCGGCAGCCAGAGCGTGAGGAAGCCGCGCATACGGCGCCAGCGCATGATGATATCCATCTCTGTCTGGTTCAGCATGTGGCCCATGTGCAGGCGTCCGGTGACGTTGGGCGGCGGCAGCAGCAGGGTAAACACAGGCTTGCCGGCTTCCGGAGAACCCGGTTCTGGCGTCCTGACCGAGAACAGTTTTTCCTGGACCCAGTATTCGGCCCAACGGGATTCAATCAGCCCTTGATCGTAGGATTTAGGAAGTTCGTGTGACATTGAGCAATGAAGGACTAAGCAAGAATATTACAGGCGGAATGCGGGCGGAGCAAACGGCTAGCTACTTCTTGTTTCTCAATTCACGCACGATTTCTTCAATCAAGCCGGGTTTGATCCGGTCCATCACCCGCTGCACGACGGCGGCGATCATGAGGTCGTCGGAATCCTGGGCCGCAGACATTTCACCTTCCATCTGAGCAGGCGCGCTATGTTTGATCTCCGCAACCGGCAGGGCCGCAACGGCCAACGGTTCCGGAGCGGGTGGCGGCATCGCAACTAGCACCTGCGCCGGCTGGACGGGAACCGCATGGATGGTCGTTGCATAAGAGCGTTCGGGAGCGTCCATGGACTCGATTCCCAGAGGCTCTGCCGTGAACGGCATTGGATCCACGGGCTTCATTTCGACCGGCGCCGGTTCGGGACCGGCCGCTAATTCTGCCGCCATCTCGGCTTCCATGGACTGCTCGTAGACTGACATAGCCCGGGCGACGCGGGCTTCGAAATCATCTTCGGCCACCGGCGGAACGGCGACTGCAGAAGTCTCAACCACGGCCAAAGGCTCCGGTGCGGGTTCGACGGCTGTGACATGCACTTCGGGTGCGGGTTCGATCTCCGACGATACTTCCGCGGACGGCGGTTCGGGCGCCGGTTCGACCGCAGGCAAGACTTCTGTGGCCGGCAGTTCGAGCATGGGATCAACCGCAGGCATGACCTCCATGGCTTGCAGTTCCGGTACATCGGCTGCGATACCTACCGGGACTTCTTCCGGGTTATCCACGCCAAATTTGGTAGAGAACGATTTCAGGGCCATGGAATCGGACAGAAGCGCGGGGTCGGATGCCACGTAGGTGACTTCTCCCGCAAACTGCGCGGTGGGCTCCAAGGCTGGTTCGGTTGCGTAAGGAACGCTAATACTGGCAGCCGAAATCGGCGCCTCGAACGCCGGGTCGGGCGCCACTTCCATCTGCCCAACTTCCGGAGCCACGCCATGCACCAGCAACTCCGGCTCTACAGTTACCAAGTCAGCTTCAGAGGGCCCTTCTTCCGGCATAGGGGCTGATATGGGGGCTGATAAAGATTCGAACTGCGCTTCTTCCACCGGGATGGGAGCGGAATTCTCTTCCACTGGAGTTTCTTCCAGCGCAGACGCCGGGACTTCCAACGTATGGACCGTGACGGGCGTAGGCTCCTCAATCTCAATAGGTGGCATGACCGCCGCCGGGTTGGCGTCAAACTCGCCTGACATTGGCGCATCGATCTGCATCACCGCAGGCCGAAGTGGTGGCGGAGCCATAACCGCGGCCACGGGCGCCGGTTCTTCATAAAGATCCATGCCCAGCATATCGCCGAAGGCCGCAGAAGAGGCCATCTCATGGGGCACCGAAGTCACCGGTTGCGTGGGGGTGGATTCTTCGGGATGGGGCGGGTCTACCTGAAATGTATCGCGCTCCTGTACGAACTGGCTGAAGTCAGGTGGACGATCCAGCAGAATCGTCTGCTCTGACATGGAGACCGCCTTGGGAGCGATACGCTCTTCGAGCTTCTTGACGATGGCCAGCAGATCGCTGGCTTCAAACGGCTTGATAATAACGCCGTCGGCCCTGACCCGGCTTGCGTCTTCCGGCTTGTAAGGCTCCATTTTGCCCACGGTCAGCAGCACCGGGGTCTTCAGGGTTTCAATCGAGGCACGGACTTTTTCGCAAACTTCCAGCCCGGAGTAGCCGGGCATGTAGACGTCGAGGATGATGATATCCGGCTTCTGCTCGGCAATCTTCTTAACGGCGGCCGCGCCATTGCTGACGGCAATGACTTCGTATCCAGCATCGGTCAGGATTTTTTTGCCCATATTCTGGGCGGTCATACTGTCGTCAGCAAATAGAATTCTTAGAGGCACAAAAATACCTTTATGCGGGGGACACTCTCAACTTACTGAACATTATCTTCCGAGTCAATGAAAAGACGGCATCAGTACCTTTCCAGGCATACCTGTCTCCTGCTCCGAAGTGCTAGTCCATTCGTTCGAGGGCCTTAAAATAGAGAGCGATCTTAAAAAACGTTCTTAAAAAGCGACCTTTAAAAAGGGATGATCTTACGCAGCCCTTTCTTTTTCTTCTTTCCGCTGCTGGAATCCTGCTGGTCATCCTTTTGCTGTGGGGAGGCGGAATTGGGCTGGTCAGTCTGAGCTCCCGGAGCGGTTGGGTTTTGGATCTCATTGATCTGATCCGGGGCCTTGGGGGTGGCGCTGTTCCCTGCCGGCTTGACGGTCTCTGGGGCGGGGCCCTGGCCGGCTTTCACTTCCACACCGACCGTGCCTGCGGCTGTCTGGCTGCCCTTGACGTCGCGATCGAGCTGCTGCAGCAGTTCCGGGGCGCTGACAATCTCTTCATTTTCCATGCTCGGCTCGCCCACCGTTGACACCCGCGAGATATCAGGGCGATGGCGGAAGTTGGCGGTCAGCAGATGGATGCGGCTGCTTTCTCCGCGGCTGCTTTCCTCCGCCCGGTTCTGGGCGATGGCTTCCGGGGTGGGCGTGGGCACGGGGGCCTTCATGGCTGCCAGCCGCGCCTTGGCGTCACCAACGCGGTTCATGACCGGGTAGCGGGTCACAATCCTGGTATAAGCGTCGATGGCCTCTTTCTCGAATTGGGACACCAGTCTTTCTTTGGTGGCCTCAGGTATACGCTGCTGCCGCATGGATTCAGCTTCACGTTCGTAGATCGAGCCCAGCGAAAACAACGCTTCGTCGATACCGCTGTACAGAGGATAGGAATTGGCCAGCGACTTGAGGCGGGCCTGGGAGGCGGCCAGATTGTCGCGCAACAGGTAGAAATGGGCGATGCGCCATTGCCGTTCGGCCAGGATTTCCTGCACGTCGCGCAAGCGCTGCTTGGCTTCCGGGGCCAGCTTGCTGTCAGGGAACTGCTGCAGCAACTGCTTGAATTCGTCTTCCGCGCGCACCGCCTGGCGATAATCGCGGTCCGGCTTTTCCATCTGCTTGTAATGGATGTCGGCCACTTTCAATTGCGCTTCAGCGGCCTCCGGCAGGTTAGGGAAGAAAGTGATGAAGTCCTTGTATTGGGCTTCCGCCTGCTGCAGGGCGGCGCTGCCGCCTTCGTTGTACCAGGAATCGCCCAGGCCCAGTTTGGCGCGCGCGATGAATTCTGAATCCGGATAAGCGTTGATCATGGTTTCGAGCAGGGAGCGGGCCTCGGTATATTTGCCGCGCTTCATGGAATCGAGGGCCCGGTCAAAGAGCACCTTATCCGGCTGCTTCGAGTCAACGTTGGCGATGGGATTGACGACCTTGTTGTGGCGACAGCCGGCGGTCAGCAGCAGCGATGCGGCCAACAGGATAAGGGCAAGTTTTTTCTGCAACATTTCCTACCTCAAACTTGGGAGTCTGCTTCAGACTTTCTGCAATGCGGCTTCCGTCGCCAGCTTCAGCAACTGCCGTGTATTTTCCCGGGCATCGCCTTTGCCGAAGACCGCGTTACCGGCCACCAGCAGCTCCACCCCGGCGCGCACGGCTTCGCCAATGGTGGCGGGGCCGATGCCGCCGTCGATCTCGATACGGAATTCCAGCTTGCGTTCCTCGCGCATACGCACCAGTTGCTGCACCTTCTTCAGCGACGGCCAGATGAATTCTTGCCCGCCAAAGCCGGGGTTCACCGACATAACGAGCACATGGTCCACCAGGTCGAGCACCTCATCAAGCGTAGCCACCGGGGTGGCCGGATTGATCACCACGCCCGCCTTGATACCCTGGCTGCGGATGTGGTTGAGCGTCCGGTGCAGATGCACACATGCTTCTTGATGAACGGAAATCCAGTCAGATCCTGCGTCAATAAATGCAGAAATATACTGGTCGGGGTCTTCGATCATCAGGTGGACATCCAGGGGCAAACGGGTCACCTTGCGCAGGCTGGCCACTACCGGCGGCCCAATAGTGATGTTAGGGACGAAATGGCCGTCCATCACATCCACATGCAGCAACGTGGCCCCGCCTTCGACCGCCGCGAGCACATGGTCGGCCAAATGGGCGAAATCCGCTGACAGGATGGAAGGCGCTAACTCAATCAAGGCGTTTTTCCCCTCCCTGGGGATGTCAGGGTTTCATCAGATTCTAACATGCGGGGAGCGGTGTGGTTAGGGATGAAAGACCGGCCCTGGTGCGGACTTTGAGGCCCATTGCGCCTTCCTCATCAGCATAGTAACGTCAACAGCCAGGGACCGAAAAGGAGACAAGGCCCATGATCTGCACCCAATGCGGTGGCCAGCTTCCAGACCAGATGCGATTCTGCCCGACATGCGGGACTTCGACGGGAGCTCAGACCGGTATTGCCGGGTCGGCGGCGCAGACTCCGCTTCCGAACGCAGGGGTGACGGGCGCAAGCGCCGCCCCGGCCTTGCCCCAGACTGAGCCAACCGCCGTTATCAGTCTGGTCCTGGGAATTCTCTCACTGACGATCTTTCATTTTCTCGCAGGGATCCCGGCGGTCATCGTGGGCCAGTCAGCTCGCGCCAAAATCAGGGCCAACCCGCGGAAGCTGGCGGGCGAGGAAATGGCAACGGCCGGCATCGTTATGGGCTGGATCAGTATCGGTTTGGCGTGCTTCGTCCTACTGGTGGTCGTGGTGCTGGCCATTATCTTCGTCACCTTCGGCCTATCCAAAATCCACTGAAGCGAGTTCTCGGGTGATAACCACCTCCGGCAGAATCATCTCCCGAAAATGCGGTAGAGGAATGGCGTTCCGGTGCGGAGAATGACGAAATAGATGAATGCGGCCAGGGCGGCAACCAACAGGGAAGGCGGATCTGGCTGGATGCCATTCGGGCGCATGGCCCTCCAGGCCAGGACGAGAATGGCGATTTCAATCCCGAGGGAAATGACCAGGAAGAGGGCGGCGCGCGAGTGACTCGCGTAGAAGGTGTTCTGCGTGGCTGCGCTGTACAGGGTCATCAGCGTCAGCGCCGCGGGCACCGCGACGGTGTAAACGAAGGTCCAGCGGAGAGGCCCAGTTAGAAAACCATACAGCAGGATGGCGTAGGGTAGGTTGTACAGAATGAGGGCCGCTATCTGGACCAGCAAGAACTTGATCTGAACCTCATGCCCCGGCGAAAACGGCAAGGCGCGCTGGTTCACAAACAAGGCAACAAAACTCCACGTCAAGCTCGCGCCCAGGACGAACACCACCAGGTCGATGGCCATCCGGCCTTCGCGGGAAACGATCACTGGATCGGCGAGCGACGGTTGCGGCGCCGATACACCAGGGGCATTGCTGACGGCTTGCCCCTTGGAGCGCCTGGTCCCCCGCACCAGCCAGACGACCAGCCAGATCCCAAGCGCCAGCACCAGCACGCCGCCCATGAAGAAAGCCACAGCTTCCGGCTTCCGGCGGGAATCAGTGATGCCAGATAAGAGAGAAATCAAGAGCAGTAGCCCGGAAGCAGCCAGGGTCACCAGGACGGTCACGATGGTCCCCAGGACCCGGAGAGTGTTGGCCGTGCCTCGTGTCATGCGGATGCTCCTTCCTGCCTACGCTGAAGCCATAGTAAATCAATACCAGCAGGCTGCCAGCTATTCAGCGAGACGTTTGACATGCCGCCAAAGAACGCGGCTTCCAGAGCTTGAGGGAAAAAAGTTACGGTTCACTGAAACGGTCAGACCAACCGTCAAAGAGCACGGCTTCAGCCGTGCGTTAAGCATCGGTCCGTGTGCGGCTTCAGCCGCAGTTTAGCTCTGCCCCGGCGAGGAGTTACAGAGCGGACGAACCCCAACCCTCGCCCATGGCGGCACACCCACCTCTCACCGATTCGGCAATAAAACCTCGGCTGAAGCCGCATCCGTGACGCACGCTAACGCACGGCTGAAGCCGTGCTCTTGGACGGTTGGTCAGGCAGTTTCGGTTAATGCTGTTCTTATCTAATAAGAACAGATATTATAATGACCACGAAGGCGACACTATGACTACCGTAACAATCTCTCTGCCGGACTCGTTGAAAGATTTTATCGATCACGAGGTTCAGACCAAAGGATACGGCAACGTCAGCGAATATGTGCGTGGACTCCTGCGGGATGCGCAGAAGAAAGATGCGGATTCTCATCTGGAAGCCCTGTTGCTGGAAGGGCTGGCTTCCGGCGGGGACACTCCGTTGACGCCCGATTTCTGGCGTGAATTGAGGAAGGACGCCTCCCGCATTCTCGCTCGAGAGAAGAAACCGCGGAAGCGGCGGGCTGCCCGTTGAGAAACGTTATCCGGCCGGCTGCGCGCGAAGACATCCTGCGACAGTATCGGTATTACCTCATTGAGGAGAACAGCCCGATTCGCCGCTGAGCGATTCTTGAAAGCTGTCCAGACCGCAATTCGACAAGTCTGTAAGCGCCCCGCAATCGGCGCTCCAATAGCGCTCAAGAATCCGCAATTAGCGGGCCTGCGATCATGGCTTGTTGAAGGATTTTCATCAATCCGCGTCTACTATCTCGTCTCAGGAAATACACTCCGCGTGGTGCGCGTGCTACATGATAAAAGAGATATCAAAGCAATGTTAGAGAATGAACCCACGGAATGACCACACGTGTAGATTCGCAGCCGGCCGTCTCGCGGACAGCCGGGTGCTGAGTGCATTCTGAAAATGCGCAACCTTAGCCTTGAATAGGATTCAATCGCCGCTCCATCTCCTCGGCATCTTTAACTCTGCCACGCTCACGGTAGAGCAGGGCTAGGTTGCGTATGCAGAGTTGCGTAGTAGGATGGGCGTCCGTCAGCGCTTTCTTTGCGATGGTGACAGCCCAGCGATATAGCGGTTCGGCTTCGTCGTACTTGCCTTTGTTGTTCAGCAACAGTGCTAGATTGTTGAGGCTTTGTGCAACATCTGGATGCTCGGCTCCCAGCGCCTTCACGCCGATATCCAACGCCCGCCGGTATAGCGCCTCGGCTTCGTCGTACTTGCCTTTGTTGTTCAGCAGCAAGCCCAGATTATTCAGGCTGGCCGCCACTTTTGGATGCTCGATTCCCAACGCCTTCTCGAGCATCGCCAACGCCCGTCGATGGAGTGGCTCGGCTTCGGCGTGCTTGCCTCGGCTGTCCAACAGCAGAGCTAGATTGTTCAGGCTGGTGGCTATCTTAGGGTGCTCCGCTTCCAGTGCCTTCTCGCGGATCTGCAACGCCTGCCGGTGCAGCGGCTCGGCTTCGGTATACTTGTCTTGAGTCCTGTAGAGCTCGGCCAGATTGTTCAAGATTTGTGCAGTATCTGGATGACCCGTGCCAAGCACCTTCTCGTTGATTCCCAAGGCCCGGAGGTACAGTGGCTCGGCTTCAGCATATTTGCCCTGATCGCTTAAGAGACTGGCCATATTGTTCAGACTGATGGCCGTATCTGGATGCTCCACTCCCTCAACCTTCTCACGGATCGCCAACGCCTGCCGGTACAGCGACTCAGTCTGCGCGTGCTGCGCACGATCATGCAAGTAACCCCCTGCGTTATTTAAGAGACACCCAGCCGCCGCGAATTCCAGCGCGTAAGAATGAATCAGTCCGGCACAGGCTAAGGCATGAGGCAGCAGACGGTCACAATCGGGCCAATTCTGAAAGTCGGCAAAAGGAAATGCCGCATTGACGACACGCACCGCTCTCTCTGCCCATGCTTTCTCCTGCGCTGCTCCCAGTCCCTCACGCATTACCTCCTGCACCAGCGGGTGGATGCTGTAGCTGTTGGTCTCGGGATTGCGGTGCACCAGGGAATAATCCACCAGCGGCTGGAGCAACTCATCCATCGCTAAAGGATCGTCTTTAACTCTGGCCAACTGCGGAGCCAGTGGCTCGCCTAACTCTCGGCCACCTCTCTCCAGCAACTCCAGGGGAATCATGTCGGGAGCCAGGAAGGCGCTCAGGCGGAGAATCTGGGCTGAGGCGGGCGAGTGTTTCTCAACGTCCATAAAGTTGACTGCCCAGGTAGTTGCCACTGTCCGCTTCTGCTGCTCCTGCGGATTACCCAGGATCGGGCCCTGCTTGTTCAGCAGCTTTAGTCCTTGGTTGTTGAAGCTCGCCAGATACTTCTTGAAGTCGGTCCCGGTCTTTTGGATGTAGGCCGCCGCCTGCTCCAGGGCCAACGGTAGATACCCCAATGCTTTGGCAAGCGCATCCGCCTGCGGGGACTTTCCGGCACCGTCCGTTCCTGTGCGCTTTAACAGGAATTCTGCGGCCTCCGAGGACTCCAACACGTCCACTTCGCGGGGATGGAAAACTCCAATGGTCTGAAAGACCGCAGCCCTCGAGGTCAGCAGGATGTGTCCTTGCGCGTGCAGCGGCAGAAAAGGCTTTACAAGATCGGGCTGGTCAGCGTTGTCCAGCACCAGCAGACAGCCTTCATTTTGCTCGAGCCAGGTCTTGACCGCCTCGATCATCACCGCCTGCTCTTGGCTCGCGGCTCCGGGCAGGCCCAGCTTTGTGGCAATCTGCGCGAAGCCTGCGGTCAGCGATGCGACGCTCTCGGCAAACGTCCAGAGTACGGCGGAGTAACTGTCCCTGTGGCGATAGGCGTACTCCACGGCGATTTGGGTCTTGCCGATGCCGCCCAGTCCGCGTAGCGCCTGGCGGCGGTCCTTCAAGAGGTCAGCTCTCAGGTTCTCAAGCAGTTGGTCGCGTCCGGTGAAGGTCGGGTTTTGCTCCTGGGGGACGAGAAAGATACCAGCGTTGCTGGCGGTGAGTGCTTCATCGGTGAATGGTTGAACTGTGCGAGGCGGGAGATCTCTTAACGGGCCGGGTCGGGACCGAATGAACTCGGGCTGGTTCGTGAGGTGGCGCAGAAGCGCTTCGTAGTCACCTTTCTGAGTGCCGGGTTTATAGTGGTTACCACCCCTCATTGGTTTGGGAATATGTTCGTATTCTCCGCGTTCGAGCAACACCGGGATGAACTGACTGCTGTCTGAGTCGTTGTCATAGATCTGCTGGTAGCTGAGGAGACTCTCGAATTTTACTCCTTTGCCGGTGCCCTTTTTTGTTTTCCTCTGGACTTTCTTCAGATAGCCCTCGCTGCAAGCGACAAGGATGAAATCAGCCTTGGACATCTGATCTTCCATCCACAGGGGCCAGTTCGAAGGAGGAGGAAAAACCAAGCGGTCCAGGACTACGTCTACGCCATCGGTGAGCAGGCGCTGGCCCAGGGCCAGGACTCGCTCTATGTGTTCAGGGGTGTCGTGGCTGTAGCTGATGAATACTTTCGGCGGTCGTTCGGCGGGCGGCATTGCTGGGGAGATTGTAGCTTGAGTTCGGGACTTGCTGAGGAAGAATTGAGAAAGCGTCAGCGCCGAGCTAAATCCCAAGAGACGCACGGCAATCTCGAACTGGCGTTCCACCTAAGTCCCGCTGAAGTGGGACTGGCTCCTGAGTTTTCTACATTTTCAAAATGCACTACCAGGGATGCCTTACGGGTCACCCCAAATTCTGCTGCCACTCTGACAGCCGAACGACATCAAATGTTGATAGGCAGCCGTCCTGCGGTCACACTCGAAAATGGAATAGCTGTGCCCCCAGGGGCACCAGCTTGAGCCGCTTTCCAGGCGTGAGGCGAGGCCGCGCAGTTCAGCGGCCGGGAGCCTGCGAAATTCTGAGCCCGTTCTTTGGGCGAAGGATCTTCGGTTCTTTGACAACTGAATAGCAGGCAAGCCTCGGGCGGCTGCCGAAACGAAGGCAACGCCCGCGTACCGTGGATCAACGATCGCGGGCACACTCGGCAAAGAAGTCATCCGGGGCGAGGGAATTGTGCTCCGCTGGGCTGTGTGCTCGCCATCAGAGAAAGACGAGCGCGTGATTCACATGCGCAACTGCATCGGGCATGTGCCAAGTATATTGATCTTCTATGCGGCACAGTGGACGTGTCCCCCCAGCCCCACCCTACGAAAAGCTCCGTTTGTCGTACGACAAAAATGTTATCTCCAACGTCATCTGCAACCGGGATTCAAGATCGCCATTTACCCCCCTTTATATGGCTTGTATCCTGCTTTTATTCCGGCTGCTGTCTTTGGCGTTTGGACTGTAATCCCTTGCCCGTCATGAGCATATCCGGAAAACGAGAGATCGCACGGTGGTGCCGGAGAGAGAATTTCACCCTGTATGCTGCTTTTATTCGGATGGCCGATTATACCGCTGGCATTGTCGTGCTCCTTACGGGACGGCGGAGCAGGTCCTTCAGTTTCGGTTCTCCGGGCTGCCGCCCTGCGAACCGAAACTTCAGGATGACAAGTCTGGGAGAGTGTGAGCGCTCTTAAAATTTTGGCAATTGCCAATTTTGGCAGTTTTGGCAATTCTCACCGCTTCAACATGATCTTTCCTTCCACATTCTCGAGATGCGCCCAAGGGATATCCGGGTCATGGGTGAAGATGGTGAGCCAGTTTCCGGGGATGGCTTCGGCGTAGTAGCGGTGGCGGTTTTCGATGACTTCTAGCGGGAACAGGTCGTAGGCCATCCCCCATGTGGGATGCAGATGCCAGGTCGCAGGGATCAGATCGGAGATGTAGCAGGCTGTCTGGCCCGCGCTGCGGATGAATACTGCCTGCATATTGCGGGTGTGTCCGGGATAGAGGGCGACGGAGATGCCGGGGGCGATTTCTGCGGGGCCGTTCAGGAGCTGCATCTGTCCGGAGCGCAACAGCGGGTCGTAGTTGTCGCTGATGTAGCTCACGCGGTCGCGTTCCAGTTGCAGGCAGCCGTGACGCCATTCGCCTTCCTGGGTGTAATACTTTGCCTTGGGAAAGGTGGCCACCGCCTGGCCGTTGCGGTAGATGGTGTTCCATCCGCAGTGGTCGAAGTGCAGGTGGGTGTTGATCACGATGTCGATGTCTTCGGGCGCGAGGCCGGCCAGATGCAGGTTTTTCAGCAGCAGTTCTTTCGGCAGAAAGATCTTTTTGGTTTTTTCATTCAGCTTGTTGCCAATGCCGGTTTCAATCAGGATGTTCTGCTTTCCGGTGCGCACGAGAGTGGAATTTACTCCGGCATAGATGCGGTTCTGGTCGTCGGGCTTGACCTTGCGCTCCCACATGGCTTTGGGGACTACGCCAAAGAACGCGCCTCCGTCGGAGATGTAGTTGCCGTCGGAGAGCACAGTGAGTTCAAAGTCTCCCAGGGAAATCGATTGGTTTTTCAATCTTCGCTACTCCGATCTAGGGGCGACGAGAAGGTCGCGTTCCAGGTGCTCGCGGATGCGGGTGAACAGATCGATGCGCGCCCGGCTTCCGCCGATGCTGTGGGTCTTGCGCGGATACAGCATGAGCTCGAACTTCTTATCGGCATTGATGAGCGCATCCACCATCTGCATGGTGTTCTGCATGTGTACGTTGTCGTCGCTGGTGCCGTGGACTTCCAGAAGATGTCCGTGCAGATTGGCGGCCGCACTGACGGGCGCGCTCTTGCGGTAGGCGGCCGCCATCTCCGGCAGAAGGCCGCCGTAACGTTCCGTATAAGTGGTGTCGTAGTTAAGGAAGTCGGTCACCGGAGCGACGGCCACGCCGGTCTTGAATCGCTGGGAATGGGTCATGGAGTACAGCGTCATGAAGCCGCCGTAGCTCCATCCCCAGATGCCTACGCGGCCGCCATCGAGCTGCGGGAATTTCGCCAGGGCCTGGTCGAGCGACGCGATCTGGTCTTTGAGTTCCACTTCGCCGTAGTTATGCAGCATGGCGGCGGCAAACTTCTTGCCCCTCTGGCCCGTGCCCCGATTGTCGACTGTGAGCACGGCGATGCCGTCACGCATCAGAATTTCGTTGAACAGCAAGTCGTTGCCGTCCCAACGATCATTCACCACCTGGACGAGAGGCCCGCCATAGGGATGCAGCAATACCGGGGTCTTGCCATTGCCGGCATCGGGCGGCAGGAAGAGCTTACCGTGCAGTACGGTGCCGTCTTCAGCCTGGAAGTCGATGAAGCGCGGGGAGGCCAGCTTGAGAGACTCGATGCTTTTCGACTTCCAGAAGACTTCACAGTTGCCGCCCATGCGGCAGAACGAAACTTCCGGCGGGGTCATGAGCGCGGAGAAGCCGTCGACAAAATACTTGCCGCCGGGTGACACCTCGGCGCCGTGCGTACCCGGATGGGCCTTGGTCAGCACTTGAAAGTTACTGCCATCGAGCTTCACCGAACACAGGTGCCGCTGGCGCGCGTCCCCGGCCGTGGTGGTCATGAAGAGCGTGCCCGCCGCTTCATCGACTGCTTCCGTGCTCAGCACCTCAAAGTCGCCGCGGGTGACCTGCCGCTCCAGATGGGCTTCGGTCTGCAGAGGCTTGGAGGAGTCAAAGGAATACAGGTAGAGATGTGTATGGCCGTCGCGCCAGCTTGGCCATAGGAAGAAGCCGCCGGAGGTCATCATATGGAAGTTGTCATCGACTTCCACCCAGGTATCGCTCTTTTCGCTGAGGATGCGGTGGGCCTTGCCGGTGGCGGATTCCGCCAGGTAGAGATCGAGCTGGTTCTGTGCGCGGTCCAGCACCTGGAACCATACCAAGCCCTTACCGGCCCAGCCAAAGCGGGGCACGTAGATGTCTTTGTTGCTGCCCATGTCGATCCACTGAATCGGACCGCCGGCGGCGCTCACTACGCCCAGCCGGGCTTCGGGATTGGGATCGCCCACCTTCGGATACTTGGCCCCGGAAATCGTGGGATGCTGGGGAATGAAGTCGGTGATGGGATAGCTGGGCACCTTGGTCTCGTTCATCTGCAGAAAGACGATGTGGCTGGAATCCGGCGACCAGAAATAATTGCTGCGGGCCGACAGTTCTTCGGCGTAAAGCCAGTCAACCTCGCCGTTGAGAATGTTTTCGTCTTTGTCGTTGGTAACGGCCGAAGCTGCGCTATCGCCATCGACATTACCGAGCGGGCGCACATAAAGATTGTGGTCACGCAGCCAAGCCAGCTTCTTGCCGTCGGGCGAGAACTTAGGATCGCCGGCGGATTCGCCGGGCGCGCTCATAGCCGCGGAATTTCCGCTGGCCAGGGAGTAAAGCCAGAGTTGTCCGTTGGCGTCAAACAGCAGGTGTTGCGAGCCAGGCGCCCAGTGATAACCGGCCACGTTGTAGCGGGCGCGGTTGTCGTTCTGGCGGTCGTCTTTGGTTTGTGACGCTGCCGGGGTCATGGCCGCGATCTTTTCCGCGGGCACCAGCACCGATTGTTTTCCGGTGGCGGCATCGATGGCGTAAAGGGAGGTCTTCTGTCCGGCATCAGGCAGCAGGAAAGAAACCTGCGTGCCGTCGGGACTCCACTTTATCGTGGTTGGCGGCTGGCCGGTGGCGCTGTGCGTGTACATCCATTGAACCGTCAGTTCTGGTGTTTGGGCCGCACAGTTAACGACAAAACACAAACATGAAAGCAAGAAGATGCGCTTCAAAAGAAATCTCCCTAGGCCGTTCTTGAAACTTCAAAGTTTACACTGAGATGAGGGGGTTAAAAACTAAAGATGTGCTGTCGTACTGTCAGTTCAGAGTGAAGTAGAGAACTCAAGGTCCCTCGCGCCTACTCGCGCGCTGAAGAAAGCGCGCGCTCCTAACGGACGGGATGACTTCGCTTTTTATGATCTCAGGCGATTCAGAATTCGCTCTGAAGCCCTTGCCTTACATCTCTTCCATCTGCCGTTTCAGCCGGCGTGATTCGGCGAGCAGGCCCATGCTGTGCATCAGGTTTTGCAGGGTCACGATTCCGACGAGGCGTTCCTGGTCGACGACTGGAATCAGGGTGAGGCCGCGTCCGGTGAGTTTGCGGAAGGCGGAGGACAGGGATTCGGTGCGGGAGGCGATTTCGAAGGCCTTGTTCATGGCGCCCTGCACGTAGCCGTTGCCTTCTTGGCGCAGGCGTTCGACGATGGTCTGGCGGTTGATTACGCCCACCAGATCGGCGCCGCGGACTACGGGGAAGTCATCCTGCAGGCTGTGAACCGCCTTATAGAGCGCGTCCTCGAGCGTATCGGCGGGCGACAGCGTGGAAAAGTGCGTGAGCATGATGTCTTCCATGTTCACCGATTCCACGACCGACTGGAACATCAGGGAGCGCTCTTCCATCTGCGCGCCCATGAACATGAAGAAACCCAGGACGATCAGCGAGGTGTAGGACCAATAGGCGCCCGCGAGCATGAAGGCGGCGGCAAAGACGTTGCCGATGGTCACGGCGCGCCGGGAAGCCAGTTGGAAATCCATGCGGCGGGCCAGCCAGGAGCGCAGGGCGCGTCCGCCATCGAGGGGAAAGGCGGGCAGCAGGTTGAAGGCGAAGAGCAGCAAGTTGATCCAGAAGAAGCTGCGGTCGAGGGCGCGGGTGGTGACCCAGGGCTTGGCCCAGAGATACGCCGACGGCTCAAGCCTCAGCAGCAACGCGCCGGTACCCAGCGCCAGGGCCGCATTGACTAGAGGACCGGCAAAGGCTGCGCGGAATTCACGGGCCGATTCCTTGCGCTCGTCAAACTGCTCATGGGAATCGGCCAGAGTAAGGCCGCCCAGAGGCAGCAGCAGAATTCCACGGACGGCCACTCCGGAACGCAGGGCGGCCATTGCATGCCCGAATTCATGCAGCCCAACGGAAGCAAAGATGAGCGCCACCAGAACGGCGCTACGGACCACACCCGCGGGCGGGGCGTCACCCATGAGGACCAAGAAGACCAGGAAGAAAAAGGTCAAATGAATGCGAACTTCAATGCCGAAGATCCTTCCCGCAGAAATTGACCAGTTTCTTATCATTGAGGCACAGTATTCCCCAGACTTCGATTCTATACACTTATTCAGATGCTCGGCCAGCAGCACTGTGGAATGGGAGGTTATGCGCGTCATCGCGGGCAAATTCCGGAGCCGGCGGCTGGTGGCCCCGGCCGGGACCGGCACCCGTCCTACTTCCGACCGGCTGCGGGAAACGCTCTTCAATGTAATCGGCGACCCGGTGCAGGGTTCGGTGTGGCTCGATCTTTTTGCCGGGACAGGCGCCATTGGCATCGAAGCGTTGAGCCGGGGCGCGCGCATGATTTATTTTGTGGAATCGTCGAAACGCGCTGCGCGCACACTGCGCGAGAACCTGCATGCGCTGGGCATCAAGAGCGGTTTTGAAGTGGTGGAGCGGGAAGCCGCTTCCGGACTGCGCCAGTTGAACGCGCAAGCGGTGGGGTGCGATTTTTGCTACCTTGATCCGCCGTACCGCAAGATGGGCGACTACAGCCAGACGCTTTCATTTCTGGCGGAATCAAAGCTGATAGCGCCCGGGGGGTTGGTGATCGCGGAACATGACAAGCACTTCGATCCGGGTGAGACATTCGGGAGCCTGCAGCGCCGCCGGAAACTGCAACAGGGCGACGCGGTGCTGAGCTTTTATGGGCTGGAGACAGCCGGTTTTCACGTTGATGCAGCCCCGGAGAACGATAAATAGCCGTATTTCGGGCTTTTCCACAGCCTATCCCAAAAAAACCCGTATAAAATGCGGGAAAAACGCTTGCATGGGCGCTCAACTCATGTAATATACGGAATTAGCAGGATAGAAACAGGAGATTTTTGGAGGAAACATGGCATCTACAATGACAAAAACCCAAATCGTCAAGGCCCTAGCGGAGAAAAACGGCGTCAACAATAAGCAATCCGCAGCTTTTCTAGAGAGCCTGGCTGAACTGGCGATCAAAGAAACCAAGAAGAGCGGCGTATTCGTTGTTCCGGGACTCGGCCGTCTAGTGAAATCGAACCGCAAGGCCCGCATGGGACGCAACCCGCAGACGGGCGAGGCCATCAAGATCGCAGCCAAGACCGTGGTCAAGTTCCGCGTCGCTAAAGCAGTCAAGGACGTCATTGCCCCGAAGAAATAATTTCCCAGAAAGTCATTATGCGGGCCGGCTAATGCCGGCCTTCATTTTTTTCCGGCCAATCCCTCGCTAAACCCTCAATATAAAATATAAATCGTAACTATTGTCTTCCGTGGGCGTCTATATAAAAGTTGCCCCAGGCTGAACTGATTCCTTCCAAACAGATTACAATGTGGAGAGCTCTGTAAGGGAACCCTAATGTCGTCATTGCCATTGCCTATTGCCGCTTTCGTAGCTGGACTGATGTCCTTTCTGTCGCCCTGTGTCCTGCCACTGGTTCCGGGATATGTGTCCCTGATCTCTGGCGCCAGCGTGGATGAGCTCAAGAACTCTGAGAACCGGCTTACCAAGACGGTGCTGGGCCACTCGATCATGTTCATCCTGGGCTTTTCCGTGGTGTTTATCAGCTTCGGGGCGGTGGCCACAGAGGTTGGGCAGTTGATTCACGCGAACTTGGGAATTCTCTCCAAGATCGCGGGCGTGGTCATTATCATTTTCGGGCTGCATCTGATCGGCGTATTCAAGATCAAGGCCTTATATGCGGACAAGCGCATGCACTCGGTGCAAGGGGGCAAGTCGCCGGTGGGTGCGTTTGTGGTGGGCTTCGCCTTCGCTTTCGGCTGGACGCCCTGCATTGGCCCCATCCTGGCGGGTGTGCTGACCCTGGCGGCCAACAGCAGCACGGTCAGCAAAGGGATCCTTCTGTTAACGGTGTATTCTCTGGGACTGGCGGTGCCCTTTCTGCTGACTTCGCTGGGCATTAACCGCTTCCTGAATTTCTACGGACGGTTCCGCCGCCACCTGCACCTGGTGGAGGTGCTGAGCGGAGTGCTGTTGATTGTGATCGGCGTACTGATTTTCTTCCGCCATTTCACCGTGCTTTCGGGCTATCTTGGCTTTCTCAACCGATTTACGACTTTGTGAGGATTTGTGAAAAGAAACATAATGTTTTTTGCGGTCGTCGTGGTTGCTATTGCGGGTCTTTTGTTCGCGGGGAAACTCATGTCGCGCCGCAATACGGTAGCCGCGGGCGCCTTGAATGCCGGCGCGGTGATCGGCGTGCAGGCCCCGGATTTCGAACTGAAAGTGATCGATGGCAATGGCAAGACCATGAAGCTGTCAGACTTGCGCGGCAAAGCGGTGCTGGTGAATTTCTGGGCCACATGGTGCGGCCCCTGCAAGATTGAAATGCCATGGTTCGTCAAGATGCAGGAGAAATACGGCCCTGATGGGTTGGTGATCGTGGGCGTCGCCATGGATGACTCGGGAGAAAAAACCATCTCTGATTTTGCCAAGCAGATGAAGATCAATTACCCGATCGTACAGGGCACCGAGAAAGTGGGCGAGCTTTATGGCGGTGTGGAAGGCCTGCCGACTTCGTTCTTCCTCGACCGCACGGGCAAAATTGTCGACCGGCAACTGGGACTGGCCAGCGAGAGCGTTTTCATGGATGCCATCAAAAAAGCCATGGGTAATGGCGCGGGCGCCAAACCGGCTTCGGGACAGTAAAGGTAAATTCAATGCGCACAGCACTCATCTGGATCGGAATGTGGGCGGTACTGTTTGGTGGAACTCCGCAGGCACAGGAAAGCGCAGCCAGCGGCGGGCACTCTTATGTCAGCTTTGTGCCTCTCGATACGGTCACGGTCGCCCAAGGGCATAAGGCCCCTGTGACTTTTACTTTTCGCGTGGAAAAAAGTTATCACATCAATTCCAACAAGCCCCTTACGGAAGAACTGATTCCCACACAGTTGCACTTCTCCCTGCCCGGTGAAATCGCCATCGGCAAGGTGGAATATCCAGCGGGCATTTTAACCAGCTTTCCTTTCGATGTGACGCAGAAGCTAAGCGTTTATTCAGGAGAGGTCACCATTCACGCCATGGTGCTGGCGCCGCAGGAAGCGCAGGCCGGGCCGCTGACCGTCCATGGGGAGCTGCGCTATCAGGCTTGCGACAACAATGCCTGCTATCCGCCGAAGAAACTGCCAATCAGTTTTAACATAAAAATCAGCGCCAGCAGCGTGCGCAAGAGGGCGCGCGGCAACGCACAAAGCCCACATATACACTAAGTAAGTTCTCAAGCTGATTGCGAGATTTTAAATTTGTAATTTAAATTTGAAATTGTAATGCTGCCGAATCCGGCTGTTGCGTCATCCTACCAGCGTGCATAAAGAACAGGTTTTAAATTTCAAATCTGCGAAGTCCCGGCCCGAACGTCACGCTCTGCTTTCAGAACTGCACCCACCTTACTTCTTTCACATTGGGATTCTGCCGCAATTCCTGGAGCACGGCCTCAGGCGGCGCTTCATCGACCTGCACCACGGCCATGGCTTCGGCAGTGCCTGGCCCGCCGAAGCGGCCCAGGGCAAGGTTGCCGATATTGATCTTGTGGCGGCCCAGGGTGGCGCCGAGCGCGCCTACGACACCGGGCACGTCGCGGTTGCGCAAGTAGATGAGCTTGCCTTCCAAGGGGACTTCGATGCCGATATCGTCGATGCCCAGCAGACGCAATGAGCTTCCGCGCAGGACCCCGCCTCTTGCCGTGTGCTGGCCCGTGGCGGTCTTAAGGGTCAGGGAGAGCACGTCTCCCATGCTGGCGGCGGAGGCGCTCTTGCTCTCACTGATCTGAATGCCACGAGCATGGGCCAGGGAAGCTGCGTTGACCACATTGGCGCGCTCTTCGACCTGCTGATTCAGCACACCTTGAATGGCTGCATTGCGGACCAATTCGGTCTTCCACTCGGCAATGCGACCGCTGTATTGGATGGCTATCTCCTGCACCGGGCCGGAGACCAGGCAAGCCAGAAAGATCCCCAGCTTTTCCGCCAGGGCCATATAAGGGCGCATCTGTTCATACTGCTGATCGTCAATGGAAGGCATATTGACGGCGTTCCGGATCACGCCGCGTTTCAGGTATTCGCGCACCTGGTCCATGATCTGCACACCCACGGCATCCTGCGCTTCATGGGTAGAGCCGGCGATGTGCGGCGTGGCCACCACGTTCTCGAGGGCCAGCAGGGGAGAATTCTTTGGAGGCTCTTCCCGGAAAACATCGATGGCTGCGCCCCCCACCTGCTTGCTGGTGAGGGCGGCGGCCAGCGCGGCTTCATCGATCAATTCACCACGCGCACAATTGACGATGCGCACGCCCCGCTTCATTTTGGCCAAGGACGATTCGTTGATCATGCCCGTGGTCTGGGGGGTGAGCCCGACATGCAGGCTCAGGAAGTCGGCGGCGGCGTAGAGGGCATTCAATTCCATGATCTCGACGCCATGTCCACTGGCGACGGTCTGGGCCACGTAGGGATCATGGGCAATCACCTTCATCTCGAATGCCCGGGCGCGCCGGGCCAGCTCTATTCCGATCTTCCCCAGGCCCACGATACCCAGGACCTTGCCGCGCAGCTCGGTGCCCTGCAGGGACTTCTTTTCCCACTTGCCGGCGCGGGTGGTAGCGTCGGCCCGTGGCAGTTGGCGCGCCAGGGCCAGCATTAGCGCGAAGGTGTGCTCAGCCACCGCGACGGCGTTGGCCCCCGGAGTGTTCATGACCACGATGCCGGCCTTGGTGGCGGCGTCGAGATCAATGTTGTCGACGCCGACACCGGCGCGTCCGATGACGCGCAGTTTTTTTGCGCCTTGCAGAAGTTCAGCGGTGACGTCGACGGCCGAGCGAACGATCAGGGCATCAGTGTCGGCAATGGCTTTGACGAGATTTCCGTCGACCTGATCGTGGGTCACAATCGTCCATTCCGCTTCCTGCTTAAGCACCTGCACGGCATTGGCGGCAACTTTCTCGGCAATCACAATCTTCATGACAGTCTCAATTCTATTTGGTTGCCTTCGGGGAAAAGGACTGGGCAAAGACCTTCTGCGCCGCGGCCATCCCCGAACCCAGTTCAACTTTCCTGCCGGTCCCGGCGAGCACGAGTTCCAGGGCGCCGATGATGGCGATCGTGTCAAGGTAATCGTAGAAGCCGAGATGGGCGATGCGGAAGAGCTGGCCCTTCATCTCACCCTGTCCGTTGGCTACCACGGCGCCAAAGCCGGAACGGAAGGCCTTCACGATATCGCTCGAATCGATGCCTTCGGGAGAGGTAATGGCAGTGAGCGCGGCGCCGGGAGCGGCAGCGGCATAGAGCTTGAGACCCAGGGCCTGAGCGGCGGCGCGCGTCATGGCGGCGGCGGTTTCGGCGTTGTCGATCAGCACATCACGTCCGGCGGCCAGATCGCCGGAACCCTGTTCACGCAGGTAGTCGAAGGCGGCGGCCAGAGCGGCCACCAGGGCCGTGGAAGGAGTGTAGGAAGATTCTCCCTTGGCCCCGTTTTTTCTCTCTTTGCGAAGGTCGAAGTAGTAGCGTGGATTCTTTGTGGACTCCATGCGCTGCCAGGCGCGTTCGCTCACGGCGCAATAGGCGAGTCCGGGCGGGATCATTACCGCCTTCTGCGATCCTCCGATGATGATATCGATGCCCCAGCCATCAACGTCAAAGCGGGTGGTTCCCAGCCCGGTGATGGCATCGACCACCAGCAGGGTGGAGGAGCCTTTCAGCAATTGCGCGATGGCCTGCACATCGTGGCGCGCGCCGGTGGAGCTCTCGCTGGCCTGCATGAAGAGCACAGTATGGCTGGGCTTCAGCTTCTCCTTGACCTGCTGCGGTGTGACCGTCTGGCCGTAATCGGAGCGCACGGTCTCCACCTGGCAGCCGTAGGCTTTGGCCAGGGATTCCCAGCGCTCGCCAAACTTGCCGGCGGAAACCACCAGCACATCGTCGCCCGGCGAAGTCAGGTTGCTGACCGCGGCTTCCATGGCCCCGGTGCCGGAAGCGGTGAACAGGACCACATCGCTGGCGGTACCGACAAAGGTCTTGAGATCGGCGAGCACGCGGCTATAAAGAGCGCGGAATTCCGCGGTGCGATGGTGCATGCTGGCAGCCGCCATGGCGAGCTGCGCGGAAGGTAAGAGCTGGGTTGGGCCCGGTGTGAAGAGGCGCCCTTTACGAATCATGAATGATTACTCCTCAGGATACTGAGCTGATTGTGGTGAAGTCTTGCCGGACGCGCGGAGTGTGCCAGCCTGCACAAGACTCGCGGATGATCATCAGCACCTTCTACACGGCTGCCACGCGAGGCGCTGTTCACCATTCTACTACGGTCTTGGATCGGGTGATCAGGTGATCGGGAGATCTGGTGATCGGAACTGCGAGTTTCTATTCTTACCAATATCGCCGGCCGATTACGGTACTACGCCAGCCAAACGGTCTTTGGGTATGGCAGGGCGAGCCACGGTTAAGCTCCCTGATCCGCTGGCGAAGCTCCGACGTTTAAACGCAAGGGCGTCCTTCATAAGATGCATGAAAGACTGCACGCGCTAAACCGCGGCTAAAGCCGCCCCTTGGACGGTATTGCAAGCATTTTTCCGCAAGCTCTAAACGCGGCAGCGCAGTTTATGGGCAGACTGCGCATTATCGCATAGCCCCATGTTTTTCCGGCTCTGCCCCCGAAACGGTTAAGCACTCAAAAGGCGTTCCGGCAGATGACAAAGTCCGGTAAACTTGGAATCTATAAAATCTCTGTCCGGTAAAGACAAGGTCTCCTGATGAGTATTGGCGAACAGATACAGAAGGACATGGTCGAGGCCATGCGCGGCCGCGAGGTGTTGCGGCTTTCGACTCTGCGCATGATCAAGAGCGCGCTCGACAACAAGAAAATCGACAAGCGCGCGCCCCTCGACGAAAAGGAAGAGCAGCAAGTTCTGGCCACGATGATCAAACAGCGCCGCGACTCCATTGAGCAATTTCAGAAAGGCGGGCGTCCGGAACTCGCCGATAAGGAAGCCGCTGAAATCACCCTCATTGAGGTCTACCTGCCCAAGGCGCTGGGCGAACAGGAAATCGCCGCCGTGGTGAAAGCCACGATTGCCGAAATGGGAGCGCCCACTATCAAAGACATGGGTGTGGTCATCAAGAACGTCATGGCCAAGCTACAGGCCAGCGGCGCACGAGTCGAAGGCAAGACCGTCAGTGGACTGGTGAAGCAGCTCTTGGGAGGATGAAACCGAGAGCTAGGCAACCAGTTGTCCGCTAGGCTGCCCCTACCCTTTCCCGCGCCAGGGCCGACTGTAACGCTCGCACGATGCGCTCATTCTGGTCTTTTCTTTTCACCGCCAGGCGCACATAGTTGTCGTGGAATTGGCGGCTCATGGAACCGCAATGCCGGATGAAGATGCCGTCATGCTCCAGTGCCTTCACCAGGGATGTGGCGGTGGGGCTGCCGGTCTTGATCAGATAGAAGTTAGCGCAGGAGTCGAACAGTTCGATGCCTTCGATTCCGCATAGTGACTCCAGGGCCTGAAAGCGTAGCGCATCGGTCTCGCGATAGCGGGCCTGGTAGTAGCCGGGGTCGTGCAAGGCCTCAATGGCCGCCACCTGAGCAGGCAGGCTTACCGACCACGGGGCAATGAGCCGGGCCACTTGGCGCACGATGGGTTCTGGGGCGGCCAGATAGGCGGCCCGCAGTCCGCTGAGGGCGTAGATTTTGGAAAGCGATTTGAGCACCAGCAGGTTGTCGAAGCTACCGACCTCGGGTTCGAGCGATTGCGCGCTGTGTACGTAGTCGATATAGGTTTCGTCCACGAGGCAAAGCGTATCCGGCATATGCCGCAGGAATTCCAAGACTTCGTCGCGGGGCCAGTAGCGTCCGGTGGGGCTGTTGGGATTGACGATGACCACCATGTGAGGTTGGATACGGCGCGCGTGGTCGATGAACCGCCGGGTGTCGATGCGGAACGCGTTGTCTTCTCGCAGGCAGTGCCGCGTGACTTCCAGTTGTAGTACCTGTTCGAGAACGTGCGCATATTCGCCATACATAGGATCGAGAACCATCACGCGGCTGCGGCGGTTGGTGAGCGCAGGCAGGCAGGTGAAGATCAAGTGCGACGACCCGCCACCCAGGCAGAGACGGGCCGGGGAAATGCCCCGGACTTCGGCGATGGTTTCGATCAGGCCGTCTCCGTGGGCGGGAGGCGAGGTGCGCGCCAGGAACGGCAAATGCTCGCGCAGCTTTTCGATGACCCGTGGCGATGGATCAAACCAGGCATCAAGCACGTCGGCGCTGATAACGGCTTCTGATTTCGCCAGGTCGTTGAAGGTCGTTCCAATGGCCTCAAAAAAGCGGCCACCGTGAAACGCATGGGCAACAGCAATCGATGTGTCGGACATAAGACTGATCAGACATCAGGCATGCAAACGGGGCAAGCGGCAAAGAGCGGCAGGAAGGGATTGACGTAGAATGACAGCTCTATGCCAGTAGCACAGCGTGACGTTGCCACAACCAAAATGGATCCACCGCAAAGCACGCCAAGGACGCAAAGGACGCAAAGGAAAAACACAAAGATTGAACCGTAGAGTGCGCGGAGATCGGGTGACCGGAACCGCGAGTTTGCATTTTTGCCAACATTACCAATACTGCCGGTCACGGCACTAGCGAGACTTGGCCGCGTTACTTTGCGCTTGAATGGCCTCCAAGCGGCTGCGGGCCTCGGCCATGCGGGGCTCCATCATCAGGGCCGATTGATAAGCGAACAGGGCAGTTTTGACGTCGCCTCTTGCCTCGGCGCTGCGTCCCAGCCAGAAGAGCAGGAATGGTGATGGCGCAATGCGAGCGGCGTGGGTAAAATCCGCTTGGGCCTCGGAAGCCTGGCCGCGTTGAAATTCAATCAGGCCGCGTCCCGCCAGGCTGTTCAGATGGTCCGGTTCCATTTGCAGGACGATATTGAATTCCACCAGCGCTTCTTCCGGGTGATTGATTTGCAACAACAAGGCCCCGGCGTTGTTGTGCGCAGCAACCGTTAGTTCCCTGACCGATCCCAGGGCCGCCGACTGCCGGTATTCATAGATGGCTTCCTTGGGGTGTTGCAAGTGCTGGAGCACGTCGCCCAACTGATAGTGGAGTTTGGCGACCCGCGGGGCAATGCGGACCGCCGTGACTGCATGGGGAAGGGCCAGATCAGGCTGGCCCGCCTTATCGAAAGCTACGCTGAGTGAGCTCTCGGTGGTGTAGTTTTCAGCGGTGACATCGCGCGCGTGTGAAAAGAGGGCGATGGTGTCGTGCCAGTAGCCAATCTGCCGCTGGGTAACCAACGTCAGCCCGGTAAGGACCGCAAGCACGATGACACCGCAGATCGTGGGAGGCAATTGAACGCGCAGCCCAAGATCTGACGCCAACCACACGCACAAGATGAACAAGCCAATCAGGGGAATGTAAGCATAGCGGTTCGCCATCCCCTGGCGTCCGATCTGCAGGATGCCGATGACCGGCACCAGCGCCGCCAGATACCAGAGCCATCCCATGAGCAGGTATCTATGTCTGCGGAAATGCCAGACTGCGATCGTGACGACGAGCAGAAACACGCCCGCCAGGCCTACTTTCCACCAGACAAGAGAGTCTTCGGGATGCGGATAGAAAACCGCCAGATGCGTGGGCCAAAGAGTCTTGGAAGCATAAGCGAGGTAAGAGTAGACGGTGTTGGTGAGCCGGGCATGCAGGCCCAGGGCGCCGAGGCTTCCGACTGTTTTATCGCCGTGTTGGGCCAGGAAAGTGGCGAACGCATCACCGGCCGCCATGACCAGCAGAGGGGCTTTTTCCAGCAATATCCGCGGCAGGCGGGAGGATGGTTCCGGATTGGCGCCGGCGGATTGAGAACGGCCAATTCTATTGAGGGGCCAGTAATCGAACAGCAGCAACAGGAAAGGCACTGTAATGGCCATGGGCTTCGCCATCAGCGCCAGCGCGAACATTGCCAACACCCACAGATAGGCCACGGCCGCAGGACGCCGGACATATTTCACATAGGCCCAAAATGTAAGAAGCGTGAACAGGGTGGAGAGCAGGCCCTTGCGCTCGGAGATCCAGGCGACGGATTCCACATTCATCGGGTGAACGGCCAAGAGGGCGGCGACCATGGCGCTTCGCCAGACCGAGCCGGTAGCCAGGCGAAGCAACAGAAACAGCATGAGCACATTGAGCGCATGCAGGAAGACATTGATGAGATGGTGGCCGGAAGGGTTGAGTCCAAAGAGCTGCACGGCCGTCATGTGCGAGATCCAAGTCGCGGGATGCCAGTTGGCGATTTCCAGCGAGGTAAATGCCCACGACAGGTTGCTCCACGTGAGCCCTTGGAGGACATGGGCATTGTCGGTCACATAATCAGGATCGTCGTAGGTTACGAAACCGTGCTTGAGCGAAGGGTTGTAAAGAACGAGCGTACACAACACCAGCAGGAGGGAAATCACCAGCACGCCGGCAGGGCCACGGCCACGCTGCAGCAGCCCGTCACTTGCACTTACAGCCTGCTCATTCATTCGGTTCTCCAGGCCGGGAAGGCACACCGGCGTCGCGGACTACGGAAATATACTGTGATGATAGCAGTCATTTCAGTTGTCCTCCCCCTGCGATCTCTGCGCACTCTGCGGTTCAGTCTTTTGCTTCCCTTTGCGTCCTTCGCGTACTTTGCGGTGGATCGTTTTTTGGTTGCGGGCCGGAGATTTCCGGCCTGGCGGCCATGACCAGCGTTCCTCCACGGGAACATAGCGAAGACAGAGGCACCAGGGGCGTGGCTGCGGCGGTGAGCATGAGACCGGCGGCGAAGGCGGCTGCCGATTTCAGCGCGCCGGCGGCGGGTTTGCGTCCACGCAGCAGATCAAAGAACAGGTTCGATGGAGACATGGAAATGTTGAGCGCGCTCTGCGACCATCCCAGGGCGTCGTATTCGAATTCCTGGCGCCATTGGCGGGCGGGCGTGAATCCACAGGAGTACACCAGGTGTGCGAGCGACTTGTGGGTGAAATGAAAGAGATGGCGGGGAACATCCAGGTGGAACCAACGGGCGCCGAAGATGCGGGCCTGCCAGCCGCCGGCATCGGGAACAGCGATGAGCAGCGCGCCCGAGGGAGAAAGAAGCGCGCGTAGCGATGCAATCACACGGTGTGGGTCGCGCATGTGTTCGAGCGTGTGCCAGAGCGTGATGCATTCGAAGGGCGCAAGGCCGTGTATTTCCTGTAGGCCGGAATACACCTGCAGGCCGAGACTCCGGGCTGCGGCAGTATTCATTTCCGTTCCGGTGACCTGCCAACCGGCGGCTTGGGCCGCCAGCAGAAATGTTCCATCGCCACAACCAACGTCGAGCAGTCGGCGCCCTCGGGGTTCGGCGACCATCTGGCGGACGAAACGCATCCGGCGGCGGGCGCAGTAGACCGCAGAGAAGCCGTGACGGCCGCCGTGATAGTCGCGATAGAAAGCCGCCATTTCAGCTTCATCCGGGGCCGGCGATGTATGGCCGAGTCCGCACTGGCCGCAGCGGAGAATGGCGAACTGCCGGCCGGATTGCGGGTCGTCGGCTTCCGTGAATTGCGTGGTGAGAGCGCCGGCGCAGACTTCGCAAACCCGCGCCGGTTGCGGTGCAGGGCTCGGCTGGGAGGCGTACGCCGTCATTCCATCATTCCGAAGACTTGCCGGCCAGACTGTAGTAGTCCTGAAGCAGCCGGCTGCCTTCCGCGCTGAAGATCTTGAAGCGGCCGACATGCATCTTCTGCAGGCGAAATTTCATGGATGTGGCCAGCACGCCCAGCCCGTACTTCACGCTGCGCGCAAAGCTGATGGAAGACGCCTCGGGAAAATAGCGTGTAGGGCAGGAGATTTCACCGATTCCATAGCGGAAGTAGACCACCTGCGCGAGCATTTCATTGTCGAAAACAAAGTCATCGTTGTTGGCTTCGAGCGGCAGCGATTCCAGGATGCGGCGCGAAAACGCGCGATAGCCGGTGTGGTACTCCGACAGCTTGCAGCCCATCACGAGGTTCTGGAACAGGGTAAGGAACCGGTTGGCGATGTATTTATAACGAGGCATGCCGCCTTGCAGGGCGCCCGTACCGAGAATCCGCGAGGCCAGGGCCACATCATATTCGCCGTAGGCGAGCATGCCCGCCATCGACACGATCAGCCGCGGCGAGTATTGATAGTCGGCATGTACCATGATCACGATATCGGCGTCGCGCCGCAACGCTTCCCGGTAGCAGGTCTTCTGGTTGCGTCCGTAGCCGAAGTTTTGTTTGTGAACGAAGGTAGTCAGATCGAGCTCCGCGGCAATCTGGGCGGTCGTATCGTGGCTGCCGTCATCGACCAGGATCACTTCATCGACGAAATCGCGCGGGATTTCACTATAAGTCTGTTGCAGAGTTTTTGCCGAATTGTAGGCCGGCATGACTACTACGATTTTTTTGCCATTGAGCATGGAGAAAACGGCTGAGACAGTTTCTACGGCCTGGGGCGGCGCTGTGCGGTAACGATTGCACGGCTGCAAAATGATAACAGAAAGAGCTTGAGACTCTGTTGGGTCCGAGACTGGGCAGTGTCCCACTCACGAATGGGGCACTACCCGAGCCCGGAAGAATTCGCTGCGGCCGCTCGGGGGGCTCTTCGCGCCGCTCGCGGAAATGCTCCACGGGTTCGTCAACTCGACCCTCGACAACGACGCCGACGGATACAACGGCGGCACCTGCAACTACTATATCCTGGCGCAATTGCGGGACGGGACGTTCGCGCTACTCTTCACCGATGAACAGAGTTTCTTCTCACAGCGCTGGAGGCTCTCCGACCCCAGTGATCGACACGGCGTGATGTTTACGCTCGTCCGCGATCTTGCCGACCATCCCGAGAAATATCCTCTCTGGGCAGCAGGCTATCCGGACACCGCTATCGACTTCAGCTTCGACCCCGCAGCCCCAAAAAAAGGAGAAAGGCGCATCGGGGCATTCTCTATTTCTTCAGTTCCCCCCGTGCAATCGACTCCATGTGTACTTCGTCCGGCCCATCGGCCAGGCGGAGGGTGCGAACGCTGGCCCAGGCTCCGGCGAGAAACGTGTCTTGCGATACACCGCCGCCGCCGTGGGCTTGGATGGCGCGGTCGAGCACGCGCAGGGTCATGTTGGGGGCTACGACCTTGATCATGGCAATTTCCGCGCGCGCTTCTTTATTGCCCACGGTATCCATCATGTAGGCGGCTTTCAGGGTGAGCAGGCGGGCCTGTTCGATTTCCATGCGCGAGTTGGCAATGTCTGCCCGGATCGTGCCTTGTTCGGCCAAGGGCTTGCCAAAGGCCACGCGGGATTGCACCCGCTTGCACATAAGTTCGAGGGCGCGCTCGGCCACACCGATACACCTCATGCAATGGTGAATGCGGCCGGGGCCCAGACGTCCCTGGGCAATTTCAAATCCACGTCCTTCACCCAGCAGCATGTTGGTTACCGGAACGCGCACATTGGTGTAGGTAACTTCGCCATGACCATGGGGCGCGTGGTCGTAGCCGTAGACGGTGAGCAGGCGTACGGTTTTCACGCCTGGGGCGTCCATGGGGACCAGAATCATGGATTGCTGCTTGTGCTTGGGCGCCGCAGGGTCGGTCTTGCCCATGAAGATGGCAATCTTGCAGCGCGGGTCGCCCGCTCCGGAAGACCACCATTTGCGGCCATTGATCACATATTCACTGCCCTCACGCGCAATGCGGGATTCAATGTTGGTGGCGTCGGAAGAAGCCACTTCCGGCTCGGTCATGGCAAAGCAGGAGCGGATTTCACCGGCCAGCAGCGGCTTGAGCCAGCGCTCTTTCTGCTCCGGCGTGCCGTAGCGGGCCAGAACTTCCATGTTGCCGGTATCGGGCGCCGAACAGTTAAAGACTTCGGAAGCCATCACGCTGCGTCCCATGATCTCGCACAGCGGGGCGTATTCAAGATTGCTGAGTCCCCCGCCGCCATCGTGGTGGGGCAGGAACAAGTTCCATAGACCCGCGGCCCGGGCTTTAGGCTTAAGCTCCTCGATGATCTGCGAGGGCGACCAGCGGCTGCGGGAGATTTCATCGGAAAAGCGCCGCTCGTTGGGATAGATATGCTCATCCATGAAGGCCGTGAGCCGCTTCTGCAGGTGCTTCACTTTGTCTGAGAATTCGAAGTGCATGGTTTCTCCTTAGGTCAACAATGCGCCGCCATCGACTACCAGCGTTTGCCCCGTCATGTAAGACGACCCGTCGCTGGCCAGCAGCAGCGCAACCTCTGCGATTTCATTCGGCTGTCCCAGGTGGCGGACCGGCTGCGACCGGGTGATCTCTTCTTTGCGCTTTTCGTCCTTCCAGAAATATTCGCTCAGCGCCGTCTGGATCAGGCCGGGAGCGATAGCGTTGACCCGCACTCCCTTGGGGCCCAGTTCCAGCGCGTAGGATTGGGTCATCATAATCATGGCCGCCTTGGTCATGCTGTAAAGCAGACCGTGGTGCTGAGGCCGCAATCCGGAAACCGATGCGATATTGATGATTGATCCTGCGCCCCGCGTTACCATGCCCGGCGCCACCAGCCGGATCAGCCGGAACATGCTCTTCAGGTTGACCTCGATCATCTTATCGAACTTGGCTTCATCTACGTCCAGGCAGGGCTCCTGGGCGATATTGGTGGCGGCGTTGTTGACCAGGATATCGATGCTTCCGAATTCACGGGTGGTCGACTCCACCAACGCCTGGATTTGGTCTGCCCGGCCCACGTGACAGGCAACCGGCTTGACGCCCGCGCCGATCTCCCGTGCTACCTGGTCAAGGGTTTCCTGCTTGCGCCCGCAGATCACCACCCGGGCGCCCTCGCGCGCAAAAACTTCGGCTATCGACCGGCCGATGCCGCGGCTGCCTCCGGTCACGATGGCCACTTTACCTTTTAGAATTCCCATGAATCAAAGCTCCTCTGGATATAAGCTGGGCATCAATCTTCCGCTGGCCCGAGCGCTGCTGTCAATCCCGGACGCCGCACTTTTCATCGGGGGCATTTCTAACGAGGTTTGACGCACTCTTTTCACTAGGGGGACATTTCTAACGAGCGTTGACAACTCTTTTCACTAGGTCTTGTGGGCGGCCCTTGGCTATGTTAGCTTCGGGTGACAAAAGTATAGACAGTACCCAGGCCCACGGCGAAAGGCTTCCGCCCGCATCACTCATCGTTTGCGATGGCGAACAACCAGCCGTCGCACCTCAATCAGGGGGAGGCAGGTGAAGACTAAAGTTGGTGTAGCGAAGCCGCCTGCGAATGCCAAGAGGCACTCGCAGGAATTCCGTGCGACCTTCCATCAGGCCCACTCGCTGGCCAGGAAGGTGGCTTTGCACCGCCTCACGGCGCATGAAACGGGGTTGAAAGAAGTGGTGCGATATGCCTTGGATTACCAGACCACCTCTGACTACCCGTATTTGATGAAGTACTGCTTCTGCCGCCGGGAAGAAGATGGCCATGCCATTGCCCCTATCCTGGCGGGTGTCCACCTGCTTCAGACTTCCACCATGATTACCGACGACATATTCGATGTCTCGAAGTTGCGCTACGGACGCAGCGTCCTTCACCGCAAGCACGGACTGAGCCAGGCCATCATCGCTGCCGCGCTATTTCAATCCGCCGGGCTGGAATCGATCGGGCATGAACTTGAGACCGGAAGGTTCGCCAACGGCGCCCGCGTAATGGCGCTCTTGAACCGCATTCTAGCTGAATGCTATGTGGGCCAATATCTCGACATCGCCACCAGCGGCGACCCCGCAGTCACAGCAAGTGCGTACTATCGTGTGATCCGGCTTTGTGCCGGGAACTTCTTTGGGAATCTGGCGGCTTGCGGAGCGCTGCTCGCCAACAAGAACGAACGCGATACTGCTTCACTGGCCCGCTTTGGCTTCAACTACGGCATGGGCTTGTTCATCACCGATGACATCGTAGATATCACCGATTCGTGGCGGCAGACAGGCAAAAGCCAGTCGCCCGACCTGAAAGGCCGCAGGATGCGGCTACCCATCATCTTGGCGTTGCAGTCCGGCCGCCCAAGCGATGCGAAATTGCTGCGCGACTTCCTGGGGTCCACAGGGACGTCTGATGCCGATATCATAGCCGCTGCCCGGACCATCCGGAATTCCGGCGTGCTTGAAACCTGCAAAAGCACCGCCCAGCGCTATCTCCGGCGCGCAAAAAAAGCACTGGAGGCCATCACGAACCCGCTAACAGCCGACAGGCTGGGCTGGCTCTGTGACAGCCTTTTCACAGTGCAGGAACTCTAGCGTTTCATTGCGAAACAGCCGAATCTACTTCTTTTTCTTCTTGCTCGATTTCTTCTTGACTGATTTTTTCTTGGGCTTGGGCTTGGTTTTCTTCGCGGGCTTCTTGGGGGCCTTTCCAGGCTCCTTTCGCTCTTCCGAATCGTCGTCGTCACCGGGCTTACGGTAAACCATAGTTAGATTCCTCCTCAACAGCCGAATGAACTTAGACCGTGATCGCCGTTCCATGGAACGCTTCGTATCTTGATTGCGAGAACGCGCAGATTATTACACTGTAAAGAGGGAAAGTACAGTGCAGTGCGTGAGATTACAGCCCAATCCGCTTCATCAGCTCGATCGCCCTCGGGTCGGCGCGCAGGCGATCAAATTCCGGCGCGATTTTAAGGTAGAGGATGTTGGCGTCGCGCTCATCGTAGGCCTTGGTGAGCCATTGGAAAGCCTGCTGGTCGTCCGCCAGCCGGGCGTAGATTCCGGCCATGCGAAAGGACGAATCGTCGAGCCCGCGAGCTACACCTTGTTTGATTCTTTTCTGGCTCAGCCGTAACTGGGCCTGCCAGTAGCCCTTTTCGCCGGATTGCGAGTAGCCGCGACGGAGGTCTTCCACCGCTGCCTCGGCCTGCTGCGGGTCCCCTCCCCACGCGATGGTGGCAGCTTTGCTATCCTCAATGGCCTTGGCAAAGTCGCCTTTCGCTTCATCCAGATAACGCATCAGGCTGTGCGCCAGCGGGAAGCTGCTATCGAGGTCGAGCGCCTTCTTCAATTCTTCCGCCGCCTGGCCGTAACGCCGCGCCCGATAGAGTACGTCACCCAGAGTGGCATGGATGATCGGCGACAACGGATCCAGGCGTATGGCCGTTCGCAACTCCGCAATCGCGTCATCGAACTGGCCCCGGTAGCTGCGGCATTGCGCGTACCATTGGTGGGTCGTCGCGTAATTGGGGTCCAGTTCAATGGATTTGCGGAACTCTCGCTCTGCGTCGCCAAAGTCCCATTCGTCATCCGCTTTGATTACGGCCATGGAGGTATGCGCCTCGGCGAGTTCCGGGTCGAGCTCCAGGGCCTTCAAGGCGGCGGGCTTGGCTTTCAGGTAACCGTCGCGCGGCGATGTGCCGCTGTAAATCCATAGAACGTGATACGCGTCGGCCAAGCCGGCATAGGCCATCGCGTATTGCGGGTCAGCGGCAATGGCGCTCTGGAAGTGCCCGATGGCGGCTTTGATTCCGTCTTCTGTTCTCTTGTTCCAGGAGTGCCGTCCGCGCAGGTATTCCTGGTACGCGGTGGGGCTGGCCGTATAAAACCCCAGGGAACGATTTCGCAGGCGGAAGCTCAGGCTCTTCGCCAACTGCAGGGCCACATCTTTGGGCAGGGCCATCAGCGTACTCATAGTTGCGTCATACTGATTGCCCCACAGATGCCTTCGACTGGATGCATCCACCAATTCGAGATTGATCTTCAGATCGTTTCCCTGGCGCAGGATCTTGCCGTAAAGGATACTGCTGACGTTCAGGTCGCGCCCTACCTCACGAGGATCTGTGTCTCGCCCCCGGTAGCGGAAGACCGAGGTCCTGGAAATAACTTCCGCATCGGAGACTGCCGAGATCGCGTCAATCAAGTTCTCTGTAAGCCCATCCGCCAGATAATCGCGCTCGGGTTCGTTCGCGGCGTTCGGATCTGAATTGTTATAAGTCAGCGGCATGACGGCAATGGCAGAGTGCGTGGAACTGCTGGAGAAATAAATGCGGCTGCCCAAGGCAGCCGCGGCGGCGATCACGATGATGGCAGCGGTCGTCAGCAGCCATCGCTGGCCTTTTTCTGGAATGAAAGAAAGCGCCGTGGCCGGTCGAGCGGCGGCCTGAAATGCCTCCGGCATGAGCGCTTCAACCACCTGCTGGGTGGACGAAAATCGCTGCCCCGGATCGCGCGCCAGGCATTTGAGAATGGCGTTGTTCCAGTTGGGGCCCAAGTCAGGGACGATGGTGACCGGCGGCGGAGGATCAACGGACAGACGCTTGAGCGTTTCCGTCCAACTTGATTCGCCCCGGAAGGGCCTCATGTTGGTGACTGTTTCATAGAGCACCAGCCCCAGAGAATAGATATCGCTGGCCGGAGTCAGCGCTTGCCCCAGCAGTTGTTCGGGCGACATGTAGGCGGGAGTGCCCATGACCATTCCCTGGCGGGTCTCAAAGGCCTGGGGTTTGTCTTTGGCCTCGGCTGCTTCCGCTTTTATCCAGCGCGCGATCCCAAAGTCGGTGACCACGGCGCGCACCTGCTCGCCGGAACCCATCAACATCACGTTTCCACACTTGAAGTCGCGGTGCAAGATGCCGGCCTGGTGGGCAGCGCCCAGGGCCAGGCAGAGCTGTTCGGCGATCTTCAGCGATTCCCTGGGAGCGATTTTGCCGGAGCGTTTCAGGCGATCGGTCAGGGTCTCGCCGTTGATCAACTCCATGGTGAGGAAAATAATTTCCCGGTTTTGTTCGCGGTGATACCCCAGATCAAACACCCGGCACACATTGGGGTGGGTCACGCGGCGGGCGAGCTGGACTTCCCGGCGCAAGCGGTCGAGCGTATCCGGGGCAAGCAGCATTTGCCGGCGGATGACTTTCAGTGCGATCCGCTCGCCCAGTTCGATGTCGTGACCTTCGTAAACTTCGCCCATGCCTCCGCTGCCGAGGAATTTGACAATGTCGTAGCGGCCCGCCAGCCGGTCCCCGTGCTTCAGGGCGTCTTCCGGGCCAGCGGGAACGCCCGGAGCCGACCCTTCAAGAAAGCCGCTCATCTCATCATGGTGAGACAAAAGGCGCTCCACCTGCGTTTGCAGGTCAGGGTCTTCGCGGCACAGGCTTGACAGCATCGAGAGCCTGGATTCCGTTGGCTGCTCTACCACCGCGGCGAACACATCTTTGATTTGTTTCCAGCGCTCCGGGTTCATGGGGTGCCTATGGATATAAGCTGGGGCAATCTTCCGCTGATGCCATCGTTGGTGTCAATCATTGGAACTATCCTGCCGCCACCACTACCGGATGTTCCGCGCGGCGCAATTCCGGCAGCAACCAGGCGCACAGGCAAACCACGAGGATGGCGCCGGCGCCACCCACCACCACTGCCGGCACAATGCCCCACCATTGGGCGGTGACGCCTGATTCGAACTGGCCCAGCTCGTTCGATGCTCCGATGAACAGCATGTTGACGGCGCTGACCCGCCCGCGCATGGTGTCGGGAGTTGTAAGCTGCACCAGGGTATTGCGGATAATCACGCTCACCATATCGGCGGCGCCCACCATGACGAGCGCGGCCAGCGATAGCACAATGTTGCGTGAGACGCCAAAAAGAATTGTGGAAAAACCAAACGCCGCTACGCCCCACAGGATGGTGGTCCCAGCCCGGCCGCGCAGTGGACGATGCGCGAGAACAAACGCCATGGTGGCAGCCCCCAGCCCCGGACCACTGCGTAATAGTCCCAGGCCCAGCGGACCGCTATGCAGGATCTCACGGGCAAACACCGGCAGCAGCGCCACTGCTCCACCGAAGAACATGGCAAACAGATCCAGAGAAATGGACCCCAGAATGACCTTCTTGGCCCACACGTAGCGGAGCCCGGCCAGCACGGTGTCAACGTTCATCGGCTCGCGTGGCCTCGGCGGGGCAGACGTGATCCGCAAGCTGAAAGTCATGGCGGTCAATGCCATGGCCGCGGCCATCCCATACACGGCGGATGGGCCGTGGAAGGCGGCGTAAATCAATCCGCCAAACATGGGGCCCAAGATGGTTGCAATCTGAAAGATGGTCGCGCTCCAGGCGACGGCGTTGGGAAAATGCTCCTGGGCCACCAGGGTCGGCAACAGCGCCTGCCCGGTAGGGCCGTTGAAGGCGCGCACCACGCCTAGCAGGCCGGTCACCATGTAGATGGCATGCACCGACCTGATGCCTTTGAGACTGATCAGTAGCAACAACAGGGCGCACAGCGCGAAACCACACTGGCACAGTATCAGTAGATTACGCCGGTTGAAGCGGTCTACCGCATGCCCGGTCACCAGGAACAGAAAAAATCCGGGAAGAAAAAGCGTCAGCCCCACCAGGCCAAGGTCGAGAGGGCGCCTGGTGATTTCGTAAACCTGCCAGCCAATGGCGACCGCCACCATTTCCAGGGCCATGATGACGCACAGCCGTGAGACCTGATAGCGGACGAAATCCGGGTACGTGAAGGCCACCCGGGCGCCGATTCCCATGTTGTTCCTTTCAGCCACGATTCTCTAATGTACCAAGGAAATTCACGCGCGGCGTGACCTTCGTAATCAGCACCTTCGGCTCCAATTGGCTTAGACTGGAAACAATTTCATTCACAGTCATCCCCCAACTTGTTAGGTACGTCCGGCTCCAGCAAGCAAATGTCAGAACGTGATTTTGGGACGAAGCGCATGTGTATTGCGTGATCGAAGACCCGTGGAGGGGGCGTGCGCGTTCCCATGATGAAGAGGTAATTCACCGGCATGTTGAAATTTTTTATTCGCGTAGTTGTACTGGCCGTTCTTTTCTGCGGTGGCATTTTGGCCTGCGCCAAAACGCCAGACGGCATGGAGATGACCACCAAGTCAGCCAAGGCCCGCGCGTCCTTTGTCGATGGGCTGGCCAAGATGGAAACTCTGCATATCGACGAGGGACTACAAAGCTGGCGCAATGCGGCCAAGCAAGATCCGAACTTTGCCCTGGCGCATATCTTTCTCGCCTACTTTGCCCAGGACCCCACCGAGCAGGTGCGGGAACGGGACAAAGCCCTGGCCACGCGCCCTCTGGCTGGCCCGGAAGAACGGCTCATCGTCGATTGGCTGGCCAATGCCAGCAAGAGCAAGTGGATACCTGCCATCCAGGCAATGAACGAGGCCCTGGTGAAATACAAGCAGGACCGCCACCTGGCCTGGCTTGCCGGCTGGTGGCTGCTGCTGGCCCAGGACCAGCCGGGACAGGCCATCCCGCATTTTGAGCGCGCCATCAAGATTGATCCTACCTTTGCCGATCCCTGGAACGAAGTTGCTTACTGCTACGCCCGGACGGGAAACTTTGATCAGGCTTTCCAGCATATCAAGCGATATACAGAACTGCTTCCCAACGAGGCCAATCCCCAGGATTCATTCGCCGAAATTTCACGCATGGCAGGCCGCTTCGAGGAAGCCCTGGCGCACTATCGCGCGTCATTAAAGATTGATCCGACGTTCACGGTTTCCCAACTGGGGCTGGGCGACACCTATGCCCTGATGGGAGATCAAGTGCGGGCGCGGGCTGAGTATGCAATCGCCCTACAGAAGGCCACCAAAGTCCAGGCTGTGCAGTGGTCTTTGCAGTCTGCGGCCACCTACGTCCGTGAAGGCGATTGGAGCGGCGCCGATGCCGCCTTCCAGGCGGCCGCACAGAGCGCGAACCATGAAGATTTTGCCAACCTGCAAGCTGAGGCCTACCGCAGCATGGCGCTCTATCAGAAGGACCCAGAGAAGGCCCTGGATTCATTGAGAAGGGCTGAAACCGCGTTGCATGACACCCATAAGATTCCACAATTGCTGATCGACCAGGAGTTGTCTCTGGTCTTGCGGGCGCGCACCGAGCAGGCCATCGCCGGCGGAAATTTGGAACGGGCGGCCATGGTTTTGCAGCAGATCGAAAACCTGATTGGCGCTACGCCCGACGCGGTCGTCCGTGCTTCTTATAACGGGGCCGCCGGCGACCTGTTGGTGGCCCAAGGCAAATACGCTGATGCCATTGGACACTTGGAAGACGACATCAGAAGCCCCTATTCCATGCGCAGCCTGATCGTGGCCTATGAAAAAACCGGGGCCACCGACAGGGCCAAGGAGCTTTCCGCCAGACTGCTGGGCTTCAACGAGCCGCTCATTGAACAAGCCATAATTGTGCCGGCATTTCGCAAGAGCCAGAGTGAGCCCAAGGCCATCACGACGCATGGTCACCATCTGGGGCAGTAACGGTCCCACGCGTGTATTCCGAAAGGCCACGTCCGCGCGGTTTTAGCGCGGGCGGGGCCTGAGGAACCGGCTCCGCCGCGTTCCAGGGCCGCCGTGCGCTAAGCGGGCTTGTCTGTATTTGTAGTGACTTCAATCAGCCGCGTCGCAGACCGCTACCGTAATGCATTTACCTCCGCAAGGGCTTCTCTTTACCATAGGCGAAAATTTGACTCACTGAACGACCATTCACTAAACTTACCCGTCCGCCGAATGCATCAACCATGTCGCGCTGAAGAGGCGCGCCACTGGCTGGACACATTTCAAGGAGTTCCACCGATGGACCTGAACCTGACCAAAGAAGAACTGGCATTTCGCGATGAGTTGCGCACCTGGCTCACGGCCAACGTCCCTAAAGACTGGGATGAACACCGCGACGAACCAATGGATAAGCGCTTCGAATACCTGAAGCGCTGGCAGCGCAAGCTCTTTGAAGGCGGCTGGGCCGGTATCTCGTGGCCGAAGGAATACGGCGGACTCGGCGCGAGCCTGATGCAGCAGGTCATCTTCTGGCAGGAAATGGCATTGGCGGGCGCGCCCCCTCTGGCCAACGTCCTGGGCCTGGGATTGATTGGCCCGACGCTGATTGCCTTCGGAACGCCCGCGCAGAAAGAGCGTTTTTTACGGAAGATCCTGAGCGCCGAAGAAATCTGGTGCCAGGGTTTTTCCGAACCCGATGCCGGCTCCGACTTGGCCAACGTCCGCTGCGAAGCCAAGCTTGAGGGCGGCCACTACGTGGTCAATGGACAGAAAGTCTGGAACAGCTATGGCTGGGCTTCGCAATGGTGCGAGCTGGTGGTGCGCACCGATCCCAATGTTCCCAAGCACAAGGGGCTGACGGTGCTGCTGGTCGATATGAAGTCAGCGGGCGTCGATGTGCGTCCGCTGCGGCAGATGACCGGTGAAACCGAATTCAACGAGATCTTCTTTCACGATGTGAAAGTTCCGGTCGAGAATGTGGTCGGCAAAGTGAACCAAGGCTGGGAAGTGGCCATGGGCACGCTGATGCACGAGCGCGGGACCTTTGGCGCAGGCCTGCAGATCGCCTACAAGCGCAATATCGACCGGCTGATTGCGTTGGCGCGCACCCGTCAGCGCAACGGCAAGCCGGCCGCCCAGGACGCGGTCCTGCGGCAGAAGATTGCCCAGTGCTACGCGGAAATTGAGATCATGCGCATGAACCAGATGCGCGCCTTCAGCCGCATCAGCGCCACCGGCGTCCCCGGCCCGGAAGGGTCGATTCAGAAGATTTTCTGGAGCGAGCTGAACCAGCGCTTCCAGCAAGTCGCACAGGAACTGCTTGGTCCTTATGGGCAGCTCGAAGGCCACAGCTTGAATTCCGTGGATGGCGGCATGTGGTCCTATGGCTACCTGCGCACCCGCGGCAACACGATTGAGGCCGGCACCTCGGAGATCCAGCGGAACATCATTGGACATTTCGTTCTGGGGTTGCCGAAGAGTTACTAGATGCTGGCCATTAGCGGTTAGCCATTAGCCATTAGCCATTAGCACTTAGCCATTAGCACTTAGCCATTAGCACTTAGCCATTAGCACTTAGCCATTAGCACTTAGCCATTAGCACTTAGCCATTAGCACTTAGCCATTAGCACTTAGCCATTAGCACTTAGCCATTAGCACTTGGCCTTTAGCGCTTAGATTGGCGTATTTGGTATTGGGTACTTGGAATTTGCGGCAGAACTTTTTTGCTCTCTTGTGTTCTTTTGTGTCTTTGGTGGTTCAGGTTTTTATTTTGATTTTCCTTTGCGTCCGTTGCGTCCTTGGCGGTGAAAAGGTTTTTTGAGTCAGGAGATTCCAATGCAATTTGGATTGAGTGAGAGCCAGCAGATCTTGAAAGATACTGCCCAGAAGTTTTTTGCCGGTGAGTGTCCACCGGCTGAAGTGCGGCGGCTGATGGAAACCGGCACTGCCTATGACGCCGCCCTGTGGCGCAAGATGGCCGAGCAGGGCTTTACCGGCATTATTTTTCCTGAAGAGCATGGCGGCATGGGCCTGGGTAAAGTCGAACTGGTCCTGCTCATGGAAGAAGCGGGCCGCGCACTGCTGCCGGGGCCGTTTTTTTCGACGGTCGTACTGGCCGGCGCCGTACTCGCAGCTTGTGGCAGCGCCGCGCAAAAAAAGAAATACCTGGGGGCGATCGCCTCGGGTGAAGCCCGATCGACACTGGCCATGCTCGAGACCGACGCCAGTTGGAACCCTGCGGACCTGCAACTCGCCGAAAGTGGTGGAAAGCTGACCGGAAAAAAACTGTTTGTCACCGACGCGGCCGCGGCCAGCTTCATGGTTGTGGTGGCGCGGAACGGGGTGTTCGTGGTCGATGCCCAGGCCGCCGGTGTCAAGATTGCGCCCATGGCGGGCATGGACCTCACGCGCAAAATCTATTCGGTGGAATTCACCAATACTCCGGCGGAAAAGCTGGCCGCGCCTGAACACCTGGCCGCGGCGCTGGATGTCGCCACTACCGCCCTGGTGGCCGAAATGGTCGGCGGTATGCAACGGACACTCGACATCACCGTGCAGTACGCGAAGACCCGCAAACAGTTTGGAAAGCCCATCGGCCAGTATCAAGCCGTGCAGCACCACTGCGCCGATATGTACCTCGAAACTGAGAGTTCCCGTTCCGCCGTCTACTACGCCGCTTGGGCCCTGGAAGAGAGCGCTCCTGATGCGATGCAGGCGGTTTCCATCGCCAAGATGTATTCGAGCGATGCCGGACGCGCGGTGGGCAATCGTGGCATCCAGGTGCATGGTGGCATGGGCTTCACCTGGGAAAATGACCTGCACCTCTTCTACCGCCGCGCCAAAGCCTCGGAGACCATGCTGGGTGATGCCACCTTCCACCGTGAGCGCCTGGCAAAAATGGTGGTCGATGTTGCGGGCTGAATCGTAACGTGGCTGCAACCAAGATTTAGCCGCTGATTTACGCTGATGAACGCTGATAAGAACCTGGAGTGCGCATCGCGCGAATGATCGGCCCAGTGGGCAAAAGACGCAATGCAGGTGAAGATGCCTTTAAGTCTGTCATGTGCCGACGAATGCGCCGCTCAACTGCCGTTCTTAGGTTCAAGGTTTTGATTTTTTTCCGGGGGTGAGTCTTGATGTTTTTGCCTTTGCGCTCGTCTCCGGAACCCGCTAAGATGTTGAATTTTCAGCTGTCTAATGCCCGTATATGTGCGGGCCTGAATGAAAGGATGGTTCATGCGTAAAGCTATTTTTATATTGTTTCCATTGCTGGCCCTGGCGTCGTTGCCTGCCTTCGCGCAGGGGAACGACTTCAGCAAGGTTGAGATTAAAGTCACAAAAGTTTCGGGCACCGTTTACATGCTGGAAGGCGCGGGAGGCAATATCGGGGCTTCCGTTGGCGACGACGGCATCGTGATTGTTGACGACGAATTCCTGCCCCTGGCGGAAAAGATCGAGGCCGCCTTGAAGGGGATTTCCAGCAAGCCTATCAAGTTCATCCTGAACACCCACTGGCACGGCGACCATACTGGCGGCAACCCACATTTTGGCGAGAAAGCGCCCATCATCGCCCAGGAAAACGTCCGCAAGCGGATGGCCAGCGGCGGCAAGACACGCTTCGGAGAGGTCAAGCCTTCCCCGAAAGTGGCGCTGCCGGTCATAACGTTTGAAGACAAAGTTGCCGTCCATTTGAATGGCGAAGACATTCGCGCCATCCATTTCCCCCACGGACACACCGACGGCGACGCAATGATTTTCTTCACCCAGTCCAATGTCGTCCACATGGGCGATGACTTCTTCAACGGCGGCTTTCCGTTCATCGATATCGACAGCGGCGGCAGCGTACAGGGCATGATCGCCGGCGGTGAGAAAGTGCTCGCCGAAGTGCCGGATGACGTCAAGATCATCCCCGGCCATGGCCCGCTCGGCACCAAGGCCGACCTGCGTAAGTTCATCACCATGCTCAAGGAAACCTCAGCCGCAGTCGAGGCGGGCATCAAGAAGGGCAAAACCCTCGATCAGCTTAAGAAAGAAAAAGTGCTGGCCCCATGGGATGCCTTCGGAAAAGGCTTCATCAACAACGACCTGTTCACCGAGATTCTGTTTGACAGCCTGAGCAAGAAGCCGACTGGGCCTAAGAATAATCATGGGCACGCGAAACAGTAAAACAGATTGGTAATTGATAATCGGGTAATTTGTAATTTCAGGGCGGTTAGGTTAAAGGCCTTAGATTGCAGATTACCCGACCATAATTTCTGGCGAAGCTTCACCGCCTATGCTGCCACTTCGCGGCCATCTTCCTGACCTCCTGATGCTCGATGAAGCGACCTGTATCAGCTTGCAGAATTGCGGCTTTGATGTGTTGCAATTGCCGGTCCCAGGTGTTGATCTTCAATTTTCAATTACAAATTACCCGATTGCAAATCTCCTAACTTCTTCTTCAAGATCTCATTCACCAATCCCGGACTGGCCTGCCCTTGCGTTGCCTTCATCACCTGCCCAACAAAGTATCCCATCACCGTGGTTTTCCCCGCACGGTACTGTTCGAGCTGCTTTGGACTAGCGGCGATGATCTCATCGATCGCCTTCTCAATTACTCCGGTATCGGTAATCTGCTGGGGCTTCTCACGCTGATAAACGGCCGGGAAGTCTTCGCCAGCTTCAAATGCCTTGTCGTAAAGGTCTTTGAGGATCTTGCTGGAGATCGTCCCGGCCTCGGCCAAATCGGCTGACATGGCTACGCCCTTCATGGAAATAGGAGATTTTTCAATCTCCAGTCCACGGGCCTTCAGCCGGCCCATCAATTCGCCTTGTACCAGGTTGGCCACGCGCTTGGGGTTCTTGGCGGCTTTGGCTGCTTCTTCAAATTGGTCGGCCAGCGCCTTGCTTGAGGTCAGCACCTGGGCATCGTATTCGGTGATGCCGTAGTCGCTGACCATCCGCTGGCGGCGGGCTTCGGGGAGTTCGGGCAGCATTCTGCGGATTTCCGCCTGCCAGCTTTCATCGACGATCAGGGGCAGCAGGTCGGGCTCAGGGAAATAGCGGTAATCGTGGGCCTGCTCCTTGGAGCGCATGGAATAGGTCTTGCCCTCGGCGGCGTTGTAGAGCCGTGTCTCCTGATGAATTGCGCCGCCTTCTTCGATGACCTCGATCTGCCGTGCAATCTCGTATTCCAGAGCTTCGCGGATGAAGCGGAAAGAATTCACGTTCTTGATCTCGGTCTTGGTCCCTAACGTCTGCTGCCCGCGCGGACGCACGCTCACGTTGGCGTCACAGCGCAGCGATCCTTCTTCCATGTTGCAATCGCTCACGCCCGTGTACAGGATGATTTCCTTGAGACGCGTAAGGTATTCGTAAGCCTCATCCGGCGTGCGCATATCGGGCTCGCTCACGATCTCGATCAGTGGCACGCCGCTGCGGTTCAGGTCGATGGCGGTGGTGGTGGCGGAGTTGGGGAACCCATCGTGCAGGCTCTTGCCTGCATCTTCTTCCATGTGCAGCCGGGTAATGCCGATGGTGCGGGCGCCTCCGCCGGATGAGATGCCGATGGACCCATGTTCAGCGATCGGCTTGTCAAACTGCGAAATCTGATAGCCCTTGGGCAGGTCAGGATAAAAGTAGTTTTTGCGGGCAAAAATCGAGGTCTCGCGCACTTGGCAGTTCAGCGCCTGGGCGGCCAGCACCGCGAACTCCACCGCATGTTGATTGAGTACCGGCAGCGCTCCAGGCAATCCCAGGCACACCGGACACACATTGGAATTGGGTGGAGCGCCAAAACGCGCGGAACACGAGCAGAAAATCTTGGTCTCGGTCAAAAGCTGGACGTGGACTTCCAGGCCAATCACTGGCTCGTACTTTTCGTGGACACCGTGTGCAGGCTGAGGCAGCGTTGACATGGAGAAATTATAGGCGAAGCGGGGGAATTAGCATTTAGCACTCAGCCGTCAGCACTCGGCCCTGAAGCCGTTTTGCTATTTAGCAATCGGCAAAATCAAGCCCGCCGCACACAGCCCGCGTTCTTGCGAAGGAACGAAACGGTTTCGGGGCTGAGTGCTGATGGCTCTGAATGCTGAATGCTAAGTGCCAACGGCTGTTCTTCTAATTTTGGCAATTACGGCGATTTTGGCAATTCTGGCAATGTCTTTCCTGGTTGATGATTCAAATACTTTTCCAGCGGAATATCAAAATAGAAAAGCTCTTTGCCGTCGATCTTCATGCCCGAGAGAAAGACGTGGGCGCCGGCTTCCGGCACTTCAATTCCTGCAATATCGAAGAACAGAAAGCCGCTGTAGGTGGAATGCGCCGTGACCGGCACGGGGGTCAACATGGCATCATCGACTTCCCGCAGGACTTCGGTAGCCACGGCCGGCTTGTTCTTTTTCGGCAAGGGGATTGGCAGCGGGACGCTTTGCTTATCCGGACGTTTGGTGGCCCGGGCCAGGCGGCGGTAGAGGTCGTCGTTGGTGGCCGGTTCCAGCTTGTCGCGGCGGCTGGTGATGTACTGGGCCGTTAAATCCCGCAGTATCAGGGTCTTGTCGCTGTCGTTGGAAATGATGACGCGCACCGGCAGGAAGTTGTGCTCTTTGTAGTTGGTCCTGAAGACCGCAGCCTTGTCAGGCAGGTCAAAGGGATCAATCGCGACCGACACCTGCTCATCATCGTGGACTTCCACCGCTGGATAGGTCTTAGCGTGGGTGGCCCGGGGCGGATTAAACGGCTTATCACCGCCCGGTGGAAACAGGGTCACGGAGAACAGCAGAGGCAGAATGGCGATGCGGAAGTTCACAACCTGGATTATGCAGCCGTCCACGGGATTTTCACAACTGTGACCTCCTGCGAATAGAATGGGAATTCGTTCATGCACATCCTTTACACTCTGCTGCTGGGCCTGTTGGTGTTGCTCTCGCTGCCATGGTGGATCTTTCAGATGGTCCGCAGCGGCAAATACCGCTACGGGCTCACGGAGCGCCTCGGGCTCGCCCCTGCACGTCTGCCCCAGATCGATGGGCCACCCTCCATCTGGATCCATGCGGTTTCCGTGGGCGAAGTGCTGGCCATCACCCGGCTGGTGGAGCAACTGAAGGAAAAATACCCGCAGCACCCGGTTTTCATCTCCACCACCACGCTCACCGGCCACTTTCTGGCGGGTGGACGCTTCGGCGAAGACTGCGCCTTTTTCGTGCCGATCGATTTTGGCTTTGCCATTCGTCCTTATCTCCAGCGGCTGCAGCCCGCCCTGCTGGTGCTGGCGGAAACTGAGTTCTGGCCCAATCTTCTACATCTGGTGAAGAAATCGGGGGCCGCGATTGCCGTGGTCAACGCCCGCATCTCTGATCGTTCGTTTCCGCGCTATCGCCGCTTCCGCTGGTTTTTTCGTCCGGTGCTTGCCGGGGTCGATCTGTTTCTCGCACAGACGGAAGAAGACGCCCGCCGGCTGGTGGCCATTGGGGCGCCTGTCGACCGTGTGCGGGTCAGCGGCAACCTGAAGTTCGACATGCTCAGCAGTCCTGACTCGGAGTTGGCCCGTGATCTGCGTGTGGCCATCAGCCACGAGGCGCCGCTGATCGTTTGCGGCAGCACCGCGGAAGGAGAAGAAGTTCTGTTGCTGGCGGCCTTCCGCAAGCTTCAGCAGGAATTCCCGGAGGCGGTCATGGTCTTGGCGCCCCGGCATCCTGAACGTTTCGATAAGGTGGCGGAACTCGCGATTTCCATGCAGCTCACGCTCACCCGCCGCTGCAAATGGAACCGGGCCACAGCGGTCAAGGCCGGCGTTTTTCTTCTCGATAGCGTCGGCGAACTGGCTTCAGTCTATGCGCTGGCCGATATTGCCTTTGTCGGTGGTAGCCTGGTTCCCCTGGGCGGGCATAACATCCTGGAGCCGGCCCAGCACGGTGTGGCCGTGATGACCGGCCTGCATACGTTTAACTTCCGGGAGATTGTGCGCATCTTCTCGGAAGGCGATGCCTTGAAAATCACCTCGCCGGAAATGTTGGCCCACGATCTGGGTGAGCTGATTCGCAGTCCCGAAGAGCGGCAAGCCTTAGGGAAGCGCGCCCAGGAACTCTTTCTGAGGAATGCCGGCGCTACGGAGCGCACTGCGCAAGCGTTGCGGCCATTGCTTGAAAAGGCAGGAGATGGCGGGCTGAAATGAACCCCCTGGCGGTAATTTTCGGCGGCGCGGTCGCGGTACGAAACGCGCTCTATGACCGCCAGATTTGGAAGACGCACAGACTGGCCCGTCCGGTGGTCAGTGTAGGCAATCTTTCCACCGGTGGCAGCGGCAAGACTCCGTTCGTAATCGCCCTGGGCGAGTTGCTCAAGGAGCGAGGCATCGAGTTTGATGTGCTCTCACGCGGCTATGGACGCCTCTTGAAGCAAATTGCGGTAGTTGATCCGCAGGGCGAGGCCGACGAGTTTGGCGATGAGCCATTGCTGATCGCCCGCAAGCTGCAAGTTCCAGTCATTGTGGGCGCGGACCGCTATCAGGCCGGCCTGATGGCGGAGAAGCAGTTTACTTCACGTCTTCACCTGCTCGACGATGGCTTCCAGCACCGCCGCCTGCATCGGGATTTTGACATTTTGATGCTCCCGGCCCGTGATCTGCAGGCTGACCTGCTACCCACGGGCCGTCTGCGTGAACCGCTTACTGCCATGGGCCGCGCTGATGCGGTGGTGCTTGAATCCGGCGTGCCGGCGCCGACGGCGGCCGCCCGGGTTTGGCGTGTTAGCCGAGAAACCACGGTGGATTCCAGGTTCACCGGCAGCGTCATCGCCTTCTGCGGCATTGCCCATCCTGACCAGTTTTTTACTTCGCTGCCAGCAGCCCGGGTCAAGGTGTTGGAGACTGTGGCCTTCCGCGACCATCACCGCTACGGCCAGCGGGATATTGAGAGGTTGCTTCAACTGAAAGCCAAGACTGGCGCAACAGGGTTTATTACCACCGAGAAAGATGCGATCAGACTGAAACGGTTTCCAGTCGAATTGCAGCCACTGCATGCGGCTGAGCTCAAGCTGCGGATCGAAGATGCCAGCCTGGTGGTGGAAGAACTGCTGGGTTCGCTCAATGACCTCAACGAACCGCAAGGTCCCTCAGGCCCTTCGGGATGACAGCATTTCTTGTTCTCCGCGGTGAAGGGCTTGGTTGCAGCTAAGTCGTACTGTGTTTCAGAGGTCTTGGTTCTCCTCCGTATTACTAATCCCGAGATTCTTCTTTTCTTGCGCAAATTTTCTCAGGCCGTAATTATCCCCCCAAGCTTCTGGTTTTCCTGCGCTCCTCTGCGTACCTTTGCGTCCTCTGCGGTTAAAGCCTTTGGTTGTGGCTACGTCACGCTGTGACTCCGTGGTTGGGTTTTGTCACCCCGCCCATGAGACAATCAATAATCCTAGTATGCATAAAAGCGCCAAAGCTGTTGATCCTCTGGTCAAAATTATTGAGGCATTTCCCAAGCTCACGGTCACCGTGCTGGGAGATCTGATTGCCGACGAATTTGTGTATGGTGAAATCTCGCGGGTATCGCGCGAAGCGCCGGTGCTGATTCTGCGCCATCGGGAGCGCACCGTGGTCCCGGGCGGGGCCGGCAACGCCATCTACAATCTGGCTGACCTGGGCGTGACAGTGCTGCCGGTGGGCGTGATCGGCGATGATGAACCGGGGCGTTTGCTGCTGCGGGCCTTCCGGCAGAAACATATTTCTGTGTCGGGTATTCGCAGGGTCAAAGGCGGCAACACCATCACGAAGACGCGTGTGCTGGCCGGCATGACGCATACCATGCGGCAGCAGGTCGTCCGCATTGACCGGGAGCCGGAAACGGCGCTGGATCGCGCTGCCGTGCAGGAGCTGATTTTCCAGACACGGGGTTACCTGCGGGCTTCCGACGCGCTGTTGATATCCGATTACGGTTATGGCGCGGCCACCCCGGAGATGTTCAACACCATCCGCGCCCGCGCGTCGATTTCCTCGATTCCTGTGACCCTCGATTCCCGCTACCGCACTCTAGCTTATAGCGGAGTGACCGCTGCCACACCCAACGAAGCGGAGCTGGAAGAGGCGCTGCGCATCCGCATTGGCAGCAACGATGAACGGCTCATGGCGGCCGGCAAGGCCATCATGAATAAAATGAAGCTGCAGTCGCTGCTGGTCACACGTGGGCGAGACGGCATGGTGGTTTTTCCGCGCGGGGCCAGGCCGGTTTCGATTCCCATCCATGGTTCCGCGGAGGCGATCGACGTAACGGGTGCCGGTGACACGGTGATTGCCGCCTACACCGCAGCGTTGGCCACCGGGGCCGATCCTGAGGCCGCAGCGCGCATTGCCAACTTCGCCGGCGGCGTGGTGGTCATGAAGCGTGGCACGGCGACTGTGACCCGCAGTGAACTGCTGCGCGCGGTCACGGAGGGCTGATCCATTGGCGGGCCTGTGGAAAGACAAGATCATGGACGAGACCCGGCTGGCCGAACTGGCTGGGCAGTGGCGGGCCGCGGGTGAAAGGATCATCCTAACCAACGGCTGTTTCGATCTGCTGCACGTGGGACACGTCCGCTACCTGCGGGCAGCCAAAGAGTTCGGCGGCCGGCTGGTGGTGGCGATCAATTCCGACGCCAGCGCGCGTGCTCTCAAAGGCCCGGACCGGCCACGGGTCCCGGAGCTCGAACGGGCCGAAATACTGGCCGCCTTCGAGGATGTCGATGCGGTCACCATCTTCGGCGCGCCCGATGTGCGCCACCTGATTCGCCTGCTGCGTCCGGAGATACATGCCAAGGGCACCGACTACACGGCGGAAAACGTCCCTGAACGCGATGTAGTGATGGCCTGCGGCGGCCGGGTTGAGATCGTTGGCGATCCCAAAGACCATTCCACGACAGAGATGTTGAGACGCGGAGAATGATAAAGATCCTGATCGTGCGCCTGGGCGCCATGGGAGACATTCTCCACGCCCTGCCGGCGGTCACCGGCATAAGGGCCGCGCTGCCGGAGGCCACCATCGGCTGGATGGTAGAAGAAAAGTGGAGTGAGTTGCTGGCTTGCGCGGGAACAGCAATCAGCGGCGACGTAGACTGCCGCCGGCCCTTAGTGAACCAGATTCACTATGTGAACACACGGCAATGGCGCAGCCGGATCTTCCACTCCCCCGCCTTGATCGCCGGGGTCCGGCGAGCGGTTCGTGCCGGGAAGTATGACGTGGCGCTTGATTTTCAGGGTGCGATCAAATCAGCCATGCTGGCCCGCATCAGCGGCGCAGCCGTTAAAGCAGGGTTTGTCACCCCACGGGAATCGGCGGCGCGTTTCCTATATTCTGAACGCTATGGACGAATCGGGGAGCATGTGATCGAGCAGAACCTGGGACTGGCAGCGCAGGCCCTGAAAAAATATATCGGGCCATTGGAAATTAAGCTGATGACGCCACCGTTGCCGCAAGATCCGGCGGCGGAAAGCTGGGCCAACGCCGAGATTCAGCGCCTTGGCATTGCCAGTTTTGCGCTGATGAATCCGGGCGCCGGCTGGGACGCAAAACAATGGCCGGCGCAGCGCTACGGAGAAGTTGCCCTGGCCCTCGCCCGCCACGGTCTGAAGACGCTGGTGAATGCAGCGCCCGGCGAAGAACCGCTGGCCCAACAAGTGATCGATGCATCGGGCGGAAATGCGTTGATGGTCCATTCCACCATCGGCCAACTGATCGCCTTGACGCGCCGCGCGCGCCTGTTTGTGGGAGGCGATACCGGCCCGCTGCATCTGGCGGCGGCTTTAGGAATCCCCACGGTTGGATTGTTTGGCCCCACCGATCCGGCGCGGACCGGGCCTTTCGGTAAGAAATGTGTGGCGTTGCGTCATCCGGAAAGCCAGACCACGTTTTCGCATCACCAGCAGACGGAAGCGGGCTTGCTCAAGATCACGGTGGATGAAGCGGTCGGCGCCGCGCGCTGGCTCCTTGGAGGCGGCCATGGCTAGCTGGGGCCGCATTGCGACGCGCTTTCGTGTACCGCTCGGCTTCCTCATGGCTGCCCTCTATCTGTGGCTGGCACGTCCGTCGTGGCTGCTGATCGGCGTGGGCTCGGTGGTGGTGTTGGGTGGGGTAGCGGTCCGGGCGGCTGCATCCGGCCACATTCGTAAGAACGCGCAACTGGCAACGGCTGGGCCCTATGCGCATGTCCGCAACCCGCTCTATCTTGGTTCCATTCTCATTGCCATTGGCTTCATGATCGCCGCCCGCAACTGGTGGATCGGGTTGGCTGCTTTGCTGATGTTCCTGGTCATCTACCTGCCGGTCATCAGGGCGGAAGAGAGCTATCTGGGCTCGGCCTTTGCGGATTACGCGGAGTATGCAAAACACGTACCCCGATTTTTGCCCCGCCTCACAGCCTACCGCAGCGCCGTGGAGGGCGAGTCCGGAGGATTCTCACGCGAGCTTTACATGCGCCATCGTGAGTACAATGCCTTACTAGGTTCCGGCCTGATGCTCGCCGCCCTGGCCCTCAAAATAATATTATTCACCACCGAGGCGCGGAGTCACAGGGCAGTTGAGCTGCAGCCTAGAACCTTACCACTGAGGAACACTGATACACACGGATGAAGAGCGAGGAATGGGAGGCAGTCGGGCACCCCAATTTTGCAAGAAAAAGAGAATGCTCAGGAATAGTAGTTCGGAGGGAAGTAAGACTCCAACAAGCAGAAGCACAACGCGGCCACAACCAGGACCAATCCACTGTGAGAGAAAAGCAATCTGGATATTGATGACACCATCGTTGCCATCGCGACTCCGCCGGGCCGGGGTGGCATTGGCGTGGTCCGTCTTTCAGGGCCGGAAGTCCGTTCTATCGCCGCCGGCCTGCTGCGTTTAAAGTACGATCTGGAACCTCGCCGGGCCACTTTCGTGGAGCTGTTCGAACCGGAATCCGGAGAGCGGATCGACGAGGCGGTGATCACCTGGTTTGAGAAGCCGTATTCCTATACGACCGATGATGTTATAGAGATCTCAGCGCACGGTGCGCCGGTGGTGCTGCGCCGCATTGTGGAGCTGGCCTTGGCGCGAGGAGCGCGCCTGGCCGGGCCGGGTGAATTCACCATGCGCGCCTTCCTGCGCGGGCGGCTCGACCTCACACAGGCCGAGGCGGTGCGGGACCTGATTGAATCCCAGACTCTGTATCAGGCGAAGGTTGCGGCGCAACAACTGGAAGGCGCGCTTTCCAAGCGCCTGCAGCCCATCAAGAAGAGGCTGGTAGACCTGATCGCAATCATGGAAGCAGGCATCGACTTTGCGGAAGACGATGTGGCGGTGATGTCCGCGGAGCAAATCCGTACGCGGGTGGAAGAGGTGCGGGCGCCACTCGAAAAACTTAGGGCGTCCTTCGCGTATGGCCGTGTGGTGCATGAGGGCTTTACGCTGGCCATTGTGGGGCGGCCCAACGTGGGCAAGTCGAGCCTGTTCAACCGCCTGGTGGAGCAGGAGCGGGCCATCGTCACCGCTACACCCGGCACTACGCGCGACCTGGTGACGGAGACCGTGGCCCTGGGCGGGATACCAGTCCGGCTGATCGATACGGCCGGCATTCGCGTCTCTACCGATGAAGCCGAGAGCATCGGCATTCGCAAGTCGTATGAGGCATTGAGCGACGCCGACATGGTGCTGGTAGTGCTCGATGGCTCGCAGCCGGTTTCGACCGAAGATCGCGAACTGCTCGAAGTCGCCCGAAGCCGCCGCGTGCTGGTGGCGGCCAACAAATCAGATTTGGCCAAAGACGCTGTTCCGCATCTGCCTGGGTTCACGGTGCTGCCGACTTCTGCCATTACCGGCAGCGGTCTGGACCAGTTGCGCAGAGAAATACTAAGTGCAGTCTCCGGACAGGCCCCGGGCGAAGTGGAGAGCGGCTTTCTTACCAACATCCGGCATCAGCGCCTGGTGGAAGAGTCATTGGCCAGCCTGGAGGCCGCGCTTAAGGCGGTGGAAGGCCGGGTGCCTCATGAGATGATCATGATCGATCTCTACGGCGCCCTGCGTCCATTGGACGCCATCACAGGTGGGACCACGGCGGATGACATTCTGAATTTGATTTTTAGCAGCTTCTGTATTGGGAAGTAGGGTCTTTGCACTCTCCTCTTACTGGAAAGCGGTAATCGATCGCCAGTCGCCGGAGGCGACGCCAGCCAGATTCTGCTCCGGTGGCTGCCGTCGCTTTTGGCGACTCTTCTATACTTCTCTTCTGCTGACCCGGCATTTACCCGTCCCGGCGCAAAGAACGCGCCAGGACGGGACATGCCGGGCTATTTTCTTTTGTCGCCTTCGGCGACTGGTCTTCCATTATGGTCACAAATTCGCCTAATGACAGCAGAGCGGCGGCAAGAATACGGTTGGAAAAGAACAGGGTCCGCCACCGGCGGACCCTGTTTGAAAAAAGCTTCAGCATGTTCCTCTTTATCGTCCCGGCTCCCGCGAGAGCGTCCAGCGCAGGCCGACTGAGACTGTGCGGCTGTAGTACTCACGCTGGATGGGGAATTGTTCGCTGCCCTGGTAAAAGCCAAAGGTCTCGTTGGTCAGGTTGAGTATGTTGCCGACTACCTGAAACCCGCGCCCGCCGGGAATCCAGTAACTTACCTGCGCGTCCACCTGGGTGTGGGGGTAAAGATAGACGTCTCCATTCGGGCCCTTCAGGCCGCCGTCCGAGCCCTGGGTGAACTGGTAGAAGAAGATGCTGGCATCGTTGTGCGTAAGACCCATTCGGGCCGAGATCCCTTTTTTGTCGTAGGTGTAGTCGAAGTTCCAGTTGTTGGGCGCCTGACGCTGCAACGCCGGTTGGTCTGTCCGGTTGTTAAACGCTCCGGCCGGGAAAGTGGCCTGTGATGTGGTCCAACTGTAGTTGGCCCTCACTCCGGAACCGTTCAACAACCCCGGCAGGAATGAGAGTCGTTGCTGCCATGCCATCTCTATTCCGGCAATATGCGCCGTAGGTCCATTGATGGGCTGGTTCTGGATTTTTCCAGCGAATACTCCCGTGGTGAGCAGCGAATTCGCGTTGTAGATCGGATTTGTCAGATACTTGTAAAACACGCCGGCCTGGATGACGCCTAGAGGTTTCAGATAATGCTCGATCAAGACGTCAAAATCTTGCGCGCGGGTCGGTTGCAGGTTGGGATTGCCTGCCGATACAGCCGCTTGCCCGGCCCTTACGGTGGAATCAAAGGTCAGGCGCGGCGGGAGATCGGAGAAATTAGGCCGGGCGATGCCCATTCCATAAGCCAATCTCAGGATGGTGTTTTCGCCAAAGCGGGTTTGCAATTGCACACTGGGCAGGGCGTTAATGTAGCTCTGGCTTCCGGGCACGGCTGATGGCGGTCCCACCAACTCGCTGGAACCGAAGAATGGACTGTTTGGATTCGCATTGAACGACGGGTCCGAATTTCTTGAGGTCTGGACCTGATTGGCCAGGAACGAAGCCTGCGTGGCTTCAAAGCGTACGCCGGCCTGCAAGCGGAAACGGCTAAAGTTGATGGTATTCATGGCGTAGCCGGCAATCACCCGTTCATCAGTATTGAAGTCACTGGGAAAGGTCCAGACCTCAAGAGCCAGGGGATCGGTTTGGAAAGCGCTGGGATTGGCATTGAGGAACGCCACAATCTTGTTGTAATCGGTGGTCGGCCCAAATTTTGGGTAGGCGCCGAAGTAGTAGTTCGAATTCGTGAAGTTGAGCAGCAAGTTGCTCATCAACCCTACCGCCCCGGCGGCGGGGTTGGTGGGATCAAGGTTGATGGCGCGAAATGTCTCCTGGTTGTTGAGCGAGGATTTGTGGCCATCCCGCACCTTGAACCCTAGCTCAAAGGTGCTGAAATGCGACCCTGCGTTGTAGTTCCGGTCCAGCGAGATCGAGCCCGTCACGTCACGCTCGAAGGTGTGGAAGTCCCCGCGTTGCACTTGGAAGAGGGCGTATTGGGTGGGATCGAAGATGTTGGTATTCAACGCCGTGAGAACGGGCGTAAAAGGATTGGAGGCATTGAACGCGTACTGCACCCCGTTGTTGGCGATGGCGCTGTTGGCCGCAGGTTGGAAATTGGCGTTGGGAAAAAAGCCGGTAAAACGCGCCTGGCCGAAACTAAGTTCGTAGTTGAGCAGGGTCTTGCCCAAGGTATGGTGCGCGCCGGCCGTGGCGTTAAAAAGCCGCTGCGCCGGCTTGCGGGTGACGTGCGAGAAGCTGGAGCTGCCGTCTTGATTCGTTAGAGTGGGGGTGGCAAATGTGCCAACGGACGGTGAGTAGATCCAATCCTGACCGTTGTCTTTAAACTGCGAGAACAATCCGCGAATATAAGCGGTTGACCATTCACCCAGCTTGTAATCGATGGTGCCACCAAAGCCAAAGCGCGTACGGTCGTACCAGTATTCACGCTGATCGTACCCATTGGCGCCAGAAAACGTGCCGGTTTGCGGGCCGCCGTTTGGGAAAAGCCCATTGACTCCCGGGCTGGGTTCCACATCGTCGATACCGCGCCCGTTCCAGTCATAGCTGCCGCCACCGATGATGCCCAAACGCTTGTCGTGGCCAAAGCGGTTGCCCATGGTCAAATCGAACTGATTGAGCCCGCGCCCGCCGGCGATGGGCGTGTGGCCAGTCATCCCCAGGGCGCTGACATACGGCTTGTCATAGGCGCTCTTGGTTACCAGGTTGACCGAGCCGCCGATGGCATCGCCATCCTGGTTGGCAGACAGTGTCTTGCTAAGCTCGACGGATTCGACCAGATCGGCGGGGATGGCGTCCAGCTTCACGTTGCGCACATTTTCCGGAGAGGGCAGGTGCATGCCGTCCACCGTCACATTGCTTAAGCGGGGCTCGGTGCCGCGAATCTGCACGTACTTGCCTTCGCCCTCGTCGCGCTCCAGCGATACGCTGGGCAGGCGGCCTACAGCATCCGCGATGTTGGTGTTCGGCAGGCTGGTGATCACTTCCGCGGGAAGGACTTGCAGAATGTTGTCAGCGGTGCGCTCGCGGTTCAGCGCCTCCACTTCACCGCGCTCACGCCCTGGCCGCACAACGACCTCTTCGCGCACCTCTCCGATGTTGAGTATGGCTTCGACCCGGGAGTTTTCACCGGGGTTCACCGCCACCTCGGCCGAAAAAGGCGCGAACCCCACGTAGGAGACAACCAATGTGTATTTTCCAGGTGTAAGGCCGGAAATTGTGAACTGCCCCTGGGCGTCGGAGGTCACGGTCCGGTTCTGGGAGCCGAGTTGTATACGCGCACCTTGCAGGACCCCGTGCTGGGCGTCGGAGACATGACCGGTAATAGTTCCTTGGTGCTCTTGAGCAACGGCCAACGTCCAGGCCAGAGTCATGATGAAGACGATTGCGATGAGTTTGCGCATTTCAACCTCCGCTGAAATTACCTGTGCAATGAATTGTTGGCCCACAGTTTGATTGTGGGGGAGAAGAGAATACCTGTCCGAAAGTAGTAGAACTGCGAAATCCTAGACAGCGGTTGTGAAAGGCAGGTTACGAGCGGATGAAGAAGGAGTGAAAATTACAGCCAGATCACGCGCAGGGCGAGCGTGCCGGCAATGTCGTCGCCCTTGTCCTCTCCATGAACGAAGGTGAGGACGGCATTTCCGGGAAACGTATCGGCGAGGCGCAGTTCCCGGGAGATAAACATGCGGCTGCCATTGGCGCCGATATGTTCGTCGTAGGTCACTCCGGTCAGGTAATAGGCGTGGCCGCGCAGAAACAGCAAGGTAAGGCGCTGTTGGCGGATGCCGGCAATGGTGGCATCGAGGTTGGTGGGTGGTCCGGGCAAAAACTGCAATTCAAGCTGGACGTGGCGGCCATCGTTGAGCACGAATTCGCGATTGACTACTTCCGCCAGGGCCTCCATCGAAGGGGTTTCCGGAAGGCATACCTCGCCACGGTTCCAGCGCATGACCCAGAATGCCTGCTCGAGGGTTACATTCTGGCTTCTCAGCATGGCCTCAAGGCCCGCAGCCACAGCCCAGTTTTCACACTTCTGGCTCGCCATCACCAGCTTGGGAGCGTCAAGATCAGCGGTCTGGCCGGCCTTGACATAAACGATGGCGTGTTTTTTCTTGTCATCGGCGGTCAGGCACACGGCCAGCGCCAGCACCAGAAGGGCAAGGGAAAGAAGACCAGGGGTCGGCAGCAATCGCCTCATCAAGCCCAAGTGTACCGCCTTTTGACGCCGGCGAAGGGTTACTTTGCCAATGCGGCCAAGGTCTTGCGGAAGAGCACATCGAAGGGTTGGTCCGCGAGCTTTTCCAGCCGGGTCATGGCCCTTTCGACAATGGCCCGCTGATAGCCGAGGTTTACGAGCGCGGAGATTACGTCTTCTTCCACGGGGGAGGTCGCAGCCGTAGCTTCCGGCGTGCCGAAAGAATCGAGTTTGTCACGCAGCTCCAGCACCATGCGTTCCGCGGTCTTTTTGCCGATTCCGGGAATGCGGGTCAGCAACGCCACGTTGCTGCCACGGATGGCGCCCACCATGGCATCGGCGGCCATGCCACTCAGAATGGTGATGGCCAGTTTGGGCCCGATGCCGCTCACGCTCAGCAGCTTTTCGAAGAGCTGCTTGTCTTCGGGCTTGAGGAAGCCGAACAGCGCAAGCGCATCTTCACGGACGTGCGTATGGATGAACAGCGAGACCTCAGAGCCCAGCGCCGGCAGTCCGGTAAACGTGGGGATGCTGATGATGACCTGGTAGCCCACGCCGGAGGCTTCCACGATGGCTTCATTGGGGTGCTTGGCGATCAGTTTTCCGCGAAGGTGGGCAATCATCGTGGGTCATCCCCGGCGGCGAAAAATGAGGTTGAACTGAAACCCGGGTCCGGGCGGGAACAGCTCGGCGATCTTCCGCAGGCGTTCGGCCAGCGCCGCGGGCGCCAGCAGAGAGTATTCACGCTCGCGCAGTTCGTAGTAATCCACATCCAGGTAGAGCGAGAGCAGGTAGATGGCCACCGAATCGGCAAAGGCGGCAGCCACGAAGCTGGTGCGCGCTTTTTCGTCGATGCGGCCTTCGCCTTCGGCGGCGGCCTGACCAAGGGCCTGCTTGCGGAATTCGCAGGCGTCCACGCTGGTTTCGCCGCGCACACCACCGGTGGCCTGCTTCCATGCGAGTTCAGCGAATTCCTGGGAGACGCCCGCCGTTTCCACGAAGGCGTGGCTTACATTGATGTAGAACTCAAAGGCGATGGAGAACCGGTCATTGAGCAGGCGGGTGGAAATGAAAACGCACTGCGCATCGCCGGCGTCGATGTTGCAGTGGCAAGCGGCCTGATCGATCAGAGAGCTGTCATAGCGCTCGGGAACCAGGGTCTGTTCACCATCCTGCACGGCCAGCGGGACAAAATAGAAGGCCTTGCGGCTAAGGGCGGCTGCGATCACGCGGGGCACAGCGTTCACCAGGTTTTCCAAATCAGATGAAGGCAGACTGATTTCCCCGGCGGTGGCATAGCAAACGCCGTTGGCGGACTGTGTGACGCGAACGTCGCGAATCACTTCCTGCGCGGTGCGTGTTTCTTGAGCGGCTTGACTCACGGTATTATTCTAACGTAGGCGGCCGCTGCCGCCGGAAAACAGGCTTCTTATGGGCAAATTGATCGTCAGCGCCGGTATTGGCTTGGCCGCCGGCTTGATCTGTTTCTTTCTTTCCGTGGCTTTTCTAGCCATTCTGCTTCTCAGTGTCCGGGGCGCCAGCGGCCTTCATCCCGATATGACGCTGGCCTACCGTGTGGCTGCCCCGGTCGCGCTGTTGGCTGCCCTAAGCGGTTTTACCGTGGCGCTGGTGCGGTCCCGGCGCGCTCCCAAGCCAGCGAGTTGAATGGCCCTGGATACGTGATGCATCTGCCGTCTTTCAAATACCATCCTGACCCGCTGGGCACGGGCAGCATCATGGCCTCCGACAAGCCGTGCCAGGTGTGCCGGCAGGCCCGCGGCTTCATCTACACCGCGGCGATCCATTCCATCATCGAATTGGATGTAGTGTGCCCGTGGTGTATCTACGATGGGGCGGCCCGCGTCCTCTTTCATGCCGAGTTCACCGAAGTCCATAGCGTGGGCGGCTATGGAGAATGGACGCCGGTGCCCCTGGCCGTGGCTGAAGAAGTGGCCTTCCGCACCCCTGGATTCTCGGGATGGCAGCAGGAGCGGTGGTTTACGCATTGCGGCGATGCTGCGGCATTTCTTGGTCCGATGGGCCGCCAAGAACTGGAAAGTCTTGGCCTGGAAGCCGTGAGCATGGTTCGCATGGAAAGCGGTTTTGAAGGTGAGGAATGGGATTCATACTTCAAGAGCATGGACCGGCATGCCGGCCCGACCGCCTACGTGTTTCGCTGCCTGCATTGCGAATGCTTCGGCGGATACTCAGACATTCATTAGTACAGTGAACGGCAGCTTAAGCAATATGGCAGATCGGGTGATCGGTACATCGGGTGATCTGGTGATCGGAACTTCGAGCTCGCTCTGGCTTCACAAATCTTCACACCTAAAGTTTGACCCCATGTTGAACAGGCAGTTAGACTTTCGCGCTATATCCGCAGCGACAGTAAAAGGAGAATCTACAAGATGTTGAAGCGTTTAACAGCGCGTCTGGTGCTGGTGTGCATGGTGTTGGTGTTCAACGCAGCGGCCCAGGAAGAAAAATCCGAAAAAGCCGAAAAAGTTGATCTCGAGACGATTTCCAGGATCCGTAACGAAGGCTTCCACAACTCCAAGATCATGGAGACCGCCAGCGGATTGATGGATGGAATTGGAGCGCGGCTGACCGGCTCGCCGAACATGAAGCGCGCCAACGAATGGACACGCGACAAGCTCACCGAATTCGGGCTGGCGAATGCCCACCTGGAGCCCTGGAGCCCCTTCGGACGCGGCTGGTCGAACGAATCCATCAACGTGCGCATGATTGCTCCGGATGTCGCGCCTCTGATCGCCTATGCCAAGGCCTGGACGCCGGGCACCCCTGGCGAAGTCCGCGGTTCGGTGGTACACGTTAGAATCACCAGCCCCCAGGACTACGCGAGGTATAAGGGCAAACTGGCCGGGAAGATCGTCTTCTTTGGCGAAGAAGCGGATATCAGGCTTTCCGCCGAGCCTCTCTCTCAACGGCACACTGATAAGTCTCTGGCGGAACTGGGCCAGTACCAGATTCCTGCTGAAAGAAACAATGCGCGTTTTGCCGATTTCGCACAGCGGGCCCGCGACCTGCGGGCGATTGCCAAGTTTTTTGAAGATGAAAAAGTGCTGGCCCTGGTTGACCATGGCCGCGGGGCCATCTATGGCGGCACGGTGTTCGTGCAGCAGGGCGGTTCTTACAAAGTTGGCCAGACATCGAACCTCACGCAGGTTTCCATCGCCGGTGAACACTGGAACCGCATTGCCCGCCTGGTTGACCGCAATGTCGATGTGCAACTGGAGCTGAATGTCAAAAACAACTTCTTTGATGACGCCCTGACTCAGTGGGACACCATCGCTGAAATTCCGGGTAGTGACAAGAAAGAGGAAGTCGTTATGCTGGGCGCGCATCTTGATTCCTGGCATGGAGGCACGGGCGCCACCGATAACGGCGCGGGCTCGGTGGTCATGATGGAGGCGGTGCGCATCCTGAAGGCCTTGGGCGTAAAGCCCCGGCGCACCATTCGCATCGGCCTGTGGAGCGGCGAGGAGCAGGGCCTGCTCGGCTCGCAATGGTACGTCGCCCAGCACTTCGGCGCCCGTCCGGAATCCAAGGACCCGGAACGCAAAGGCGACC
>Ga0210403_10000193_pt1 | contig 68543 bp, 70 predicted proteins | sample IncBWC19MmetaG_FD_150863 | JGI IMG/M metagenome (GOLD analysis project Ga0210403, IMG submission 150863) | Forest soil microbial communities from Barre Woods Harvard Forest LTER site, Petersham, Massachusetts, United States - Inc-BW-C-19-M | ecosystem: Environmental > Terrestrial > Soil >...
GCCAGTTTTCACGGCCGCGGGAGATCCGACGATCGCGCGGCGCGGGCGGGCGACGGTATCGGCGCGCGGTCCTCGTTCCGCAAGAAACTGGAGTGCCTTTTCGATAGGCGGGACCGCGATGAGTTTTCCCTCATTCAAGAGCGCCCGCGTCATCCGCGCGCTGGAGGCGATGCGTTGCGCTTCTTCATCGGTCGCCGCGCAAATCGCCCAGCCGCATACGATGACGCGCGGCGTGGCTAGAGTTTCGGAGGGGCGAAATCGCTCGCGGTAAATGGCCGCGTACGCGGCTCCTTCTGGATTGATGAAATCGGCGAAAACGTAGGGGAGCCCATTATCGGCGGCCCAAATCGCGCTCTGGGGGGACGATCCGAGCAGCCATACATCCGGCACATGCGGACGCCCAGGCAAAGCCGCAAGCCGCGCGAAGGGATGGCCGGGCGGCAGACTGTTCTCCAGATATCCGAGCAGTTCGCCGAGTTGCTGCGGAAAATCGTCAGGAGCGGGTTGGCGGCGATCGCGTTGCAGCGCGAAAGCGGTGGAGTGGTCGGTGCCGGGTGCGCGGCCAATCCCGAGATCGACTCGATTGGGGAACAGCGCACTGAGGATGCTGAACGTCTCGGCGACCTTGAGCGGGCTGTAATGCGGGAGCATCACGCCGCCGCTTCCGATTCGAATTCGTCGCGTGATCGACCCGATCGCCGCGATCATCACTTCCGGACTGGCACAGGCGAGCATAGGAGTGCCGTGATGTTCCGCCACCCAATAGCGGCCAAAGCCCAGTTCATCCGCCAGACGCGCCAAGTCGAGCGTGTTGCGCAATGCGTCGGCGCCGGTAGAACCTTCTGAAATCGGAGATTGATCGAGAACGCTGAGTTTCATGTAGAATGCTGCATTCATGGTAAAAGAGGGCGGCAGGTTACGTCTTCGCAATCAATTTGAAAGTCGAAAAGAGTAAGGTATAAGAATGCGATTCAGTGGCCTTCTTCTCGCCGCCGCTGCCATGATTGCAGCGGAGTCTCTCCCCACGCCTCGCGAACGGTCCTTCGCGTTCGAATACTCCGTCGCCGTAAAAGACGTCCCCGCATCCGCTCGATTCGTGGACCTGTGGGTGCCCGTACCGCACGACGATCCGTATCAAAAGATCACAGGCCTGCAGATCGAGACGCCCTTTCCGCATGCGACAACCACCGATCGCGATGGCAACGTAATCCTCCATTTGCGTGTGGCTCGTCCAGCCAGCGGATCTGTTCCGCTCAGCATGCGATTCAATGCGATCCGCAAGGAACACATCCAGCTTCTGACCACGCCGGAGGTGAAACCGGAATCGAAAGCAGTGCTCGAGCGTTGGCTCAAACCCGACCGCCTGGTTCCGCTGGACGACCAGATTCGCAAATGGGCCCGTGAAGTGGTGGACGCGGCCCATGCGACTACTGATCTTGAAATGGCCCGCGCCATTTACCAGCACGTGGTGGCGACGGTGAAGTACGACAAGTCCGGAAAAGGCTGGGGCAACGGCGACATTTACTATGCTTGCGACGCCCGTCGCGGCAATTGCACCGACTTCCACGCGATTTTCATCGGTTATGCGCGTGCGCTGGGGATTCCCGCGCGATTCGCCATCGGGTTTCCGCTGCCCACGGAACGCGGCGCAGGAAAGATCGCCGGTTACCATTGCTGGGCCGAGTTCTATGCGAAAGGCATCGGCTGGGTCCCGGTTGACGCTTCTGAAGCCGGCAAGAATCCGGACAAGCGGGACTACTTTTTTGGCGCGCACGACGAGAATCGCGTGGAGTTGAGCCGCGGCCGGGACCTGCTCCTGACACCCGTCCAGAAGGCCGATCCGCTGAACTATTTCGTGTATCCCTATGCCGAAGTGGATGGCGAAAGGTACTCTTCGCTCGACACGACCTACGGGTATAAGGATTCAAATACGCCTTCCCGGGATCAATAGCGGAACCTGTCTGTGGAAATCATTCGTTGCAGCGAACTCCTTTTCGTGCTACGCTCAATAGGCTTTTGAAGTCCAGGACATCGCTTGAACCTTGCCGGTTTTTTCCAAAATAGGCGCACATCAATCGATTCCCAGGACTTTCATTGCTAGAAAAAAAGGGAGCAGGTATGAAAGAAACAGGCACAGTAAAGTGGTTCAACGCCGCCAAGGGATTTGGATTTTTGGCGCGGGAAAATGGCGAGGATGTGTTCGTCCATTTTTCTGCAATTGAGGCGAGCGGCTATCGCTCACTCGACGAAGGGGCGAAAGTCACCTTTGTCGTGAAGAACGGTCCGAAAGGCCTCCAGGCCGAACAAGTCAGTTTGGCCTAGGATCACCCCTTGTCCAAACTACACGGCGACAAAGCCCGCTTTCACAGATTGCGCAAACAAAGCGTAGCCCGGCGGCAGAAAGTCCGGGAGCTGCGCGACAAGTTCGCGGCAGCTCGGGCTCTCGCCGCTGTCGTACCGGTTCCGACGCCGGCTGCCTGACAGCAGCCCTGGTTCATAGTTCGTTTAACGCGCGCTCCACTACTGTCGTACCTCGACGGTAAGGGAGCGCGTTTGATTTGCGTACCCCCACATCGGACGGTTTTACTTCTTCTCGCTCTCCTCTTTGCGCGCGCCACCCAGGATGTCGACAATCGAGTAGTTGCCTTCATGGCAGGCGTACTCAAAGATCGGGCCAGCCGTCGCGTGGAACGGATATTCGATGGTCCAGCTCTTCGAAAAGGTAGTTGGATCGTCGATGGTGGCCCGGTACAGCAGCGTACTCGCGTCAATACGTTGAAACCGCTCGATGACATGCAGGTTCTTCGACGATCCGCGAAAGACCACCTGCTCGTTGAAATTGATGGTGTCGACCACCAGCGTGTCGCCTTCCCAATGTCCCACTGAATCGCCCAGCCACTTCCGGATATTGCTCGGGCCGTGGCTGGCGTTCATGCGGATAATACGCGCGTCGTGGATCATCTCCACTTCAATCGCGATCGTATCGGGAGTTTGCACGATTTGATAATTGTTGTTGTACAGCACCGGCAACATGGGCGGTCCGGAACTGGAACCGAAACTCATCAGGCAGCGCTCGGATAGCGGCCGGTCTTGCGCGGACGCGGTTCCGCCGCGCCGCATCGAGGCAAGCTTCTGGCGGGCTTCAGGAGTTAACGGTGGGACCTTGCCGTCGGGCGGATCGATGACCAGCGAGGTGCGCTTGACTCCGTCGACGCGAGCCAACTCCGATCCGCGGTCGATAAAGAGCGCGTTGTAGCCCCCGGTTTCGCCGGAACCGGCGCGGCGATGAAAGTCGCTGTCGGACTTGCCGTCGCCCGCCGCCACTTCGTCCTGCTGCTGTTTCTCCCACACGGCTGCCTCGGCGTCGCTGACGGTCGATTTCCCGTTGAAGGCCGCGGGGCGATCCATGGGCGTAAGCGTCGCATTGGTCCAGACGCCTTGCAGATCCGGATGGCCGTCCGCGGTTCGCGGCATCGCAGAAATCTGCCGTTTGGCAGTCGTCTGACCGGGAAGCGGTGCGACCAGCGCGAGCGCGAATACGGGAGCGCACCAGCGGAGTCGGGAAAGGCGATGGCTCAAAGGGCTCGTCATTTCCTTCGAGGATCTCACAAAACTCGGTGTCGTAAACGGCGCCGCCATGAACGGTACAATGATCTCCGGATTCCTCAAATATGACGCTCTTTTCCTGGCTCGCGATATTCATCCTTGGCGCCACCGGCCTTTTCGCTCAAAGCTCGCCCGACGATCTCGATGGAATCGCAAAACGCGTGATCGCGCAAGAACGAGTAGTGGGTGCTTCGGTGCTGGTCGCGCGCGGCAACCGGATCGTTCTTCACAAGGGATACGGGTTTGCCGAGCTCGGCCTGGAAGCGCCCGCGAAGGATGAAACCGTTTATCACGTGGTCGGGCCGATGATGCCCTTCACTGGGATCGCGATCATGCAACTGGTGGAACGCGGCAAGTTGTCGCTGGACGACGACATCTCCAAATTCATACCGGAATTTCCGCTGCAAGGGCATCGTGTAAACGTCCGCCAATTGCTGAATCACACGTCCGGAATTGTCGACTACCACTACCTGGGTGATCCCATTGAGTCCACCAGCCGGCAACCCAAAGCGCTGGATGAAGTGATGGCATTGTATGCCAACAAGAAGTGGGTTAACGAACCTGGGACCAGGTGGGACTGGTCGATTTCCGGATTCCAACTGCTGGTGACGATCCTCGAGCGGGTCAGCGGCCAGAGCTATCAGGATTTCGTGCAGCAGAATATTTTGGCTCCCGCGGGAGCAGCTTCGACCATGTATTGCGACGATTTCACGCTGGTACGGGGCCTGTCGCATGCGTACCGCAGATTCGGAGACGGCCACGTGCTGGCTTACGAAAATGCGGTCGCCTACAATACTGATCTCCGGTATTGCAGCACGGTGGGCGATCTCTACCGGACTTGGCGTGCCGTGCAAGAGAAGAAGCTTATCGGGCCGGAGACGCTCAAGATGATGAGTACCGCCGACGGTGCCCTCCAGATGAGCGCGCAGGATCCGAAGATGCACTACGGATTGGCGCTGACGCTCAATCACGAGGACGATCATCGCAGCCGCGGTCAGCATGGTTCCTTGCTCGGTTATAGTGGGTGCCTTTACGAATTTCCGGAAGATCAATTGACAGTCGTCGTGCTCACCAATACCGAAGGCCAGAATGCGTACGCGATTGCTCGGGCGTTGTCTCGCGCTGTTCTCGGTCTGCCCGAACTTCCCAAACCGCCTGAATCTCGGCCCGCGGCGATGTTAGCCGATAAGCCAGTTACCGCCGCTGAGATCCGCCAACTGACCGGAACATTTCTGCTGACCGCCGGTAAAGTTCCGTCGAACCTGCACGATTCCTACGCGCAATATCGGCGCACCTACCGCGTATTCGATGAGAATGGACGGCTGATGATCGAGCCACTGGGACAAGGCCCGGAGCGGCTCCTCAAGCAGGACGATGGAACGTTTGCGATGCGCTCGTCGGCTCGAACGCGGATCTCTTTCGTGATGCAGAAGGATCAGGTGGTTGGAATGAAGATGGATTCGCAAGGTGGCCTTCCGCTGGCGGGGGCGCGTGTAGGCGATGGGGACCCGCAGACCTTTCATGCCGTGAGGTAAGTAACCTCGCTCCATTGGAGTAGTATTCAGGGTGTGGGAAACGTCACCGCGGACCTTCGTTACGCCCTGCGCACTTTCCGCAAGTCTCCAGTATTCGTCGCGGTCGCCTTGCTCTCTCTTGCTCTGGGGATCGGCGCCAATACCGCAATCTTCACCCTGGTCGATCAAATCATCTTGCGCTTGTTGCCCGTGAAAAACCCGGACCAACTGGTGACCCTGTGGGGACGCGGAGACCACTATGGCGGGAACATGGGGATGTACAAGATTTCCTACCCGATGTACCTGGATTTTCGCGACAAGAACCAGGTCTTCGACGGCATGTTCGGCAGTTGGGACACCGCCATCAACCTGAGCTTCGATGGCAGGACCGAGCGCATTGCCGGACAACTGGTAACCGGCTCGTATTTTCCGGTACTAGGAGTCGGAGCGGCGCTGGGCCGCGTGTTCACTCCGGAAGACGACCAGACCAAGGGTGGCCATCCGCTGGTGGTCTTGAGCTATCGCTATTGGATGACCCGATTCGCAGGCGACCCCGGCGTGATCGGCAAGAAGCTTTCCGTGAACGGCTATCCCATGACCGTGATTGGCGTCAGTCAGGCCGGATTCGACGGCACCGATCCGGCCAGTTCGCCGCAAATCCGCGTTCCCATCCTGATGGAGCCTCAAGTCAACCCGGGCAGCAATAATCTGGAAAACCGGCGCTTACGGTGGATCGACGTTTTCGGCCGGCTGAAGCACGCCGTGACGATGGAGCAGGCGCGAGCCGGCCTGCAGCCGCTGTTTAAACAGACCATCCAGTGGGAAGTTCAGCAGCAGGCATTCTCGCGGACCGCGCCCATTACCAAGGAAAAATTTCTGCGCATGTGGATCGATGTTCTGCCCGCTTCGGCGGGCCGATCCGCCTTGCGTCGACAATTCTCGAACCCGCTGCTGGTGCTGATGTCGATTGTCGCCCTGGTCCTGCTGATTGCGTGCGCCAATGTCGCCAACCTGCTCATCGCACGCGCCACGGTGAGGCAAAAAGAAATCGCCGTGCGGCTGGCCCTGGGCGCCGGGCGTGGCCGAATCGTCTCCCAACTGTTGATCGAGAGCCTGCTGCTGGCACTTTCCGGAGGCGCGGCGGGACTTGCGTTCGCAGTTTTGATCGATCGAACGCTGATCGGTTTTCTTCCGTCGGGAAACACTCCGCTCGCCATCTCAACGACTCCGGATTGGCGCGTTCTGGCGTTCAATCTCGGAATTTCGCTGATCACCGGCGTGATTTTCGGATTGGTGCCCGCCCTTCAGGCCACCCGTCCCAACTTGGCGCCCACATTGAAGGACGAGGTTGGATCCATTGTCGGCGGCGGCGCGGTCGGATTGAGAAAAGCGTTAGTCGCGGCGCAGGTGAGTCTGTCGCTGCTATTGCTCATCGGCGCTGGGCTGTTCATCCGAAGTCTTCAAAATCTGAAGGATCTCGATCCCGGCTTTCGCACCAGGAATCTGCTGACATTTGCCGTCGATCCCACTTCCAACGGATATCCCAATGCGCGTAGCAAGCAATTCTACCGGCAGTTGAAGGACAGCCTGGATTCCATTCCAGGAGTGGAATCCTCCAGTCTGGCCGTGGTTCCGGTGCTCGAAAACAACGAGTGGGATAACTGGGTCACTGTCGAGAATTTCACGCCCAAACCCGGCGAATGGATCGATCCGCACGTGAATTTCGTCACACCGGACTACTTCAAAACGCTGGACGTGCCGATTCTCGTCGGCCGCGACTTCCGGGTCACCGATGATTCAGGCGCGCCGAAGGTGGCTATCGTCAACGAGAGATTCGCAAAGCAGTACCTGGGAGGCAACGCGGTCGGCCGTCACATGGGGATGGGCGGCGATCCAGGCACCAAGCTGGACATCGAAATCATCGGAGTAGTGCGCGATTCGAAATACGAAAGCATGCGCGACGAAATGCCGCTCGAAATGTTCACTCCATATCTGCAGCGCGACTTTGTGAACAGCATGTCGGCGTACGTCCGTACCTCGCGCGATCCGGAACAGGTGTTTTCCGCCATCCGTCAAGCGGTCAATCGCATCGATAGCAATGTACCGGTCTATCGGATGAAGACTCTGGAAAAACAAGTTGAGAATTCACTGGTCATCGAACGGCTGGTGGCGGGCCTCTCGAGCGCCTTCGGACTGCTCGCAACGCTGCTCGCCGCTATCGGGTTGTATGGCGTGATGGCATACACGGTCGCGCGCCGTACCAGGGAAATCGGCATCCGTATGGCCCTGGGCGCAGCGGGCGGGGACGTCATCTGGCTGGTGATGAAAGAAGTGCTGATCCTGGTCGCGATCGGGATCGGCGTCGCGCTTCCACTCGCGTTCGGATTGACAGGATTCGTCAAGGCTCAGTTGTATGGAATCGCACCCACCGATCCGCTCTCGGCGATCCTGGCGACCGCCGGAATCGCAGTCGTCGCCGTGACCGCCGGTTACGTCCCGGCTCGACGCGCTACCACGGTCGACCCTATGCGCGCTCTGCGATGGGACTAACTGTCCGCTAATCCTCAACATAACGCGAAAACAGCCTTCCATTGAAGAAAAAGTACTATAACTCTCAATTTGAACTGAGGACCATCCGGACGCCAGTTCCGCCTGTAGAATGAGGGCAGTCTTTCGGAGAGACCACATGAAACTTACGTATATTGCAGCCGGTATTCTTGCGCTTTCGAGTTCGCTCAGCGCAAGCACGATTTTCTTTGGCGGGGGCGGGGGAGACCTCGGCGTCAGCTCAAAGATATTCACGAATGGGTCGATTTCCGTGACCGCGACAGGCTTCGCGTCGAGTGGCGGCGCTCTGGTCAACCTTTTTGGCAAGGGCGTGGCCGGCACCGGCGCCGAGGATGGGCTCGGTCTGGTGAACGACACGCTGGATCACGAAATTCAGGGAAACAGTTTTATCCAGCTCGACATCTCAGGCCTGACCGGTGTAATCCAGATCGCCATGGGCAGCACAGGCGGCGATAGCTGGGCTATCTTTGGTTCCGCCAACAACGGCATCAAGGGGATGACTCAACTCGCATCAGGTAACAACGACGACGGCGTGTTGGTGACCGTGACCAACGCCACAAACTTCCATTACCTGGACATCGCGGCTGTGACCAACAACGTGCTGTTGCAGGAACTGTCGAATACTTCTCGAACGCCGGAACCGGGGACTTTTGGACTGCTGGGTCTCGGCGCGATCGGGCTCGGTCTGGTGCGACGCAAGATCCGGACGCGCAGCTAAGCGATCTACGGGGCGCACGACATTGGGAGTAGCGCTGCGCCTCGTTCCTTTCACCTAGCGTGGAGCTTCGAGCGCCGCCACCTGCGCCATGCTGACGGTCTCATACCAGCCAGGGGACCAGGGCCCAGGAGTCGCGTCGATACGCATCGTACTCGGCGCCGAATACTTCGCGAAGGTTTCGCTCTTCCAACCGGATTTTTCGTGCATACGCGACAACCAGAACCAGGACACCAGCCGCGGCGTGCCATTCGCCCGAAGCGATCGCTATCCCGATGTGTACGCCGAACACCGCAGTATAGATGGGATGGCGTAGCCGTCGGTAGGGACCGGAGCGAATCAGTTGATGGTCCACCTTTGCGGTGACGGCCGCACTCCAGTTCGATCCGAGGTGCCGCCTCGCCCAGATGGCGAGCAGCGTGGCGGACGCTTGAAAGACGAGTCCCAGCGGCACGAAAACGGGCGACGCAGGCAGCCATCGGCCGGCCAGTCCCGGGATGCGCAAGAACAGAAGCAACGCGGAAGCATTCACCAGAACCTGGTGAAGCAGGGTTGAAGCCCAGTGTTCCGAACGTTTCACTGGCGCGCTGTTTCTCGCCGCTATGGTCCAATACAGGCTGAAAAGGGCGTAGAGAGCCATCGACCCCCAAAGCGGTTGGACCAAGTCCTTCGGCAGGGACTTGTGCGCAGCGGTGCGGAGCGCACCGACGATTCCACCGATCAATGCAGCGGCCAGGACGGGCCGGAGGCGTTTGTGTCTTGCCAAGAAATCCTTCATGGGATCCTCAGGGCACACTTCCAGCATGGTTTCATTTGATGTCTCCCTTTTCGACGTTTGTGATTAAGTAGCTACCGCGTCAGGAACACCCATAACGCGGCGCATCCGGCGAAATATAGTCCGGCGGTTCGCGCCGGCGCGCTGGCCAGATTCAGCGCGTATCCATTAGGCCCTTTCAGCAGAAGCATGGGCAACGAGGACTTGAAGCAGACCAGCCTTCCCACATCGGAGCTATCGGACCGACCCAGGAACGCTGGGGATTTGGTGGTCCGCACGACCTTCAGGTGTTGCTGCCGTTTCCACCATTCGAACCACACTAAGATTGCGGAAAGCGTCGAAACAAAAATCAACGTTCCCGTCTGCGCCATGCTGCCCTGCCAGGGATTCGTCATGGACGCGAGATCCACAATGAGCGGCGGGCAGACCAGCAGGAGCCGTATATAATCGCAATGCGCCGTCGAAAGCCGGCGGAGGCTTTCGCGCCAGGCAAGATACTGTTCGGCATTCTCCGCCGGCGCCCCGGATCGTGCCCGAACGAACGCCCGCTTCATCAGCAGTATGCCGATTTGCAGATAAATGGAGATCAACGTAACAGCTATCGGCCCGCGTAGTGGATGCCAGTCTCCTAATGCCGCATAGCGATACCCCAACCACGCCAACGATCCGGCCACGGCCAGAGCAATCGACGCTTCGATCCACGGATTCGTATAGGCGCGGAGCGTTCGAGGCTGTAGCGACAGCGCCATGGTAGCGGTTGGCTCTTTTGTGCCGGACACTTCAAACCGGCGTGCCGCGTTCTCCGCCGCATTTCGATTCGCATAAAAATTGAGGCGGGTCAGCAGCGTGATCACGAAAACCAGCCCGAAGATAGCAAGCGTGTGACCGGTAACCAGGAGCGCCACAGAGAAGGGAATTTCGACCGCCCATGGAAGAAAGAGCCGTAGCCGGTACCTCTTCAGAATTGCGCGTCCCGCGTCTGTGAGGAAATCCGGGGCGACCTGAATACCGAAGAACCATCCCGGACCACTTAGCAACGGAGCTTTCCAGCGCTCCACGATTCGAGGAATCCGCCCCGCGACACCCACGATCCACACCAACAAAAGAATCTGGTTTTCCGTCATGATTTCGCTCCCGTGTTGAGACCACGCAATTCGTCGTCGACCATCCTGACAATATCCGCGCGCCGCAATCCCGCCAGGACCATTTGGGTGAGCGCGTTGCGCAGCGGCCGACGCAGCTCGTCGTCGGTATGGTTGCCCGCCGTGCGCGAAGCAACGGTCGCGCCCGAGCCGTGCTTGAGCGCGATCAGTCCGTCATTCCGCAGCTCGCGATATGCGGCCGCGATGGTGTTGAGGTTTACCCCCAGGTCGGCCGCCAACTGTCGCACCGGTGGTAGCAGCTTTCCTTCTCCCAATTGACCACCAGCAATCAGCGTCCGGATGCCGTCGGCAATCTGCTGGTAGATCGGACGACGGTCCTGTGGGTCGATCGTCAGAAGCATTGTCTAGTGTATGTATACACTAGACGATCACGTATCGTCAAGCGCCAAGCTATTTTACCGTGGTAATATCATTACATCCAGGTGTAACTATGACGTGTACCGCCTTTGTTGGAAGTAAACGTATCGCCGCCGGTGAGTTGCCACAAGTCGCATCGATCGCGAAGGCGGCCCTGGACCGCGACAAGTGGGCGCAGGTGCTGATTTTCGACGATGTCACCAGCGAGTTGATCGAGGTCGATTACCGCAGCACGCCTACAGTTACCCCGCCGGCGGCGGAGGTCGAAGTCCCGCGGCGTCCGGGACGGCCCAAACTTGGTGTGGTCGCCCGGGAAGTCACTTTATTGCCGCGGCACTGGGATTGGCTGGCGAGCCAGCCGGGAGGCGCATCGGTCGCGCTCCGGAAACTGGTGGAGCAGGCCAGAACGGCCTACCAGGGTCGAGACCGCCGCCGTCGCGCGCAGGAATCGGCGTATCGATTCATGTCCGCGATGGCGGGAAATGCTCCGGATTTTGAGGAAGCCATCCGGGCGCTGTTCGCGGGCGATCGCGAACGCTTTAACCAGATGGTCCAGGCTTGGCCTCCCGATGTGCGGGACCACGCGAAAACACTGGCCGTCGCGGCGTTTCTGTCGGATTGAGGAGCTATGGATTCGAAAGTTGACCGAAAAGAAGCGATTCGAAAATTCAAGGAACAAAAGATTCCGCGGGGCACGTTCGCCGTGCGGTGCACGGCAACGGGACAGGTGTGGGTCGGGTCGTCACGCAACCTGGATGCAACCCGGAACAGCTTCTGGTTCGCGCTGCGCATCGGGAGTCATCTCGATAAATCGCTCCAGGCGGAATGGCATGCGCACGGGGAGCCAGCATTTCAATATGAGATTCTGGAAAAGATCGACGATGACGTGGCTCCGCTTGGAATTTCGGATCTGCTCAAAGAAAAAAGACTTGACTGGATCGAGCGATTGAGCGCTCGTCCACTCTTGTAACCTTTTACGTCGCGAAGAGTATGAGCGTCATGAACGACTTGACGTTCGCCGCGCGAACCTTGCGCAAGAATCCGGGATTCGCGGCCGTCGCGATGCTGACGCTCGCGCTTGGAGTCGGAGCAACCACCGCCATCTTCAGCGTCGTCAAAGCCGTGCTTCTCAACCAGCTTCCGTATCGCGAGCCAGACCGGCTGGTAGGCTTGTCCACTCCCGATCCGAATACGCCGAACGGCATCACGGTCGACTTCACCACCACCCACGATCTTCGCTCGCGCAGTCATTCGTTCGATTCCATGTCGTTGTATCGCCAATGGCGCAGCGCGTTGATTGGCGACGGCGATCCTGAATTGGTCAACGGAATGCGCGTCAGCTACGACTACTTCGACACGCTCGGCGTCAAAATGCAGCTCGGCCGGACGTTTCTTCCTGAAGAAGATCGCCGGGATCGTTGGAACAAAGTTTTGATCCTGAGCCACGGGCTGTGGATGCGCCGGTTCGGCGGAGACCCGAATGTCGTCGGACGCACGGTGAGGCTGAACGAATCCACGTTTACCGTAGTCGGCGTCCTCCCGCCGAGCTTTCAGCCGGTGCCGCTTTCGCAATCCGATCACGCACGGGAAATGTTCGCGCCGCTCGGTTACGAACTTAGCTTTCAGGACGCCTGTCGCGGATGTCAGCATTTGCGCCTGGTGGCTCGCATGAAGCCCGGGATCGCGATCGGCCCGGCAGCGGCGGAGTTGAAAACGGTGATGCAAGGCATCGTCGCCGAGCATCCAGAAGTCTACAAGCCCGGCACCACGGTCGCGCTGACCACTCTCCACGACCGGATTTTCGGACGCGTCAGTCTGGCTTTATGGGTGCTCGCGGGCGCGGTCAGTTTCGTATTGCTGATCGCCTGCGCCAACGTCGCCAATCTGTTGCTGGCGCGCGCCACCGGCCGTTCGAAAGAACTAGCCTTGCGGGTCGCTTTGGGCGCCGGACGCGGACGACTTATCCGTCAACTCCTCTCGGAGACGCTGGTGCTTGCGATGGCCGGAGGAATGTTGGGCGTGGGTCTTGCCTGGCTGGGAACCTCGGTTGTCGCCGCAGCCGCGCCGCGCGAAATTCCCCGCATCGCCGAGGTTCGAGTGGATCTTCCCGCGCTTCTGTTCGCTCTCGCGGCGAGCCTGCTGGCCGGATTGCTGTTCGGGCTCGCGCCAGCATTGCGCGCCTCTCGCGCCGGTCTTTCCGAGGCGTTGAACGACGTCGGCAAGTCCACTTCCGGACGAGGCAAACACGCTTTGCGCGACGTTCTGGTCGCGGTCGAAATTGCACTGGCGTTCGTACTGGTGGTGGGAGCCGGGCTGATGGGAAAGAGCTTTCTGCGGCTGATGAATGTCGATTCCGGTTTCGACCCGCATAACGTCCTGACGCTCAACACTTATGTCTACAGCCAGCGCTACCAGCGTCCTGAGGCCGAGCTGAATTATTACCAGCAGGTGTTCGATCGCCTGCATGGCACGCCAGGCATCGACAGCGTCGCGATGGTCAGCACGCTTCCGCTGGCCGGTTTCGACAGCTCGACACTCTATATTCAGGAGCGTCCGCTCGCCAATCCCGCCGATGCTCCTTCGGCCGACCGATACTCGATCACACCGGATTATTTCCGGGTCATGCGGATCCCGCTCAAACGCGGCCGCACCTTCACAGATCAGGATCGCGCCGGCGCACCATTCACGGCGATCATCAGCGAGTCCTGCGCGAAGCTGGCGTTTCCGGGCGAAGATCCCCTTGGCAAGCATCTGCTCATGGGCGGGAGCGACCAGGGAAAGCCATGGGCCACGATTGTCGGCATCGTGGGCGACATCCGCCAGTACGCACTCGATCGCGCACCGACGATGGCGGTGTATCTCCCGCAGGCGCAGAACACCAACTTCAGTTACATGTTCGTCGCGCGCACCACGGTCGATCCACGCCAAATGGAGCGCGCGGTTCGCGAAGCATTTCTTTCGATCGACAAAACGCAACCGGTCTACGACATCGCACCCATGGAATCGTATCTCCAGGCGTCGCTCGCCGAGCGTAGATTTACGCTAGCGCTGCTCGCCCTGTTCGGAGTTCTGGCCCTGACCTTGGCCGCGATCGGAATCTACGGCGTGATTTCGTACGCCGTCAGCCTGCGGACGCGCGAGATCGGGATCCGCATGGCGATCGGGGCACGGTGGGGCGACGTGCTCGGCATGGTCCTGCGTCAAGGCCTGACGCTCGCAGCCATCGGACTCGCGGCAGGATTCGCGGCTTCGCTCGCCCTGACGCAGTTTCTTTCGAGCCTTCTCTACGAAGTCCGTCCGAACGATCTGGCGACGTCGGCTAGCGTGGCCGTACTGCTGGCGATAGTAGCGCTTGCGGCTGCATATGTTCCCGCGAGACGCGCTGCGAAGGTCGACCCGATGGTGGCGCTCCGGTACGAGTAGCCGGGTTGGTTTCGGAAACGTCGAATTCGAGTCAAGCCGACGTAGCGCCGGAATATCGGAAGCGGACAGATTATTTCCGCAAGCCGTTTCTACAAGTTGCACATGACGTCCAAGTGAGATCGGCGATGGGGATGAACGAACCGAAATAGCGCGCTCAACAGTTGTTAGGTCTCGTCGAATAGGCTCGGCACGACGGCTTCGTCGAATCCATTAAAGTGGCACGTGGCCTTATCCCAGTCGATGAACGCATACCTGCTCCTTAGCGATTGGGCTTCCGTCGAAGTGCAGCGAAAATCGACCAGCCTAAGAGGAGCCTTTCTACGGCCCAGAATGCCCTTTTCCCAATAGAGAGACTGGTAGTTTTTGACGATCCGATAGAGCACCTGCCGAGCGTAGTCATCGTGGGTTGGCAATGAGAACCCCACGATTACCATACCGAGATTCGCCACACCATCATGACCGAGCCCTTGCCACAACTGCTTGACAGTTGAGGCGTACAGAACTTTCAGGGACGATGGATTTAGGAGCCACGGTGTCGCTAGAAACAGCGGAGGGTTCGCGTAGAGCGTCTCGATGTTCCGAACTCGATGCATTTCCAGTAGGGGATCACCAGGGAACCTCGGGCCCTCGAGGAGGGGCGATGTTTGAATTGCGGGGTTGTTGAAAACGGCATCGGAGGGAAGATCTCTGAACCCTATACCCACGCGCGTTTCCAGGTTTCTGGAGTATTGCTCTCTGTTAAACCAATCCACTGAACCGTGGAGCTTCGAAACGATAACTTCTTTCCGAGAGGTGTCGATTTCGGCTCCTCCGTTTACCGCAACTCTATACCTTTTCGGGAATAGCCGATACGGCTTCCCGACTCGTTCCAGTGCACGTTCGAGGAGAACGTCGTAGTTGAAGGTAAGTATGTGATCATTTGGCTGCAGACGTTCAGCAAATCGCAGATATGGACTTGGTATTGCGTGTGGCTGTGGTGTTCTTTCGGTGATGATTTGACCAATCAACGTTTTCACAAGGACCTGGGTTTCGTTGCCATCGGCACTCCACGTATCCGATCCGCGCAGCCCAAGGATGAACTCAACGTCAAGATAGCCAAGAAACTCTTCGAAATCCACGCCGTCCGGCGTGACGACTAGTCCGTCGCAGTCTCGTCGATACCGAATAAAATCTTCGAGATCTGCATGGAATTTTTGAGCGCGCCCAGTCATGCGGCTGGCCCTGTTTCGCACCTCGTTCCAAAGATCGCTGGCGAGCGGCAATCCGGCGCTGCGGGAAAATCCAGCGCCAAGAACGAACATCCTGTACCTTTCTTCGGCCATTTCCTTCAGAATCGATTCTCTCCTATGGTGCGAACAAAGACGTCCATTAACAATTTCGGATGCTGAGTGACTTCCGGCACGCGCAGCCCGCCTTTGAGGATTTCGGATAGATGAGCAGTCGGCTACTTGTGCATGTGAACTTGCCGCCTTTCCTTCCTCTCTTCCTTGAGGATAGAGTATGTCGTCGTCTGCGCATGTTTTTCTGGTGAGGTATGTGGCCGGGCAGTACACGCTCCGGAAATAGACCCACTTAGCAAACCGTCACTCAGCTACACTTGGTAGCCGGTGCAAGCGGGATCACTTCCGTGGACCATGTGGCGCGCCCTGGCGCTGCTGGTTCTGTCGGGTTTGCTAAATTACGTCGACCGGTCCAATCTTTCGATCGGCGCGACCGATATTCAGCGCGACCTGCATCTTTCCAATTATCAGTTGGGCGTGCTGCTGTCGGCATTCTTCTGGACTTACGCCCTTTCGCAACTTCTCTACATCGCGGGATGGCTGGTGGACCGCCTGAACGTGTGCTGGATTCTCGCAGCCGGCGTCGCGCTGTGGTCGTTCGCGACCGGAGTCAGCGGGCTCGTCAACTCGCTTGTGGTGCTGTTCGCATTGCGGCTGTTGCTAGGGGCGGGGGAATCGGTGGCGTATCCGGGGTATTCGCGAATCATCGTGAACTGTTTTCCGGAGCATCATCGCGGATTTTCCAATGCCGCCATCGATGCAGGCACAAAATTGGGCCCGGCCATCGGAGCGCTGCTGGGAGGATTGCTGATCCCGCGAGTCGGTTGGCGAATCTTTTTTGTCGTCCTGGGAATCGCCGGGTTGATCTGGACGGTCGTGTGGGTCCTGTGGATGCCGAAATCGGCGCGCCTGGGCTCGGGAACGCGAGCGGAGTCGAATTTCGGAGTCGTCCTGCGCCAGCCGGAATTGTATTGGACGGCGATCGGCCTGTTCTGCTCGAACTATTTTTGGTATTTCCTGATTACTTGGCTACCGCCGTATCTGGAGCAGGAACGGCACTTTCCGAAGCCGAAGATGGCGGTGTTCAGCTCGCTGTCCTATCTGTCGATCGCGCTTTCGAGCGTCGCGTCGGGATGGCTTTCGGATCGATGGATCGCGCGCGGAGGATCGCCAACGCTGGTCCGGAAGACGTTCGCAGGTTGCGGCCTGGGATTGTCGACCGTGTTGATTGCGGTGCAGGTCACCAATGACGTGACCATCGCGATGGCACTGTTGTTGTTCGCGTGCGTCGCGTTTGGCATGTATACGTCGAATGTGTTCGCGATTTCGCAGACGCTCGCGGGACCGGGCGCGGCCGGGCAGTGGACCGGAGTGCAGAACGGCTTCGCGAACCTGGCAGGCGTAGCCGCGCCGTGGTTCACGGGATGGATCACGCAACAGACCGGCGATTTCTTTCTGGCGTTTCTGGCGTCCGCGACGGCCGTCCTGATTTCGGCTGCGGCGTATGTTTTCGGGATTCGGAGAATTGAGCTCCGGATTATGGGAGAATCTCGCCAAGGGTTGGTGAGTGCGGACAAATCAGGATCCCAGTCTCTATAACGACGACTTGGCCCCGGTGCCGCAATCGAGGCGCACATGGGGACTGTACAACTACGCCTCGCTCTGGGTCGCGATGAGCGTGTGCATCCCGACATACATGCTGGCGTCGGGCCTGATCGCGGGCGGCATGAACTGGTGGCAGGCGGTCGGGACGATTCTGCTGGGGAATTTGATTGTGCTGGTTCCCATGCTGCTAAATGCGCACGCCGGAGCCAAGTACGGAATTCCGTTTCCGGTTTTCGTTCGTGCAAGTTTTGGAGTGAAGGGCGCGAATCTCCCTGCGGTTCTGCGTGCTTTGGTGGCGTGCGGCTGGTTCGGAATTCAAACCTGGATTGGCGGGCAGGCGATCCACTCGATGTTGCAGATCCTGTGGCCCGCGGTGTCGGCGCCGTCCGTGGTATGGATCTGCTTCGGTGCATTTTGGTTGCTGAACATCGTCGTCATCTGGCGCGGTATCGACACCATTCGCTTCTTGGAAGGCATCGGTGCGCCTTTCATGCTAGGCGTCGGATTGTTGCTGCTGTGGTGGATCACCCGAAAGGCCGGCGGATTCGGTCCGGTTCTGAGCGCGCCGAGCAAGTTTCAAACTCCGGCGTCGTTCCTGCATTTCTTCATTCCGTCGCTGACAGCGATGGTGGGTTTCTGGGCGACGGTCGCGTTGAATATTCCGGATTTCACCCGGTACGCCAAAAGCCAGAGGGCGCAGGTCTTGGGACAGGCGTTAGGACTCCCGGCGGCGATGACGCTGTATTCGTTCATCGGCGTGGCGGTGACGTCGGCGTCCGTGGTTTTGTTCGGCGAAGCGATCTGGGACCCGGTGGCGCTGATCGGGCGATTCCATCAGCCGCTGGTGGCGTTCATCGCGTTGGTTGCGATTCTAGTCGCAACGTTGAACACGAATGTCGCAGCCAACGTGGTCTCTCCGTCGAACGATTTTTCCAACCTGAATCCGCGGTTGATTTCGTTTCGCACCGGCGGACTGATCACCGGCGTGGTGGCTGTGATGATGATGCCGTGGAAACTGCTGGGCGATTACAGCGCTTACATTTTCGGATGGCTGGTCGGTTATTCCGGGTTGCTCGGGCCGATCGCGGGCGTGATGATCGCGGATTATTTCGTGGTGCGCAAACGCGTGTTGAACGTCGACGATTTGTATCGCCGTGGAGGTGAGTACGAATATCAGAACGGGCTGAATTGGCGTGCGCTGGTCAGCCTGGTTTTCGGCGTGGCGATCGCGCTGCTCGGACTCGCGATCCCGGGAATCCGCTGGCTGTACGACTATGCGTGGTTCGTGGGCTTTGGCGTGTCAGCTGTGGTTTATGTTGCGCTGATGCGAGCGTCGGACGCGTCGGTTCCGCTGGTCGCGCGCGGAGGGGAACTTGGAGACTAAGGGCCTGGTCGAGCAGTCGCCCCCATTGAGCGCGCACGAAGCACTGGTCGAAGCCAACCGCTGCCTGAATTGCTACGATGCGCCCTGCACGCATGCCTGCCCGACGCACATTGACGTCCCGCGGTTCATCAAGAAGATCGCGACGGGAAATCTGAACGGATCGGCGCGGGCGATATTTGAAGCGAATTTACTCGGCGCGACTTGTTCCCGCGTTTGCCCAGTGGAAGAACTATGCGAAGGCGCGTGTGTACTCGGATCCGAACACAAACCGATCATGATTGGCCGGCTGCAACGCTTCGCGATGGACCATGCGTATCGCAACGGTGCACGGCTTTTTCAAGTCGCAACGCCGACGGGAAAGAAAGTGGCGGTGATCGGATCTGGCCCGGCTGGCCTCTCTTGCGCCGGTGAACTGGCGAAGCGCGGACACCAAGTCACCATCTTCGAGAAGCGGGAACTTGCCGGCGGGCTATCGACTTACGGGATCATCGTGCTGCGGGAACCGATCGAGATCGCGCAAGCTGAGGTCGGAATGATCGAGCGATTGGGAGTACGGGTGCAGCGGAACTCGGAACTGGGGCGCAACCTTGGGTTCGGGGATCTGCGAAAGAATTTCGACTGCATTTTTCTGAGTTTGGGCCTCGGCGTAACTCCAGAGTTGGGGATTCCTGGCGAAGAATTTATCATCGATGGATTGAGTTACATTGAGCGCAGCAAGATGAATGGTAACCAGATGAAAGTCGGTCGCGACGTGGTGGTGATCGGGGCGGGGAACACGGCCATCGATTGCGCCACCATCGCACGGCGGCTGGGGGCGAATCGGGTGACCATGGTGTATCGGCGCTCCTCTGCGGAAATCACGGCGTATCCGCACGAGTTTGAATTCGTGAAGAACGAGGGAGTCGAGTTTCGATTCCTGGCGCAACCGGCGCGCGTTCTTTCATCGGATGGTCACGTCGCAGGGTTGGAGTGCGTGCGAACGGAATTGGGATCTCCGGATTCTTCCGGACGCCGCACGCCAAGTCCAATGGCGGGATCGGAATTCACAATCCCCGCCGATCAGGTAATCAAAGCGATCGGCCAGAAGAAACCAGCGTTGGCGGCGATGCTCGGTCTGGAGATGAACAACAATTTCATAAAGGTGGACCCCGATTTCGAAACCAGTATTGCGGGCGTCTTTGCAGGGGGCGACTGCATTCGCGCCAAAAATGCCGCGTCCACAGTGATGGCGGTACAGGATGGAAAGCTCGCGGCGATGGCGATTCATCGACGGATACAGAATGGCTGATCTCAGAATCAACTTCGCGGGAATCCGATCGCCGAATCCGTTCTGGCTGGCGTCGGCTCCGCCTGCCAATTCCGGCGCTCAGATCCATCGCGCGTTCGAAGCGGGATGGGGCGGCGCGGTGTGGAAAACGATCGGGCCGCCGGTGCTGAACGTTTCCAATCGCTACGGAGCGTGGCACTATGGCGGCCAGAAAATGCTGGCGATCAATAATGTGGAGCTGATCTCGGATCGTCCGCTGGAAATCAATCTGCGCGAAATTGCCGAGGTCAAACGAGCCTGGCCGGATCGCGCCGTGGTGGTTTCAGCGATGGTCGAATCGAAACCCGAAGCGTGGCACACGATCATCAAGCAGATCGAGGATACGGGCGCTGACGGCATTGAGCTGAACTATGGCTGTCCGCATGGAATGAGCGAGCGCGGCATGGGCGCGGCCGTAGGGCAGGTTCCCGAATACTGCGAGCAGATCACGCGCTGGGTGATGGATGTCGCGAAGATTCCAGTGATCGTGAAGTTGACGCCCAACATCACCAACATCGTGAATCCGGCCCGGGCTGCCGTGGCCGCGGGCGCGAACGCGCTTTCGCTCATCAATACGGTGAATTCCATCGTCGGCGTCGATCTGGATTCGCTGAATCTCACCCCGAACATCGCGGGCAAGGGCGGTCACGGAGGTTATGCGGGTCCAGCCGTGAAACCGATCGCGCTGAATATGCTGGCGGCTCTGGGCACGGACGAAGTCGTGAGCAAGTCCGGTTTGCCGATCTCGGGGATGGGCGGGATTTCGACGTGGCAGGACGCGGCAGAATTTCTTCTGTTAGGAGCGGCCAGCCTGCAGGTGTGCACCGCCGTGATGCACTACGGGTTCCGCGTGATTGAAGACTTGTGCGACGGATTGGCGAGCTGGATGGATTCCAAAGGCTTCGCGACGATACCGGAGATCGTGGGAAAGAGCCTCCCGCACGTTTCGGATTTTAAGAATTTCGATTTGTCTTTTCGTGCGGTCGCACGCATCGATTCCGCGAGGTGCATCAAGTGCAACCTGTGCTACGTGGCTTGCAACGACACGGCGCATCAATGTATCGATCTGGTCGATTCCTCCGGCAGAGCGGTCGAGCCCCATTCTTACGACGTTCGTTCCAATGGCAAGCAGGACGCAGTGGAGACGCGCCCGCAGCCGCTGGTTCGCGAGGAAGATTGCGTCGGATGCCGCCTGTGCTACAACGTCTGTCCTGTCGACCATTGCATTGAAATGGTCGAGCTGCCATCGGGACGCGAGTCTGTGACCTGGGATCAACTGGTGACGTCGAAACGCGAAATCACGGAAGATTGGGATGCCATGAAGGAGTATCGAAGGAAAGTCGGAATCGAGATTCATTAGATGCCCCTTCTGATCCGCAATGCCGACATGGTCACCGCCGATTCGCGTTCTCGCGGCGATATTTACATCGAGGACGAAGCCATCACGCGCATCGGCTCGAATCTGGACGCTCCGCCCGGAACCGAAATCGTGGATGCGACGGGAAAGCTGGTCTTTCCGGGCTTTATCGATCCGCATGTTCATGTGTATCTGCCGTTCATGGCGACGTTCGCGAAAGACACGCATGAAACTGCCAGCATCGCGGCGCTGGTGGGGGGCACGACCACTTTTATCGAAATGTGCTGCCCTTCGCGCCTGGACGACGCGCTCGAAGGCTATCATTTGTGGAAGTCGAAGGCGGAAGGCAACAGCGCGTGCGACTACAGCTTCCACATGTCGGTCACCAAGTTCGAGAGCGCAACGGAGCAGCAACTGCGCGAGATCGTCACGGACGGGATTGCGTCCTTCAAGATTTTTCTTTCCTACAAGAATTTCTTCGGCGTGACGGACGACGAGATGTATCAGACGCTGCAACTCGCCAAAAAGCTGGGCGTGATCGTCACGGCGCATTGCGAAAACGCGGAGCTGGTGAGCCGGCTGCAAGAGATGCTTCTCGCCGAAGGAAAGACGGAACCGGCATGGCATGAGGCCAGCCGTCCTGAATCGGTGGAAGCGGAGGGCACCGGCCGCTTCGCGACGTTTCTGGAGAATACGGGAGCGGCGGGTTATGTTGTGCATCTTTCGTGCAAGCCGGCGCTGGATGCGGCGATGAACGCGAAGTCGCGCGGCGTGAGGATCTGGATCGAATCGGTGCTGCCGCATTTTTTGTTGGACAAGACTTACGCCGAAGGGCCCGGCGTGGAGGGCATGAAGCACGTGATGTCGCCACCACTGCGCGACCGCCGCAATCAGAAGGTCCTGTGGGATGCGCTGGCGCAGGGTTTCATTGACACGGTCGGCACGGATCATTGCCCGTTCGACACCTCGCAGAAGCTTCTGGGCAGAGACGCGTTCACGCAAATTCCCAACGGCATTCCCGGCATCGAGGAGCGTGTGAATCTGATGTACACATACGGCGTGAAGCGCGGCGTTCTGGATCTGCATCGTTTCGTCGACGCAACCAGCACGCGGGCCGCGAGACTTTTTGGCTTATTCCCGCGCAAGGGCACCATCGCCGCGGGGAGCGACGCAGACTTGGTGATCTACGATACCGGCTATCGGGGCATGTTGTCCGCCACGGCACAACACACGAATTGCGACTATAGCGGATTTGAAGGCATGGAGATCGAGGGACGTCCCTCGGTGGTGGCGGTTCGCGGAAGGATTCAGGTTCGCGACGGAAAATTCGTGGGAGAGCGCGGACGCGGACGAATGCTGAAACGCGAGCCGATGTATTTCTAAACATGGCCATCGATCCCAGGCGAACCATGCGCGAGCTGAAGGAGCTTCGCGAGCGAACCGCGGATTCGAACGGCGCGCAGAGAGTGGCCTGGTCCGATGTGTGGCTCAAGGCGCGCGAGTGGTTTACATCAAAGCTCGACGGGCTGCCAGTGGAACATCACTACGACGCCGCGGGCAATCACTGGATCACGTTGCAAGGAGAATCCAACAAAGCGCTGCTGCTGGGCGGGCATTTGGACTCGGTGCCGAACGGCGGCTGGCTGGACGGGAGTCTCGGGGTGCTGTCGGCACTGGAGGTGCTGCGCGGATTTGCGGCGAGGTATAACGGACGGCCTCCCATCACCCTCCGTGTTGTCGATTGGGCCGACGAAGAGGGTGCCCGATTTGGACGGAGCCTGTTGGGGTCGTCGGCATTCGCGGGAACGCATTCGATCGACGCGGATCGTGGCCGAACCGATAAAGACGGGATTCGTTTGGAGGACGCCTTGAAGCGATGCGGAGTCGAGATCGACCGTTTTCCCGAGGCGCGACGAGAACAGGCGAATGCCGCGGCTTATCTGGAACTGCACATCGAGCAGGGGCCGGTGCTGGAGGCGATGAATCTTCCGCTGGGTGTGGTCTTAGGAACCAAGGGCGTGGAGCGGCACGCGATCACGTTTCACGGCCAGGAAGCTCATTCCGGCTCGACTCCCATGGCAGCCCGCAGGGACGCGTTGGCCGCGGCCGCGAAGTTGGCGCTCGAAATCCGGTCTATCGCGGGAACACATCCGGATGCGGTGTGCACCATGGGCAGCGTCAAGACATTTCCAGGGATCGTGACGGCGGTGGTGGGGCGGTGCGAGGCGACACTCGATCAGCGCGATCTGGATGCTGCAGTTCTTGCAGGTATGTACCGGGAAGCGCGCGAGGCGAGCGAACGATTTGCACGGGAAGAGAAGTGCACAGTGGAATGGTCGCGGATCTGGAACATCGAACCGATCGCGTTTCACCCCGCGTTGATCGAATTCTGCGAGGCGGCGGTAAAAGAAGTGACGGGGAAAGCGCATCGGATGCCTTCAGGTCCGTTGCATGACGCGGCGGAGGTCTCACGCTGCGGCATTCCGACGGCGATGATGTTCGTCCAGTCGCTGCGCGGCATTAGTCACAACAAGATCGAAGACACCAAGGAAGAGCATCTGGAAATGTCCGTGGAGGCTCTGTTCCGGCTCGCGGAAAAGACTGCCGCTTGGCTGTAGGTTTCTTTTCCCAGATGGGATTCAACAGCACGGCGTTGAGCCAGGTAAAGATAGTCGCATTCGGACGCATGGGGCTGTAGGACGTTGAGCGGCGCATGAATGAAAAACACGGATCTCGAAGACTGACCCACCACGTAAAATCCTGCAGACGTTAAAATGGAGTTACTCATGAAAAGCCAGAACTCATTCGGCGCAGCCGGCGATCTTCGTGTGGGCGGCCGGAGCTATCAGATTTTCCGCTTGGCCGCACTCGAAAAAGCAGGCGTGTCGCTCTCACGCATTCCCTTCTCGATCAAGATTGTGCTCGAGAATCTGCTGCGGTTTGAGGACGGCCTGACCGTGAAGCGGTCGGACATCGACTATGTCGCTGCCTGGGATCCGACGGCCGCTGCGCAAGAGATTAATTTTCGTCCCGCGCGCGTACTGCTTCAGGATTTCACGGGCGTTCCCTGCGTGGTGGACCTGGCCGCGATGCGCGACGCGTTGAAAACATCCGGCGCCGATCCGAAGAAAGCCAATCCGCTGATCCCCGTGGATCTGGTGATCGACCATTCGGTGCAAGTCGATAAATTCGGCACCGCGGATTCCTTCAGTTTCAATGCGTTGATGGAATTTCAGCGCAACCAGGAGCGTTATGCGTTCCTGAAGTGGGGCCAGTCGTCGTTGAAGAATTTCAGAGTCGTCCCGCCGGATACCGGAATCGTGCACCAGGTGAATTTGGAATACCTCGCGCCGGTGGTTTTCTCGCAGGATGGCGAAGCGTATCCCGACACTCTGGTCGGCACCGATTCGCACACGACGATGATCAACGGTTTGGGCGTGGTCGGCTGGGGTGTCGGCGGAATCGAGGCTGAGGCGTGCATGCTGGGCCAGCCGACTTCGATGTTGCTGCCCGCCGTGGTCGGATTCAAACTAACGGGTCGACTGCCGGAAGGGTCGACGGCAACCGATCTGGTCCTCACGGTGACGCAGATGTTGCGCAAGAAGGGCGTGGTCGGAAAATTCGTTGAGTTCTACGGCGACGGCCTGAGCGCTCTCAGTGTGGCTGATCGCGCGACCATCGCCAACATGGCCCCCGAGTACGGCGCGACCATCGGCATTTTTCCGATCGATGACGCGTCGCTTGACTATCTGCGAATGACGAATCGCCCGAAAGATCAGATCGCGCTGGTGGAGGCGTATGCAAAGGAGCAGGGCCTGTACCGCGTGAACGGCGCACCGGAGCCGGTGTTTTCGGACACCTTGTCGCTGGAACTTTCGACGGTGGTTCCGTCGCTCGCCGGTCCCAAGCGGCCGCAGGATCGCATCAATCTTCCGGACGTCAAGCAGAACTTCCTGCAGTCGCTGGGAGCTGCTCCGAAGTCCGCGCGGATCGCATCGAACGGGACGATTCAGGATGGCGCGGTGGTGATCGCCGCTATCACCAGCTGCACCAACACTTCGAATCCGTCGGTGATGATCGCCGCAGGTCTTCTCGCCAAGAAAGCGGTGGAACGCGGCCTCAAATCGAAACCTTGGGTGAAGACCAGTCTCGCGCCGGGGTCGAAAGTGGTGATGGATTATCTCAACGACGCGGGTCTGGTGACTTATCTCGAGAAGCTGCAATTCAACCTGGTCGGGTACGGCTGCACGACGTGCATTGGAAACAGCGGGCCGCTACCCGACGAAGTCGCCAGCGCCGTGCAGGAGGGAAAGCTGACGGTCGCCGCAGTCCTTTCCGGGAATCGGAATTTCGAAGGCCGCATCAATTCATTGGTGCGCGCGAACTACCTGGCTTCACCGCCGCTGGTAGTGGCCTACGCGCTCGCGGGACGCGTCGATCTGGACCTGGTGCACGAAGCGATCGGCCAGGATTCTTCAGGGCACGATGTATTTCTGCGCGAGATCTGGCCCTCGCCGGAAGAGGTGCAGGCCGCAGTGAAGAAATCGGTTCGCCAGGAAATGTTCGCCAAGGAATACGCCGAAGTCTTCGAGGGCGACCAGCAATGGAACTCGATTAAGGTGCCTGCGGGCGACTTATATGCGTGGTCGGATAAATCGACGTACATCAAACGCGCGCCGTATTTCGATCAGACCGCGCCTCCAGTTGGCGATCTTCGCGGCGTGCGGGCGCTGGCGGTTCTAGGAGATTCGGTTACCACCGATCACATTTCTCCGGCGGGAAACATCGCTGTCGATAGTCCCGCCGGAAAATATCTCATCTCGTTGGGCGTGAAGCCCGCAGATTTCAACTCCTACGGATCGCGCCGTGGCAATCACGAGGTGATGGTACGCGGCACGCTGGCCAATATTCGTTTGCGGAATCAGATGGCGCCCGGCACCGAAGGCGGCTGGACCACCTCCATTCCGTCCAACGAGAAGATGTTCATCTACGACGCTTCGATGCGCTATCAGCAGGATGGTGTGCCGCTGTTGATCATCGCCGGCAAAGAATACGGCAGCGGATCTTCACGCGATTGGGCGGCAAAGGGAGTGCTACTGCTCGGCGTACGCGCGGTCATCGCTGAAAGTTTCGAGCGGATTCATCGTTCGAACCTGGTGGGAATGGGCGTGCTGCCGTTGGAATTTGTAGACGGTCAGAACCGTGAATCGCTGGGGCTGACGGGCTTCGAATCGTACACGATCGAAGGCGTCGCAGCGGCGGTCGATTCCAGCGGCAAATCGCGCGTCCGGGTCAGCGCCGATGGAAAGGCGTTCGAAGCGCGGGCTCGGATCGATACTCCGGTGGAAGCAGAATACTATCGTGGCGGCGGCATCTTGCCGTACGTGTTACGGCAGCTCGCCAAGCAGTAGACGGCTTTCTCAGCGATCTCTATCTTCCCGCTCGTCCTGCCGACGCGTTGGGAGTTCGACTCTCGATGGAGCCCAGCACACGATCCAGTTCAGCGTCTTTGATGGGACGGACCAACAGGAAGCCTCCCTGTTGTTCCAGGTTCCGCGCAAAGTCGGCGTCGTAGGCATCGGCCAACATGACGAAACAGGGCGCATGCGCCCGGACTCGTTCCTGGCGGTCCGGCGATCCTCCGTTCGAGGGTCGCATGGCCCAGAACACTGCGTCGAACCGCAGGCGCTGGGCCAGATCCGGAGCTTCTTCCGCCGGGGCGGGAACCGCGCGATGCCCGCGCGCGCTCAACAGCGCCAGGAGTTGCCGTTGCGACGCCTGATCGGGATCCACCAGCATCAAGGTCAGAGAGCCGGCGCGCTTACGGGCACGCGGCGCCGACGCTGGTTCGGCGCTGCGCGTCACTGGCAGCTCAATCTCAAATCGCGCCATTCCGGCATGGGTTCCGAAACGAATCTCGCCTCCATGCCCGTGAATGATGCCCCGGCACACGGCCAGCCCGAGCGCGCTGTTCTCATTTGTGCGGCTGTCGAAGGGATCGAGTGCGACCGGCGCCTCATTTTCAGTGACGGAGTAGCTGATTTCCACTGTCATCCGCTTGTCGATGACGCCGCTGCTCACCGTGATGGTCTTCCCAGGAGCTTCCATCGCGCACTGTTCGGCATGCACCAGCAGGTTCAAGAAGACCTGTTCGATCTGCCCCTGCGCGCCCAGCACGATGACCGGCTCCGTTTTCAGGCGATTCTGCACGCGCAACCCGAGCGTCTTCCACTCCGGATCGCGGAACTGCATCAGGCCGGTGACCACCGCATTGACGTCGACGTGGCGCGCCGCGGAATCCTCCGGGCGCGCGAACGAGACTAATCGCGAAACGATTTCGGAGGCGCGCTGCGATTCGCCGGCCAGAAGTCGCAATTCGCGTTCGGGTACGTTACGGCCGCCGTACGCCGCCAGCGAAGTCGCCAGTTGCAAAATGCTTTCGAGGGGAGCGCGAAGCTCGCTGGCAACGCCCGAAATAAGTTGCCCGGTCGCCGCCAGTTTCTCGCTACGAAAGAGCTGCTCGCGGACCGTCTGCTGCTCCTGAAGTTTTAGCGACGCAGCCACCTGGTTGGCCAGATGCTGCGCCGCGGCTTGTTCCTCCACCGTGAAATATCCCAGTCTTCGCGTATTGCCAAGTTCCAAGACTCCCAGCACGTCCTGATGCGCAAACAGCGGCACGAACATTGCCGCTCGCAGCGGGTCCGACTTCGCGTCCACTTTCACCAATGGGCTGCGGCGCACGTCCGGCACGTTCAGCAGTGTCCGGTTCCGGAAGCAGACGATTGCGCCGCCGGCGAGCCCGTCCGGGTTTGAATCCACGGGCACGGCCATCGGATCCGGTTCTGTTTTGCTGGGTACGCGTTCCAGGGATTTAGATCTGCGGTTGTGAAGATACAGCCGCACGCTGGTGGCTTGCGTGATCGCCGGCAGTACGGCGGCCAGCTTTTCAGCGATCTCCGCGGGCGATGCCGCCGAGATGATCTCCTCGCTCAATGCGTGAAACGCCCGCATCGAGCGGCGCAGGCTGCCTTGGTGCCGTTCCCGCATGGACCACAACGCGACTGCCGCCGCGATCGCTCCGAACGCGCCCAGCAAGACCAGCGGCGAGAACAGGGAAGTAGCCGACGGGATCACTTCGACAGCTTGCGGCGTGGCCAGCATGAGTTGAAATCCCGCGTCGTGCGGTTCTTCGAGCGAGTATTGCGTCGCGATCCCGCTCAGCCGGACATGATCGCCCACGCGTATCCGGCGCAGTTCAGCGGCGCTCGAATTGGCGCCACGGGGAAGAAACACGGCGAGCGTGTTGCCGCGATCGGTGACTTCCAGGCTCTTTCCGCCTAGATTCTCTCCGATTCCTGAGACGGTCCCGATGGTCCTCACCATCAGGCCCAGGTAGCGGAACCCGTTCAGTTCCTCGATGCTCAGGTCCTTGGGTTCGGGTGCGGGATCGTGGCGGATCTTTCGGACGTCTACCGGAACCAGGAGCGGCAAGCCCGCGCGGCTCTGCAGGGTGCCGGACACTTCAATCCAGTCTCCGGGTGCGAGATCCGCAAACTGGTCGCGCTCGCCCTTGAGGAGGAGCCCATGATCGGTGGCGTCGCGAAGGGGAACATAGTACGTCCCTAAGGCCCAAACGGGCGTCGAACCCACTTGGGCGCGAACGGAGATGGTGCGGCCTTCATATGCCGCGCTTAATTCCTGGCCGGTCCTGGCGGAGGCTTGCTCCAGGGAGACAAAGTCCTGCGCCCGCACAATGGCGGACCCAGCGATCAGGAAGAGAGTCAGATGCCGTATCAAAAGTGTCCCCAGCACCGGACGTGAGCTGGTGCCTCCGGCAATTCGATTTGACAGAATCATAGCATGAGAATTCCTTCTAGGATCGGAGTACGTGTGTTTTCCGGATGGCCTAGATGAATTACTTAAGATGAATCAAGCTAAGTTACTGAAAGGGCGGCTTTGATCGCAAAACGATTCTTGATTTCCGGCCGTGTTCAGGGCGTCGGATTCCGCTACTTTGCGGAGCGCGCCGCTCACGAAGTCGGTGTGACTGGTTGGGTGCGAAACCTTGACGACGGCCGCGTGGAGGTGCATGCGAACGGATCCGCCGAGCAGCTCAGCGAACTGGAAGCTCGCCTGCGCATGGGTCCTCCCAGGGCCGACGTCCGTGGATTTGAGGCACTCGAGACTCCGCTGATGCGTTCCGCCGGGTTCCACATCTCCTGATGGTTTGCCGGTTATTCGGTCAGGTGCACGCTTTCGGCGGCCTTTGAATCGGCCTGGCGACCGGACCACTTTCGGACGGTAGCGGCCAGCGCCGCTAACTGGATGGGCTTCGAAATAAAGTCGTCCATCCCGTGCGACAGGCATCGTTCTCGCGATCCGGCGACCGCCTCGGCAGTGAGCGCGACGATGTTGACGTGGGAACCGGGCCGTTCCGTGCGGCGAATCTCGCGCGTTGCTTCATATCCGCTCATCTCCGGCATCTGGCAATCCATGAGGATCAGATCGTAGGGAAGGAGTCGAAACATCTCGACCGCCTCCCGTCCATTCGACGCGATATCCGCACGGACTTGCATTTTTTCCAGCATGCGCACGGTGAGCCGCTGGTTGACCACATTATCGTCCGCCACCAGCACGCGGAGACGCGGCAGACACACTGCACCAGCGGGTTCGGCAACGTGCTCGGGCGAAGCAACGTCGAGTGCCAGAGGCAGGGAGAACCAGAACGTCGAGCCTGTGGCTAGTTCGCTCCGGACGCCGATGGTGCCGCCCATCAGCTCGACCAGTTTTTTGGAGATCGCCAAGCCGAGGCCAGTGCCTTCGTATTTACGGCTGGTGGATGTGTCCACCTGAGTGAATTTCGTAAATAGAACTGCGAGTTTGTCTTGCGGGATGCCGACGCCACTGTCGGAAACCGAGAGCGTCACGCGTTGCCCGTCATGTCCGGCGCGGATCTCGATTTGGCCGCGATTCGTAAACTTGACGGCGTTGCCTGCCAGGTTCAGCAATACCTGACGGAGGCGGCCGGGGTCGCCTATGAAGCGAGCGGGCATCTCCGCGGGGTAATGGATACGAAGCTTCAGCTCTTTTTTTCGTGCGCTGGGACCGAGAATGTCGCAGACCTCGGTCAGTATTTTTCGCAAATCGAACCCCACCGAGTCCAGCTCCAGGCGGCCAGCTTCGATTTTTGAAAAATCCAGAATCTCGTTGACGATCGTGAGCAAGTGCGTCGCCGAGCTATGCACCGCCTCGGCGTATTCCTTCTGTTCCGGCGCAAGTTCGGTGTCGAGCAGCAATCCTGCCATGCCGATCACGCCATTCATGGGCGTGCGAATTTCGTGACTCATGTTCGCCAGAAAATCGCTCTTAGCGCGATTCGCGTCCTCGGCGGCGCGTTTCGCGACGGTCAATTCGGCTTCTGCGGCCTCTTGCGCGCGAAGCGTAGCGATCATAGAAGCGAACCGGTTTCCCAGCGTAAAAGCGAACGAGATCGCGGCCGCCATCAGAACGATGGCATACATGCCCAGAAAAAACGCGGTTTCGCTGAGTACGTTCCGCAAAGCGCTTAGCGAAATGGTTTGGCTTGAATTAACAGCCGAGACCAGCATCCTGGCGGCGAACGCGCCGGGAATGATGAGAACCGCGAACACACTTCCGAAGACGGTGATGTAAACGCGGGTATCGATCTGGTGGGACGGCCGCTCGATCAACTGCGCGCTCAGCCAGCGCCGGACCGGCCGGTATGAAAGGCGCAGCAGGGTGCCGGCCACGAAAACCGCCTGCAAAGAATCGCCCAGCACCCAGCCTTTCCACAGCGCCTCGGCTGCGGGCAGCTGGAGATTGCCCTGAAAATCCCAGATCAGAGTCACGACGGAGGATGCGCCTGCGCCGACCAGTGCCGCCACTGCGAAGCGCAGCCGGTGAGACCAGCGGTCCAGCGCCGGCGAAACGTTTTGGGACGCCATCGAGATCCAGATCACCGTGAGCGTTATTGGCGTTCCCGTCGCGAACAAAAGGGACAGAACCGGCGTCATCCCGTGCGCATGCGTCACCACGAGACTGGTAATCACGGCCGGGATAATCCCCCAGGTTGGACCCAGCCAAAGAGCGATCAGCAGGCAGATGGTCAGTGGCGGATAAATGGTGAAATTGAAATGTACCGGCCCCAGGTTGACCGGAATCGAGTGCAAGTTCGCGGTGGCAAGCGCCGCGCCAATCGAAGCGGCACAAAGAACCATCCACAGCAGCAGCACGCGCCGCGTCGCACGATCATGCATCTGATGGATGAGCCGGGAGAACGGCCACCAGATCATGACCGCTAAATCCTCGCGCTGGTCCACATTAGGTTATATCGTCAATAAGTTGCGGATCCGATAGCAAATTCGATGGTAGAATTGACGGTTCCCCAATGAACCATCTCAAGGCATTGATCCGGGAAGTCCCGGACTTCCCCAAACCCGGAATTCTGTTTTACGACATCACCACCCTGCTGAAGGACGCCGATGGGTTGCGCGCGCTGATCGACGAGCTGGGCGCTGGATACGTCGGCAAGGGGATCGACAAAGTGGTCGGAATTGAAGCGCGCGGTTTCATTTTCGCTCCTGCGGTTGCGTATGCGTTGAACGCCGGATTCATTCCGGTCCGCAAGCCTAAAAAATTGCCGGCGGCGACCGAGCGCGTCGAATATCAACTCGAGTACGGCATGGACGCGCTGGAGATTCACCGCGACGCGATCCAACCCGGCGAGAAGGTCCTGATTGTTGATGATGTCCTGGCCACGGGCGGCACGGCTGCTGCAGTCACCAAGCTGGTGGAAAAGCTTGGCGGCAAGGTCGCCGGATTGGGATTCGTGATCGAGTTGGATTTTCTGAAGGGCAGGGACAAGCTGCCCGGCTACGATATCCGATCTATGTTGCATTACTAAGATTTCGGCACAGCAATGTTCACGCAAAGACGCCAAGGCGCAAAGCTTCTCAAAAAGCCTCTTGACGTCCTATGCGTGCATCCGAGAGCACAGCGTGAGAACCGTTAAACTCAAGTCCCTGGCGAAGATCAATCTGGATCTGCGGGTTCTCCACAAACGCGATGACGGCTTCCACGAGCTTCGCACTGTCTTTCAGACCATCTCGCTTGCCGATACCATCGAAATCGAGTACCAGCCCGCTCGCCGGACCGAATTGACGCTGGATGGCAACGTCGACATTCCGGACAATCTGATCCTGCGGGCCGCGCAAGCCGTTCTGGATTCGGCACGCACTACCGGCCGCATCCAGTTTCGCCTGACCAAGCGGATCCCGATGGGTGGCGGCCTGGGCGGAGGATCGAGCAATGCCGCGACAATCCTGTTGGCTCTTCCGGTCCTGATCGGACGTGAAGTTTCCAGTGAACAAATCGCTGCAAACTTAGGCAGCGATGTGCCTTTTTTCCTACAAGGCGGTACCGCGGTGGCGCTCGGACGAGGGACCGAAATCTACGGGCTCCCCGAGATCGCCGAGCAGAATATCCTGGTGGTCTCCACCGGGCTTCACGTTGCGACCGGACCTGCTTACGTGGAACTCGGCCGAAGTTTGACTTTCACCGGATCGTCAAATAAAATAAATGGTTTCCAGGGGTTCGTGCGTGCGCTGGGCGAATTGCGCCGCGCGGATCTGGCGTGTGCGCTCAGCAGGAACGACTTCGAGGCGGTCGTTTTCCGGCAATATCCTAAGCTGAAAACAATTCTGAGCAAGCTATCAAACGTGTCGGCGGCCAGAATGACGGGAAGCGGGTCGGCTATTTTCGGTGTGTTCCCGTCCGCGGAAGATCTCGAGCGTGCCCGAAAAGTGTTGGAAGGGGATCGGGTGTTCCGGGACTGTACTCTGGTGCCGGCCCGGTTGGTCGCCAGGCGTAGCTACCAGCGGATGTGGCGGCGTCAGTTGCAGGAACACGTTGTCCCTAACGACGATTTATGGCCGCCCCGAAGCCGGTACGCGCGATGAGGTTCAACCACTTCAAGGTTTTCACGGGCAATGCAAATCCCGCTCTCGCGGCGGAGATCTGCTATGAGCTCGGCTGCCCGCTGGCTGCGGTCACGGTGAAGCAATTCGCAGACGGCGAAGTTCATCTTCAAATCCAGGAAAACGTGCGCGGAGCCGACGTTTTCGTGGTCCAGCCTACCTGCACGCCGGTGGACCGGAGCCTGATGGAATTGCTGCTGATGATGGACGCGCTCAAGCGCGCCTCAGCGGAGCGCATCACGGCAGTGTTACCCTATTATGGGTACGCGAGGCAGGATCGTAAGGATCGTCCGCGTATGCCGATTTCGGCGCGCCTGGTGGCGAGTTTACTGGAGCGCGCTGGAGCCAACCGCATTCTCGCGCTGGATTTACACGCGGCGCAGATTCAGGGTTTTTTCGACGTCCCGGTGGATCATCTGTTTGCCACGCCGGTGATGATCGATTACTTCGAGGAGATGGGCGGCGAAGGCCTCACGGTGGTCTCGCCGGATGCGGGCGGCGTGGAGCGCGCCCGGGCGTTCGCGAAACGCTTGGATTCGCCGCTGGCGATTATCGACAAGCGGCGCACGGATGTGAACGTCGCTGAGGTGATGCACATCATCGGCGACGTGGAAGACCAGCATTGCCTGATCGTGGACGACTTGATCGACACGGCGGGGACGCTGGTGAAGGCGGCCGAAGCGCTGCTTAAGCAGGGCGCGAAAAGCGTCCGCGCCTGCGCGACGCATGCGGTGCTTTCGGGGCCGGCGGTGGAGAGAATTGAGAATTCCGAAATCGAGGAAGTCATCGTGACCAATTCGATCCCATTGCGGGACGAAGCGGATAGTTGCCGGCGCATCAAGCAGCTTTCGGTGGCGCCGCTGCTCGCCAAGGCGATCCAGTCGATTCACGAAGACGGATCGGTTAGTACGTTATTTGTTTGAGGGATTAGGGAAATGAGAAAAGACATCACCATTGAAGCGCAGCCGCGCGATTCGCGGGGCAAGAACGAAGCGCGCCGCTTGCGCGTAGCAGGCTCGTCACCCGCCGTCATTTACGGCTCGGGCGGCGACGCGATTCCAGTTGCAGTCAGCCCCAAGGAGGTCAATAAAATCCTCCACAGTAAGACCGGGCACAACACCATCTTCAATATCCAGGTGAGCGGCGGCGAGACTACTCCAGTGATGATCGTCGACTGGCAGCTCGATCCCATCAAGGACACGCTGCTGCATGTCGACATGAAGCGCATCGATCTGACCAAGCGCATTCGCGTCAAGGTTCCGGTGCTGACCACCGGTGAGCCGAAGGGCGTGAAGCTGCAGGGCGGACTGCACGAGTCCATTACGCGCGAAATCGAAATCGAGTGCCTTCCGGACGAAATTCCAGAAAGTTTCACCATGGACGCGACCGAGTTGATGATGGGGCAGAGTATTCGCGCCTCCCAGGTCGTGCTTTCGGGATCGATGCGGCTGGTGAGCAATCCGGAGTCGGTGATCTCTCACGTGGTCGCGGTGAAGGTCGAAGCCGAACCTGTGGTGGCGGCGGTCGAAGGTGCGGCGCCGGCGGCGACCGCGGAACCGGAAGTCATCAAGAAGGGCAAGAAGGAAGAAGAGGGCGCGGCCCCGGCTGCGGAAGAGAAAGAAAAGAAGGGCAAGAAATAGTGGCCGGTGGTCGAGTTTCTCATCGTTGGTCTGGGCAATCCCGGCGAGGACTACTCGAACACGCCGCATAACCTGGGCTTCATGGTCATCGACCGGTTGGCCGAATCGAATGCGATTCGCGTCAGCCGGAAAGAGAATATGGCGCTGGTGGGACTGGGGACGATCAAGGAAAAACGGGTCGCCCTGGCCAAGCCGCAAACGTATATGAACCTGAGCGGCCCATCGGTTCAAGGGCTGCTCGAGCGGTACGAATTGAAGCCGGACCGCCTGATTTTGGTGTACGACGAGTTGGATCTGGCCTGGGGCACGATGAGAATCAAGCCCAAGGGATCGGCCGCGGGCCACAAGGGTCCGAAAAGCGTGATCGGCTCGGTCGGCACGAACGAGTTTTGCCGGGTGCGCATCGGGATCCATCCCATTGGTTCGCTGCAACATCCGGTGGATGGCGAAGAGTTTGTTCTGCGGCCTTTCAAAAAGTCGCAGAAGCAGGAAGTGGAAGAGGCCGTGACGCGAGGAGCGGAAGCGGTCGAGTCCATAATCGCTGAGGGCGTCGAAAAGTCCATGACGGTGTTTAACCGCCGCGCCCAAGGCTTAAATGAAGAGGAAGAATGACGAGGGTCTACGAAGAACTGTTTATCGTTAAACCGGACGCGCCGGAAGAGGAAGTCGACGGATTTGTCGACCAGATTAAGAACGTAATCACCTCCGGCAAGGGCACGGTCGACAAGGTTGACAACTGGGGCGTGCGCAAGCTCGCCTACCGCGTGCAGAAATTCAACGAAGGACGCTACGTCCTGGTGGTGTTCAGCTCGTCTCCGGAACTGGTTCACGAACTGGAGCGCCGCATGCGCGTGACCGACATGGTGATCAAGTTCATCACGGTACGCGTGGACGAAAAGCAAAAGAAAATCGACAAGCGCAAGAAGCAGCGTGAAAAGCGCGCGGCCAGGCGTCCCGCGCCTCAGGCGGCGATTCCGGCAATTCCTGCGTCCCCCGCGGCGCCGGCCGCTGGAGTGGAACACGCCGCTCCTGGACGTCCCGTGGTTGCTCCCGAAGCGCCCGCACCAGCGGCGGCACCTGCGGCAGCTCCATTGGCTACCCCATTGGCAACCCAGGGAGAGGAGAAATAAGCCATGGCCGAACAAAAAGGCGGACGGCCGATCAGCGGTTCCATGCGTCCTACGGGCGGCGACAAAGCCATCGCTGGAAAGAAACAGTATTTCCGGCGCAAGAAAATGTGCCGGTTTTGCATGGACAAAATCGACGACATCAATTACAAGGATGTGCGGCTGCTGATGTCCTTCATCAGCGAGCGCGGAAAGATCACGCCACGGCGCATTTCAGGTGTGTGCGCGCCGCATCAGAGGCGGCTGGCGGAATCGATCAAGCAGGCGAGAAACATCGCACTCGTGCCGTTCTCGACGTCTATATAAGAGGCGGTCTCATAGGATAAATATGGAAGTCATTCTGAGAGAAGACATCGATAAATTAGGTTCGCGCGGACAGGTGGTAAAGGTCGCCGCGGGCTATGCGCGGAATTTTCTGCTGCCGCGGCGTCTGGCCGTGGCCGCGAACGAATCGAACAAGAAGATCGTCGAGCAGGAACGCCAGGGACACCTTCGCAAGGAAGCTAAGCTCCAGGCTGATGCCGCGGATCTTGCCAAGCTCATGGCGCAGGTCGAAGTGACCATCGCCCAGAAGGCCGGCGAAAACGATCAACTGTTCGGATCGGTGACCGCAGGCGACGTCGCTGTAGCGCTCGAAAAGCTCGGTTACACCATCGAGCGTCGCAAGGTGCAATTGGATGAGCCGATCAAGACGCTCGGCGATTTCAAAGTGATTGTGCGGTTGCACAAGGAAGTTTCGCTCGAAATCCCGGTTCACGTCACGCGGGAAGAATAGTTTCCAACTAAACGCGCTCCATGCCTGTCGCGCCTCAACTGACGGCCGTGCGGACTCAAGTTTGAGGCGCGACAGTTATGGAGCGCGTTAGTGAACAAACACCAGTGCCAACGGTTGAAGAACTGCTGCATCAGGCGGCGATGGGACGCATGGGCGTCGATCGCCGCCTGATTCGTTCCATCCTGGCCGATCCAGATGCAGCCCGCGGAATCGTACAATTCGCAAAAGCTTCGCACGAAGGCGAGCGGTTGGATGTCGATCCGCTCCTGGTCGACCTGTTCCGGCATTTCCGTCCTGTAGAAGCGCTCGACTTCTATCTCGAAGCCATCCGCCACGCTCCTGACGAAGTTTCCGACGACTTGATCCAGGCCGTGCTCCCGTTCGGCGAGAATGCCGTGGGTCCGCTGATCGCGCTGTACCAGGAACTGGGCGAGGAGCAGGGTGCCGATGTCGCCTTTCTGTTGGCCGGATTGCACGTGCGCGACCCACGAATTCTCGCGCTAATGCTCGAGCGGCTGGAGTTTGACACGGCCGACGGGGCGTTTCTATTGGGGCTGTACGCGGATCCGGCGGCGCGGCCGGCGCTGGAGAAGATCCTCGCCGAGATTCCCGCGGAAGACACTGAACTGCGGCGCGAGGTAAGCTACGCGCTCGAACAAATGGATGCCGCGCCCGCTACCTATGAGCCAGAAGCGTTCGACATTCTCGCCGAATACAAAGAGCGTGAAGCGCCGGCGTTCGATGTGCTGCCGGAATCGGAACGCCTCGATCTGCTTAAGTCCGACGACGCGACTACGCGCACGGGCGCGGCGCACAGCTTCTTCAACGTTGAGTTGAACGCGAAGTCGCGCGCAGCGCTATTGGACGCCGCAAAATCCGATCCTGAAGCGGCGGTACGGGCGAAAGCGTGGGAATCGCTGGCCGACGTTTCCACCGAGCAGGCGATTCGCGAGGCCATGCTCGCCGTGCTGAACGACGTGTCCCGTTCCATCGAAGAGCGCGGGGGAGCGGCTGTCGGATTGTACGGCGTGGCCGATCAGGACGATGTGCGCCCGGGCATCGAGGCTCTGTACGAAACTGGCGGACATGGTCGCGCCAAGGCGCTGGAGACAATGTGGCGCTCGTTGTGGGAGCCGTACGCGAAATATTTTCCACAACATCTCGACGACAAAGATCCTGCCATCGTACGCGAAGCTCTGCGCGGCGCTGGATATTTCCAGCTCACACGCTACACCGACAAGATCGCCAAGTATTTCGATGCCGCAGAACCTTTCCATCGATTAAGGGAAGACGCTTTGTTCGCCTATGCGATCGCGATGCCGGGGGAAACCACGCGCGGCCGTGTGCGCGGCATGCTGCGTAAGATTGACTCGATCTCGCCGCTCACGCAATTTGAAACCGAACTGGTAGAGTTCGCGCTCGACGAAAGGCTGCGGCTCCACGGCTTGCAGCCGGTCTTCAGCGAAGAAGCGAGCGAGGAACCCGAGCCAGCGCCTGTACCCCCGCCCGCGCCGGCGAAGATCGGCCGGAACGATCCGTGTCCCTGCGGAAGCGGTAAGAAATACAAGAAGTGTCACGGCGCTTCATGAAGCGTTCTTAATAAATCTTGCCCTCGAATGCGTTACAAAAAAATCTGTAACATTATCCAAAAACCGCTCTTTCCTGTTGCAACCACACGGATTACGTGAGACAATGACCGGAGTTTTGCGAGGAACGTCCCGGTTCGCCGGGAATGGAAGAGGAGACTTACCGCAGTGAGAGAAAAGGGTACTGTGAAATGGTTTAACGCCGCAAAAGGCTATGGATTCATCCAGCGAGCCAGCGGCGAGGATGTGTTTGTGCACTTCTCTGCCATCCAGATGTCGGGATACCGAACGCTCGAAGAAGGCGCAGAAGTGGAGTTCGAGGTCAAGCGGGGTCCCAAAGGCCTCCAGGCCGAGAACGTAAACCGGCCTTAGCCTTCGGTAAAAGGGAAGAACAGATTCTGCTTGCGGCCGTCTCTCGATAAGAGAGACGGCCTTTCTGCGTTTGGGCTGCTATGAATGCGAGACCAGATTCACGGGTGCAGTCGGTCGATGCGTTGCGCGGATTCGTGATGATCATCATGGCGCTGGACCATGTGCGCGATTTCTTTCACTCCGACGCCATGCGTTTCCTGCCAGACGATTTAACTCGCACTACTGCCATCCTGTTTTTCACGCGATGGATTACTCACATCTGCGCGCCGGTATTCTTTTTCACCGCGGGAATCGGCGCGTTCTTCTGGCTGCGGGGTGGGCGGACCACGGGTCAACTATCGGGCTTTCTATGGAAACGCGGCCTCTGGCTGGTGTTCCTGGAATTGACCGTACTTCGCGTGGCGATGAACTTCAGCCTGTTCAACGGCGCGGTGCTGCTGTCTATTTTGTGGGCCCTCGGATGGTCCATGGTCGCGCTGGGATTCCTGGTGCACTTGCCGGTTCGCGCGCTAGCGGGTCTCAGCATCGCGGCAATCGCTCTCCACAATCTTGCCGATCCGGTTCAGGCGACGCAGTTCGGCAATGGGGCATGGATCTGGAACATCCTGCACCAGCCCGGCGTTTTTCAAGTGGGATCCGTGCAGGTGCTGGCCGCATATCCGCTGGTTCCGTGGATTTTCGTGATGTCCGCGGGCTTCTGCTTCGGACACGTTGTTTCCCAGGACGCGACACGCCGGCGCCGGATGTTTTGGATTGGACTGAGCCTGACGGTCGCTTTCATCGTGATTCGCGCCATCAATGTCTACGGCGATCCGCAGCGCTGGTCGCCGGTCCGGCCGGTGCTCTCGTTTCTGAGATGCACGAAATATCCGCCGTCATTGGATTTTCTGGTGATGACGCTGGGGCCGGCGATCCTGCTGCTCGCATGCCTCGACCGGTTTAGGTTTTCAAAGACGAATCCGCTGGTGGTGTTCGGCAGGGTGCCGCTGTTTTATTTCCTGCTCCATCTATTCCTCGCTCATGCCTTGACGATTCCATTCGCTCTGCTCCGCTATGGTAAAGCGACGTTTTTATTCGATCCGCTGCCTTCACTGGGCGGCCAGTTTCCTCCCGGCTATGGCTACGATCTGTGGGTAGTCTACGCCGTCTGGATCGCCGTAGTCGCGATGATGTATCCGTGCTGCCTGTGGTTCGCCCGCGTGAAGCAGCTCCGTCAAGACTGGTGGCTCAGTTATCTCTAGTACACTGCGCCTTTCGAGAATGGAAGCGCGCAGGATTTTGGCGTACGCGTTTTGCCCTTTCAGGCGACATTGCACCGAGTCGGTGGGACGTCAACCCGATGCGATGACGACCAGCTTGTCCCAATTCGGAGATTTAGCTTTGGCGGATCTTAACCCCGCTTTCGGCTTTTTTCAGAGGAGGTAGGCCAATATGGTATGCTAATCGCAAGATTGGCATGCTCCCAAGAATCGAGCTCGATCAGCAATCCGATACTCCGATCTACCGGCAGCTCCATGAGCAGATCGCTCTGGCGATTTCTTCGGGACGGATGGTTCGCGGCGAAAGGCTGCCAGCCACTCGTGAATTGGCTGCTTCGATTGGCTTGGCCAGGGCATCGGTCGAGGCCGCGTACAAATTACTCGAAGCGGATGGCTTGATCAAGGGCTACGTCGGACGCGGGAGTTTTGTCGAAGGAAAAAGCCATGTCGATTGGGAGTCGCTAATTCCAGTCGAGGAGTCGGCGCAACCCGCGGTTCCTGCGGCGACCGTGAGCTTTTCGGCGTCGCGGCCTTCGGAACTGGAATTTCCGCTCGAAGAATTTCGGATCACGTGCCGCGAGGTAATCGATTCGAAGGAAGCCGTGAATATCCTGCAACTCGGACCGGCGAGCGGATACGGTCCACTGCGGAAATTTCTGCTCGAATATCTGCGCGGGCGCGGCGTGGCCGGACGCGACGACGAACTGCTCATCACCAGCGGCGCGCAGCAGGCCTTCGATCTGATCCAGCGCGTGCTCGCTTCACATGGCGAAACAGTTTTGATGGAGGACCCGGTTTATCCCGGGCTGCGCAATGCGTTTTTACGGGGCGGAGCGCGCGTGGTCGGCGTGCCGATGACGCACGACGGGGTCGACCTGGAATCGCTGGGACGAATCCTCGAAAAAGAACGTCCGCGGCTGATGGTGCTGACGCCAAGTTTTCAGAATCCGACCGGCACGACGATCCCCGAAGAGGCCCGCAACGAAATTCTGAAGATGGCACAGCGATCGGGCGTGATCATCGTCGAAAACGATCTGTACGGGGCTTTGCGCTACTCCGGAACCGATCTCGCGCCGATCAAGCAGCTCGATTCGTCGGGAGACACGATTCTGCTGGGAAGCTTTTCGAAGATCGCGTTTCCAGGACTGCGCGTGGGATGGGTGATCGGGCCGCGCCATTTTATCGCTCGGCTGACGGAAGCCAAGGAAGCGAGCGACTTGCACTCCGATCAGCTTTCCCAGGCCGTGCTGTTGCGGTTCGCGGAATCGGGCCGGCTGGAAGCGCATCTTCGAAAGATGCTGCAGGCCGGCGCGGAGCGATTGAAGGCGTGCCTGGACGGATGCGAGCGGGAGCTTCCGGCGGGAAGCGATTTCACGCGTCCCGAGGGTGGAATGAACGTGTGGGTGCGGCTTCCGGAACCTTTGGATGCGGCGGAGTTGGCGACCCGGGCGGCTCGCGAAAACGTCAGTTATCTTCCAGGAAAATATTTCGCGGTGTCGCGTCCGCAGACCAATGCGTTGCGATTGAGTTTCGCGGGGATCGAGCCGCACCAAATTCTGTGGGGACTGCAAGTGTTAGGAGCGTTGTTCAGGAGTGAAGATTCGAGGATCAAACGAGCGCAGAGCGCGGAGCCGGCTCCGGCACTCGTATAAAGAAAGGAAAAAAACATGTATCTTTCTGAAGAGTTTCGATTGAAGGTCGGACTCGCCGAAATGCTCAAGGGCGGCGTCATCATGGACGTCACCAATGTGGAGCAGGCCAAGATTGCGGAAACAGCCGGAGCCTCGGCAGTGATGGCGCTCGAACGCGTGCCGTCCGACATCCGTAAAGAAGGTGGCGTGGCGCGCATGGCGGCCATCCGCATCATCCGCGAGATTATGGAGACGGTCTCGATTCCGGTGATGGCGAAGGCCCGCATCGGACATTTCACGGAAGCGCGGGTGCTCGAAGCTCTCGGCGTCGACTACATCGACGAGAGCGAAGTGCTGACGCCGGCAGATGAAGAGCATCACATCAACAAGCGCGATTACAAAGTCCCGTTCGTGTGTGGCGCGCGCAACCTGGGCGAGGCCCTGCGCCGGATCGCGGAAGGCGCGGCGATGATTCGCACCAAGGGTGAGGCGGGGTCGGGCAACATCGTCGAGGCGGTGCGGCACATCCGCACGATCGTGAAAGAAATGAAGCATCTGACCATCCTGGGCAAGGAAGAGCTGGTGCACGAATCGAAGAATCTGGGCGCTCCTCTGGAACTGGTCGAGTGGGTGGCGGCGAATGGAAGACTGCCGGTTCCGAATTTTTCGGCGGGCGGCATTGCGACTCCGGCGGATGCAGCGCTGGTGATGCAGCTCGGCGCGGAAGCGGTGTTCGTCGGCTCGGGAATTTTCAAATCCGAAGATCCGGAAACGCGGGCGCGCGCGATCGTGAAGGCGGCCACATATTACAACGATCCAGTGAAATTACTTGAGGCGAGTGAAGAGTTGGGCGAGGCGATGCGTGGTCTCGACGTATCGAAGCTGCCGCAGGAAGAGTTGATGCAGACCCGTGGCTGGTAATCAAAAAACAGTTGGAGTGCTCGCGCTCCAGGGGGATTTTGAGGCGCACCGGAAAGCGATCGAGCGGGCGGGCGCTCGGGCACTGGAAGTGCGGACGAAAGATCAGCTCGCGCAGTGCGACGGGCTGATCATTCCAGGGGGCGAGAGCAGCACCATGCTGAAGCTGCTCGAAATCGAGGGGCTGACGGATGCGGTGCGCGCGTTCGGGGCAAAGAAACCGATCTACGGAACCTGTGCGGGTGCGATCCTGCTGGCCCACGAAGTGACGCGTCCGCACCAGGCGAGTCTCGATCTGATGGACATAACGGTCGAGCGCAACGGCTACGGGCGGCAGATCGACAGCCGCATCGCCAAGGTTCCAGTAAAGGACGGCGCCGACTTCGAGGCGGTGTTCATTCGTGCACCGATCATCCGCAAAGTGGGTAAAGACGCGAACGTGCTCGCGTCGTATGAAGGCGATCCGGTATGGGTGGAACAGGGGCGTCACATGGTGACGACGTTTCACCCGGAGTTGACTGATGACTCGCGGATACACCGGCGGTTCGTGGAGAAGCTGTAGTAGTAGTGACGGTTTCTGTTGCGAATGTTCTCTTTAGCGACCATTAGTGATAATTGTTCATTTATTCCTCTCAAAAATGCCGCAACGGGATTGGTAGGGAGTATACTTAGAGTGGATCTAAGGTAAATGTCTGCGCGTGGCCGGCAGCGTCTGAACACGCCAGTCTAGCGGACAAGTACTTCGGACCAGCAGTTCCTGGGATAGGTTCACCACTGGTAGCCTTGAAGTCCTCGGTGGTCGGGAACGTTTCCATTTAATCACCTCAAAGCGTATTCATCGAGGAAATCAATTGAAGATATTCGCAATGAAATATTCGAGGACAGCGTCGCGCTGTTTCTCTATGATTTTTGGTCTCGCGGTCGTCATTGGCGGCATGGCGACGGCCAAAGCTGCCTGCACCTTGACGGGATTTGTCCGCGACAGTATCAACCTGACGGCCGCTCAGATCAATCCAAGTGGAACGGTCTCCGGCGACGTCGATGCCACAGGGTGCAACATTGGTATTTACTACGATCACGCAACGGGCGCGGTCAATAACGCGAATGTCCACGGCGCGAATTACTATGGCGTCGTGGTGAACGGCGATGTCAACGCAGTCGCCGTTGACGTCACCAACAACACCGTTACGCAGATCGGCGAAATTCCGTTCAATGGCACGCAGCACGGCGTAGGAATTTACTATCGCGCCTTCGGGGCTGGAAGCACGAGCGGCAAGGTAGCCGGCAACATCGTCACCCAATATCAGAAGGGCGGCATAGTCGTAAATGGTGCCTCCTTTGTGGCCGTTTCGAACAACACCGTTACGGGACTTGGCCGAGTAGACTTCATTGCGCAGAACGGAATCCAGGCAGGTTACGGGGCCACCGTCCAGATTAAGGGCAACGTGGTCACGGGAAATGCTTACACTGGAGCCAATTTCGCATCGTCTGGCGGCGTCTTGGTGGTTGGCGGTGATTGCTACGGCGGCGCTTTAACGATCGGAACGCAGATTGTGGGTAACACCCTCGTCAACAACGACGTTGGTGCTTTCCTTTCGAATCTGGATGCCAGTTGCAACCCGCCTTTGACTTCAACCGACGTTAAGGTCGTCAACAACACCATTACTGACGACGGACTGACTAACATCAGTGGGAATGGACCGATCGGTTACCAAGCCGGCGTGTCGGACCAGGGCAACAACGACCGGATCATTAACAATACGATCTCGGGAGTTGGTTACACAGCCCCGGGTAACAGCACCACGTTTGCAACCCCGATCGACACCAGCGCCACGAATCAGCCAAAAGTGCACGCAAATAAGTAATCGCAAGCAGTTATGAAATATGGAAAGGCTCTGGGAGAACCCCGGGGCCTTTTTTCCTTCCTGGCTACAGCGGCTGCCGCGCACAACTGAACCGGTGACCACCTTTGGCGAGAGCCCGACCTTCCAGATAGTTACTCGAGCTTCAGCTTGCCGTCGCCGTAATCGTTCACCAGCGTGATCAGGTCTTGAGCGTCCTGTGTGAGTTTTCCAAGCTCGGCCGACTCCAGAAAGAATTTTCCGTCGCGTACTCTGAAGAGCATCAGAAGGCCGGGGCTCGTATCGCTGACCAGAGCGTGCTCCGCGCCAATCGTCAACTCGTGCGTGAAGCGCGTGGAACCGAACACGTTCGCGTGCATCTGGCGAAAGACTTCATCGCCCACCCGCTGTTTGTATTTGGTTCGCGCGTCGATCTCACGCCGCGGATCCATATAAAGCTGCGCCGCGCCTTGAATATCAAGATCCTTCAGGCGCGACCAATACAGGCGAACGCAATTGAGGGCCGTGTCCTGATTTAATCCGCCATTGTCCGGAGTGATCTGCACCGGGGGTGCGAAGGCGACGGCTGTGTAGCGGATCGTCCGGCCTTTGTGGGCGTAGGTCCGCTGCAAAGTTTGGGGAATAAGTAACCGAGATACAAGCAAAGCAACTATCGCGGCGCGCAACATACTACCTGAAGTTCGGTATCGTCCATCCAAGGCTTTAGCCCAACAACTCGCCCCCTGGCAGCCTCCTTCTCAATATGGACCTGGCGTAAGATGACTCGGGAAGGAGCATATCATGATCTTCGGCATGACCACGGCGACATTCACCCTGGTGCACGTCGTATTGAGCCTGGTGGGGATTTTCTCTGGACTGGTGGTCACCTTCGGGCTGATCACCGGGAAACGGTTCGATGGATGGACCGCCGTGTTTCTCGCTACCACGGTGGCGACCAGCGCCACTGGATTTGCATTTCCGACGGACCACCTGCTGCCTTCGCAGGTGGTCGGCACGATATCGCTGGTGGTATTGGCGGTCGCGATTGTGGCGCGTTACGCTCTGCACCTTGCTAGCGTCTGGCGAAGGATCTACGTGGTCACAGCGGTGCTGGCGCTGTATTTAAATTTCTTCGTTCTGGTGGTGCAGAGCTTCCTGAAGGTGCCGGCGTTGAACGCGCTGGCTCCAACGCAGAGTGAACCGCCGTTCCTGGTCGCGCAGGTGGCGGTGATGGCGGCGTTTATCACGCTGGGAGTTCTCGCGTGGAGGCGGTTTCATGGCGCGCCCGTTATGGCTTAAACTCAGCGTGAGCGCTTCTATTGCTTCGTGTCACCGCAAAGCGGAGCAGCAGCGCGAGGATTAGCCCTGCCAGAGCGCCTTCTGTGGCGATTAGCGGACGCTTGGGATAGAGCGGCCGTTGCGGCAGAGTGGCCGGATCGAGCAATTGCATCAGAGCTCCGCCATCTCCGGATAGATTCGTTTCGATCATGTGGCCCGCAAGCTCCGCGCAGACTTTCTGAGCGAGGAAACGGTCGGGATAATCAAAGGCGATTTCGAAGCCGCGCCCATCGGAGAACGGGCGAGTCACGATGTTGGTCCGCATGATCCCGATCACGTCCTCCAACGGAAGGCGGGCGCGCTGGCTGGGATACAGGCCGAAACGGTTGATTGAGGCCGTCAGCGTGGACCTGCTCAGCGTAGTCTGCGCCGCTCTATAGAAGGCATGCAGGGGATTGGTCGCCGAGACCACTATAACGGCACTGGAGACATAATGCGTTGGGCCGAACACGAATGCGAACGTCAACGTCACCAGCGTCCCAAGGGTGATCATGGTGATGGCAAGTTTGGCGAACGCCCAAGTGACTATTCTCATTTTGAGGGCTCCGAACACAATGTCGAATGTGTCTCGCGGAGCCGGCCGCAGGTCTTCAAGAAGCGCCTCGAATTCCACGCCGTAGCGCTGGCGCCATGATCGGGGATACAGGCGAGCGAAGAACTTCAGGACGGATTTCATAGTTCGTGGAGCCTCCGCGATCCGATTTTCACGAACTGGCTGAGCGAAGCTAGTTCGGCTTGTAACTGACGCTGGCCTAGGGCCGTTAGCGTGTAGGGCCGGCGTCGGTCGTCCGAATCGACCCCGCGAATCAAGCCGCGCTGTTCCAGCCGCGTGATCGCGCCATACAGCGTGCCGGGACCGAGGCGCGTGCCGGCGAACTGTTGGATGTCTTGCATCATGGCATAGCCGTGTTTATCGCCTCCGGCAAGGCTCGCGAGGACCAACAGGCTGGGATCCGACATATTACGTACCGCGTAATATCGCATCGCGTAATAGTTTTCCCGTCAAGACCCCGGCCCGGTGGCCGATAAGGACACCAGGATGACGGTCATGACACTGCGGGAAATTCCGATTGCATCAATCCTGCGGGCTCACGCCGCATGGCTCGAAGATCGCACCGCCGGAATGCAGGCGGATCTGAGCGGATTGACGCTGAATGACACCGGACTGCAGGGCGCGGTGCTGCGCGACGCGATTCTGATCGGCGCCACTCTGCTCGACGCGAATCTGGCAGAAAGCGACTTGAGCGGTGCACGTCTCGAACGCGCCGACCTGCAACGGGCGAATCTGGCGCATGCCGACCTCAGTCGCGCCAATCTGACCGGCACCAACTTTGGCGGGGCCTGGCTCACCGGGGCGAACTTTTCGGAGATCGTCGCCGTGGGAACCGGGTTCAAGCAGGCGCGGATGTCGAAAGTCAGGATGGTGGAAGCGTCCGTGAACGACGCGAGCTTCGTCAATGCGGTGGCGACCGGCGCGATCTTCCATCAATCGCGGTTCTACGACGTCGATTTCACCGGCAGCTCCCTGGACAACGCCGTGTTCTATCATGCGCGGCTGCAGCACGTGAAATTTAGCGGATGTACCGGCGCGTCGATCAGCTTCGCGGGATCGAAAATCGATCACTGCGATTTCGCGCGTGCCGTTTTAGTGGGAGCCAAGCTGACGCGTTCGGAAATCCTGCAGTGCACCTTTCGCAACGCGAATTTAAGAGACGCGGATTTGCGGGAAGTCCGCATTCGTGGTGGAGATTTCGGGCACGCAGTGTTCGCCGGAGCGCATTTCCGGGATGCGCGGATGGCCATGGCGGATTTTCGCGGTGCCGATCTGGCCGGGGCGCTGGAGCTGACCTCGGATCAGCTTTCACAAGCGTTCACGGATTGCGCCACCATTTTGCCGAACGGCGCGCACGGTCCATATCTACGCCGCTCGGGCGCCGAACGACCGAAATAGTCACTTCTGCGGATGGATTTCCCTCACGTCCTTGGGAACCCTGAGCTCGAAGTCGGAATCGGGAAGTTGCGAATTCGGCGGAGTGATCTTGACGTCCGAGTACATCACGATTTTGTAGTCTTTGGAGGGATACAGGCCCTTCTCCTGCACCGGATACGACTTGCCCTCCATGATCCACAGATCGATGCGCGTCACCAGTTTTTGTACCTCGGCCGATTTCGGCGACAGTTCCAGGTGCGTGGTAGCAGTGGACTGAATCCTTTCCGGGCCCACTAGCTTGACAGCGTAGTCCTTTAGCAGATCTGCGCCGGAAGTTCCAAAACCCAGCGATATCGCACGGTCGAGAAAGCTTTGGTACTTGCCCACGTCGTAAACTTCTTTGGTCTTGCTCTTGGGATAGTAGATTTCCACTTTGCCGCCGTCGAAATGGTAGGTGCGCACGTCGGGCGGGAAAAAATCGAGGATTCCGGCGAGTCCTTTCTTGATCCGCTTGAGGCGCATCTGTCCGGTATTCTCGCTGGATTCCTTCAGTGCGTCGGTGTAGTCAATTTGGGAGATGCTCGCGGACACCGACTTGAATGTTTTGGCGGACGCGTCCATGCGCTTCAGGATTTCCTCAAGCGAATCGGCGCGCAAGGCAGCCGCGGCGGCGAAAAAGAAGAACAGTCGACTCACGGGCGGGTGAAGGCCATGTAGCCTTTGATTTCCTGTTCGGCTTCGTCGTAGATGGGCTCGACCGTGGTCAGGGCGGCGTGCGTTTTGTAGCGTTTATTGACCAGATCGGTGGCTTTCGAAAGAAGCTGGTCTTCAGGCGCGCCGGCCAGAAGCTGCGGCTCGATCCAAAAGCCTCCGCGCAGCATCACGATATTGGTCGCTTTGGGCTGATCGCGGAAAATGTCGCGCGGCACCAGAAAAATGAAGGCGAGGATGAGGGCGACCATGACGTCGTACTGCCAACTGGCTCGAGGATAGTCCCACAGAAAGAAGCGACCGAGGGCGCGCATCGATTTCAGTGTATCAGGAAGGAGTCAGCGGTTCTGTGATTCGCCTGCCGTCAGAACCCGGTCGCTATCGCTCGCGGTTCGGTGCTGCCGCGAAAGAGTTCAACGGTCGCACCGAGCCGCGAGCGACAGCGACCGGTTCCTGACCTGTTAAATCAACTTCTACAACTGCGGATAGTCCGGGAACCACTGTGCGGCTGCGATCGCTTGTTCGAGAGCTTCAGGTGTTGTTTTGTCGGCGACGCCGGAGGCTTGGGCTTCGCGTGCGATGGCGAAGGCGAGTTTTGCGGTTACGGCGCGCAGGTCGTGGAGTTCGGGAAGCAGGGGATCTCCGGGAGAGTTTTCGGCCAGTGCGCGGGCGGCGGCGAGAAACATGCCGTCGGTGATGCGGCGCGCGGGTGAGGCGGCCGCGGCCAAGCCGATGGCGGGAAAAATATAAACGTTATTGCACTGTGCCACGCCGGGGAAGGGCGATCCGGTAGCGACCAGCGCACGGCCGCCAGTCCATGCCAGAAGATCGGTGGGGATGGCCTCGCTGCGCTCGGTAGGGTTGGAGAGCGGAAGAATGATGGGGCGTTCGGTTTTCCTGGCCATTTCGCGCACGATCGATTCGGTAAACGCTCCGCGAACGGTGGAGAGCCCGATGAGCACGGTCGCGTCGATATTCTGAATCACGCCGCTCAAGGTGATGCTGTCTGAATCGGATCGGGCGTAGGTACGTTGCTCCGGCGTAAGATCCGTGCGCCGATCGTGCAGCAGGCCGTCTTTATCGACGATCCAGAAACGCGCGCGGGCCTCCGCATCGGTCAGTCCGTCTTCCCGCATCGCTGCGCGAAGATAGTCGGCGACCCCGATGCTGGCCGAACCCGCGCCCAGGAACACGATCTTCTGATCGCGCATGCGGATTCCGGCGACTCTTCCGGCGCTGAGAACTGCGCCGAGAACCACGGCACCGGTGCCTTGAATATCGTCGTTGAAAGTCAGGAGCTGGTCGCGGTAGCGGTCCAGAATCGAGCGGGCGTGCGTGGTGGCGAAGTCTTCCCATTGGAGGCACGCAGTGGGCAGTTCCTGTTTCACCGCTTCGACGAAGCGTGCAATGAAGGCGTCGTATTCGGCGCCCTGGATGCGCTCGTGACGCCAGCCGAGATACGTGGGATCGCTACGAATCTCCGCATTGTTGGTTCCCACGTCGAGCAGGATGGGCAGCGTGCGCGTGGGATGAATTCCGCCGATCAAGGTATACAGCGACAGCTTGCCGATCGGAATGGCGAGCCCGCCCACGCCCTGGTCGCCGATGCCCAAAATACGTTCCCCGTCGGTCACGACGATGACATCGATTTCGGGATAAGGCCGGTTGCGCAGCAGATCTGGAATCGAATCGCGGAGCGGATAAGAAATGAAAAGGCCACGTGGACGCCGGTAGTTATGACTAAAATAGCGGCACGCGTCGGCGACCACGGGAGTGTAGACGATCGGCATCATTTCTTCAATGTGATCCAGCAGCAGGCGGTAAAACAGGACCTCGTTGTTGTCCTGAAGCTGCCGCAGGTAGATGTGGCGATTGGTGGGTTTATCGTAGGCGAGGTAGGCGGTGTAGGCGCGGGCGACTTGTTCTTCAAGCGTTTCGACATAGGGCGGCAGCAGCCCATGCAGACCGAAGCGGGTACGCTCTCCGGCGGTAAACGCGGTGCCTTTGTTCCAGGCGGGGACACTGAGGAGTCGCGCTCCGTGAAGCGCCGCGGGAATGGAATGCATCGGTCTCTTCAGGATACTTCGATTGCCCTTTACACAACATTACTTCGGGAGCATCTCAGTACCCTTGTGACCCGCGATTTGAACCGTTAAACTTGAGGCACACGGGAGGCTGTACATGTCGCTTCGATTTACAGGATTTGGAATGATCGCTTTGGCCGGGACGCTTTCGGCAGCGGATACGGGGAAGGGCGGGGTCAGCTATACGAAAGACGTCGCTCCAATTCTGTTCAAGAATTGCGTGACCTGCCATCGCTCTGGCGAAATCGGACCAATGTCCTTGCTCAGTTATTCGGAAACCAGGCCCTGGGCAAAAGCGATCAAAGAAGCGGTGCGGACGCGGCAGATGCCGCCATGGTACGCCGATCCGAATTACGGACACTTCATCAACGACACACGCCTGCCACAGTCCGAAGTGGATACGATCGTGAAGTGGGTGGACGCTGGCGCGCCGCAAGGGAACGCCGCGGACATGCCGCCTACGCCGAAGTTCACCGAAGGCTGGGTGTTGGGCAAGCCTGACGCCGTGATCGAAATGCCGGAAGCGTTCGACGTTCCCGCGGAAGGCGTAATTCCATACAAGTATTTCACCGCCAAGACAAATTTCACCGAAGACAAATGGGTTCGCGGCGTGGAGATTCGTCCGGGCAATCGTGCCGTGGTGCATCACATCATTCTGAATATGCGCGAAGGGGGCGCTACGGGACGCGCCATGCAAGGGCTGGGTGGAACAGCTCCCGGACTTCAGGCCAGCTTCTATCCCGAAGGCGTGGCGCGGCTGGTCAAGGCCGGCACAGAGATCATTTTCCAGATGCATTACACTCCGAACGGCAAAGCCGCGACGGACAAATCCTACGTCGGGCTGTACTTCGCCAAGGAACCTCCGCGGGAGCAGATGCTCGGTCACATGATTCTGAATGTAGGATTCAAGATTCCGCCGGGAGATCCGAACTACGAAGTCCGGTCTACCTGGACCGTGCCCGAAGACATCATTGTGCGCGGGATGATGCCGCACATGCATCTTCGCGGCAAGGATTTCAAGTACACAGCATACTATCCGGACGGCCGCGAAGAAATCCTGCTGAACGTTCCCCATTACGACTTCAACTGGCAGTTGGGATACAAAGAGCCGGAGAACTTCCGGCTGCCGAAAGGCACCCGCATCGAATGCGTCGCGCACTTTGACAATTCGCCCAACAACCGCTTCAATCCCGATCCAGCCAAGGAAGTCCGCTGGGGCGATCAGACGTTTGAAGAAATGATGATCGGGTTCTTCGACTACTCGCCCGACAAGAAGCTTCAGGCGTCCGTACAAAAGTAGGCCGTTAGCGCGGATGCGGTTGAAAGAAAGTAGACTCCAGCAAGGGATAGTCTACGACGATGGCTTTCCCATTGGATATTGCTCTGACGGAATGGAGCGTATCCGGCGGCACAATTCCGACAAATCCCGGACTTGAGTACTGGAGAACGCCACCGATGGTTATTTCCAGTTCGCCCTCGATCACTTGCCAAACCTCTTCCTGAGGGTGGGAATGTTCGTGGATGGAGGAGCCTGCATCGAACTCGTAGTGCGCGAAGGTCATGCTTGGCGAATTGAAATAGCGGCCTCTCCAGCCCGGCAAGCGTTCGATCTCTGGCAGCTTGCTGGTATCGATGAATGTCCGATCCATGCTTGGCGTTCCAGTTCGATTCTACGCCAACGCGGTTGCTGTTGGGACCCGTAGTATACTTCCGGAAATGCTCAAGATTCCGATGATTGCGCTGCTGGCCGCGTTTAGCTTTGCGGCCGATTCCGACGGTGCCGCTGTCTACAAGCAGACCTGCGCGATGTGCCACGATGCGTCCGACACGACTCGGGCGCCGGGCAACGTTTTGCTGGTATCTGGAGAATAGCTATGCTTCGCATGTTTCTTCTGACGGCAGGTGCACTGTTCGCCCAGATTAATGCAGATATTGTCGAGCAGCATCGCACCGATCTCGAAAAGCAATCCAAAGATCCCGTGATGAAGCGTGATGGCGGAACTCAGCCGCAGGACTGGGCCTATCAACTGCCGGAAGGGATTGCCACGCGGCAGGTCACGTTTTATGCGGGAGGCGGAACGCCGCTGTACGGAAAACTCTTCTTCCCGCGCGAGTTCACCGCGCACGGAAAAATACCGGCGATCGTGGTGGGGCATGGGATCAACGCGCTCTCCATCGGAATCGAAAAATACGCAGCGCGATTCGCGGAACGCGGGGTCGTCGCCATGGCAATCGACTACGAAAGCTACGGCTTCAGCGGCAGCGAAGTATCTCTGCTGGAACGCGACACGACGACTGACGACGGCCAGGTCTGGGAACAAACGGCTCGTGTCCAGTTGAAGCGGACCGATCTGAACAATTTCAAAGAAGTCGAGGATTATCGTGCTGCGGTTTCGTTTCTGCAAGGCGAACCGGGCATCGATCCAGACCGGATCGGCATCTGGGGATCGAGTAACGCGGGCAGTGTGGTGATCGCCGTCGCTGGACGGGACGCGCGCGTAAAGGCCGTGGTTTCGCAGATCGCCGGAACGGGTGCTGCCCCTGCCGGCGCGCCGATTCCGATTGCGCCAAACTTTCTGGACGACATGATCAAGCGTGCGCGGACGGGGCAGGGAGCCGAGGTCGACGGCGGATTCTCCTTCCGCAGCAAGATCGACATGTTCAGCAACCAGCGCAATCGCGAGGTGCGGCCTGGATCGACCGTGGATCGCATTCCGGAATCGACCAGAATTCTTTCAGTTCTCGCCGAGAAAGACGAGTTGGGGAATCCGATTGTCGGCGCGAATGCGGCATCGAAAGCGTTCAAGGGGACCTGGCAGGTGGTCATCCTGCCGTACATGACTCACTTCCAGATGTATTCGGGTACGGCATTCGAGGTGGATTCGACGCTGGCCGGCGATTGGTTCGCGAAGTATCTGGGGGCCAAATGAGAATCCTTGCGGGTGTTTTCATCACGGTTCTCGCACAGGGGCAGAACATCAAGGAGATTCGTTTCTACAGCGAGAACGTGCAGTGTTACGCCAAGATATTTCTGCCCGCCGGATTCACTGCCGATGGGAAATCGCCAGCCGTGGTGCTTGCGCCGGGTTGGGGCGAGACGGCGGCGTCCATCGAAAAATATGCGGCTCGGTTCGCTGAAAAGGGAATGGTCGCGATGGCGATCGATTATCGCGGCTGGGGCAAGAGCGGCGGTTATGTGTATCTCGCCGAAAGTGTCCGGTTCGACGACCGGTTGCGGTTTTCGCAACACACCGCGAAGGTCCGCATCCGCCGAAAACGCCTGATTCCCGACGATCAGGTGGACGATATTCGCAACGCTATCTCGTACTTGCAGGGTGAGCCGGGCGTGGATCGCTCGCGGATTGGTGTATGGGGCACGGGCATGTCCGGCGGTCACGCAATGGTCATTGCCGGGATCGACCCGCGAATCAAGGCGGTGGTCGCCCTAGCGCCGGTGATTGGGGGGAAAGACGTGCCTCGCCAGTTGTCAAAACCGGAATTTCAGGCGACGCAGGTAAAACTTGCTCGTGCCGATTCGGCTGCGGCGGCTTTGATGTCGTCGGAGGAAACCAGGATCGCGCTGGCTGAATACCATCCGTTCTGGTTTGTGTCGCAGATTCCGCAGACGGTGGCGGTGCTGTTCCTGGTCGAGGCAAATGACAAATCGGATGCAGTCGCTGCATCGAAAGTGTTAAAGGGGCCTACCGAGGTGAAGCCGAATGCTGCCGACGCGGCGACGGAGTGGTTTGCGAAATATTTATAGTGTGGAGCAAGCCAAAGCTCGAATCAAAGTGATTTCGGCGTACAATAGCCGAATGCGAAACCTGAATCTGGCTGCGTCGCTTGCCCTCGTCGCGGCGATCGCTGCGGCGCAAAGCGCGAATCCGCGCTTCGGCAAATGGAAGCTGAAATCGGACCAGCCTGCGCCCTCGAGCAACATCATGACGTACGAGCCTAACGGCGCAAACGGAATGAAGATTACCATCGACGCGGTGAATCGGGAGGGCGCCAAGTCGCAATGGTTCTACACGACCAGTTTCGATGGGAAAGACGAACCGGTTACAGGCAATCCGGGAACGGACACGGGCTCGGTGACGGTCGTCAATTCGAAAATCAACGAGATCATTTATAAAAAGAACGGCAAGGTTTCGCAGGTACTCACGAATGTTCTATCTCCCGACGGCAATACGATCGCGGTGATGTACATGCGGATGGACGCGGAAGGGAAGACGTCCAACGTGACGTTCGCGACGTACGAGCGGATGAAGTAGGCCTAAGAAGAGAAGGAGAGGAAGGGGTTGTTGTCCGGGATTTTCGTGTTAGTCCTTCCAAGTGGTGGACCATTCTTCGAAAAGGCTGGACGCCAAGCGGACCGGGTGGCATTGCTAGAGTAGAGGCGGGCGGCGGGAGCAGGCAGGACTTTGCCGCTGAAGTTGCGGATGTGAGAACTGGAATGAACTTTCTTAAAAGCCTAGTATTCGGGTTGTTCCTAGGTGTCGCCGCATTCTTAGGCCACTACCTTAGCCGGTTAATAGGTTATTGGGCCATGGTTCCCGCCGTTTTTCTGCTTCTTGTCATCGTCGTCTTTCTCGGTGTTTTGCCAACGATAAGGTACGCGTTCGATTGGAGACGTCGGATGCGACAACGGAACGGCGCAAATGGAATCTCGTAATGTATGGTCTGCGAAGGCCCTCCGTATTAAGTAAAATCCTCTACCCGCCGATGTAAGGGCCATGGAAACGCAGTTCTTTGTCGAAAGCTTTGCTCGCTTCTTCACTTACGTGCGCATTACTGGCGGCTTGCACGTTCCCGGACAGACCGTCAAAAGTCTGACAGTGCTGAAATCCAACCAGCCGATTTGCGAGGGGCAGGTCAACCTGCCGATGCCGGGATTCACGGTGAACTGCGGTTTCCTGGTGACGTTTATGTGCGAGGAGTTCGAGCCGAAGGACATCCTACTGATCTTCGAGCTGCACAACGGAAAGAAGTTCCAAATCACCGGTGCGGAAGCGGCCAGTTTTTATCTTCATCACGAAGCTGCCGCCAACAAGGCGGAAAAGAAGTTCTTCGAGCGCCTGCAAGCGCCCGGCTACGATCGGGTCCTGGAGATTGGCAGCCGCGCCCGATCGGGCTTGGTCCGCAAGGAATTGTTCAAGGGCAAGCAGTATACCGGGGTCGACATCCTGGCGGGGGAAAACGTGGATGTCGTCGGCGACGCCCATGCGCTGTCCACTCATTTTGCGCCGGAAAGCTTCGATGCGATCTATTCGGTCTCGACGTTCGAGCATCTGGCGATGCCGTGGAAGGTCGCGCTGGAACTGAACAAAATCCTGCGGACGGGAGGAGTCGCGTATCTGGTCACCCATCAAGCGCTCGGAATGCACGACACGCCGTGGGATTTTTGGCGTTATTCCGACACCGCGTGGGATGGGATCTTCAACACGTATACAGGGTTTCGAAAACAGGAGACCTTTCTCGGCGGGCCCATGACCTTGGTTCCGGCGATTTATCACGATCACTGGAAGGGATTCGAAGGAGCGTACGGCTTCTCGATCTCAGCAGCTCTGATCGAGAAAACCGGACCATGCAATCTTAAATGGGACCTGGACGTCATGCAGGCGATCCAGGGGATCTACCCACACTAGTTTTTCTCTTTCGCTGTATCTTCGCCTTCGACGATTGGAACATTCATTTCACTTGTCTTGACGACGCCCTTGGCACATACTAGATTGATTCAAAACATCTGAATAGGTCGTTAGGGGCGTTGACCGCTGGAAATCTCAAAAAGTTTGGTGGTTCCGGCGGGTTTCCACGCATAGCTAGAGTGAAGATGAGCCCGATTGCAGCCGATTGCTGCGTAAATCTGTAACTCACGATTTTTGAGGTCGCATACGGAGAATGCAATGAGCCTAAAGAATTTTGCCATCATCGCAATTGCCGGGGGAGTGGCGCTGGCGCAGACTACGCCGCCTCCGGCGCAGCCCGCCAAGCCAGCCGCTACCAAGCCGGCTGCAGCGAAACCCGCAGCGCCATCCCGCGTGGATGAAGTGATCCAGGCGGTGAAGGCCGGGGTTTCGGAAACCGACATTCTGGACAGCCTGCGGCAGACCAACAAGCCGATCACGCTATCGCTGGCCGATAAGACCAAGCTGAAGTCGGCTGGGGTTTCCGACCCGATTATTCGGACGATGGCGGACCCATCGGCAGCGTCCGCGCCAGTCCCGGTGGCGGCATCCGCGCCGGTTGCACCACCTCCAGCGGCTCCGGCCCCTGCGCCAGTTCCCGCAGCAGCCGCACCTCCTCCTCCGGCCGCGGTCCCGGTGAGTAATTCAGGACCGGTTTCGCAAGCACAGAAGAAGCGCGTGATTGTCGACGAGTTCGATTACTCGGCGGTCATGACGTCGGTCCAGGCGGTGTTCGGGACCCAGCAGAATATCGGAAAGGGCATTCGCGCGATGTTCACGACGCGAATCGCCAAGGACAACAAGATCGTGGTGGTGGAGCGCGCCAAGATCAAGGCGCTCGAGGCCGAGCAGGATCGCAACGCCGGCAATCGCGTGAAGCAGGGGACGGGCGCGCGCGTGGGACGGATTAGTGGAGCCGATCTGCTGCTGGCCGGCGACATCGTGATCTTCGGCCGTGACGACAAAAAGAAAACGGTCAAGGGTGGCGGAATGATTGGCGGCGTTATTGGAGCGGCTGCCAACATGAACAAGGAAGATAAAGCCATTGTAGCGGTCGACTACCGGCTGATCGACGCGGAAACTTCCGAAGTGATCGCGACCGGAGAGGCGCGCGGCGAATCGGTCCGCAAGAGCAAGGGCTTCGGCGCGATGGCGGGAGTGCTCGGCAAGGGCGTCGGGGGCATGGAAATCGACATGACCAGTTCGAATTTCGCGGAAACGATCATCGGCGAAGCGACCATGGATTGCGTCAACAAGCTGGCCGAGTTCCTGAATAAGCAGGCGGAGGAGATGCGCAAGACCGTGCGGGAAGTGGAAACCTCGGTTGCCGACGTATCCGGTAGTATGCTCACGATCGCGGCGGGTGGAAACGACGGCGTCAACGTGGGCGAAGTTTTCGAGATTCATCAGGTGGATCGCGAAGTGCGCGATCCAACTACGAAGGAACTACTGGACCGGATCACTCACAAGGTCGGCGAAATGACGGTAACCACGGTTCGCGACAAGATCGCGACGGGAAGCTATATCGGGTCTCCGCCGAAAGTCGGCTTTGTGGCGCGCAAGAAAATACCGGGCCAACAGTAACAGGGGGAATCCATGAAAAAAAGAATCATCTTGGCGCTGATCGCGACCGCCGCGGCTTGCATGGCCCAGAAAAAGACCATGTCGATTGACAATTTCGACTACTCCGCGGTGATGACCTCGGTGCAGGCGATTTTCGGCACGCAGCAGAATATCGGCCAGGGCATCAATGCGATGATGACCAAGCGCATCGTTGAAGACGGCCGCTTCACCGTGGTCGAACGGCGCAAAGTGAACGACGTCATGAAGGAACAGGATTTCGCCGCCAGCAATCGCGTGAAGCAGGGAACCGGTGCGCGCATCGGACAGATCAAGGGCGCGCAACTGACGCTGATGGGCGATATCGTGGTCTTCGGACGCGACGACCGGCGCGTGGGCGGCGGCGTGGGTGCGGCGGTTCCAGGAGCGGGCGGCGCCATTGGCGGATACAAATCTGACAACAAGGCGGTGGTGGTGCTCGACTTCAGGCTGGTGGACGCCGAGACTAGCGAAGTGATCGCGACAGGTGAGGCGCGCGGCGAGTCCAAACGCACCAGCAAGGGGTTCGGCGCCGCATTGTTTGCCGGTGGAGTTGCAGCGGGCGGCGCGGTGAACATGACCAGCTCAAATTTCGGCGAGACCATTATCGGTGAAGCCACCATGGACGCGGTGAACAAGTTGTCCGAACAGCTCAAGACCGTTAATCTGCAGGGCGGGGCGTCGGATCGGACTGACGACCTGGATGCACGCGTCGCGGATTTCAGCGGTGGCACGCTGACCATCAACGCCGGTTCCGCAGCCGGGCTGCAAGCGGGGCAGACGTTTACGGTTTATCACAAGGGCAAGGAAATCAAGGATCCATCGACAGGCGAAGTGCTCGACGTGCAAACCACGCCGATCGGAAAGTTCACGGTCACTACGGTGCGCGACCGGATCTCGATTGGCAGCTATAGCGGAGCCACGCCGCCGGTGGCCGGCGATATCGTTAGGAAATAGGAACGAGCATGCGGCGACTCTTAGCCCTGGCGGTGGCGCTGGCTCCACTGTTTGCGGAGGACGCCCCTGCACCCCCACCCATACCCAAAGACTCACTCAAGCAAGCGCGCCACCGATTCGATCTGGTTTCCACACGCGCCATGGCGCACCTGCACGCAGCGGACACGATCGAAGCGCGACTGAATGAAAACGGCGCGACATTGCATCCGCAGATCATTGCACTGCGGTTGCGGATCGGCGCGTCGCTCGAAGAAGCGCACAGCGCCATCGCAGGCGGCGATCTCAAAGCGGCCGATCAGGCGATGACTATAGCCGAAGCTCTGGTGGATCGCTTCGCACGCCGGCTCGGAGGGGAGTGAGGAGATGACGAACGTGTCGCGCATGATATGCGTGATTCTGTGGGCTTCCTCGCTGGCAGCGACGGCCCAGACGCCTCCGACGCCACCACAACCGAGCGGCAACGGGCAGTGGCGGAACGAACTGAAGGGACTGCCGGAGCATCCAGCCGCCGGCACCAGCGTGCAGGATATCGACCGCTTCACGCAGAACGTCCAACTGGCCGCGCCGTATTTCGCCACCATCACGCCTGGCGACTTTGAAGCCAATCGCGAGATGGTGCGGCGCATGTGGGCGTACGTAATGGCGCTGGACATGATGGCGGGGAAGAATCCTGCGCTGCGTCCCGCGGCGTCGCGAGCACGGCGCGCGATGAATTCCTTTCCCATCGGATTCGCGATGGTCCAACCGCCGGGCTCCCCGCAGTCTGGCGCGCTCGCTGATCCTCCAACACCGCAAAAGTCTTCGGGACCGCCGTTTGCCATGACCGCTCCGCACGTCGAGAATATTCCCGCGGGCGACCGGGCCACGGCCAGCGATCTTTCCTCGCGCTACACGTCCACCGCGGCCCGCGCGGCTTCCGCCTGGCAGAACGTCGAAACGCTTCGGCAGAGCCTGGTTTCGCGCGGGATGACGCTCAACGCGGCCACGGCGGCATCGGTCGGGCGTCTGCAGGCGGATATGGATTCCGCCTCGCGGAGCCTGACGGCGCGCGATTGGACCGAAGCATCTGCTAGCCTGGATCGGGCGGACGCCGAAATCGAAAAAATATCCAAGACCGTCGGCCGTTGAGAGCGTGCGATCGCAGCTTCCGCCGCCTCCTACGGCAAGGAGAAGACCAGCAATGCAGCTGTTCAGCCTGCTCGACCCGTTCTTCAACGCGTTGAACGACGGCAAGATTATTCGGTTCGTGGTGGCGGGCTTTTTGCGGCTGGTCGCTGTGCTGATCGGCGTGGCCAACGTGATCGCTGCGGTCGTCATTATCGGCGGAGCGTTCCGGACCACGGAGGTGGGAACCGTCATGGGCAGCCTGCTGCTCGGCGCGTTTTTCCTGGCCAGCACATTCTGCCAAGTCGCCGTTTACCTATATCGCGCGCGCACCATTGCCGGGCTGGGTGAGAGCCAGTTCACCGTGACGGCGATTGCATCGGTGCTGTTCCGCCTGATCGGCGAAATGATTTTCTGCTCGTTCACACTGCTTGGGATCGGAGGCTGCCTGTTCGTATGGATGACGAATATGGATCCGGTGGGAATGCTCGGCGCGGCTGGATCGTTTATCCCGCGATTGGGTGTGGGCGGCGGATTCCTGGGCGGGCTGACGTTCCTCGCCACAGCCCTAATCCTGGGATTCGTACTCATCATCACGTTCTACTTCATTGCTGAATTGCTGCTGGTTCTGGTGGATATCGCGGGGAATACGAAGGCGCTGCGCATAGCGATGGCGGGAGGACTTCCAGCCGTTCCAGCCGCAGTCCACGTCCCGCCCGCACCAGCGCCGGAACAACCGGCGGTACCACAGCCTGCGCCTTCCACCGTGCCGATGGCGCACGCGACAATGGTGGTCGTTCCACCTCCGCCACCCGCGCGGCAGGAGCCTGTTCCGGCGCCCGATCCTACACGTGAACTGGTCGAGCGTTTGGCCGCGAGCGGCAAACTGATCGCGTCCGCCCGCCAAGCCGTGGAAGGATTGCGCGAGCGCGGAGCCTTGACGTCTGAACTGTCCGAATCCGCCGCGAAGATGCAGGCATATCTGGATGGGGCGCTGCAGAATCTGGATCGCCACGATCTGGACGGCGCCAAACATTTCGCCGACTGGGCCGATTACGAGGCCGGCCGCGTTCTGGCCGCGAGCTGAATTCGATCTTTCCCCGCTGATTTGTTCAGTGGCAGAATTGACGCATTCCGATGCCTACGCTACCATAGGTGTGCGGGGTGGAGCAGTCTGGTAGCTCGTTGGGCTCATAACCCAAAGGTCGAAGGTTCAAATCCTTCCCCCGCAACCATTTAGTATCTGTAAATTACAGACTTCGCCGTCTTCAGGGCCGACGTCCACCACATCAAGTCATCGATCATGGCGCCGGCTGCTGGTCCATTTCAGCGAGGCCCTTGTCCACGTCCCCGCCTTGAAAATGCGCCCAAAGGGTGGCCACTGGTAGGGGAACGGATGATCGAATCGGCGCCATTTGAACCTCGATCGCCGTCTCGCGAAGCTGCTGGACGGCACGTGCACCCATGGCGCTCCCATAGCTCACAAACGCGGCAGCTTTGCGGTTCCACTCCGGGTACTCCTTCTGTTCTATCGACACATAGTCTATCGATATCGAGATAATATACTAGATATATAATCGATGCTAGTATCTCTGTCAAGGATTCACTTGCTCGAGGCTGAACCTATGAAAAAACAAGGACCTGACAGCGTCCATACATGGCTGATTCTGGGGAAGGCGTATCGAGCAATTCTCCGACCGCTCCTCGCGCACCATCAGAAGGAATCCGAGCTGATCCTTTCCGACTTCGGCATCCTTGAAGTGCTGCTGCACAAAGGCCCGCAGCCCGTTAACGCGATTGGCCCGAAAGTCGATCTCAATCCCGGTTCGATCAGCGTTGCCGTGGATCGCCTTTACGAACGCGGCCTCGTCAGCCGGGAGGAAAGCCCAGACGATCGGCGTATCCGCGTGGTTTCATTGACAACAGATGGCAGGAAGCTCATCTCGGCCGCCTTTCGGAGGCACGCCGAGATGATCGAAACCCTGTTCTCGGTTTTATCCGCCGCCGACCAGGCGCAACTGCAGACACTGCTTAAGAAACTCGGTCGTCATGCTGAGTCTGTCTCATGCTCTCTCAAGCCCTGACGTGGCTGTGCGAGCCGCCGCAAGGTAATTTCACGCTGGCCTGGGTTTTGCGGAGTCCAAGCTCATGGCTGCCATGGATCACATCAACCAAGCCATGGGTCGGCGGACTCTGTTCTGCGCGAGTGCCGGCATCCAACAAGGATGGGCACGCGCGCTCGCTCCGCTCCCGAGTCTCATTCTTAGAATGGAAGCAGGGGCCGCCGATGTGAGTTCACGTTGGTACGGGCTGATACCGCATTGACGAACGACTTCGGGAATATGCGTCTTGTCGACATTGTTGCAATGGTCTATCGTGCAGGTCGAACATATTCGGAAGGTACTTTCATGTCTCGAATCACGACACCTTTTAGCTTTCATTCGACTGCATCAGAGATAATCGAAGGCATCGATCTCACGGGAAGGCGCGCCATTGTAACAGGCGGGGCGTCTGGGATCGGCATCGAAACAGCCCGTGCACTTGCTGGAGCAGGCGCGTCAGTGACGCTCGCGGTTCGGCGTCCCGAGGCAGCGGAAGCCGTTGCGGCAGAGTTGCGGCAATTCACTGGCAACGATGCCATCGATATTGCGGCGCTGGATCTGGCCGATCTTAGGTCTGTGAGGGCGTTTGCCGACTTCTGGAAAGGGCCGCTGCATATCCTCGTCAACAATGCGGGAATCATGGCAGTGCCTGAGCGGCAAGAAACGTCCCAAGGCTTCGAACTGCAGTTTGGTACTAACTACGTGGGACACTTCGCGCTGACGGTATGGATGCACTCCGCGCTCGCGGACGCCCAAGGCGCACGCGTCGTTTCACTGAGTTCGAGCGGCCACCTCTTCTCTCCTGTAGTATTTGATGATCTCCACTTCAATTTCATCCCCTACACGCCATTCGGTGCGTATGGTCAATCCAAGACAGCAGATGCGCTGTTGGCAGTTGGCATCACTCGCTATTGGACCAGCGACGGCATTACTTCAAATGCCCTCAACCCCGGCGCGATTGCGACCGGACTCCAGAAACATACCGGCGGCCTGAAGACACCCGTCGAGCGTCGCAAGACCCCACAACAGGGTGCGGCCACTTCCGTGTTACTGGCTGCATCACCTCTATTGAATGGGATCAGCGGCCGTTATTTCGAAGACTGTACTGAATCGCATGTGGTGGCCAAGCGGCCGACCGATTTCAGCGGCGGTGTAGCCGCGTACGCTCTCGATCCCGATAACGCTGATCGCCTCTGGGATATATCGCTCAAATTGATTGCCTGAGGATCGATCGCTATGATCACGATAGTATGGCATTTCGCGTCTTGATCATTGGTGGCACGGGGCAGGTCGGAGCCGCGGTGGTGCGGGCGCTGGTTGCCGAGCCGCCCTGCGCTGAAGTGGTGATGGTCAATCGCAAGGCGATTCCTCTGACCGCTAACCATCGCTTGCGGCAGGTGATCTTGGATACGGCAGATGCGCAGTTTCCCGCTGAAGTGACCAAGCTTGCACTGAGCATGGTTGCGCTAGGCGATCCTGTCTATGGGGCCTCCTGTGTTGGCGTCGGTAAAGGCAGCAGGAAGTGGAGCGAGGAGGAATTGAAGGCTCTCGAAATTGGGGTTGTCGGTGGTTTTGCCCGTGGTTGCCATGCCGGAGGCGTTGCTCAGTTTGCGCTGCTCTCGGCAGCGGGAAGCACAGCGAGAAGCAGGATTCGCTATGCGCGAGTTATGGGGTTAAAAGAAGAAACGGTTCAAGGTGTCGGCTTCAAGAGTCTGGCGATTTTCCGACCTGGAATTATCGCAGGCAATGCTCACACGCCGGGCTATGTTGCTTGGTTGGGGCGTCTCATTCCGGGACCGTGGGGAACAATTGAGCAGGATGATATCGGGCGCGCTTTTGCCGCTGAATTCATCAGCAGCTCGGCCCCAGATGGCGTCGTGTATCTCGAAAATGCGGCGATGAAACGGAGGTCTCGTGAGCTTCGATTCACACGGTCCTAAAAGGAGGAACAGACATGTCCTACAACATATCGACTTTGCTAACCCGCAATCTTAACGACGTCTTCGGTGAGAACGACCCGGCGCGTCGGCGCGCGGCGATTGACGAGATATTCACTGAAGACTGCGTGTTCTACGATCCCAAGGGAGGCGTCTACCGAGGCCGCGACGAGATCGATCGAATCGCGGGTGCGCTCAGGGCTACTCACCCTGACTTTCGATATCAGCCAATAGCAAGAGGCGGAGGAAGTGGGCAATGGCGGACGAGTCCAGTGGGTGGAGGGCCACCGTGGCGAGGCGCCGGCTCACGCCGGTACTGACTTCATCGTTAGCCGGGACGGCCGAATTGCCGCCATTTATCTTTTTTTCGACAAGCTACCCTGAGTTGGACTTTGACGCCCGACTGTCACTCGCGGGGGAATTGGCGACCGAAGAAGGCACAATATGATAGACCACGTTATCCTCACAGTCAGTGATTTCGAGCGTTCAGTCGCTTTTTACGCCAAGGCCCTGAAGCCACTTGGGATCACAAACTTTATAGATTACGAAGGCCACGCCGGACACCCCGATTTGAAGGGTTTTGGTGACGGCAAAAGAGCCTTTTTCTGGCTCAAAGAAGGAGGGCCGGATCCCCAAGCGGTGCATGTTGGATTCGTAGCGAAGGACCATGCTGAGGTAGATGCGTTCTACAGAGCGGCTGTGGACGCCGGAGGCAAGAGCAAGGAAGCACCTCAAGCTCGGCTCGAATACTATCCTGGCTACTATGCGACATGGGTGCTCGACCCAGACGGCCACGATATCGAGGTCGTTCACAAAAGCTAAATTTGATTGTCAGGCATCGTCGCCTAGTTTCAACTACACGGTCGCTGCGGAAGCGGTGCAACCCTGGATGGAGGCCAATAATGGCAATCACGCTGAATCACACGATCGTGCCGGCGCATGACAAGGAGGCATCGGCAAAGTTTTTCGCCCACATATTCGGTCTGAAATACGAGGGCGCAATGAGCCATTTTGCGCCCGTCAGAATCAACGAAACACTCACCCTGGATTTCGACAACCGGGATCGCTTCGAGATGCATCACTACGCTTTCCACGTCAGCGATGCGGAGTTCGACGCGATCTTCGGTCGCATCAGGGAGGCCGGAATCCCCTACGGTAGCGGGCCAATGTCGCAAGATGACATGAAAACCAATTCTTGGAACGGCGGCCGTGGCGTCTATTTCAAAGATCCCAACGGCCACGTGCTGGAGCTTCTCACTCGGGCCTGAGTGCGAGCCTCCAACCACATGCTGGTCAAAACAGAGGGGGCACCAAGTCTTACGGCACCCGCGCAAGGGATCGCAACCGCAAGGCCGAGACTCCGGCACTGAGGCTCGGGGCGAAGCCTGAGAGCCCGGTCCGGCCCCGGCGCCGGATGCGCCCGGCTGTCCTCCGCCAACGCACGGCTCACCTGTATTTATCTTGTTCTTCCATTCCCGGAAAGTAGCTGGTACCCGTTAGAACAGATCGAGGACTCCAAGGGAAACGAGCGGAACGGGGAGCGATGCGCGACGCGGAGCACCGCTCCGGAGTTCACCTCTAGTTTTTGCTGTGCTGATTGCTCGGCGATCAGGCAGCTTTGATCAGTCCGAGTTGCTGCAACGCCGTCACACCGTCGTCGAGACCGATCTCTTCGACGATCTTGCCGTCCATGAGTTTCAGAACGGTGGTTCCGGTGAAACGCATTTTCCTGCCTGTCGCGGCGGCCAGCGACCCTACGAGAAAATCGTTGAACGCAGGACCGGTGTGTGTGCCGCCGCCCTCCCAACGGCCGACGACATAATCGCCCTCGGCGATGAGATCGGCAGCGCCCCAGAAGTTGAGATCCGGAAACGCTTTGCGGAAATCGGCCATGAACGCTTTGATGTCGGCGTGGCCCCTGCGTGGCGCATGCAGCGAGTACTGCAAGAGCATGTCGGGAGCGGCGAGCTCGTCGACGATACTCAAGTTGCAGGTCTTACCCCAGAAGTCTGTAAACCAGCGGCCTACGATAGCCTTGTTGTTTTCTTCTTTCGACATAATGTGATTCCTTTTTGGTGATTTTGCGAGAGCGCGAATTGCCTCTGCTTTGCAACTTTACCCTTATGAGTCTTGCAGAGCACTCCGTTTCCTGCTTTGCAATCGGGCCTTATGTTGCGTCGTGGAAAACAATGCCGACTGTATGACGGTGCCCTGACCGGATGCGGCTGACGCCGTGACGCAGGTTGACGCGATAGGCGCCGCGCGTACCCTGCGCGGGCCGTTTGTGAACTGCAAACACAACGCCGTCTCCCTGACGGAGCGGCACGACCATCGGCCGACTCTGCATACGCGGGCGCTGCTCCGTCATGACGAACTCGCCACCAGTGAAATCCGCGCCGGGGTCGGACAGCAGAATGGCCAACTGGAGCGGGAAGACATGCTCACCGTATAGGTCCTGATGGAGGCAGTTGTAGTCGCCGGGTCCATATTGAAGAAGAAGCGGCGTAGGCCGGGTCTGATCGGCCTTGTGGCAGCGCTCGACGAAGTCGGCATGCTTGCATGGATAACGTACATCGATTCCCATAGCCTCATTCCAGCGATTGGCGACCGGGACCAGATGCGGATACACCGCCGTCCGGAGATCGCTCAAGAGATGGGGGAGCGGATACCTGAAGTACTTGTACTCTCCGCGCCCGAAACCGTGCCGCTCCATGACGACCCGACTGCGAAAGACATCGTCGTTCGAGTAGAGACCGGCGATGGCCCGGCACTCCTCCGGGGAAAGAAGCTGTTCCACCGCGGCGTTGCCTTGTTGGTCCAGATCTCTCGCGATCCGCGGCCAGTCGAACCCGTCAACTCGCTCGACTGCGGATTTCCGGCGACGACTCAACTCGGCAACTCCCTCGACGCTGATCATGACTCCACCTCTTTTGCGAGAAGCGCGCGTTTCCGCTCTACGCCCCAGCGGTAGCCCGACAATGCGCCGTCGCTACGAACCACGCGATGGCAGGGGATTGCCACTGCCAGCGCATTCGCTCCACACGCTTGGGCGACTGCTCGCACCGAATTCGGAGAGCCGATGAGCTTTGCCACGTCTGTGTAGCTTGCAGTCGAGCCTGCCGGAATGTTTCGTAGCGCATACCAGACACGTTGCTGGAAGGCGGTGCCACGGACATCAAGAGGAAGATCGAGACCAAGGGCCGGTGCCTCGACGAACCCGACCGTTTTCGCGACGAGCCGTTCAAAACCAGCGTCACCGCCGATGAGATTGGCTTTCGGAAACTGGTCCTGCAGTTCGCGCACGAGCGAGTTCGGATCGTCCCCCAGAAAAATGGCGCAGATGCCACGGCCGCTTTGAGCTACAAGGATCGAGCCCAGCGAGCATTCGCCCACGGCGAAACGGATGTCCGCCTGACTCCCTCCGGCGCGATAGTTTGAAGGTGTCATACCCAATATCTGATTGGAGGTTTCATAAAAACGACTGTTCGAGTTCTAACCCGCGTCGTAAATTGCGTTCGTCACTGTATCGCTCTTGTTGAGCGACTTTCGCACTAGATTGGCGCGGTGCGCGGCGGCGTATCCTTTGGGTGTCAAGCCCGTTGCCGCCTTGAATAAGCGGTGAAAATGCCCGGTGCTTAAGCCGACGTGCTGCGAGAGCGATTCAAGGCTGGGAGGCGTCTCAGCACTCTCGATCAAGCGGCAGGCGGAAGCAATCTTCTCTGCATGCTGCTCGGCTGGTAACGCCTGGTCCGGCTTGCATCGTTTGCAGGGACGGAACCCGGCTTGTTCCGCATCTTCTCGAGTCAGGTAAAACCGCACGTTCTCAGGTCTGGCAAGGCGAGCCGCACACGAGGGGCGGCAGTATACGCCGGTCGTCTTGACCGAATAGTAAAAGTCTGCCTCAGGATCGCGCGCTACCACGGCGGCCCAACGCGGATCGTGTTCCGTGATCATTGCGGAGTGTTCATTTCTTGCTGAGGTGCTCATGGCATCATTTATCCTTACAGCCACGAATCTAACAGCGATTTCTGACGTTGGCACTCCGGTTCTTGCTTTCAAATTCCACTCGGTTGATGCCTACATGAGCAACCACTTGAGTTCGGCTCGTCCCGAAATCCCTCTCGTAGATTGAAAGCCACTGAAAAACGGGCGGCCGGGGACAATAATGGTACATGTCGCTCGCTGAGCCGCGAGAACGGGCAATCAGCAGAGTGGTTGCTCTAGCCGGAGCAACCGGCCTGGTCGGGCGCTCGACTCCTGGAAGGGATGCTCGATGAACCGAAGGCAGAGACTCCGCCCCACCGCGTTGCGGCGATCAAAAATGCGGAGGCTCGGGGCGAAGCCTGAAGAGCCCGGTCCGGCGTAGCCGGATGCGCCAAATAGCCAGGCTACGATTGCCGGCTTTGATCACACCTTGATCACACGCGGGGCTTCCGTGGGGGGCATCGGGCAGAAAAGATAGACCCGCATCCGCCTGGAATCATCTACTTACGACTGGTTCGGATGCCTCGGATGGGTCGAAACGGTTTCGATTCCCGTTGGCGCTACCATGTTGTTATATACTTACTTAAATCCTAATCACACATTGCTCACACCATGTGCTATTTTTCTGCGCTTTCTGCGTTGTGAATACGGGTTATTAACCCGTTACAAGGTCGATCTCAATTGCGGAAAGCCGCCGATCCGCGGGAACGCCTGAGGCACATCGACGGGCTTCGCATTTTCCGCGAAGTCGGCTTGAAGAGGGCCTCGGAGCACGAATTCTAACTGACCAGTCTCCGAGTCGCGCGACCACACGCCCACTGGTCAGGAATTTGGCTGCGCGCACGGCGGACTTGACAACCTCGCGATTCGGATGTATTCGAGAGCAACGTGTCCGTGGATACCCCTGCCTATGGA
>Ga0210403_10000195_pt1 | contig 68373 bp, 64 predicted proteins | sample IncBWC19MmetaG_FD_150863 | JGI IMG/M metagenome (GOLD analysis project Ga0210403, IMG submission 150863) | Forest soil microbial communities from Barre Woods Harvard Forest LTER site, Petersham, Massachusetts, United States - Inc-BW-C-19-M | ecosystem: Environmental > Terrestrial > Soil >...
CGGAACGCGTTTACATCACGCTGCGCCGCAAACAGGAGTTGCGCTACGGAGAAAATCCCCACCAGGCCGCCGCGCTCTACATTCCGGCGGGGCACCGCGCCACGGGGCTCGCCGCCGCAAAGCAACTCCAGGGCAAGGAACTCTCCTACAACAATTACGTCGATCTCGAAGCCGCCCGCAGCCTGGTTGCGGAATTCGAAGGCCCCGCCGCCGTTATCATCAAGCACAACAATCCTTGCGGAGCGGCCGAGCAAGCCACATTGCTAGATGCCTACACAAAAGCGCTGGCCAGCGACCCGGTCTCCGCATTCGGCGGCGTGCTGGCCTTTAATCACATCGTTGATGCGCTGACCGCGGAAGAAGTCGCCAAACTTTTCGTTGAGTGTATCGTCGCGCCCGGCTTCGCGGATCGCGCGCAGGAAATTTTCGCGGCCAAGAAAAACCTGCGCCTGCTGCACCTGCCGCAGGGCGGGCTGGATCACGACAAGGAATTACAGATGAAGCGGATTCTGGGCGGGATGCTGATCCAGCAGCCCGATCTTGGCAGCCTGAAGGACAAAGAGTTGAAGGTGGTCACCAAGCGCGAACCCTCGGCCGCCGAGCTTGCCGACCTGAGTTTTGCCTGGAAAGTCTGCAAGCACGTGAAGTCCAACGCCATCGTCTTCGCCAAGGATCGCGCAACGCTGGGCGTCGGCGCGGGGCAGATGAGCCGGGTCGATTCGGTCAAAATTGCGGTAATGAAAGCGCAAAACTCGCTGATCGGAACCGCAGTCGCTTCCGACGCCTTCTTCCCGTTTCCGGATGGTGTCGAAGAAGCCGCCAAAGCCGGCGCCACCGCGGTTATTCAACCTGGTGGCTCGGTAAAAGACTCCGAAGTCATCGCCACCGCCGACCGCCTAGGACTGGCGATGGTGTTCACCAACATGCGACACTTCCTGCACTGAGGCGGCAGCGAAGTTTTATTGGCGACCGATCCGGTCGACCTCTTTTTTCACAGCCAGCGTGTCCAGTTTCTCCATCGGCAAACTCAAGAACAGATCAATGCGGCGTCCCAGGGTCACAAACGCGTCGCGAAACGCCCATGCGATCTCGTCGGGTGAACCCGTGACGCCGGCCGGATCGGGAATTCCCCAATGCGCGGTGATGGGCTGACCCGGCCAGACCGGGCAGACCTCCGCCGCGGCCGAATCGCAGACCGTAAACACAAAGTGCATCTGCGGCGCGCCAGGTTTTGCAAATTCATCCCAACTTTTGCTTCGCAGACCTTCCACTGGCAGGCCTGCCGATTCCAGTTGCTTCAGCGCGAAAGGATGGACACGCCCGGCGGGATGGCTTCCCGCGCTATATGCGTGAAAGTGCCCCTTGCCGCGGTGGTTCAAGATGGCTTCCGCAAGAATGGAACGCGCGGAATTCCCGGTGCAGAGAAACAGCACGTTGTAGCGCTTTTGCATGGGAACCGGCTTCAGTTGCAGCAGTCGGTGCCGCAGCAGGGGACGCCTATCGGCTTTGTAGCGCGAAGAAACGCGCTCATGAACTTGTCTTGAACCAGCGGGCCAACTTTTGCTGCGTCGAATCCCGCTGCTTCCAGAAACTCTCGGGCTTCGTCCACCTGGTAAACACGCGTGGGTTCCACTTCAATCGCGTCGAACCCGGCGGCGTCCAGCTTGTTGACGTACTCGGTTTCCTGCAACGCTCCCGCGATGCAGCCAACCCAAAGCTCCATGCTCTTGCGGATTTCCGACGGCACTTCGCCGCGCAGCACCACGTCCGAAACCGCCAGCCGTCCGCCCGGCTTCAACACGCGAAAGGCTTCGCGCAGCACGCGGTCCTTGTCGCCGGAAAGGTTGATGACGCAATTTGAAATGATGACGTCCACCGTGTTGTCGGGCAGGGGAATGTTTTCGATCGTGCCTTTCAGGAACTCCACATTCTCGACGCCCGCCTTGCGCTGATTTTCCCGTGCCAGAGCCAGCATCTCGTCGGTCATGTCCAAGCCGTATGCCTTGCCGGTTGGCCCAACGCGTTTCGCGGAAAGCAACACGTCGATGCCGCCGCCGGAACCGAGGTCCAGCACCACTTCACCTGCCTGCAATTTCGCCAGCGCCGTCGGGTTGCCGCAGCCGAGCGACGCCGCGACCGCGTCCGCCGGTAAACTGCCTTTCTCCGCTTCACCATAAAGATTCCGCGTGATCGGATCGCATCCACTCAATGACGCTCCGCCGCCGCAACACGCGGTCTTTCCTTCGGCAACCTGTTTCGCCGCCGCGCCGTACTTTTCCTTCACCGCTTCCTGGATATTTAGTTCGCTCATGATCGCTTTCTCCGATCTTATTTTGAAATTTGGACAAAATCTTCCGCGGATAGGGCGCGATTCCGCGTGCAGCACTCTTCGTAGAGAAAGCCCAGAACCTCGCGCAGCGCGTCCGTATTCGCCGTGTGCCAGAGAAAGGTTCCGGCGCGCCGCACATCCACCAGGCCGACCTGCCGCAATTTTTCCAGGTGATGCGACAACGTTGACGCGGGAATGCCCAGCTCTTCCTGAATCTCACCCGCCACCATCCCGGTCGGGTGGGCGGAGAGGAGCAAGCGCACGATTTGCAGGCGAGGTTCGGCCCCGATGGCGGAAAAACGGTCGGCGCAACGGGTAACCAGGAGTGGATCGGCCTTCTTCATAGTTCGATAATTGCAGAAATACAGTAGTAGGTCAACCTCTTTTTCCCAGAAACCCCACCCCTTGCCCGTGCATCCTACTGCTGTGGGACAGATTCTTCGAAACGCCCTCCCTTTTCGCTTTTGACCGCGTTTCCATCGCATGGGATACTGAAAAAACGAACCATATGACGCTAAATCGCCTGATTCTTCCTCTCTTTTGCGCTTCCCTGATGGCGCTACCCGCTTTGGCCCAGAACGCCGCTCCCGCGCAGCCATCCACCACGCGCAAGGACCCCGTTCGCGCCGACGCCTACTACAACTTCACCATGGGCCACATTTACGAGCAGCAGTACGAGCAGACCGGCGCGGGCGAATACGCATCGCGCGCGATCGACTCCTACAAAAAGGCTTATGCGGTCGACCCCACCTCGCCCGTCATCGGCGAGCGCCTGGCCGAAATGTATTGGAAGGCGCAGAGGGTGCACGAAGCGGTCACCGAAGCCAGCGAAGTTCTGAAGCGCAATCCGGATGATCTTCCGACGCACCGGCTTCTAGCCCTTGTCTATCTACGCAGCTTGGGCGACATCAACGGGAACAACATCCAGTCCGAAACGATCGTAAAGGCGATTCAGGAATACAATGCGGTTCACCGGCTTGATCCCTCCGACCAGGAAGTGACCATCTGGCTCGCGCGGCTGTATCGCCTGCATAACGAACCCGAAAAGGCCGAAGGTGTCCTGCGCGACCTGTTGAAAGACGATCCCGAGAACGATTCCGCCGTCGAGCAGCTTACTCAGTTGCTGCTGGATCAGAACAAGGCCGAAGAAGCGATCTCCTTGTTGAACGGCATGATCGAGCGCTCGCCTTCACCAACACTTTATGACCATCTCGGCGACGCCTACACCCAGACGCACGATTTTCCGAAAGCGGAAGCGGCTTATCGCAAGGCGGTCGACCTGGACCCCTCGGAACTCAGCCACCTTCGCGGCCTGGCGCAGACGCTGCTCTCCGAAGAGAAGTACACCGAAGCGCTGGCCGCTTATCAGAAGCTTTCCGATATGCTGCCCGACGACGCGGACACCTATCTCCGCATCGCGCAGATTTATCGGGAACTCCACCAGCTCGACAAAGCCGAGGAAAATCTCGTAAAGGCCCGGCAGTATGCGCCCGGCAGTCTGGAAGTGATGTACAACGAGGCGATGATTTACGAATCGCAGGGACGTTTCGAAGACGCCATTCGCGTGCTCTCCGACGCGGTCACGGGGGTAAAAGCACAGTCCAAGGTTTTGCCGTCGCGCCGCCGCTCGTTGTCGATTCTCTACCAACAGCTGGGGATGCTCTATAAAGACACGCAGAACTATCAGGCCGCGATTTACACCTTTCAGGAACTGAGCCGCCTGGGCGACGAAGAAGACCGCCGCTCGCGGTTGCTGATTATGGACACCTATCGCCAGGCCCGCGACCTGCCGAAGGCGCTGCAAGCCGGCAAGGAAGCCATTGCCAAATATCCTGACGACTCTTCGATCCGCAGCAGCTTGGCCATGATGCTTGGCGAAGCGCAGCAGCCCGATGAAGCGATCAAGCTGCTGCAGGCTGGGCTGAAGGGTGGAGCAGGCGACCGCGAAACCTTTTTGAGTTACGCGCAGATTTATGAGCGCAGCCATCGCTTCACGGAAGCTGAGACCGCCGCGCGCAAGGCTGAATCCCTTGCAGTCCAGCCCGCCGACAACGAGCTGGCCTGGCTGATTCTGGGCGCCATCTTCGAACGGCAAAAGCAGTACGAAAAGGCCGAAGAAGAATTCAAGAAAGTCATCGACGTTAATCCGAAAAACGCCATGGTCCTGAACTACTACGGCTACATGTTGGCCGACCGCGGCATTCGTCTGGACGAAGCGCACGATCTGATCCAGCGCGCGCTGGACCAGGAGCCCTTTAACGGCGCGTATCTGGACAGCCTGGGCTGGGCGTATTACAAGCAGAACAAGCTGGAGCAGGCCGAGTTGACGTTGCGCAAAGCCGTGGAACGCGAATCGCACGATCCCACTATTCGCGAACACCTGGGCGATGTCCTCGCTAAACAAGGCAGGATGGATCTTGCCGTGGTGGAATGGGAAAAATCTCTGAACGAATGGCGCCGCTCCTTGCCAGCGGACCTCGAAGAAGATAAAGTCGCGGAAGTGGAGAAGAAGCTGAGCCAGAACAAGCATCGTGTCGCGCAGAAAACTCCCGCTGCCGACGCCAAACCCTGAGTCATTGAATGCGAACAATTCGAATTCCGGCGTACGCCAAGGTCAACTTGCGTCTGGAAGTGCTGGGAAAGCGCGCCGACGGCTACCACGAGCTCCGCACCATATTTCAAACCGTATCGCTGCATGACACGCTGGAGTTCCGTTCCTCGCGCCGCCCGGGCGTCTCGTTGCAGATACAGGGAAACGAAACCCTTGCAAAGGAAGAGATTGAGAAGAATCTGGTTTACCGTGCCGTGGACGCGTTGCGGCGTGAGTCGCGCGTGCGCCCGAGCGTTGAGATTCTGCTGAATAAAAAGATTCCGGCGGGTCGCGGGTTGGGTGGTGGTTCCAGCGACGCGGCCGCTGCGCTGCTTGGCTACCTGCAATTCACGCGTCAAAAGCTGGAAACGCCGCGACTTCTGGACATTGCCGCAAGCCTTGGCGCCGACGTCCCCTTCTTTCTGTTTGGCGGCACGGCACTGGGCATCAGCAAGGGCGAAGAGATCTATCCCTTACCGGACGCCCCGCGCCGCACGCTGCTGATCGTTTCGCCCAAAGACATCCACGTTCCCACTCCGGATGCCTATCGCTGGCTGCATGCGCCGGAGTTGGCTTCGTTGACAAAATCCGCCGCTAACCATAAACTGTTTAAGTTCTGTGCTCTATGTTGGAGCGCGCAGGAAGCGTCGGTTTCGAATGATTTCGAAGCGGCCGTCTTCCAGCGCCATCCCCGTCTTGGCAAGATCAAGCGGGATTTGCTCCACCGAGGAGCTTCAGAAGCCTTGCTGGCTGGTAGCGGTTCGGCGGTGTTTGGAGTTTTCCCGAGCCCAGCTAAGGCGCGCCGAGCCGTTGTCGGGTTTCCGCACGATCAAGCCTTCGTCTGCGAGACAATTTCGCGGAGCAGGTATGCGCGGTTGGTAAAAAGCGCGATTGTCCGTTGATCCTCAGCGTCTCTCTGCGTTCTTCTCAAAACAAGGCCGATTGGCCGATCTAAAGTTCGGCCACTACAGGAAATTTGTCGCCGCAGACTGGCGATCGAGCGAGCAGCGTGTGAACGACGAGCGTTTCAAAATCTTCACGGGTACCGCCAATCCGGCGCTGTCTGCCGCGATCTGCAAGCATTTGGGCGTACCCATAGGCCAGGCCAAGCTGGACCGCTTCAGCGACGGTGAAATTTATTTTCAGATTCTCGAAAATGTTCGCGGCGCCGATGTGTTTGTCGTGCAGCCCTGCTCGTTTCCGGTGGACAGCCACCTGCTGGAACTGCTGCTGATGATTGATGCGTTCAAGCGCGCTTCAGCGTGGCGCATCACGGCCGTGCTCCCGTATTACTGCTACGCGCGGCAGGACCGCAAAGACAAGCCCCGCGTTCCGATATCCGCGAAGCTCGTTGCCGACCTGCTTGAAACTGCCGGCGCCAGCCGCGCGCTCACACTCGATTTGCATGCCCCGCAGATTCAGGGTTATTTCGACGTGCCCGTGGATCACCTGTACGGGTCGCCCGTGCTGGTCGAATATTTCCGCCACATGAAACTGCCGAACCTCACCGTCGTCTCTCCCGATGCGGGCGGAGTGGAACGCGCCCGTGCGTTCGCAAAGAAGCTTGACGCGCCGCTGGCCATCGTCGACAAGCGCCGTGTGGACATGGACGTAACCGAAGTGATGAACCTGATCGGCGACGTCAAAGGCCGCAGCACCCTGATCGTGGACGACATTATCGACACCGCAGGCACGCTGGTGAAGACCGCCGACGCGTTGATCCGCGAAGGGGCCACCCAGGTTTTTGCCGCTTGCACGCACGCGGTGTTTTCCGGCCCGGCCGTCGACCGCATTGTGAAGTCCAAAATCACCGAAGTGGTGGCCACGGATTCCGTTCCGCTTTGCGAAGCGGCTAAGGGCGTAAACAAAATCAAAATTTTGAGTGTCGCGGAATTGCTCGCCCGCGGTATTCGTTCGATTCACGAGGAAACATCGATCAGCGAGCTGTTTATTTGAGATTCTCCGGCGCAATTCCGCCGGAAGTGATTCCAGGAAGGGAAAGAAGCTATGGCTAACATTATTGTTGAAGGCGCGCCCCGCGAAACTCGGGGCAAAAACGAAGCGCGGCGCTTGCGTGTTTCCGGTAAGGTTCCCGCCACGCTGTACGGAGGCAAGGGCGAGGTTCTGGCACTCGCCGTGAACACCAAGCAGGTCACCGCGATTCTTCGCTCCGAATCCGGTCACAACACCTTGTTCCAGGTGAACCTCGGTGGCAAGCAGGAGCCCGCGATCGTAAAGGATTGGCAAGTGGATCCGGTCAGCGGCAATCTGCTCCACGTCGACCTGCTGCGCATCGCCATGGACGTCCGCATGAAGGTGAAAGTTCCCGTGCACACCTTCGGTGAGCCTTCCGGCGTGAAGGTGCAGGGCGGCGTCTACGAAGTTGTGACCCGCGAAGTCGAAGTGGAATGCTTGCCCGCCGACATCCCGACCGAATTCAAGGTGGACGTTAGCGGCCTGGCGTTGAACCAGAGCTTGCGCGCCGGCGAACTGCCGATCGATGCCAAGAAGCTGAAGCTGCTCACTGACCCGCAGACGGTTCTCTCCCACGTCGTTACCCTGCGTGAAGAGGAAGAGAAGCCGGTGGAAGCCGCGGTGGCCACGACTCCGGCGGAGCCTGAAGTCATCAAGAAGGGCAAGAAGGAAGTCGAAGGCGAGGAAGGCGAGGAAGGCGCGAAGCCTGCCGAAAAGCAGGAAAAGAAGAAGTAATTCTTTTCCGCCCGGCACGCGCCAAACATCATGCGGCTCATTGTCGGCCTTGGCAATCCTGGCCCGGAGTATCAGTGGACGCCGCATAATCTTGGTTTTCTGGCCGTGGATGAAATCGCGAATCGCGCTTCCATACGTGTCGAGCGGCCCGAAGGCAAGGCGCTGGTAGGGTTGGGGAAAGTGGCCGGGGAAGAAGTGATCCTGGCCAAGCCGCAGACGTACATGAATCTCAGCGGGATCAGCGTTCGCGACCTGCTGGAAAAGTACGAACTGAGCCCCGAGAATTTGCTGGTGATGTTCGACGAACGCGATCTGCCGTGGGGCATGATTCGCATCGGAGAACGCGGCAGCGCGGGGACGCACAACGGCGCGAAATCGGTGACCAGCGTCGTGGGGACGCAGGAATTTGCCAGGTTGCGGCTCGGTTGCGGCCCCGATCATCCGGTCGGCGATTTGGCGGATTACGTCCTGCGGCCGATGAAAAAAGTGGTGCTGGAAGCAGCCAGCGAGATGGTGGCCGAAGCGGGCGACGCGGTGGAAATGATTCTGACGCAAGGAATCGCCGCCGCCATGAACAAGTTCAACCGGCGGGTGCCGCCAGCGGAAGAGAAGTAGCGGCGGGTTTCAGCCTGCCAGGCATCGAACGATTTTCCCGGGCCCAGCGCCCGGAACAGAAGGAAACGAGGTCATCATGGAAGAACGTTTGTACGATCTGATTTTCATCGCCCGCCCGGCCACGCCGGAAGACGAAATCAAGAAGGTCCTCACAACCATCGAGCATGCCGTCGCCGAAAAGGGCGGCAAGATCGAAAAGACCGAGCACTGGGGCACGCGCAAGCTGGCCTACAAGGTCGCGAAGCATCGCGAGGGCATCTACGTCTACCAGCAGGTGCGTACGAATCATGGCGAACTGGTTCACGAACTCGAGCGGCGTCTCGGCGTGCTGGACTCGGTCATCAAGTATCAGACCATCCGTCTGGACGAAGAATTGAAGCGGCAGAAGAAGCTGACGCACAAGCGCGAGCAGCGCGCTGCGCGCCGTCCGCGCCGGGTAACGCAACCGCCGGTCCCCGCCGCCGAGCAGTCTACCGGCGCCGCCTAGCTCTTAGGGGCGGCTTTACGCCGCCTTCATTTGGTGCCGGATGAAACACGGCCGGCTTAGTGATTCGAATTTCGATTTGCCATATTGGAAAGGTAGGAAGTTATGTCAGAGGAACAGAAACCAGTGCAAGCCGCACCTCCTTCGGCGCCAGCAGCCGCGGAAGGAGGCAGCGCCCCGGCAGCTCCCGCAGCCGCAGCAACTCCGTCCGCGCCCGCGCATCGCTCCGAAGGCGGCGGTCCCCCTCGCCGTGAGGGCGGACACTCGCATTCCGGTCCGCGCCGCGAAGGCGGTCCGGGCGGTGGACGACGTGAAGGCGGCCCCGGAGGTCCCGGCGGCGGCCCAGGCGGCCCGCGCCGCGGCAAGCGCCAGTATTTCCGCAAGAAGAAGGTGTGCAAGTTCTGTGTCGAGAAGATGGACTTCATCGACTACAAGCGCGCCGACATTCTTTCGCAGTTCGTGCAGGAGCGCGGCAAGATTCTTCCGCGCCGCATGACCGGCGTCTGCGCACGCCATCAGCGGTGGCTCGGCGTAGCCCTGAAGCGCGCCCGCAATATCGCGCTGATGCCATTCGCGGGCAGCGCGGCAGGCATTCAAGCGCCGCGCGCCATCGAAGCGCCGAAGGCCCCGGTAGCATAGGCTTCAGCCTGTGCGGCCGAAACAGCAAGACTTTGTAGGGCCGGGCTCGCCCGGTCCTCTTAAGAGACCCGACGTAGCGGCGACCTTCGGGTCGCCCAGATTTTAGCGGTAACGATTTTCGAAAGAATTCAGGAGCGAGTCATGCAGATTATTCTTCAAGAAGACGTAGAAAAACTCGGCCACCGCGGCGACGTCGTCACCGTGAAGCCCGGCTACGCCCGCAATTTCCTGTTGCCCAACAAGATCGGAATCGAAGCCACGGCGGGCAACATGAAGGCGCTGGAGCGCATTCGCGGCTCGTTGGCCAAGAAGACCGCCACGGAACTTGAGGCCGCCAAGAAACACGCCGAGATGCTGAACGGCGTGGCCGTCAAGTTCCACCGCAAGACCGGCGAGAACGATCAGATGTTCGGGTCCGTCACCACCGGCGACATCGCGGAAGCCCTGAAGGCGCAGAAGTTCGAAGTCGACAAGCGCCAGGTGCAGTTGGCTGAACCCATCAAGACCATCGGCGAATTCCCGGTCACGGTAAAAGTATTCCGCGACGTCACCGCCGAAATCAAAGTTCACGTCGAAAAAGAAGTCTAACCAATCCCGCACATTTCCGTTCGCGCGGCAGGGGCATGAGTGATCGTGCCCTCTTTTTTTGCGTGCGGCAGCAATGCTGCCCCATTTGACCAACGAGCGCGTTTTTCGGCCAACAATTGGATTACCTGAAAGTTTGCAATTCCGGTGGTTTCCTTTGCCGCGATAGAGCTTTCGGCTAATCTTTCCCCATACCAACGCAATCTCCTTCGTGCCCGCCGTTCGGTTCGGGGCGCATCGCTGAAATTCCAAACCGGCGAGGAGCTTCATTTCGGGAAACCGATTTAGAATTGCGCCAGGAACAATTCCTCTAACTCCCACCATTCGAGCACTTGCCTCCCTTATTTCATGGCATGGCGATTGCACCCCCTTTTCCCCAACGACCGTCGGCCATAAGAATTTACTAACTGTCGCGCAAGTTCTCGTTGCGATCCACGTTGGGGAGCCCACAAAGATGCTCAAACTGAATTTCGCCGTGCTGCCAATCCTTTTGTCGATGTTCTGCATCTCCAACGTTCAAGCCGGTCCTGCTGCCACGACGACCACATTGGCCATCACTCCTGGCGCGACAGTGACAGCTGGAACCTCCGTCACGCTGACCGCCACGGTGGTCACTACCGTCGGAGGTGCGATGGTAACGCCTGGCATAGTGCTCTTCTGCGATGCCAATGCCACGTTCTGTGAGGATTCCGCCATTCTCGGCGGTGCACAACTGGGAGCTGCCGGCACAGCCTCAGTGAAGGTAACTCTTGGAGCTGGCACCTACAATGTTTTTGCGCGTTTCGCTGGCACCCTCGGTGCTGGCGCCAGTGATTCCGCACCCACACTGCTCACCATCAGTCCGAACGCCACCTATGCTTCGACCACAACGATTGCACCACCGAGCGGAACGTCGCCCAACTTCACCTTGACCGGAACGGTCGCGTCGTTTGGAAAAATCGGTTTCACCGGAAATATTTCGTTTCTGGATACCAGCAACGGCAACGCCTCGCTGGCCTCTGCGGCGCCGGATCCGGCGACTCTGGCGCTTCTGCTCACCCCCAAGCCGAATCTAGCGGACATTTTGACTCCCAACGCTGTAGTAGTCGCCGATTTCAACGGAGATGGCATTCCGGATGTCGTCATTGCGAACTTTGACGGTGGCAATGTCAGTGTGTTCCTGGGCGTTGGCGATGGCACGTTTGCCGCGGCAGTAGACTACACCGTCGGACTGGCACCCAACGCCATCGTGGCTGGAGATGTTGACAACAACGGCTTTGTAGATCTGGTGGTCAGCAATTCCGAAGATGGCTCGATCACCGTCCTGATCAACCAGGGCGACGGCACTTTTGTGGCCAAGCCTCCGATCTTCATCGGCGCGGTGCAGGGCATGGTCCTCGGGGATTTCAACGGCGACGGCAACCTCGATATCGCTGCTACCATCTTCGGCACACCGGGCAATGTCGTTGTGCTTCTGGGTGACGGTGCCGGAGGGTTTGCGCAAAATTGTCCCGATGGTTGTGTGTCCTTTCCCGTCGGAAATAATCCCGGGGCGCTGGTCGCGGCGGACATTAACAAAGACGGCAATCTGGATGTGGTGGTCACCAATCACGATTCGAACACCATCAGCATTTTGCCCGGCAACGGTGACGGAACTTTCCAGCCGCAATCCGTACTCTCGACAGGCACTGCTCCCACAGGAATAGCCGCCGGAGATTTCAACAATGACGGCGCCGTTGACATCGCAGTCACCAACAACGGGGATAACACCGTTACGATTTTCCTGAACAACGGCACGGGTACTTTGGCCGCGTTACCTACCACCGCTCCCACCGGTGCTCTGCCATCGGGAATTGTCGCCGGCGATTTCAACGGTGACGGCAAGCTGGACCTGGCTGTGACCAACGTAAACGAGTTCACTGTGTACGTCTTATTGGGTGACGGCACGGGCGCTTTTCCGACGCATGTTTCCGGCAACGTTGGCAATACTCCGGTGGCCATCGCGGCAGGTGATTTCAATGGAGATGGCCTGCCGGATCTGGTCGCGGTCAATAGCGGCGGCGCACAGGGCGCCAGCATCTTCGTCATCGCGCGCAGTGAAAGCGCGACCGCAAACGTCACTCCGACTCCCGGCACGCACAACGTGCTCGCCAGTTATGCCGCAGACACGGCCCGTATCCCGAGCCAGTCGACGACTGTACCGCTCGTAGTCCTCACCACTACAACCACCACCTTGACCGCGAACCCCGCTAATTCCTCCGTCTTCGGGCAGTCCGTTACCTTCACTGCCACCGTTGCTCCACCGCCTGGCAGCGGCCCTGCGTTTGGCGCAGTCAATTTCGTTAACAATCCGGTTGGTGGGCCCGTCACGCTCAACACCGCTAATGTCGATGCCACCGGCACCGCGACGTTCACAACCAGCAATCTGGCCGTTGCCAACTACAGCCTCACCGCCGCTTATTCCGGCAACGCCGATTCCGCCGCTTCGACCTCGGCTCTCACTCCGTACACTGTCGCCAAAGCCAACACCTCTACCTCCGTCACTTCCTCTCTGAACCCTTCCGTGTCCGGCCAAGCAGTCACCTTTACCGCCACCGTTTCCGCACTAGCTCCCGGAGCGGGAACACCCACCGGCCTGGTAACCTTTCTGGTTAATGGCAGCTCCATCGGTACTGGCGCATTAAGCGCAGGTGTTGCAACTCTGATCACTCCGAACGTGCCGGTTGGCAGCCAAACCATCACTACAACTTACAGCGGCAGCAACAGCTTCAACGGGAGCGCTGGCTCGCTCACCGGCAATCCGCAGGTAGTGAACCCCGCGAACACGACTCTCTCCTTGACCTCCTCCGTGAATCCGTCCGTTTTCGGTCAACGCATTACGTTCAGCGCCAACGTTTCCGTCGTTGCTCCAGGTGGCGGTGGTCCTTCGTCGGGAACCGTTACGTTCTTCGACAATGGAACGATGATCGGCAGCGGAGCGCTTGGCGACGGCCCGGCCATCTTCAGTATTTCCACCCTGGCTGTCGGCAACCACCCCATCACTGCGACCTTCGGCGGCAACGCCAGTTTCAACGGCAGCACGGGCACGCTTACCGGTACTCCGCAAGTGGTCAATAAAGCCAACACGACCACCGTGCTCACCACCTCGGCCAGTCCTTCCACATTCGGGCAATCGGCTACGCTCACCGCCACCATCAGCCCGCAATTTGGCGGATCGCCCAGCGGCACGGTCACCTTTAAGTCCGGCACAACCGTGATCGGTTCTCCGGTTGCTGTCAGCGGCGGCACAGCGGTCCTGATAACTACCGCCTTGCTGGGCGGCACGCAAAATCTTACCGCCGTGTATTCCGGCGACACCAACTTCACGACTTCCACATCCGCTCCGGTCAGCTTCACAGTTAACACGGCGACTTCCACCACACTGCTGACCACTTCGGCCAGTCCCTCCACCTTTGGAGCCTCTGTAACGCTCACGGCTACGGTCAGCTCTGCCGCAGCCGGCACGCTCACCGGCACGGTCACTTTTAAGTCCGGCACCACCGTGATCGGTTCTCCGGTTGCCGTCAGCGGCGGCACAGCGGTTTTGATAACAACCGCCTTGCCCGGCGGCACGCAAAATCTCACCGCCGTGTATTCCGGCGACACCAACTTCACGACTTCCACATCCGCTCCAGTCAGTTTCACAGTTAACCCGGCGACTTCCACGATTGTGCTGACCACTTCGGCCAGTCCCTCCACCTTCGGAGCTTCTGTAACGCTTACAGCTACAGTCAGCTCCGCGGTCACAGGCACGAGCACCGGCACGGTCACTTTTAAATCCGGCACAACCGTGATCGGTTCTCCGGTAGCCGTCAGCGGCGGCACCGCCGCGCTCGTAACCACTGCTTTGCCCACTGGCACACAGAGCCTCACGGCGGTGTATTCCGGTGACGCCGACTTCGCGACTTCTACATCCGCTCCGGTCAGCTTCACGGTTAACCCTGCGACCTCCACAACCGTGCTGACCACTTCGGCCAGTCCCTCCGCCTTTGGTGCCTCTGTAACGCTGACGGCTACCGTCAGCTCCACTGCAGCTGGCACGCTCACCGGCACGGTCACTTTTAAGTCCGGCAGTACCGTCATTGGTTCTCCGGTCGCGATCAGCGGCGGCACAGCGGTCCTGATAACTACCGCCTTGCTGGGCGGCACGCAAAATCTCACCGCCGTGTATTCCGGCGACACCAACTTCACGACTTCCACATCCGCCCCGATCAGCTTCACGGTTAACCCGGCGACTTCGACCACCGTGCTGACCACTTCCGCCAGTCCTTCCACCTTTGGAGCTTCTGTAACGTTCACGGCTACAGTGAGCTCTGCCGCAGCTGGCACGCTCACCGGCACGGTCACTTTTAAGTCCGGCAGTACCGTGATAGGTTCTCCGGTTGCGGTCAGCGGCGGCACAGCGGTTTTGATAACAACCGCCTTGCCCGGCGGCACGCAAAATCTCACCGCCGTGTATTCCGGCGACACCGACTTCGCCACTTCCACATCCGCTCCGGTCAGCTTCACGGTTAACCCGGCGACCTCCACCACTGTGCTGACCACTTCGGTCAGTCCCTCCACTTTCGCCCAGTCCGTCACGCTTACGGCTACCATCACGCCGATTCCGTCCGGCGCTTCGCTTGGCTCCGTCAACTTCTTTAACGGTGCGACCAACATTGGCAGCGGGAACGTCAACGCCTCTGGCGTCACGACGCTTACTACGGCGGCGCTTCCCGTCGGCGTGCTCAGCCTGACCGCCGTTTACTCGGGCAACGGTAACTTCGCCACTTCTACGTCAGCCGCCGTCAGCTTCACGGTCAACAAGGTCGCCACCACCACCGCGCTTGCGGTCTCCCCGAATCCAGTCATCGCCGGCCAGACGGTCACGCTTACTGCGACTATCACTCCGACGCCCGCCGGCGCACCCCTCGGCACTGTGGACTTCTTCAACGGCGCCACCAACATCGGCACGTCCAACGTCAACGGCAATGGCGTCGCCACGCTTATCACCGCGATGCTGCCGCAAGGTACGCTGAGCCTCACCGCCACTTATTCCGGCAATGTTGACTTTGCGACCTCCACGTCCCCGGCGCAAAGCCTGGTCGTCGTCACGGCCACCACCACCGCGCTTACGGCCGCTCCCAATCCGTCCACGTTTGGCCAGTCGGTCACCATGACCGCGACGGTCGCGCCAACTCCCACTGGCGCATCCTTCGGCACCGTGAATTTCTTCAATGGCGTCACCATGCTCGGCACCGGAAATGTCAACGCTTCGGGAGTCGCCACCTTCAGCAGTACCGCGCTGCCCGTCGGTACCCTGAGTCTCACCGCCGTCTATTCCGGCAACGCCGCGTTCGGCACTTCGACTTCGTCGGCGTTTAGCCTTACGGTTAACGTCGCGCCCACAACCACCCCGCCGGCAGCTCCGCCGAGCCCCGGAACATTCGGACAAAGCATCACTCTCACCGCCACAATCGCTCCGGTTCCCTCGGGAGCCGCGCTCGGCTCCGTGAATTTCTTCAACGGCGCCACCAATATCGGAACGGGCAATGTCAACGCCTCCGGTGTTGCGACTCTGGCCATCACCACGCTGCTTGCCGGCAACCTCACCCTCTCTGCTGTTTATTCAGGCAACGCCAGCTTTGGTCCGTCTACCTCGGCCGGATTGCCCCTCACCGTCAACACCACCTTCGCCGTGAACGCACCCGTCACTTCTTTCGTAGTTGTGGAAGGCGGGTCCGTGCCGATCACGATCAACATTCCGCCGCTCGGCGGGACCTTCAATAACGTAGTCATCATGACCGCCACAGGCCTGCCCCCGGGAGCTACCGGCACATTTGTTCCACCCACGGTCACGCCGGGCGCTGTTGGCGCTACAACGATTCTGACCATCCAACTGGCGCCGCTTGCAGCCAACTCCTCCAGGCCTGGCGCAGAATCTGGCGCGCCTGTCCCCGCGGTTGCCTTTGTTGCCGGGTTGCTCCTGTTCATCCGCCGCAAACATCTGCGCAAGTCGCTGCGGCTCGCCGCCATATTCATGCTGGTCACGCTGCTTGGCTCCACGCTCATGGGCTGCGCCGGCGGGTTCCTGCGGCCGCCCAGCACTCCGCCCGGAGCGTTCATGGTCACCATTGCAGGTACAAGCGGCACAACGGTGAACTCCACGACGGTTGCGGTGGTGGTGCGATGAAAACGCCAGCCGCCAACCCCACAACAGCGATCACCTCGGACCGGAAATCCACAAGGACTTCACTCACAGGATGGGAATTGACTTCGATGCAGATCGCCACGACATGCTCGCTTGCTCTGGTTTTCAGTTTCCTCTTTTGTCTTTTTCCAACTCAACTCAGCGCGCAGGAGGGTGGCCGCTTCGAGGTTGGCGTGGACTACAATTTCGTGCACACCAACGCGCCGCCCGGACAGTGCGGGTGCTTTTCGATGCAGGGCGGCGACGCGTGGGCCGGTTGGTTCCTTACCGACCACCTCTCCGTGGTGGCGCAAGGAGCTGTGCAGCACGCTTCCAACATTAACGGCACCGCGGCCAGCTTGACGCTTGTCTCCTACATGGCCGGTCCGCGCGTCAGCTTTCGCGAAACCCATCGCGTCGTGCCATTTGCTCAGGTGCTGTTCGGCGGATCGCATGCCAGCGGATTGCTCACTCCTTCGCCTACCACCGGCCTTTCCAGCACCGCGAATGCCTTTGCGTTTGCCGCGGGGGGCGGCGTGGACTTCAAATTGTCCCGAATGTTTTCCATCCGGCCGATTCAGGCGGATTATTTTTACACCCGCTTTGACAACGGGGGAAATCAACACCAGAACAACCTGCGAATTTCGGCGGGTTTGTACCTGCACTTCTAGCCGCGCGCTTGCCGATTCGCAATTCTTTGCGCACCGCTGATTGGCGAAGACCAGGCACCCGCTCGTGCGGGAAACTTTCCCACCGGTTTTCCTTCGCAATCCACACCTACTCCAATTGACGCCCGCAGCTTCTACCCGCACAATCCGTGAAGAACTTCGGCTCGTGTGAATCGTCCGCCGGAGAATTTTCGGTGCTTGCTTTTTCGCGCCCCTCTTTTCTATACTAGCGAAACAAAAGCGAAGAAAGGCCCCTCTTTTCGCCATGTCTTCCGAATCCGCACTTGAACGCGCCCTTCCGAGTAACCTCGACGCGGAGCGTTCCATCCTTGGCGCCATCCTGCTGGATAACCACGCCCTGAACGCGGCGGTGGAGTCGCTGAAGCCCGACGATTTTTTCATTCCGCAGCACCGCAACATCTTTACCCGCATGATCGCGCTTGGCGAAGCGCAGCAGGCGATCGATCTCGTCACCCTTACCGAGGAGCTGCACCGCCGCAGCGAACTCGACGCCTCCGGCGGCGCGCCGTATCTCGCGTCCCTTGTCGACGGCATGCCACGCGTCTCCAATATCGAGCACTACGCGCGCATCGTGAAGGAAAAGGCGATGCTGCGGAACCTGATCCACGCCACGCACAATATCCAGCAGCGCGCGTTTGAGGGTGAAGATGGCGCGGACGCCATCCTTGATAACGCCGAGTCCAGCATTTTCGCCATCGCGGAAGACCGCATCAAAGCCGGACTGATTTCGGTGAAGGACATTGTTCGCGACAATTTCGAACGGCTGGAAAAAATCTTTCGCGAAGGGAAGAGCGTCACCGGTGTTTCCACCGGGTACGCGGAACTGGACAAACTTCTTTCCGGCCTGCAGCCTTCGGAACTCATCATCCTTGCGGCGCGCCCATCGCAAGGGAAAACCGCGCTGGCGCTGAACCTGGCGGAGAATATCGCGCTGCGCGGCGGGCTCCCCTGTGCGCTCTTTAGTTTAGAAATGTCCAAGGAGTCCTTACTACAGCGCCTTGTTGCCTCCGTCGGCCAGGTGGACGCGCACAAATTCCGTTCCGGCCACCTAAGCCGCGAAGACTGGCGCCGGATGACTGAAGCTCTCGGCACCATTTCTTCCGCGCCGCTCTGGGTGGACGATTCGGGTTCCAGCAGCGTTTTGGAAATTGGCGCCAAGGCGCGCCGCTTGAAGCGCGACAAGGGCCTCTCGCTGCTGATCGTTGACTATCTCCAGCTCATCACCGCCCGCGGACGCTTCGGCTCCCGCCAGGAAGAAGTCGCCAGCATCTCCCGTGGCCTTAAAGGTCTCGCCAAGGAATTGCAGATTCCGGTCCTCGTCCTCAGCCAGCTGACGCGCGCGCCGGAACGCGAAGAGCGCGGGCCGCAACTTTCCGATCTGCGCGAATCGGGCGCCATCGAACAGGACGCCGACGTGGTGATGTTCATCTATCGGCCCAATTGGGGAAAGATGGATCTGACGCCGGAAGAGCGCGACATGGCCGACATCGTGATTGCCAAACAGCGCAACGGCCCCACCGATAAGGTGAAATTCGTTTTCCGCAGCCGCCTGACGCGATTCGAAGAAGCGGCGCCGGACGCCTTCTCGCAATTCTCTGGCGGCGAACAGTAGCGGCGCGCTTCAGCCTGCCATGAATTCCGATAGGGTATGCTATTCAGGCATCCATCCATTTATGGAGATTCTCAATGAGTGCACCCTGGAAACCCGAAGGCTATAATTCCGTTTCCGTTTACATCGTTGCGGAGAATGCGCAACGCGTTATCGACTTTTTGGAGGCGACATTTGATGCAGCGGAACTGCGGCGTTTTGGGATGCCCGACGGAACAATCATGCACGCGGAAGTTCGCATTGATGACACGGTGGTGATGATCGCCGATGCCGGCGGGGCTTATCCCGCGTTCCCTGCCTGGCTGCATGTTTACGTTCCGGATGCGCAAGCGACTTACAAGAAAGCCCTGGCTGCCGGCGGCGTTTCTGTTCAGGAACCCGTGCAGAAACCGGGCGACCCCGACACCCGCGGCGGCGTGAAGGATCCTTGTGGCAACACCTGGTGGGTCTCCAGCCAGCTGATCTAGCGCAGCCGCGCGATACGTTCATTCATTCGTTTCGTTGACTTACTCTTCCGGCCTCTTTACAATGCGCGAGAATGTCAGATTCGTCCTCCCTCATCGGTCAAACCGTATCTCATTATCGAATCGTCGAAAAGCTCGGCGGTGGCGGCATGGGCGTGGTGTACAGGGCAGAAGACACCCGGCTGCACCGAGCTGTCGCCCTGAAATTTCTTCCCGACAACGTGGCTCGGGACACGCAAGCCTTGATTCGCTTCCGGCGTGAAGCGCAAGCGGCGTCCGCCCTGAATCACCCGAATATCTGCACCATCTACGACATCGGCGAAGAAGACGGCCAGGCTTTTATCGCCATGGAATGCCTGGAAGGAAAAACCCTTAAGCACATCATCAACGGCCGCCCGTTGGAGTTGGATACGCTCCTAACCATTGCCGTGGACATCGCTGACGCCCTCGACGCCGCGCATTCCAAAGGCATCGTTCACCGCGACATCAAACCCGCAAATCTTTTCGTTACCGACCGCGGCCACGCAAAAATTCTCGACTTCGGCCTGGCGAAAGTCGGCTCGGAAAAATCGGCCGCCACCACCCTGGAATCCCTGGCAACCCAGGGCGTGGACACCGCGCAGCTGACCAGTCCGGGCAGCACCATCGGCACCGTCGCTTACATGTCCCCGGAACAGGCCCGCGCGAAGGATCTCGACTCTCGCACCGATCTTTTTTCCTTCGGCGCCGTGCTCTATGAGATGGCGACCGGCCAACTCCCCTTTCGCGGCGAGAGCACGGCGATCATCTTCGACGCAATTCTGAATCGCGTGCCGATTTCGCCCGTCCGACTGAATCCCGATCTCCCGCCCGACCTGGAACGAATCATCAGTAAAGGACTCGAAAAAGATCGCGCCCTGCGCTACCAGCACGCATCTGACATTCGAGCCGACCTCAAGCGGCTCCAGCGGGACACCAGTTCGTCGCGTATTCCAGTCGCGGAATTCGCGGATCGCGCGCCTTCTTCTTCCTCGGGCTCCGGTGCTCCGGCCACGGGGTCTGGTGGTGTTCCTGCGGCGGCAAGCTCCGGGAATGTAGTTCCGGCCGCAGCAGCTGGCCGCGGCAAGAGTCTCCTGATCGGGCTATCGTTTGGCGTACTGGTCCTGGCAATTGCGGCGTTCGGTTTCTACAAGCTTGGCAATCGCAAGCCCTCCCTGAATCTTCAGGATCTGGAAATCACGAAGCTCACGCAAAGCGGCAAAGCCTCCGGTGTCGCCATCTCTCCGGATGGCCAGTATGTCGTTTATGTTTTGACGGACGGGGAGAAACAAAGCCTGATGGTTCGCCAGGTCGCCACGGGGAGCGATGTCCAGGTGCTTCCCGCTGATGTCATCGTGATCTACGGCCTTACGTTTTCCCCCGACGGCGTGTACATTTACTTCACCGCCTCCACCAAGGAAAACAATCTCTTCAGTTCGCTCTACAAAATGCCCGTGCTTGGCGGATCCCCCACTGAAGTCATCCGGGACATTGATACCGGGATCAGTTTTTCGCCGGACGGCAAGCGCTTCGCATTCCTCCGCGGCGTTCCGACCCAGGGAAGCGTCAACCTCCTGCTGGCGAACACCGATGGCACCGGCGAGCATCTGCTGCTGAGCAAGCCGGGTAGCGTGAACCCTTTCGCGATGTTGCGTCCCGCGTGGTCTCCGGATGGCAAGACCATCGTCTACACGGTTTATGAGGCGGCCAACCGGCAAACCCTGTATGCCGTGTCGCCTGAGGATGGCTCCGCGCACTCGCTCTATTCCACGCTGGACGAATTGGGATTGCCCGAGTGGGTTCCCGACGGTTCTGCTCTGCTGATTCCGATTCGCGAACGAGGCCCCGTAAGTCGCGGCCAGCTGTGGAGCGTTTCCTTTCCCGCGGGAGAAGCACATCGTCTCTCCAACGACCTGACGAACTACAGCCTTGCCTGGCTGGATCTTTCCCGGGACGGTTCCTCGCTGACCACGATTGAAAACAACCGAACTTCCGATTTATGGGCGCTGCCGGCGGGCGATTCTGCGCGCGCGAAGCAACTTACCTCTGGGGGGCCTCCGATCGCCTACGTCACTTCGCTCGGAAAAGACCGCCTCTTTTACCAGACGGACAATCGCGATCTCTATTCCATTTCCGTGGAGGGCGGCAATCCTACTCAATTGGCTGCCAGTGACCAGCATGTTGGCTTCGCTTCGGGTTGCGGCGATGGCAAGCACATCGTTTACCGCAAAGTGGAGAACGAGCAGGCCAACCTCTGGCGGATGGATGCGGATGGCAAGAACCCCGTGCAATTGACCCACGAAAAATCCGTTGCGATTCCCCTGTGTTCCCCGGACGGGCAATGGGTCACGTATCAGGACCGCAACGAAGTTGTAAGCTCCATCATTGCCGTTGATGGGGGAACTCCGCGTCCACTCCAACTGCCGAACCTTCCCATGGGGTTCACCTGGCTCTCCCCGGACGGGAAGCAGGTTCTTTACAATTACCAGGATCCTGCCCACCTGCAGGCTCGCGTCCGCGTAAACGTGGTGGCGATTGAAGGTGGGCCATTGAAGTATTCCTTTGAGAGAATGATCGGTGCCGGTGGCTACCAGTGGTCGCCCGACGGACATGGATTCGACTTCCCGGTGACCCGCGGAGGAATCTCCGACATGTGGCGTCAACCGCTTAGCGGTGGTCCGCCAAAGCAGTACACGCACTTTGCTTCCGGCCTCATCTACAACTTCGCGTGGTCGGGAGACGGTAAAACCCTGGTGCTCACGCGTGGCACCCGCACTGCCGACATCATCCTGCTAAAAGCGAACAAGAAGCGGCAGTGATCTCCGGCGTGGTTGGCGCCCCGGACAACAAGCGATCCATCTCGCCGGACAAGCACGAGAACACCAACGGTTGCCAATAGTGCGCGCGGAATGAGTGTCTCGAAAGCGAATCGGTTTCTCACTTGACACAGTGAGTCAGCGCGACCACAGTCCCCCCGATTCGACCCAAACTCCCCTGTTCCTAACCCGTCGTATCCCACTGTTCTATAAGGAGTTGGTCAGTCGACTGGAAGCAATTGCCCTCCGCGGTTGGCAACGCGATTGCTCCTTCCCGGGTGTTGTCGTTCTCGCTAGCGGCGCCTCATCCTGGCTTTTCGTCATTGGGATTGAATGCCGTACACTAGATATTCAGGAATTTTCATGTCCCGCAGAACTAAAAATCAGAATTCGCCGGAATTCATCGGACGGCCCGTCTGGGCGGAAGTTTCGCTTTCCGCGCTCACCGGAAATTTTCGCGCCATCCGTGACTACGTGAACCCGCGGGAGGAAAAGCGCAAGGCGCCTCGCAAGGTGCTTTGCATCGTCAAAGGAAACGCTTACGGACACGGTGGAGCGCCGGTAGCCAAGGCTCTCGAAAAGGCCGGTTCGGACTGGCTCGGCGTCGCGTCCGCCGGCGAAGGCATGGAAATCCGCAAGGCCGGGGTGCGCACTCCAATTCTTGTTCTCGGCGGATTCTGGCCCGGCGAGGAAAAAAATCTTCTCCAGCACAAACTGACGCCGGCGATTCACCGCTGCGAACAGTTGTTCGCGTTCGAAGCGGCGGCCGCAAAACTGCGTAAGAAAAATGTTGCCGTCCAGCTTAAGATTGATACCGGCATGAACCGCCTGGGAATCATGCCGAAAGACGCCGACTGCTTCGCGCGGCAACTTGCCAAATGCAAGCACGTGAATCTCGCCGGCACGTTCACGCATCTGGCGTCTTCCGAAGTTTTAACCGACACCGAACTTGGCCAGCAGACCAGACAGCAACTGGATCGCTTCTACTCGACCGTTGAGCGCCTTCGGGCTCTCGGCGCCGATACCGGAATTCTCCACATCGCCAACAGCGCCGCCATCGCCGCGCGGCCGGAATCCTGGGCCGACATGGTGCGTCCGGGCGCGATTCTATACGGCTATCACCCCGGGTTTGATCCCCCGGAACGCCGCGCGGAATTCGAAAAGAAATTGCCTTTGCGTCCGGTGATGAGTCTTCGCGCGCGCTTGATGAGCGTCCGGTGCATTGCCGCCGGCGAAGCGGTCGGCTACGACGCCACGTGGATCGCACAGAGGCCGTCGCGCATCGCGGTTCTTTCGGCGGGTTATGCCGATGGAGTGCACCGCTCGCTCGGCAATCGCGGCGTGCTGTATATTCGCGGCCACGCGGCGCCGATCATCGGCATCGTCTCGATGGACGTGGTGATGCTTGACGTCACCGACGTTCCCGACGCGGCAGTCGGCGACGTCGCCACGCTCTACGGCACCTACGGCGACAGCGTGTTTCCAGCCAACGTTGTTGCGCGCAGCATTGGCACGGTGACCTCCGACTTAATTAGCGGGGTCAGCCAGCGCGTGCCGCGCTTCTACCTTCCTTAAAACTTCAGAGTTGACGCGCATTTGGTCGGACTTGACGTAACGCTAATTCAAGAGTATACAGTGCATCACGTAACCTGCTCCGGCAGGAAGGGCCCGTCCCCTGGTTGCCTTCTTGGCCCCATGCTCCACGGAGCGGTTCGGCGTATGCCGTACCGTGAGGTCTTATGAACGATCCAGGGTCAACCCGAGCAGGCCTTCCACTTTCTGAAAGTTCCTTGTCTACAGGTGTTTCCAAATCAAACGTGGGCGGTGTGCTGGGGCAGGAGTGGGATTTCTGGGCCATTCGCCTTGCCCTGTTCGGGAGTTCCGTCGGTCTTTGCTTCGCGCTGCGTCCCTTCAATCTCCACGGCGTTCCCGCCGTCGGGTTCGGCTTTCTTATAGCGATGGTGATTTTGCTGGCGGAGTTGCGACTTCGCCACGCGGAGATCAGCGGGCTTGTGGGAGGCTCGGTCGGCGTGGTCCTCGGTCTGCTGGTTTCCCTCCTGATTACCCTCGTTGTTTCCCACACCTCGGAACCCGAATCCACCAAGTCTTTCATCGAATTTGCTTCGCTCCTCTCGCTGGGCTACCTCGGCCTGGTGATCGGCACGCGCCGCGGACGGGAGATGAGGCCGCTGCCGTTTCCGGAGCAAACGAATGTTGCCGCGCCGGCCGCTCCCATTTCGCTGATGAAGCTGGTCGATACCAGCGTGCTGATTGACGGCCGCATCGCCGACATTTGTGAAACCCATTTTCTGGATGGAACGCTGGGCTTGCCGCGCTTTGTGCTTCACGAACTGCAGATGGTCGCCGATTCTTCCGACTCGCTGAAGCGTCAGCGCGGCCGGCGCGGCCTGGAAGTTCTGCAGCGCATGCAGAAAATGCCCGGCCTTGAAATCCGCGTGCTCGATGATGATTTTTCCGGCAATCTAGGCGTGGACCAGAAGCTGGTCGAACTCGCGCGGCGCACCGGCGCCAAGATTGTTACCAACGATTACAACCTGAACAAGGTGGCGCGGGTGCAGAATATTTCCGTGCTGAATATCAATGAGCTGGCCAACGCGCTGAAGCCCGCCGTGCTCCCCGGCGAATCCATGCGCGTCCTGATCCTGCGGGAAGGGAAGGAGCCTACCCAGGGAGTCGCATATCTGGACGACGGCACGATGGTGGTGGTGGATGGTGCGCGCCGCTTGATCAACCGCACTGTGGACATCCTTGTGACTTCGGTTCATCAGACGCCCGCCGGCAAAATGATTTTTGGCCGCCTGGACGAACGCCACGACTCCGGCTCTGTTCGCGCGGCGTCGGCTACGGCGTCGGCAGGGCCCGGCGCCCGCAGCGAAACGTCCATCGGCGGCAATGGCCACACTATGCGCCCGCCGCGAACCGAACCAGGCACCGGGCTCGACCAGCCCGGCGGCAATCCCTACCCCGACTCCGAAACCGTTTAGGCGTTTTTTGAGTGCGACAGCGAAGCTGCCGCTTTTCCGGATTAGCCGCGACTCCAAACTCTAATTTTTACGCCCCCGCATTCAGACCCAAATCCTCTTTCTCCAATTTCAAATACGCTTGCAGCACCTCTACCACCAGCGCATGATCTTCACGCTGCGGCAACCCCGAGACCGCAATTGTGCCGACGCATCCCGTGCCTGCCAGCAAGATCGGGAAGCACCCGCCATGCGGGGCGAAATCTTTCAGCTCCAGCCCGGTAGCCGCGTGCAGAGTCGTTTTCGCTCTCTCATATTTCAACCCGATCGCATAGGAACTCCGCTGATAGCGCATCACGACGTTCCGCTTACGCCGGATCCAATCCCAGTTGTCGGGCGTAATCCCTGGCATCGCGTAGCAGAAAAGCGGCATGCCATGCATTTGAATGTCGATAGCCACGGAAACCTTTCGCTTTTCCGCCGCTGCCTTCAGAGCTGATCCAATTGCCCAGGCCGCCTCGGCGTCAAAGTGTTTGAACTGCAGCCGCTGCTCCTGCAGCAAAATCTTCTCAATGTCCTGATCGATGCTCATGCTCTCTCCGCTCGGCAAAATTCCAATTCCATGCAAGCTCTCCTCGAAAGTTTCCGTATCATAGCAAGGTTTCCTTTCCTCACTGAAACCGCCCTTTTCGGGCTGTCTGCCATTTTTCATCTGCCCCTGCTTTGCGGTACACTCTCCCTTCTGCATCCCGCGCTTGGGCCCGCAAGGTGTCGCTTCAGCCGGTCTGCTTTCACGATATGGGGCAAATAACAGCCATTCTTCCCGCCGCAGGTCTCGGCACGCGCATGGGCGCGGAGACGCCGAAGCAGTTTCTGGAGCTGGATGGAGTGCCCATCGCGGTTCTGAGCGTGCGGCGCATTGCCTCCTGTCCGCTGGTCACGCAAATTATCGTTGCCACCCGGCCGGACGGCATCGAAAAGCTGGAAGCGCGCCTCCGCGAGGAGAAATTCAAGCAGCCGTTGCGCGTGATTAAGGGCGGAGATTCCCGACAGGAGTCGGTGGCCGCGGCGCTGAAGCTTGTTTCGAACGATACGGAGCTTGTCCTTGTGCATGACGCCGTTCGGCCGTTTATCGCTGTCGAACAGATCACCCGCGTGATCGAAGAGGCTCGGCGCTGCAAAGCCGCAATCGTGGGCATTCCTGCGATGGACACCGTCAAAGAAGTAAAGCGCGCCAGCCTGCCCGAAGACGTAGCTCTGATCATCAGCACCGTTCCCCGCGAACGCATAGTGCTCGCGCAGACGCCGCAAGTTTTCGAAACGCGCCTGCTGAAAGAAGCTTTTGCCCGCGCCGAAGCGGACGGCGTCAGCGCCTCCGACGAAGCGGGCCTTGTCGAGCGCCTCGGCTATGACGTCCACGTGATCCAAGGCTCCGAGCGCAACATCAAAATTACCAAGCCCGCCGACATGGAACTCGCCCGCTTCTATTTGCAACTCGAGCAGAAAAAAGCATGAGCGTGCGCTGCGGCATCGGCTACGACCTGCATCGCCTGGCCGAAGGGCGCAAGCTCATCATCGGCGGCATCGAAGTGCCGTTCGACAAAGGCCCCGTCGGACATTCTGATGGTGACGTAGTTGCGCACGCGCTTTGCGACGCGCTGCTGGGTGCAGCGGGCTTGGGCGACATCGGGACGCATTTCCCGGACACGGATCCCAAGTGGAAGGGCGCGAACAGCATACAGTTTCTGGAGTACGCGCGCAAACTTCTTGACGAAAAACATCTCGCCATCGAACACGTCGACGCCGTTGTTGTCCTGGAGCGTCCGAAGCTCGGGCCGCACTTTCCCAAAATGCGCGAGGCACTTGCCAAAGCGCTCCGCGTCCCCGTCGAAAAAATTCACCTGAAAGCCAAAACGAACGAAGGTGTGGACGCCGTAGGCCGTGGCGAAGCCATCGCCGCGCATGTAGTCGCCACCCTCTCTTTGTAGGGGCGGGGCTTGCCCGGCCCGCTCTTACCTTTGTAAAACCCACCTTCCTAAGCACCCACTCCTAATGCGCTAAACTCTCCCCATGCCCCTCAACGACTACCTCGCCGACCATCCCCCGCACCCGAATCCCTATTCAGCAACGGACATCCTCACTCTTCTCCACGAAAACCGCTGGCTAACCACCACGCCCACCGCCGAGCATCTCGCCTGGGCCGGCCGCGCCGCAAAACTTCTTGGCCATTACGCCGAAGACCGCGCGGCCCTCGCCAATCTCCTGCGTCCCGTCTTCCATTACGACGCCGGCAAAATCCTGCAATCCCCCGACGCCCAAGCCGCCATCTCGCGTTACGCCGCCCGGGAAGTCATCCGCCACCTCGCCCCGCTCGTTCTCGAGCCCGCGCCGTTCACCTCCGAACGCTTCAAGGAAGTCGCCACCTACTTGAAGGAAACCTGCGGTGTCCGCAGCCGCGATCTCTTCCATCCCATTCGGCTCTCGCTCACCGGCCGCATCGGCGAAGGTGAACTCGACCGCGTAATCCTCCTCGTCGACGAAGCCGCCGGCCTGCCGTTTGCCGTCCCGGTAAAATCCGTCCGCACTCGCATCCTCGAATTCTGCGCGGCCCTCGACTAATTTTGAGTGCGAGAGTAAAGCTCTCGCTTTTGAGTATTCCGCCTAGCCACCCAATCAAGCGTTCGCCCCGAACTCTCAGTGACCTCTGGGTCCAAACTCGGTTTCCTCTGTGTCAAATCTTTTTTCTTTCTTTCTTTCTTTCTTTCTTTCTTTCGTCCGAAACTTTTAACTTTGCACAGTGAACTGCTTGCCCGGCGTAGCCGCGCCTTTTACAGTGAAGGAGGGTAAACTTGTTCCCCATGGATCGTCTCACCGGCATTCACGCCATTCGCGAGGCCCTCGAGGCCGGCAGCGCCTTCGACCGAATCCTCATCGCCAAGGGCCGCCAGGACACTCGCGTCGAGGAGATCGTCCAGCTCGCCCGCGCGCAAAATATTCCCGTGCGCTTTGAAGACCGCAGCCAGCTTGATCGCCTCGCCAGTTCGCGCGATCACCAGGGCGTAGTTGCGATCGCCGCCGCGCGTCCCCCAGCCACGCTCGAAAGCCTTTTCGACCAGGCCAACAAATCCAAAGGTCAGATCGGGCTGATCGTTCTCCTTGACGGCGTCGAAGATCCGCACAACCTCGGCGCTATCATTCGCACCGCGTTGGCCGCAGGTGCCCATGGCATCGTCATCCCCGAACGCCGCGCCGCGGGCCTCACCGACACGGTAGCGCGCGCTTCAGCGGGCGCGCTGGCACACCTGCCCGTCGCCAAGGTGGTGAATCTTGTTCGCGCGATGGAAGAGTTGAAGGAAGCAGGCTACTGGCTGGTAGGACTGGATGAAACCGCCGAAAAAACTTACACCGACATTGATTACACAACGCCAACAGGAATCGTCATGGGCGGCGAAGGCAACGGCCTCCACGAACTAACCCGCAAACGCTGCGACTTCCTGGTGTCGCTGCCAACAAGCGGCCCGGTAAAATCCCTCAACGTCAGCGTAGCCACCGGCGTAGTCCTTTTCGAAGCCCTCCGCCAGCGCCACGGCAAGCGCAATTCGTAATCGGATATCAGCGATTGGGATGAGGCCGCAGCGCGAACATCAGCACTCAGCACGACGATCCGCTGCACATCGCTAAAGTATATTGCGGCCCCGAGGGTTGAGAGATATCATGGCGCCCAGTCCCGCCCCCACAATCCTTTAGCTCAAAAGTTGCCCCGGAGGGATCGCATTATGAAATGCAAATTGTTCGTCTTGTTGGCGAGCCTGATCGTCGCGCTGTTTGCCGCGGGTTCCACGCTTGGCGCGAAGAGTTATTCCTACTTTCGCGTGGGCAGCCCAAACGACATCACCGCGTCAACTACAGCGGGCACGGTGCTTATGGGCGGCGGCACGGACGTCGACGCGGCTTTCCAATGGATGTGCCAGCGCAGCGGCGGCGGTGATTTTCTGGTGATTCGCGCCACCGGCACCGATGCCTACAATCCTTACATCCAGCAACTGTGTCCCGGTGAAAATTCTGTCGCCACGCTGATCATTCCCAATCGGGCGGCGGCGAGCGATCCCTTCGTCGCCAGCACCATAGCGAACGCGGAAGCCTTGTTCATCGCCGGCGGCAATCAGGCCGACTACATCAATTTCTGGAAGGGTACGCCGGTGGAAAGCGGATTGAACGCGCTGATCGCGCGGGGCGTTCCCGTCGGTGGCACCAGCGCAGGCATGAACGTCTTGACGGAGTTCATTTACTCCGCGCTGGCCAGCCAGGGCGTCACCTCCAGCCAGGCGCTTGCGGATCCATTCACGCGCTACATTACGCTCGACCGCGACTTCGTCAATATCTCCACCGTCCAAGGGTTGATCGGCGATCCGCATTTTGTCACTCGCGATCGCATGGGACGCGACCTGGCTTTCCTGTGCCGAATCTTCACGAACAATTGGTCCAACGCGCCGCGCGGCATTTCCATCGACGAACAAACGGCGCTGCTCGTCGATGCCCACGGGAATGCCACCGTCGTTGGCTCCAGCACGGTTTATTTTCTGCAGGCTCCCGGTGCGCCGCAGGTCTGCCAGGCTGGAACCCCGCTCACTTATCTGAACATTGCGGTGTACCGCATCAACTCCACCGGCACGTTTAGCCTCTCCACCTGGAAAGGCACTGGTGGCGTGAGCTACACCGTCTCCGCCAACGCGGGCGTCCTCAGCTCGACCCAATCCGGGGGATCCATTTACTAGACGAGTTGGTGGTTCCTGAAAGACAGACGTTTCACGGCGAGGCAATCGCAAATCGCGGGCCTGCAATTGTGGTTTGCCTGCGATAAGATTTCAACGCTCCAGGCCGCTGAATTGCTGTGAGACCGCGTAACGAGGCTCAGGCGTCGTACTTCATCAGAGAAAAAACATCGATTCCCGGCAACTTCTTTCGGCCGTTCAGGAAATCCAGTTCCACTGCGAATGCTGCGCCTTCGACCACTCCGCCGAGCGAGCGGATCAACTGCACCGCTGCGGCTGCGGTCCCTCCCGTGGCCAGCAGGTCGTCGCAAAGGAGCACGCGCTGCCCCTTCTGGACGGCGTCTTCGTGGATTTCCATTGAGTCGGAGCCGTATTCGAGGGCGTAGGAAATCTTTGCCGTCTTCGAGGGTAGCTTGTTCGGCTTGCGCACCGGCACGAATCCCGCGTTCAGGCGATAGGCCAGCGCTGGGGCAAAAATAAATCCCCGCGCTTCGATCCCCGCTACCAGGTCGATCTGGTGGCCGTTGTAGTGCCCGCAGAGTCGGTCGATCATCACGTTAAAACCCTTCTTGTCCTTCAACAGCGTCGTGATGTCGTAAAATAGAATTCCCGGCTTCGGATAATCCGGAATTTCGCGGATCAGCTTCTTCAAATCTTCCATTCGGTCGGCTCCTGGTTCTTCCGAGAAATGTTATTCCGTGAATTCCACCGTGAAATTCCCGATGTATTTGGCCTCAACGTCGCTCGGTTCTTCGCTCACGCGGCCCACCTGCGCCATGATCGGTCCCCGCTCGAGCGCCTTGCGCAGTTTCAGCAGTTCCTCGGGCGGGCCCATGGCGAAAACTTCCACGCTGCCGTCGCGCCGGTTTCGCACGTATCCGTCGACACGGATTTTCCCCGCGGTGTGCTCCACAAAATTGCGGTAGCCCACTCCCTGCACTCGGCCCGTGACCACGTAGCGACGCGCGACGATCCCTTCTTTCACAATATTTCGAGTTTAGCAGAGCCGCGGCCCGTTCTTCCAAATCGCCGCACGCCCCTGCCGCCGTTGCGTTACACTGGATTTCAGGCGTCAGGCGGCGCAATTTCCTGCTGAACGCCTCCACTTCCCTATGCTGCGAACCCTGCCAAATCTTGAAAGTCCGCGAATCCGGCGGCACGTTTTCCTCGTTGCTTTCGCAGGATCGCTGCTGGCGATCTCCGGGGCAGCCGCGCAGGAAAGTCCCGCCGGCCCGCAAGCGCCTCCTCCCGAACACAAAATCGACCGCGTCGTCGGCACGCCCCAGCCCGAAGCGCCTCCCGATCTTCCGCCCGCGCAAATCATCAGCGCGTTCACCAAAAAAGAGGATCTATATCAGGCGGAGCGGCCGCTATATTCGTATCGCCGCACGATCCGTATCCAGGAATTCGGTCCTGATGGAAAACCCGCCGGCGAATATAACGCCACCTACCAGGGGGTGCGCTCCAGCAGCGGCCAGCTCTACGAAAAAGCTCTCGCCGCGCCTGAATCCTCGTTGCAATATGTCCAGTTTGAGCCCGACGATGCGCATGCGATCGGCAATGTTCCTGCCTTCCCGCTAACCACCGACCAACTGGTCAAATACAACGTGAAGTTTCTTAGCAGCGAAAAAGTCGACGAGATCGACTGTTACATTTTTGAAATCCACCCCAAAACGCTCGACCGCAAGCACCCGTTGTTTGACGGCATTATCTGGGTGGATCAGAAATATCTGGAAGTTGTGAAGACGTACGGCAAGTGGATCACCGACCTTGGCCCGATGCGCTCCGGCAGCCTGCCGTTTAATATGTTCGAGACCTATCGCGAAAACGTGGATGGCAAATACTGGTTCCCCAATTATTCCCGCTCGGAAGACGTTTACAAACTGCAGGGCCATGAGGTTCCGGTCCGCGTCACGATCAAGTGGTCGGAGTTCAAGCCGTTCCCTGCGGCCGAAGTCTCGCAACCTGTAGCGACCTCGCCGCCTCCCGCCAAGCCGTAATGCTCGCCTGTAGCTCAGGCCTTCAGGCCTGAGGGTTTTCGTTGCTACTTCACAATTTTGCCGGCGCTGGGAAAAGCCTCACCCCTGAAGGGGTGAGTTACAGGTCGCTGTACAATTCGCGCAAAAGCTGCGGCAACTTCTCCAGCCCTTCCAACAAAATTTCGGGCTTTACGGCGCGGAGTTTTTTTTCCGTGGGAAATGGCCCCAGCACTGCAATTGCCCGCACTCCCGCGGCTCGGGCCATCTCCACATCTTCGGGCGTATCGCCAACGTAGACACAATTTCGTGGGTCCGCTTTCATCTCTTTCAAGGCTTTCAACAAAGGAGCGGGATGCGGCTTCTTCTGCTCCGTGTCTCCCCCCAGAACACGGGTCCGAAATACGCGCGTCAATCGGAATTCGCGCAGCTGCCGGCTTACCCGATCGCGATCTCCGCTGCTTACCAGCCCCAGCTTGTGCCGCTTATTCAATCGCGCCAACACCCTCCGTGTTGCCGCCATCAGCTTCGAAGGATGCTTGGCATAAAATTCGCGCCAAACCCGGTCGGCTTCGCTCCACCGCTTCTCAGGAATTTTGGCAGCGCGGTAAACCGCATACCAGTCCGGTGAATAATGCCGCTCCAGTTCCGGCAGCCCCCAATCGACACCCATCGCGCGAAACATGGCGAGATAGGCCTGGGAATCCGCGTGGTAGGAATCGAGTAGCGTGCCGTCCCAATCGAACAACACGCCGTGGAGAACGGACCGAGAAGTCATCGCCTTCAGAGTAGCAGAAACACCTCAAGCGGGATGTTTAGGAGCAGAGAACAGGTTTGAATGGCGATGGCGATTGTTACTCTACGGCGGAGAATCGTCCCGGGATATTGTCGTCCCGGTCAAATGCAAAGTCATCGAAACTTACGGCGATCCCGAACCACCCAGGCATATTCGCCGGTTCCACGCGTCTTACATGCGCTTTGGAGGAGACCACGACATTCCCATACCCCAGAGGACGGCTGACTAGCACGATATCCAGTTCGATTTCGGTATCAATCGCCAGTGCCTTGGGGCAGAGGAAAAACACGCCCGAAGAGCTAATATCCCTTGTTACCAGGGTGACGGGATAGTCCTCGAGCAGTCCGTTTACGCTCCTCAGCTTCAGCGGCAGCCTCAGGGAAGCCCGGGGGCATTCCCGCTGCTCCAGATGCACTCCCACAGCGTGCGTGGGCACGCGCACGAAGCGGCGCGGCTGCGGCGCCCGCAACAGCGGCATTACCCGCAGCGACGGCACCGGCGTGGTGGTCGGCATCGTCGGAAGCGACGGTTCAGGCGCAACGGAAGCGTGCGCCTTAACGTCAGTTTGTACTGGAAGATTGTCCCAAGCTAGCGCGTGATTGCTGGCACTCATCTCACCCCTCAGAGAGATGACTCTACAAAGGCCCACTGCCTTAGTTCTATTACTTGACGTGCCGGACACGAACCCCAAGAAGAAGTTGGGCTGCTAAAATGCCACTGATGGGTGTGAGTGTCAATCTGTGGAAAACGCTCGAAGTGTCCTAAAACGAAACACTTAGGACTAGTACCTACTCGAGAATTGTTCCAAATCTTCACTTCTTCTTCGCCCTTTGCTATAGCTTGTTCCAATATGGCCGCTGCCCTCGCTACCGTTTCACGTTATCTTTACATCGAATATTTCAGAAAATGAGCGCTCCCTCCTCCTCGTCGCTGCCGGCAGTTCCTGCCGTAATTTCACGAACCTCTTCCGCTCCACGGAGTATGGTTTTGATCGCGTTCGCGGCGGTCTATGTTCTTTGGGGCTCGACTTATTTTTTTATCCGCATCGGCGTCGAAACAATTCCACCGTTTGTGCTTGCCGGCATCCGGCACATCGCCATCGGGCTGATTTTCTACCCATTGTTCCGCTATCAGAGTAAGGAAAAACCCACGGTGGCCCAGTGGCGCACCACCATCATCACCGGCCTGCTTCTACTTCTCTGCGGCAATGGCGCGCTGTCGTGGGCGGAAACGCGCGTCCCCTCGGGCATCGCCTCGCTGCTGGTAGCCACCGTTTCGCTGTGGATGGTCATCCTGGACTGGCTGCGCCCCTGCGGCGTCAGGCCCGCTCCGCGTGTTCTTATCGGCTTCGTGCTGGGCTTTGCGGGTATCGCGCTGCTTGTGGGGCCTTCGCAGTTTGGCGGTTCGGAGCGCGTTAACCCACTGGGTGCCGTCGTCCTCATCCTCTGCTCGCTCGCCTGGGCCGCGGGCTCCATTTATTCTCGCCATCACCCTGTGCCGCATTCGCCGCTTCTCGGTGTGGCCATGCAGTCACTCGCCGGCGGTGTTGGTTTGTGGATTGTGGCCGCGGCTACCGGTGAACTGCACCAGTTTCATCCTGCCCATGTCACGCTGCGTTCGTGGCTCGCCGTTCTCTATCTTTTTTCATTTGGCTCGGCACTCGGGTTTTCCGCATACATTTACATCCTCAAGCACAGCACGGCATCGCGGGTGGCCACTTACGCTTTCGTCAATCCCGTGGTGGCTTTATTTCTAGGCTGCTCGCTGGGGGGCGAAGCAATCACGCTGCGAACGCTCACCGCCAGCGGCACGATTCTCGCCGCCGTGTTGCTGGTAATCCTCGCGCCGCAAAAATCGACTGCGCCTCCGGAAGAGATCGTGCCTTGTCCCGGTGAGGCATGATCGACTTTGACGCCTGAAACCGGATAGATTGCTATCATTGGTTTCTGTAATCTTGGCGCATGATCACCATGGCAAGCAGTTCCAAATCAAACGACATCACCCCACGGGCCGCGGCGCAATTCTGGGAAGCTGCCTTGCAGCGGGACCCGCGGGCCGACGGGAAATTCTTCCTTGCGGTGCGTTCCACTCACATTTATTGCCGGCCAACGTGTCCCGCGCGCAGGCCGCTACGCGAAAATGCGGTTTTCTTCCGCACCCCGCAGGAGGCGGAAAAGAATGGCTACCGTCCGTGCCGGCGTTGCCGGCCGACGGAACAACTGGAAGGGGTCTCGCTGGTGAAGCGAGCCGCGAAGCTTCTGGGTGGCGCCAGTGAGGAAGACTCAATTCGCCTCGGTCCGATTGCTGCTCAATTGCACGCCTCAACTGCTAAACTGCGTCGCGTCTTTCACCGCGTCACAGGACTCTCGCCGCGGGAGTTTGCCCACGCGGCACGCCTGGAAAAATTCAAGAAAATGCTGCGCGATGGCGCGGCCATTTCCGAAGCGCTCTACGCCTGCGGGTACGGCTCGCCGAGCCGCGTGTACGAAAAAACAAACGCTCAGTTGGGAATGACACCGGCCTCGTACCGGAAGGGAGGAGCAGGCATGAAGATCGGATTCACGGTTGCGGCAAGCTCGTTGGGTAAAGTATTGGTGGCGGGAACCGAGCGTGGAATCTCCGCGGTTTACCTCGGCGAAGACGAAAGAACTCTGGTCAGCGAGCTTCAGAAAGAATACCCGCGGGCGGAGATTGCGCGTTCCGCGGCCGGCAACGAAGCCTGGCTGAAGGAAATTCTCAGCCGCGTGGAAGGCCACGCTCCCAGCAAGGAGCTTCCGCTCGACGTCCAGGCGACGGCGTTTCAGCGCCGGGTGTGGCAAGAACTACAGAAAATTCCGTTGGGCGCCACTCGCACGTACACCCAGGTTGCGCACGCCCTCGGCAAGCCCAACTCCGTGCGCGCCGTTGCCCGCGCCTGCGCCACGAATCCCACGTCCATTGTGGTGCCGTGCCACCGCGTGATTCGCACGGACGGAGAACTGGCGGGCTACCGCTGGGGATTGCAACGCAAACAAAAATTGTTGGAAAGGGAAGGGGTGCGCGCTTGAATCCCTGTAGCTCACCCCTTCAGGGGTGAGGCTTTTCGTTACGCTAGCGAGATCGCGCTGTCGCAATGAAAACCCTCGGGCCTGAAGGCCCGAGCTACAGGCTATTCGTGGGGCTTTTCGATTTTTGTGCCTTTGGGCCAGTCGGCTTTGAATTTGCCGTCGCCGATCTTGAGATTTTTCATTACATTTTTGTACCGCGATAGGAAATAGTCGCCCGAGCCCGCCTCCACGAATTTTTGTTGCACCGGCAGCCAGGAAGCTTCGTCCACCCACATCACAATCTTGGTGATCTGCTTGCGCACTTCATCCGACCGCGGCACCAGCTCCACCAGCGCCATCTTGTGCCCGTCCATCTCTTCTTCTCCCGACAGGCTCACGTCGTAGCTCTTCTTCAGGCTTTCCACGCGGGTTCCGAAACCGAGGGCCAGGTATTGGTCGGCCAGGACGCGGTTCTTTCCGATGTTGTATTCTTCAACTCGATTTATTTTCGGCGTGTAAATGTAAAGATTGTCGCCGTTGCGGATGATCGTGCGCGGATCGGGCGAAATAAAATCGATGCGCAGCTTTGAATCCTTGCGCACGTAAATCTCACCGGATTCCGTTGAAGTATCCTTTACTACCGCGGTGTATTTCACGTGGTCCAGCGCTGCCGTCAGGCTGCGAAAATCCTCCGCCGACCGGTCCATCATTGTCAGCACGTAATCCAGCGTGACCTTCCCGGAGTTCTGGCTGTTGCCCGCCGAAGCCGGTGATTCCATCCAGCCAAGCAGCAATATCAAGGCAAAAAGGGCCGTTTTTCTCAATGCATCCCCTGTCCCGTTCCAAACTTTGTACCCTCAAATCGTAGCACATGGGGAGGGCAGCCGACTCGCATGTTGGCGCCGCCAATTAACTTGCAAAATCAGTGCTTGATTTCCACCTGGTAGGCAATCACGTTGCCGCTGGCATCGCGCAGGGGTTCGATTTTCCCTATCGAAAAGCGGCCGTCCTGCAGCCCTGCGCCGGCATTCTGGAGCGCATTGTGCAAATCGTTCTGAAGAGCGGGCGTGCGCGTTGGGGGAGCCAGAATACGCGAATCTACCCGGTAAACTTCCACTTCGCCGGATTTCGAAAGCAATTCCACCTGGGTTGAATTCACCGTCGGGCCGACTTGTGGCTGGTCGTGGAACCAGTTCTTGGGCGTGAACACAAACACCAGAATCAGAATCACCGCCACGTCGTACTGCCACGAGCCGCGCTCGTAGGACCAGAAAAACATCCGGTATAAAAATTGGCCAATTCCCGCCATGGTTCAGTCTGCAGGGACCCCGTCGACAATCACGCCGTCGCGCATGTGCACCACGCGGTCGAAATACGTTGTGGCTTCCGGGTTGTGCGTGATCATGACGATGGTTTGCCCCAGGTCCTTGTTCAGCCGCCGCAACATTTCCAGAACGATTTCCGAATTCTTGGTGTCCAGGTTGCCGGTCGGCTCGTCCGCCAGCAGAATTTTCGGCTCGTTGATGATGGCCCGGGCGATGGCCACGCGCTGCTGCTCGCCGCCGGACATCTCCGATGGCCGGTGCTCCAGCCTGCCATCGAGCCCAAGCATTTTCGTGACGACATCGAAGCGGTGCGGATCGAACCCGTCGCCGTGAATGTATTGCGCAATCGCGATGTTGCCCTTGGCGGACAGCGCGGGCAACAGATTAAATCTCTGGAATACGAATCCGATTTTATGCCGGCGTAGCTTGGTCCGTTCCGCGTCGTTCATCGCCACCAGATCGTTGCCGTCCACCAGCACCTTGCCGCGCGACGCCTTCGCCAGCCCGCCGATTACATAGAGCAGGGAAGATTTTCCGCAGCCCGACGGCCCCATCACCGCCACCGATTCGCCCGGCAATACCTCGAAATTTACGCCCCGCAGCGCCGGCACTTCCACTTTGCCCGCGTGATACAGCTTCCAGACGTTCTCGATTTTGAGTATCGGCTCCAAGGTTTTGAACTCGGGCTCCGTGATTCCGGTGGAATTCGTTCGTATTGTAACTGTGATTGCCATCGCTGCCTAGTTTCCCCTGTTTTCTTAGTCGTATGAGAGCGCTTCGACTGCGTCTTTGCGGCTTGCTTGCCAGGCCGGATAACTTGCGCCAACCAGTGCGCCAACAACCGCGATCAGCGACGCGCGAATAATCCACTCCGGCGTAATCAAAATGGAAAGCGTCGGGAACAGGCGGAGGAATCCCGCCCGCACCACGTAGCTGAGGCCGACGCCGGCAACAATTCCCAGGAGGCAAAGCAGCGTGGCCTCCGCCAGCAGCGCCCGGATAATCAGAAATTTGCTGGCACCTAATGATTTTAACACCCCGATGTCCCGCGTACGCTCCAGCACCGTCGTATACATCGAAAGGAAAATCACCAGCAGTCCGATCGAAACGGCCAGCGCGATCATGGAATTGATAAAGGTCTGCAGCGCCGGGATGTTCGTGGACGTCATCAGCGTCATGAATTCCTTCACCGGGCGCACCGGATAGTTTGGCAGCAGATCCTTGATTTCCGCGATGACGTCGGGCGTGTGCTCCGGCCTTGTGCACCGAACCAGGAAAAGCGTCGCTTTGTCGCGGCCTCCCACCAGCCCCTGCAACGACGTGATTGGCACGAAAATTCGCCCTGCTTTTCCATGCTCCACGATGCCTACAACTCTCCAGGAGTGATTGAGAAGCATGTAGGTGTCGCCAAGCTTTACGTGCTTGGCACTGGCCTGCCAGTCGTCTACCAGCATGTCGTCGGGATCTTGCAGGTCGCGGCCTTCGTAAAATACAAAGCCGTTCGAAACATCGCGGAACGAAACCGGGTCGATGCCCCAGATGGTTTCCACGCCGCCCGAGGTGTTGAACTGAAGCAACGCGGGGGTCACATATTGAACGTACTTCAGCTCGTGAATTTTTTCGCCGATCTTGATCGGCATCGGCGAGCTGCCCATCACCATGAACATCTGAGCTCCAGGCGACTGCACCATAACGTCGGCGCCGATGCCCTCGATGCGCTTTGCCGTTTCCTGCAGCATTCCGGAAGTCAGCCCCACGATGACGATGACCAGCGTGACTTCCACGGCGATGGCCACGACGCCGATCAGCGTGCGCACCGGGCGGTGAAATAAATTCCGGAAAACAAACTGGCCCATCATGGGCGCCTTTCCTCGGGATTTTCTCCCACCTTCACGACTTCGGCGCCGGCCGGCGCTTCCAACTTGAAGCGGTCCGCCTCCAGCGCCTCGTTCAGCACAATCTTGCTGATCGTCAGGTCCAGCCGGTATTCATCGCGAGGCCGGTCGATGCGGATGCTCATTGGATATTCGTCGGCGCCGCCCGCCACAATTGGCTGCCAGTTCGCATAGCGCACGTCGGAAAGCAGCGCGCCCTTCGGCCCATAGGATTGCAGCCGCACCATGTGCAAATCCGCGCGGTCAAACCAGACCTTCCGCAGAATTTCCGATTTATATCCGCCGCGCAGAACCGTCAGCACGTAATACCGCGCGTTCTCGTCGTTGTATTCCTCAATCAGCACCACTTCTTCCTTGCGGACTTCCGGCCACAACACGGCGTCCACCAGATGTTGCGGGCGCAGATTCTCAATCGGCTTGCTGCTTTGCCGTTCCACCGCTACTTGCCCGACCAGGAATTTATTTTTTGGCGGAATCGATACTTCAAAGGTCTGCCCGTCGCTGACCATATCGAACACGGTTTTTCCGACGACCGGCACTTGACCGATCATCCGTACGTTGTATGGCCGCGACGCCAGCAAAAACGTCTTCACCTCGTGGTATTGATCAATCACTCCGCTGTATTTCGTGCCAGCCGTTGCCTTCATTTCCAGCGTGGCATCCATGCTCTTCAAACCGCGCGCCAGCACATTGTAGCGGTCGAGCAGGTCCTCTTCGCTCGCTTCCCGTGCCACGGGCCGCTCCGCCACAGGCACTTTCGTGGAAGTTGTGACCGTGCGCGGGCAGCCGCCAGCCGCCGCCGACACTGTCACCAAAATCATGCTCTTCCAGATGCGTTTCATCCGTGAATTCCGCGCCATCTATTCAAACAAGGCAATTTAGCAACCATACCGCGGAGCGTCAAACCGCCCCTCACTGAGGCCGTGCGATGTGCACGTCAAACGGCTGCAGCGCCGGCCGCGCGCGGCGAATAATTTCGCTGGGCCACAAATTCTGGCTCAGCAGCGTCATCCACCCGTCATCCGGTTCGCAGATCGCGCAAAACGTGTATCGCGTGTAGGCATCCTGATAGGCGTCCAGCCCGCGATGCGAAAGCTCGCTCTCCACCGTTGCATCCGCTTCTTTCGCCGCGGCTCCACAGCGCAATCCAAAGGTTTCTCCGGCAAAACGCGCAATCAGGGCGCGCAATTTCTCGCCCGCAGGTGGGCGGAGCACCAGGCAGCGGTTCGCGGCCTCGCGGAATTCCACTTCATGCAGCTTGCAGTATTCGCGTACGCGGTCCAGGTGACTGAAAAAATCCAGCACCCAGGCCTCCTCGCCTGTCAGCGCGGGAAAGACCGCGGCCCAGATGGAAGCGGCTTCCTCGCCGCGTAGCGGCTCGCGGCTCTCCGTCTCAATCAATTCCAGTCCCACGGCTTTTGTGTCGGAGCCAAGATCCATCGCCTGCACATCCAGCGAGTACGGCGGCAAGTCCGGCAAGTTGTTTTCCAGCGGCAAGATTACTCTTCCTCGATTTCCCCAAAGGTGGCGTGGAATTCCGGCGAAGCCTTGCGCACGTCCAGCCAGTCAAAAAACGTGTCCGGCGCTTCCAGCCAGATGCGGAACCACTCCGCGATTTCCTTCTTCTCTTTGCGCTTCTGTTCTTCCACTTTGCGGTTACGCGAAATCATTTCCGCGCGCCGCTTGCCCAGCCGGGCAATTTCCATCACCCGCTCCACCGCCGCGCGTTCGCCATGCTGACGGAAACGCCGCAGCAATTCATCCAGGCGCGTCAGGCTCACTTCTGCGTCCTGCAGCGTCGAGAAATGCAGAATGTCTTCGAACTCTTCCTCGAAACGTTCTTCCGCTTCCTCGCGGTCGGTCATCTGGATTTTCCAGCCCGCGCTTTTCAGCACTTCGGCGATGTAATCGTTGCCGGTCTTGCCCGCTTCGCCGTGATCCGCCAGCAGCTTGCGCCGCAGCTGGTCGATCTCCGCCACGGTCCACTTCTGCACGCCCAGGTCGCGCGCCGCGTCCAGGATCATGTCTTTTTTGTGTTTGAGCGCTTCGCTCATCGTTTGCCTTTGCGCGCCGGCCCGGCCGTATGCTTTTGATGCGCTTCCACCACCGGAGGTTCCGCGGGCTCTCCCCGCAGCAGGCGGTGATATTTGGCCACATTTTCGTTGTGTTCCGCCAGTGTTGCCGCAAAAAAATGGCCGCCCTGGGTGTTGGCCACGAAATAAAGATAGTCGGTGGCCGCCGGATGCAAAGCCGCGCGCAATGCCACTTCGCCGGGGTTCCCGATCGGCCCGGGCGGCAGCCCTCTGTTTCGATAAGTGTTGTACGGCGAATTGATGCGCAAATCCCGCAGCGTCAGCGTGCCCTTGTACTCGTCGTCCATCTGCAGCGCATAGATCACCGTCGGGTCACATTGCAGCGGAATGTTTCCCCTCAACCGATTGGTGAAGACGCCCGCCACCAGCGGCCGTTCGTCGGGTTTCGGCGTTTCGCGTTCCACCAGCGAAGCCAGCGTGACCACGGAGCCGATCGATACTGTCGGATCGCTCCACTCGCTTCCATTTGGCAGAACGTCCGCCAGCGCGTCCCGGAATTTCCTCACCATCATTCCGGTCAGCTCTTCGGCGGGAGCATGCTTCGGAAGATTATAGGTCGCCGGGAACAGGAAGCCCTCCAGCGTTCTTGCTTCCGGAAAAAGATCGTTGATCTGGCTCGGATCTTCCGCCGCTTTCAGGAAATCATCAGCCGGCATGTACTTCGCGGCTTCCAGATCGCGGGCGATGTCGTAAATCGTTTCGCCTTCGCGGACCGTGAACGGCTGCTCGTAAACCTGGCCGCTCGCCAGCTTCCAAAAAACTTCCTTGCCGGAGAGTGGGTGATCGAACGCGTATTCGCCCGCCTGCAGCGTCCGCTTCGGATGCCTCCGCGCGTAAAATTCGAACGCAAACGAATTCCGGATAACCCCGGCTTTTTGCAGGATGTGCGCCACAGACCGCTGCGAAGCCCCGTGTGGAATGTCCACATACATTCCATCGGCCGGAATCGTGCCGTACGGTTTTTCGATGGAATACCAGACGTAGCCCGCGGCGGCCGCCGCGGCAAGCAGAATTAGAAGAATGAGGGCGGCGAAGATTTTCAAATCAGCGGCTCCCCTCCGCCAGGGGCGTCCGCGCCAGATATTCGCGCAGGATCACCATCGCGGCAACCGCGTCAACGGTGTACTTTCCATCCGCCGCGCCCTTTGTTTTCTTTCGTCCGTGCGGGGTCTCTTCGTGCACAATTCGCCGCCCCATCTCTTCTTCCAGAATCCGCTCCGCCTCCCAGCTGCTTAGGCGCTCGTCCACCAATTCCACCGGGACGCCAATCTGCTTGTGCACGCGTTGCGCAAATCGAGTAGCTTCGTCCGCCATTTCGCCGCCCGTGCCGTCCAATCGCAGGGGAAGCCCCACCACAATCTGCCGCACACCCAGATCCCGCGCCAATTCCCGCAGACGGCGCATATCCTCATTCCGGTTTACGCGCTCCATGGTGTCGAAGGGTTGCGCAATCCGTGCCGCGCTGTCCGCCAGCGCCAGACCGATCTTTGTCCGCCCGTAATCCAGCGCCAGAATCTTGAACGCGCCTTGCGCCTGCTCCGCCGCCAAAACACCGCTTTTTTGTGGGATTCCGCTCACCTAATCAGTATAGCGTGAACGCCAGTTGCCACGCGCGCAAGCGCGCCCAGTTTTCCCATTCGTGCACCGGTAGCATAGGCTTTAGCCTGTGCGCTTCATGTAGTGGCCGAACTTTAAATCGGCCAGATCTCCATCCTACGGTTTTCTTCCACGCGCCCCGCTCTCCCAGTCTGTCCACATGCCGAGCGTCTTCATTTCCTGGTCGAGGCCGGTTTCTTTCATCATCGTTTCGATCTGTGCGCGGGAATACCTCGGGCCAATGGGCTCCGCGCGGTCTGCGATGCCCCACGCCGTTACGGCCGCCAGCACCGTGTTCAGTTTCAACTCGCGAATATCCACCTTTTCGAACGTGTCCGAAGCTGCGTGGTAGTTCGCCAGATAGTTCGCTACTTCCTGATTCGCCACCAGGTTCGGCACTCCCTCCAGCAGGAAATCGAAATGGTCCGTGCCCCAGTCCGCGTCGTAGGTATGGTTATCCACATCCCAGCCCGCGAAGGGCTTCAATATTTCCCGTACTGCCGGCTCGATGTCATGCCGCCCGCCGAGCGAATAGCCGGTGACGCGCCCGATGCCCGAATCGAAAATCACCACGGAACGGTACTTGTCCATCTCCGCGCGATGTTCCTTTACGTACTGCCACGAGCCGAACAATCCCTCTTCTTCACCGCTGAACAGGATGAAACGGATCGTTCGCCTGGGGAGCAGCCCGCTGGCCTTGATCGCGCGCGCCGCCTCAATCACCAATGCGGCGTTGCAGCCGTTGTCCAGTGCGCCCGTGCCAAGTTCCCACGAATCCAGATGCGCGCCGAGCACCACGATTTCGTCCGGCTTTTCGTACCCGCGAATCTCTCCCACCACGTTCTGCTGCTCCACGGGCCCACCGATTTTGTTCGGCATGGTCAGTCGCACACGCACTCTTCCGGGACTCGCCAGCGCCGTGCGCTCCAGCCGCAATCCGTCTTCGCGTGCCACCACTGCTTGCGGAAGGCGCTCCAGTTCTCCGTCTGTGCTATTCGTGTGCCGGTAGAGGAGCTTCCGCTCGCGTTCGCCCGTCCATAGGATCGCTGCCGCGCCAGCCTTCACAGCACGCTCAATAATCGCCGGCGGATTCTTGTACTCATTAAACAGATCGACCCAGGTGTAGCTGACCTCCGTATGCACAATCAGGATTGCGCCCTTCACGGCACTCCCCGCACGCGCAAAGTCCGCTTCCGTTCCGCTCCCGATATTCACCAGCACGCCTTCGAGCCCACCCGCCGGGGTGGCCGGCGAGAGCCCGAGCGAGACCAGTGAAACCGCGAAGCGCTCCGAGCCAATTACTTCCAGCCGCGTCTCGCCCTCGCTCCACGCCACCGGCAGCATGTACTTCTCGGTGTGCACGTCCACGCCTGCTGCGCGAAATCCAGCCACGCCCCATTCCACTGCCTTGGCCATTTCCGGCGAACCCGTCACCCGCCCGCCGATTCCGTCTGTCAGCCGCCGCAAATTTTCTTCGAGCGGCGATTCGCCCATCACAATCGGGGTAATCTTCGCCGCCGCCTGCGCGCAGGACGATGCCTCCGTCGCAGAACAACCTGGCGCGCCCTGTGCCGCGGAGCCGGGATGCAGAGAGTCCGTCTTCACCGCCGGAATCTGCGCCGACGAATTGGAAGGCGAAATAAAGAAGCAAAGAAGTAACGAAGCAAAGGTAAAGGCGCGGTTTCGCATGGATGAGATCCTCAATGTAGTGGCCGGACTTTAGACCGGCCAGAGTAGCACAGGCCTCCGCCTCTGACGCCAGGGCAGTTCCCGCCGTTAAACATGCCAATCGCAAGTGCGCTGCGGCTAACCGGCGGTGTTCTTTGGCCGGAGCTCGGGATGCAGGACGGAATCCGTCACGCGGGCCACCTGCGCCATTTTCTCGACGTCATGCACGCGGACGATATGCGCGCCCTGCAGAATGCTGGCCGCCACCGTCGCCGCCGTTCCCCAAATGCGTTGCTCGGCCGGCAATGGCTTGCCGTTCCGCGCCAGCGTCGCGCCGATAAACCCCTTGCGCGAAGTTCCGACCAGCAACGGATAACCCAGCCGTGCAAGCTCCGGCAGCTTCGCCAGTAGTTCGTAATTCTGCGCGAAACTTTTTCCAAAGCCGATCCCCGGATCAAGAATGATCTGTGTTTTTCTCACGCCAGCGCGCCGGGCAACGGCCACGGATTCGCGAAGCCCGGCTGTGACGTCTTTCATTACGTCCCTCGCCCACGGTTGCTTCTGCATCGTCCGTGGCGTTCCGCGCATGTGCATCAAAATCAGCGGCACGCCATGCTGCGCGGCCACCTCCGCAATCGTTGGATCGGATTTCAATCCTGAAATGTCGTTTAGCATTTCCGCGCCGGCGCCGATCGCCAGCTCCGCCACGCGCGACTTTTGCGTATCAATCGAGATGGGAATCTTTAATCGTCCGCGCAGCTCCTGGAGCACCGGCAGCAGCCGCTCCAGCTCTTCCTCTCCCGAAATCCCTGCGGAACCAGGCCTCGTTGACTCTGCCCCGATATCCAAAATATCTGCACCCGCCCGCTCCATCGCCAGCGCCGCTTTCACCGCATCGGCAACCCGGAAAAACTTCCCGCCATCCGAAAAACTGTCCGGCGTCACATTGAGCACACCCATCAACAGCGTGCGTTTGCCCAAAACGAGCGTCTGAGAACTGAGTCTCAAGCGAAGAATTTTGCGTCGAATCATGTCGAAGGCAGTTTAACGCGGGAGAGCACGAAACTTGTAAAGCAACTCAGCGCCGGAGGCGCGAAACACCTTAGCCTAGTGCGTAAGCGCTGGGATTCTATTTTTCGAAGATCCAAGCCCCGTAGGGGCGGCACATCCTCTGCTCGGTCGCCCACTCGGGCAAACCCTCGGCCGCACTCTAATCCAGATCGAAATCGCGGATCGGCTTCCCGGCAGGCGCGTCCTTGGCCTTCTTCATGGCCTCTTCGAATTTCTTGGCGAGGATATCTTCCTTGTGCGTTTCCTGGAAAAAAGAATCGGCAAACTTGTCTTCGCGCGATTTTTTCTGCTGTTCCAGGATGCTCTGCGCCTGTGTCAAATCCACGTCCGGCCCCGGCTTCACATGAGCCTCATGCGAAAGCACCGCCCCGAAGATCGGGTCCACCACCAGCTTCGCCTGGCAGCACGGGCAAACAATATTCAGGTTTTCGCCGTCTTTGCGTCCCATGGCCGTATTGTACCCCTCCGCGGACAAAAAAGTAGGGGCACGATACATCGTGCCCCTGTGTTTGAAAAAACGTTGAGTTGTTACGCCTTCGCTGGTGAATCGCCACGCGTGAAGCCCGGGGCTGGGCGCATTTCTGGCCGCACTACCTTCGGGTCCGTTGCGGGAGCCGCTGCTGTTGGGGGCGGTGTGGGAGGCGTCCGCGGCTTATCCGGCAGCGGCTTGCCTTCCATCAATAGTCTCACTTCGTTCGCGTCGAGCACTTCACGCACCAGCAATGCCTGCGCGATGCGGTCCAGCAACTCCCGGTTCGAGGACAGGAGATTTTTCGCCGCCTCATAACCATTGCTGACGATCCGCTTCACTTCGCGGTCAATCTGCAGTGCGGTGTCTTCGCTGAAGTCGCGGTGCTGCGCGATTTCGCGGCCCAGAAAAATCGCCTCTTCCTTTTTGCCGAACGCCAGAGGTCCCAGGTCGCTCATGCCCCATTCGCAGACCATGTTGCGCGCGATGTCCGTGGCACGTTCAATGTCGTTGCCAGCGCCGGTGGTGATGTGGCCGAGGAAAATCTCTTCGGCGCTGCGTCCGCCCATCAGGACGGCCAGCATGCCTTCCAGAAATTCCTTTGTGTAGGTGTGCTTGTCGGCCTCGGGCAATTGCATCGTCAAGCCCAGCGCCATGCCGCGCGGAATAATCGTCACCTTGTGAACCGGATCGGCGCCCGGCGTCATTGCCGCCACCAGCGCGTGTCCCGCTTCGTGATACGCGGTGTTCTTCTTCTCTTCGTCCGACAGGATCATGGACTTGCGCTCCACACCCATCAGCACTTTGTCCTTGGACATTTCAAAATCATCCATCGCCACGAACTTGCGATTCTGCCGCGCGGCCCACAGCGCCGCTTCGTTCACCAGGTTCGCGAGATCCGCGCCGGAGAAGCCCGGCGTGCCGCGCGCGATGATGGAAAGATCGACGTCATCCGAGAGAGGCACCTTGCGCGTGTGCACGCGAAGAATTTCTTCGCGGCCCTTCACGTCGGGGCGCGCCACCACTACGCGCCGGTCAAAGCGCCCGGGTCGCAGGAGCGCGGGATCCAGCACGTCGGGACGGTTCGTCGCCGCAATCAGGATCACGCCTTCGTTCGATTCAAACCCATCCATCTCGACAAGCAGCGCGTTCAACGTCTGCTCGCGCTCATCGTGTCCGCCGCCGAGCCCCGCTCCGCGATGCCGTCCCACGGCGTCGATTTCGTCAATGAAGATGATGCAGGGCGCATTCTTCTTTCCCTGCTCAAACAAATCGCGTACTCGGCTGGCGCCGACGCCGACGAACATTTCCACAAAGTCCGAACCTGAAATCGAAAAGAATGGCACATTCGCTTCGCCGGCAATCGCCCGCGCCAGCAAAGTCTTGCCCGTACCTGGAGGCCCGACGAGCAGCACGCCCTTGGGAATGCGCCCACCCAGCTTCTGGAATTTCTGCGGGTCTTTCAGGAACTCAATGATTTCCTGCAGTTCTTCCTTCGCTTCATCGCTGCCGGCCACATCCTTGAAGGTCGCCTTTTTCTGCTGCGCGGAAAGCAGCCGCGCGCGAGACTTGCCGAAACTCAACGCCTTGTTCCCGCCCGCCTGCATCTGCCGCATCAGGAAAAATACGAATCCAGCCAGCAGCAGCAGGGGCAGGGCATTCAGCAAAATCAAAACCCAGTCGCCGCTGCGCACTTCCTTCACGCTCAATTGCACCGCTTTGTCGCGCAGGTTCTTGGTAATTTCCGGCGAATTTTCCTTCGGCACGGTCACGCGGAATTTGTGATTCGCAGGGCGCACATATTCGCCCTGCAATTCATAGCTGTTCGGCGACAGGTACATCGTCACTTCCTTCACGTCGCCCTCGTCGACCTTGGCCATGAATTCGCTGTAGCTCGGCGTGTCCTCACGCGCCTGTTGTCCGTTCGCGGACACCAGTTTCCAAAGCATCACGCCCAGGAAAACGATCGAGATCCAGAATAAAATTGTTTTTGCCGTGGAATTCACATTGCCCTCACAATCAAACCCGTAGAAAAATCCTTATAAAATTGCTTGCTGCCTTAACGCTTGCGCTTCTTCGCCCGCTTCGACCCGCCGCTTGCCTTCTCGCCGCTGACTAATGCTTTACCGTTACGCCCCAGGCCATTCGATGCCGCCAGCCCGTACCCAGACCACAGTAAGTTAGATGCGGTCTGGAAGCCAAAGTAATCGGGCTCCAGGGCCACGCGCCGCTTCGAGGCCTTGTCCAGCAGCACTGCCAGCCGAAGCGACCTCGGCCTGCCCTCTCCGATGCGCCGCAGCAAAAATTCCTGCGTTACGCCGCTGTCCAGCACCACGTCCACCAGCAGAACGTCGCGCCCTTTAAACTCCGAATGGCCTTCGCCGCCACCGGTCGTCTGGCGGTTGCCGAAAAAAACTTCACGCCGCACGCGCCCGTCCATTTCCACGTCGCGCACATCTTCGCGCACAAAATGCATGGCCACCGGGCCGTCAATCGCGCGCACCAGATCGGCCGCAAACACAAACGAGCGGTCCATCGTCACCACCAGATCCAGCCGCCGCCCGCGGTAGGCCTGTGAAATCGCGCGCCCCAGAGCCTGCACGCGGCCGGCAATTCGCGCCGCGGAGTAGGAAGCCGCTTTTGCGCGGCTCACGATGAGGATTCCTCGGTAATCATCACCGCTGCACGGCTCCCTTCAGCCACTGCAAACTCGTCTGCGACCGGCAATCCTGAAACCCAAGCCACTTTGCCTGCGCTGGTCAGCACCGGCCAGCGTTCCTTTTCCCAGCGGCTCGCGCCCAATTCGTTTAAGAGTCGCGCCAGTGTGTGCCGATTCCGATGGCCCGTTGGCCGCATGGCATCCCCGGGACGCCAATTCCGCAATACAAGAGGTTCGCGCAACCGGCCACGGTCCAGAACCGCCCCTGTATTAGTAGTTTCTCGCCCTTCGGAGGGCCAGTCAATCACCCGAAAGCGCAAGATGCGGGAAAGTGCTTCAAGCCGCAATTCCCCGCCGTTTGCAGGGAGATGGACGTGCATCGAAAAAGTTGCCGGCTCCGCCTTCCCGGTGCCGGCCAAGGCTGCGCGAAAGATCAGCGCGTCCCGCTCGCGGCGCACTTCCACTCTGCCCGGCAACTGCAGAATTTGCCCGGAGTGGCCATGGGCTGCAAGATGCAGCACAGCTTCCACATGCACCGAGCCGAGTTCACCCACGCGCGGTTTTATCTGCATCACCAGTTGCCGCACCATGCGCTTCGCCAGTGGCACAGGCATTCCTGCCTGTGCAGCCGAGCCAGTGGCAACAATTTTTTCCTCAGTAATAGCCGCAGTGCCAGGAAGTTTTTCCGGCATTCCGCCAGCGCGAGAGCGCGCAGCAGTGCTCGCCCCGGAAACCAAATCCCGAACCCCGACCGCAATTCCGCTCTCCCGCTGCTTGCTGGCCGCTTTCAGACGCGCTCTCGCTGCGTCTTCCAATTGCTCGTTGTCTTCGCGTGCGAGTTCCGCCAACTGGCAAAGATGCTCGACTGCCGCGGTCTGAAACTGCTTTTCAAGCAGTGGCAGCAGCTTGTAGCGGATACGCGAGCGCGTGCGCGTAACGTCGCGGTTCGTCACGTCTTCGCGCCAGCGTTGTTTCTTGCTTCGCAGATAATCGCGCAGCGCCGCACGCCGAATCCCCAGGAGTGGCCGGAACACGCTCCCAGCTTGCGGGTGAATCCCCGCAAGTCCCGCGAGCCCAGTGCCGCGCATCATGTGCGCCAGCACCGTCTCCGCCTGGTCGTCCGCCGCTTGCGCCACCGCCACGCGCGAGACTCGCCCGTCTTTCACCAGTTGCTCGAAAAATGCGTAACGCGCACGCCGCGCCGCATCCTCCAGGTTCGCCCGCTCGCGCTTGGCCTTGGCTGCAACATTCTCTCTTTCGACGAAAAACTCCAGCCCATGCTGTGCGGCAAGCTTGGCCACGAATTTCTCATCCGCGTCTGAAGCCTTTCCCCGTAACTTGTGATTAAAATGCGCCACGCAAACTATAATGCCCAACTCTTCGCGCAATTCCCCAAACAGCCGCAGCAGCGCAACCGAGTCAGCGCCCCCAGAGACCGCCACTCCGACCCGCTCTCCCGCGCAAACACCAAAACGTTCGCGCAACACAATCCGCAGCGACTCCGCAAGATCGTGGCGTTTTGCCCGCCCCATCTTTTTGGTTGGTTTTTTCGCAGGCATGGCCCTGCGACGTATCGTAGCAATGCCGGCGATGCAGGTCGAGCGCCGTGGGAACCGCTGTAGCTCAGGCCTTCAGGCCTGAGAGTTTTCGTTGCAACAGCAGGATTGTGCCGGCGTGTGGAAAGGCCTCGCCCCCGAAGGGGTGAGCCGCAGGTATGGCGTGCGTTACTTTTCCTTGGCTTCGCTGCCGACCAGCTTTTCGACATCGGCGATTTCTTTGGGAATGGCGGCGCTGAGGATTTCCGGCTCGCCGTTGGTGATGAGCACCGTGTCTTCCACGCGGAAGTGCATCTGTTTGTCGGTAAATTCCACGATGGGCTCGACGGTGATCACCTGGCCGGCCTTGATCGGGCCGCTGGGATGCATCACGTCGTGCGTTGCCAGTCCAACGAAGTGGCCCGGCCAGCCGTACCACTGATCGCCGATGCCTGCCTTCTCAAACACCGCTTTGCCCGCGGCTTCCGCCTCTTCATAGGTGTGCCCGGGCTTCAGTAGCGCGATCGTGGCTTTCTGCGACTCCAGGTCCACGGCATACCACTTCGCCTGCTCTGGTGTGAATTTGCCGCTGATGTTGAAGGTGCGGGTGATGTCCATGGTCATGTGATCCAGCGAAGCGCCGTAATCGAACACCACCAACTGATTCGCTTCGATGACATTGCGGTTGGAAAAATAGTGCCACGTGTTGATGTCTTTTCCGGAGCCGACAATCGCCAGGTACGCGACGCCTTGCGCTCCATGACTGTAGAAATACTCGTAAGCGCGCGCTTCGATTTCGTACTGGTGCATTCCGGGATGCGCGTGCGCGATCGCGGCGCGGTCGCCCTCCGCGCTGATTTTTCCGTTGCGCCTGAGGACTTCAATTTCTTTGGGCCGCTTGATATTGCGCATCGCGTCGATGAACGCGGTCACGTCACGCAACCTGGCCATCGGGTAGCGCTCCGCCAGCAATTTCCCCGGGGCTAGGTCCTGCGGGACGTCTTCGTGGTACGGATGCGCGAATTTCCACGCATGGTCGCGGCCCACTTCGCCGCGAGCGCCATCGGCCTTGTCGGGGAATCCCAGCCGTGTCCACAGGTCCACCTGTGGATGAACGCTCAGAGCGTAGGACAGCCAGATATCCAGATTGCCGATAGGTTGGACAACAGGAAAGCCCAGCCGCTTTGCTTCCTCCGGCTGCGAGAGCAGATTCGCGCCATAGGTCTGAGCCGTACGTCCGACCTGCTGCGGCTCAAAGAGAACTACATTGCCGCTGGCGTTGTCCATGGCTAGCACTGCACCAGGATCCTGAATGCCCGTGTAATAGTAAAAGTCGTTGTCTTCGCGATAGTGAGTCGCTTCGGGAATATCGTTGCGCGCAAAGAGCAGCGTGTAGCCGGTCTTCGCCTGCGCCATCAACTCCGCGCGCCGCGCCGCAAACTCCTGCGGCCCGCCCAGGTCCTCAATCGCCTGCCGGTCAGTGTATTGCGCCCGCACCGCCGTGCCCAATCCCAGAAACAACAAAGCAACAATCAAAAGCTTTCGCATGGCTCTTGCTCCCGCTTGAAAAGTAGCGGCGACATTGTAGGCCGCGAAGGGATAAAAGGGAAACGGAGTCGCCGCCAAACTTAAGCGATGGCCTGGCTTGGCTTAGGTGGGGTTAGCGCGGCGAGAACGACGCCGATGATTGCGAACATGCCTACGCCGGCAAGGAAATGTACGCGCTCGGCCGCGTCGTAGTAGGACTGCACGGCCATGACCGCTGCATGGGCCAGGCTCGACCACCCTGCGAAGGCGATCAGGCTGCGATGCGCGGCAGGATTGCGCGCCGCAATGCCCAGAGAAATGTGAAGTGCTGAAGCAATCCCAAGGTCCGAGTATCGAAACGAATGCGAGGCCCTTGGCTTTAGTCTTGTGGCCACTCGTAGGGGAAGAGCTTGCCTGCTGCTTCCGGAGACATTTTTCCGCCCGCCAGTTCCACGGCACGGGCCATGACCGGGTCACGTCCTGCAGCCAGGTCCTTTGGGCTCACCAGCAGCACTTCGTCCGGGGTGACGCCCACCTTTTCCAAGCTCTTTCCGTCGGTCATGATCAGGTCAGCCTCCGTGATCGAAGCACCGTAGAAGAGCCGGGTCTCAAATCCAATGTGATAGTTGTATCGAATCGACTCCATTACCGCACCCGCAGATTGATCACCAAGCACGGTTCCACGCTTTTCCAGCTGTACCACTCTGGCCAGAATTTCGGACGCCGAGGCCGAGCGGCTGTCAACCAACACGAACAACTTGCCCGCGAAAACATTCTTGCTGTGTGGCCTGACCATTTCCGGCTTGCCATTGCCGCGCATCTGGCGGTCTGCAATCTTGACCTCGTGGTCGAAAAAATTGTTCAAGAATTCGCGCAACGTTTCTATGCTGCCTCCGCCGTTCCCCCTCAGGTCGATGATTAGCGATTGGTTCTTGCGAGCCTGGTTCATAACGTCATAGACCTGGGACTGCATGTAGACAAAACTGGGGAATTTCAGAATCATAACCCCGTCATTCGTCCTGGCCCAACGCATGCGGCTCTCGTGGGTATTATTTTCGATTTCGCGAAAATATTCCCAAATTCCGTCTCCGGTGAGGTCCTTCACTTTGGGAAGCTCGCGCATCGCCGCTACGATGTCGACCTCCTTGTGCTCGCCTTCCGGTGTTTGTAGTGCCACGCGCAGAGCAGGTTGCGGCCGGAGGACGTCGAACACATAATTCATCTTCCATAAGTTCTCCCGGGCCGGCGTAAAGCCGTTGATCGTCAAAACTTCGTCGCCTGCCTTGACTCCTTTCTTTTCCGCGTCGCTTCCGGGCTTTACCTGCAGGACAAAACACTTGGCGCCGATCATGCTGATGGTCCATCCGTAACTGTGCTTGTAGGGTCTCGGCGGCGGAAGGAAGAAAGTGTGCGAATCATTCAACACATCCAGCGCCGCCGCCACTTCCGACAATCCGCGGTTGAGAGACGCGGAGTTATCGATCCGCGTTTCAAAGCTCTTTACGTTGGCGTTCCAGTCCACACCGTGCAGGTTCTTGTCGTAGTAATGTTTTTTCACGTCATCGGAAATCGTGGTCAGCATTTGCTGTACCTCGTCGCGATCCATCTTGGAAATTTTTGTTTGCGCCTGCTGCGCGATCAAGGGGGAAGACCAACCAAACACCAACATCAGAGCGGCGAAACAGAAGGCGATTTCGGGCCGGTTCATGGAGGCTCCAGGTGGCTGAAGTCTCCGCTGTTCTAACTTTGCGCCGGGCTTTGAGCGAATCCGACCCACTGTCCCACGGCGTAGCGGAGATGTTGGCTGATATATATAGCCAGAGTTGGCCGTTGGTCAACAAATCTTAACTTTGAATGTTAGGTAAGGGCTTAACAAGGTCCCATTGTCAGTGGGTGGCCCGGGCAAGCCGGAACCCGGGAACCCGCGACGGACTTTGGCGAGAACTTGTTGTTTGAAAGGTGTGGCGATTTCTGATTGAATAACGCCACGGAGAGTCATCGTGAAAATTTACAACGTCACAGGCTATCTGATTATTTTCCTCTATATGCTGGCTTGCATGGTCTCAGCCCCGGCTCATATGGGACCCTGGATTGGACTGCTGATCGGCGGAGGTTATTTTATCTTCTGCTGGTTTATGGGCGGGCTGTATCTGGCGGATGTTCTTCATTTGGGAATCGCTCACCGATCACTCGACTATAAGGAATGGTTCATGAAATCCGTCACGATCGTGAACAACACTTTCGCGATCTATGTGGACCCCATTGCCTGGGTGAATCGCCATCGATTGCATCATAAACATTCCGACCATCCCGGGGATCCCAATAAACTTTCCGAGGATGGTTTTTGGCGAACCCTGGTTCTCTGCCTGCTGCCGTATCAATGCAAAGAAAATTTGGCCGGGGACAGAATTTTGAAGTCCCGGACTTTTCGGGTGGCTGCGAATCCGGTTTTTGCAATCGTTGCGCAAGCTCTGAGTTTTTATCTTCTGTGGAAGTTGGTTGGCAGCCTGAGGTTCGCGCTGGTGATGTGGATTGGAATTCGAATTTTTTCGTTGTGGGTAAATATGATCCAAAACTATTGGACCCACACCCGAACGTTTGGATACCGGCGGTATAGCGATGATGACGACAACGCCATGAATATCGGTGAGTGGCTCCCAGTAACCGCGACCTTCAGCGCCTGTCTGCAGAACAATCATCACCACCATGAGGGCCTGTTGAGGCTGAGCCACGACAAATCCGAATACGACTTTGGATTTATCACTGTAAAAATTATGAAAACTCTGGGCCTGGTGAAGGCCACAAGAAAAGGTGCGGAATTACCCAACGACGTTCCCCTGGCCGCACTGGAGTTCTAGGGCGTTCGCTTTCTCCTCATAAACGGTTCAATCGTCTGCCCCAAAAAGCTGGGAGCAACTTCTTCGCCCGCCAGGCCGTAATCTTCCGGCCATTCCTCGGGAAAGTAGTAAGTCCCGAAGATTTTATCAATCCACGGAAAATGAATCGCAAAGTTCTTGTCGATGGACTCTTTTTGCGACGTATGGTGCCAATGGTGATATCGGGGCATAACCAGGAACTTTTCGAGCCATTTCGCATTGGGACGAAAATTGCAGTGGGTCCAGGTAGCATGAAGGGTGACGAAAACCAAATACCACACGATGATCGTTTGCGAAAATCCAAGCATCATGGGCACAAGGATAAATCCGCGCACCAGAGTGTCGTCCACAAAGTGGGAGCGAGAGCCGGCGATCCAGTCCAACGCCTTCGACGAATGGTGAACGGCGTGAAAGCGCCACAGAAAAGGCACTTTGTGCAGAGCCAGATGAATAAAATATTCCGCAAAGTCGGCAACCACAACGGCCAGGAAAAACTGCAATAACCAGGGTAGGCGGGCGATCAATTGCTGAAGAACCGGAACGCCCAAGAATTTAGTGGCCTGAGTGGCGGGCAGCAACACGAGAAAAGACAAAATCTGGATGGGGAGATGAGTGGACATGAAATAGACCATATCCTGGGTCCAATTTTTCCTGAATGTCCCCTGTTCCGGATATTGAGGCCAGATTCTTTCGAGTGGCACGTAGATAAGCGCCATCAACAACAGGTCAAGCAAAAACCAGTCCATGCCGATTGTCGCGCTATTTAGCCGGCTTCCATTAACCGCTACGCTCGAGCCGCCCCAGGCTGTTGCAGCGATGGCCAGCAGCATTCCCGTTAACGCCAGAGTTTTTTTCTTGCGCAACAGAGCAGAGAGCACTCCAAATGCAACAGCCGCTACGATGAGGAATTGGATTAAAAGGCGAATCGTGTGCAACGAATAAAGCGGGCGGAATTCGGCAGAGGTCAGGAACTGGGGAAAATGCAGGCACAAAACTCCCCCGAAGGCGAGAAACCCAAAAAAGGCTGACAAAATCCCGCTCCACCAGCCGGTTCCAAAGCCGGTGGACTCGGCATCGCCAAAGAATTCGTTGATTTTTTGCTCGAGCACAATGTCTTTCAGTTTACGTTTCCGGACCCGTGCAAGCTATTGGGAAAGATGCCGGTATGACGCATTTGCTACTGAAGAGAAGCGATGTGCCACTCGCGCACGCAAGCCGGATCGAAAGTGAACTGCTGGCGGTTGACGCAATCGGACAGGAGCGGTAGGCTTCGAGGCAAGCAAGTCCTCTATAGCAAAAATTCCGGTTAGTGGGTTGCACCGTATTTCTTGCGGGGCACGACTCTTGCGACCGCCCGCGAGGGAAAGGTCAAGCACCATGTATTTCGTGAACATTCCAGCCGGGAACTTCATGATGGGCTGCTCACCGGAAGACGCAGATTGCAACGCCGATGAAAAGCCGGCTCATCGAGTATCCATCAGTCGAGCTTTTGAGATGGGCAGATACCAGGTGACGCAGGCAGAGTATGAAACTGTGGCGACTGTCAATCCGAGCTATTCCAAGGGCCCGAATCTTCCAGTCGACGGCATCAGCTGGGATGACACGCAGAAGTTTTTTGAGGCATTGGACCGCAAGGGGGACGGCTATCGTTATCGCCTGCCGACCGAGGCGGAATGGGAATACGCGGCACGCGCCGGAAACAGCTCCTGCCGGTACGGACCGTTGGCGGAAGTTGCCTGGTCTCGCGACAATTCCAGTGGCAAGAGTCATCCCGTCGGGGAGAAAAAGCCCAATGGATTTGGGTTGTACGACACGCTGGGGAATGTCTGGGAGTGGGTGCAAGACTGGTACTCGCTGACGTATTACAGCCACAGTCCGGAATCCGACCCGAAAGGCCCGGACAGCGGGGAGTATCGCTTGGCGCGCGGCGGCTCCTGGCGCGGAGTCGTCCGCGGGCATGCGCGCGTTTCCTCTCGTTACATGCTCAAGCCCAACGTGCGGAGCATCGTGGTCGGGTTCCGCTGTGTGCGCGAACGGGCCTCCTGATCTTTTGCACCGCCCCGTGCGAGAACAGGGGAAGGCGCGCTTCCCAGTTGTTCGATTTTGTAGTGGCCAGCCTTTAGGCTGGTAATCCGACCCATTCCTCCGTCAGGGCAAGCCTGAAGGTCGGCCACTGCATGACGGGCGAACGGCGGCCCACCCGAATGGGAAGGCCACACGAGAGGTTTTTGCGAAATTGAATGCGCCACGTGCCCGCGAATCTTTTGTTGGGCCGTCTGTCTTTGCAAACCATCCAACGCCTACACTCGATTAAAAAGGAAAAACTCACTATGCGAAGAAATGCCGTGTTGCTCGCAATCCGTCTGCTGATTGTGCTGAATTTTCTTCCTGCCATCTTTTTCAAGTTCGCAGGCGTCCCGCTCTCGGTTGCGCTCTTCACAGCCATGTCGAACGCGGTGCACGGATTGATTCCTCAGCCTCTATTTCGGCTCGGATCCGGGACCATTGAAACTGTATTGGTGCTGTTGTTGGTGGTCCCCGGAACGGCCAGGCTCGGCGCCGTCCTGATCGCCGTTTGGATGGTCGGCGCTATCCTGAGCCACATATTTGTGCTCGGCTATGGCTTTTTCTTTTTCAGCGCCCTGGCGACCTTTTTTCTTTCGTGCCTCTATCTGTTCCTCACCCGCGCGCAATCCAAACCCGCCGTTCCTTGAAGTCAGCCCGCAAGGTCGACTACTGCTTGATGAGGAATCGGAGGCTGGTTCTTGCGCCGGCTGGCCGCATGCCGGACCGCGACTGGACGCCTATGTAGTGGCCAGACTTTAGACTGGCAACCCGAAACCCGCGAAAAGCAAAAGCACCGACCCATTCCTCCGTCAGGGCAAGCCTGAGGGTTGGCAACTACGCCTCGTGGCCTTAGAGCCGTGTCCGGCCGCCCTCGAACAGGTTTGCATTGACTGTCACAAGTGACAATTGTCCCCGGTTGCGACTACCGTCACACTCACCCGGTTCGCTGGCGATTCAGCTCCGTTTGCCGGGACCATGCCGTCACGAACGCCGATGAACCCCCGCGAGGGAAGTTCGATTGGTACTAAGCGTGGTTTCCCTCATTGCAGAACTGGAGGCCGTATGATCAAGAAGAGCATAGCAGCCACTCTTGTGCTGGTCGGGGTTATTTTCGCCGGTCAGCCGTTATTCGCTCAGGCCGGTGCAACCCAGACCGCGCAACCCGTGGCCGACCGCGAGAGGCCACCATCCATAGATGAACAGATCGCCATGCTGAGGACAGATTTGCGATCCACCCGAAAGCAAGTTGTCGCCGCCAACATGAAGTTGACCGACGCCGAATCCGAGAAGTTCTGGCCGATCTACGACCAATACGTTAAGGAGCTGGTGGACATCAATAATGCGAAGTACGCTCTCATCAAAGAGTATCTGCAAAACACGAACATGACGGACGCGCAGGCTGATAGCCTCTCGAAGAGGTGGGTCGAGGTGGATGGATCCGTTGTCCAACTCCGGCTCAAATACATCCCTATATTCCGCAAGGAGCTGTCAGCGAAAGGCACGGCGATGTTCTTCCAACTCGACCGGCGCGTTCAAATGATGATCGACCTGCAACTGGCAAGCTCGATTCCTTTGGTTCAGCCGTAGTTGCCCGTAATCACTCGCCCAGAACCGCCCAAGGCGCGTGTCTCGGTTGCTCGATTTTGTAGTGGCCAGTCTTCAGGCTGGTAATCCGGCGCCCTCGAAAAACAAAACGCACCGACCGATTCCTCCGTCAGGGCAAGCCTGAAGGTTGGCCACTACGCATTTGGCGAAGAGCACCCCGCAGGGTTCCAAACCTGAATGGAAAGGCGACCCAAGGGGATTTTGGGAATTGAAAGCGCCACCCGCCGTCCAGTTCTCCTCAATAGCAACATGGCGCATCCCGTTCCGCCGCACTCAGCTCACCAGACCTAACGGACAGGGTTATCGTCGGGATACAAAGAGATAGATCGAGGCTTGTCTAAGGACCCTCCAACGATGCACCATAGTACTAGAACTACGCCCGACGGGGGCAATCTATCAGGAGGGCAAGAAATGCGTAACTTATTGATTCTCTGTGGAGTTATTTTACTTGCGGCGAGTGCCGCCCAGGCCCAGGAAGGCAAGGGTTTTGAGGTCACCGGCAATTATCAATATGTTCGTTTCAATCCGGGAAATGGCGCCTCTGGCGTAAACTGCCAGGGCGGCTCAGGCACGGGCGCGGGCTATATCACTGCCTCGTTTGGTATCGTCGGCGAGTTCGGTGCGTGTAAGGTCACTGGCCTACCATCCGGCGCAAGCGCGCACGCGATGGATTACCTCTTCGGTCCCAAGGTGTACTTTCATGCTCATGGACGCGTGGCTCCGTTCGTTCAGGCGCTCTTCGGCGGCGAACGCCTCTCAGCCGGCCTCAGCGGTGTAGGCTCGGGGTCGACGAATGCCTTTGCGACAGCAGTGGGCGGCGGAGCAGACGTGACCCTGTCGCGTCACGTCACCCTGCGGGCTCTTCAGGTCGATTATCTTTACACTCATTTCAGTGGCGCTTCACAGAACAACTTCAGGTTGCAGAGCGGCATCGTGTGGCGCATCGGCAGGTAGTTCGCGTCCTACGCGTCATAACGAAGAATGGATCGAAAACGGCGGGCTTAGGCCCGCCGTTTTCTTTTAGCGAAGGCGCCCTTTCCAATTGTCCGATTTTGTAGTGGCCCGCCTTCAGGCTGGTAATCCCCGCCGGCCGTTGTAGTGGCCAGACTTCAGACTGGCCATCCGAAACCCGCGAAAATCAAAAACCACCGACCCATCCTCCGTCAGGGCAAGCCTGAAGGTCGGCCACTAAGTGACCAGCCAAGTTCCGGTTCGCCGCCAAATCGCCAGGAACCCAATTTTTACTCTTCCCAGAACTCTGCGTGCGCAGGTATCGTAGCTCGCCGCGCTATTCTCGTAAGGAGGATGGGATGATTTTTCCAAGACGCCAAGTGCTTCGCACCCTGTCGGTTGCTTTCGGGTCGAGCTTCCTCTGGAATCGGAACCAACTCGACGTGGCTGAGCAGGCGGCCACACAGCCAAAGGTCTCCCCGTCCGCTGCGGGGGCCGCTGTTCACGATGGGATTGCTGCGGAAACGGAAACGGAAAAAGTGACCGGAATCGGCGGATTCTTCTTCCGAGCCAAAGATCCGAAAGCGCTGGGACTCTGGTACGAGCAGCACCTGGGGATTTTGCCGGTGCCAACCAGCTACGGGCAAACCGGGTGGCAGCAGGAGGCCGGGCCAACTGCGTTCGCTGCCTTCCCGGAGACCAGCAAGTATTTCGGGGATCCCCAGAAGAACTGGATGTTGAACCTGCGAGTGCGCGACCTGGACAAAATGGCGGCCCAGCTGCAAGCCGCGGGCATCGCCATCAAGATTGACCCGCAGTCTTATCCCAACGGCCGCTTCGCCCACCTGCACGACCCGGAAGGCAATCCGATCGAATTGTGGCAGCCTAAGGTTCCAGACGCCAAAGGCTAGGTCGGAATGCAGTTCAGGACTGTTTCGGAAACTTGGGATAGACGAAAGTTTTCTTGCATTTCAGCGGCTTGATAGGTTCGAGGAGAACATCCCGTATGTCCCTTTGTTCCCGGGTGCACACCCTGGGAGTTGAAGGCTACGGCAGTTTTGTGCTTCCCTCAACGTCGCTCATAAATTTGAATGCCTGGTATTGGTTGGAGAACTGTTCTTTTTGCTCAGCAGCTGTTGTAATTATCGAGAGTCCTAACGCCTTCAACAAGAGACCGTAGAATTTCGGAGTCCAAGGAGCAGCATCAATCTCGACAACTTTTCCAGCCGCATCTAAGACCTTTTCCCACCTTCCGGCTTTGGTAGCCGCTAGTTGACGATGGAATTCCTTGTAATCGGGAATAAGTTCTGTTTCGATGAGACTTTTTGCGAAGCTGGAAATTTCTTGAATGGACGTTCCTTCCTTGGCTCTTTCTTCAAGACCCTTCGACAATTTCCAAAGATGCATTATGAAACCCTCTCGGGTGTCTGCTATCTTCTGCCTTAACTCAAGAATTTGTGTCGGATGATAAATGTGAATCTTTGGGAGCAAATATTTGAACACCGCCTCTGCTTCTAAAGCGACAAGAATATCCCGGCCTATGGGCTGACCCTTTAACGTCGTAAAAACCTGTGGTAAATCAATATCAGTTCGAGTCAGGTGTGCTGCTAAATCAGGCGCGATGTAACTGTTATCCCCGGCTCTAATAGAGCGAACGGGCATTGCGAGAATCGCGGATACTTGTTCTCGTGAAATCGCTGCAACCTTCTTTACTACCGTTTTAATTTCCGTTGAGGTTCTGATTAGTTTTACTTTCTCGACGGTACGATGGAAATGGCCCTTATTATGTGGCCCGTAGGAGCGAAACCCTATCTTCCAAGTCTGGCGCTCCAAGATCCTGTCCGTTGGGAGGACTTCGCCCCATTTAGGCGTCTCATGGCGCAAAGTAGTTATCCAACTCATTCCTCCGGGGCCGTCCTCGGTGTCAACACTGACATTGTCTGGAATGTCTTCCGGCCTGAGATAAATAACCAACACGCGAGTAATCTCTGAGCTAGTTGGACAGTCTCGAAATTCGTACCCTGCGTTCTCATTTCCGCGCAAGGGTGGTAGTCTTGATAAGACTCCTTCATCGAACAACGTCCCGTTTTCAAGCTCCCATTTCTTTATATTCACTTTCTCGTAGTTGAGGTCTCCCACGCCCGGTATTACACCGGCGGAATCTCCTAGGAACGGCAGAAGAACCTTGTCATAAAAGACGCAGAGACACGCTAGTTCTGACCGATTGCGAATAATCAAATCAGAGTTGTACACGACTTTGAATTGGCCGTTTTCCATAGACTGCACGTTTCCCGCCTAAATATGCGGTCGGTCTGGCTCGCATCTTAGATTTCCATACAATGCGTGAGATCCTAGCAGATTCACGATAGGTATAAGTGTTATTGGCTCTATGTTACCCTGGAACAGTGGGGACAGGCGGAAAGTTTTCCTGGATTTGACCGCTTGATAAATTCGAAGGGACCATCCCATCTGTCCCCGTCCCCCAAAGGCTAGGTTAAAGTGCAGTTCAGGACTGTTTCTGAAACTCGGTGAAACTCGGGACAGACGGAAAGTTTTCTTGCATTTCGCAGCTTGAAAAATTCGAGGCGAACATCCCGCCTGTCCCACGGGCCCGAGGTGAACCCGTCTGCCCCCCCGGATTCCCCTAGTTGGGGAAATTCTCCTACTCGCCCGCGTTACATCCAATTGCGCGGCGGCCTTGCAAAGGGAGCTTGCCGAGCCTCCCGATTACAGTATAACTGGGTTCACAGTCCTTGCTTCCGGTGGCTCCAGATTGACAATTTCAATTCCACTCACTATAATTCCGGTCTGGAGGCGACCAGACCTATGGCGGAACTGCAATACCCGTGGCCGAAGAATTCCTGGGCCATACTCACGAAGATCATCCGCGCTTGGTACTCGGTGGAGACAGGCGGTAGAGAAGTCACACAAAAGAAGATTGCGGAGGTTGCTGGAGTTCAACAGAGTCAAGTAAGCACTAATAAGGCCTTCCTCCAAGCGATCGGCGTCGTTGGCAAAGAGGGCGTTTCTCTCACCGAGGCTGGCAAGCGGTTCGGTATCGGTTTATATAGCGATAACGATAGTATGAGGCGACAAGGCCTTGAACAAATTATCAAAGACAACGAACTGCTGAAAGATACGCTTGATATCGTCAGAGGCAGGGGCAGTCTAAAAGTGAGTGACTTTTACGATGAGATTGCTCTACGCATCGGTGGAAAGACCGAAGGATTTGTGACTGGAACCGCCATCCTTCTGGAAATACTTAGACTCTCCGGAGCAATCGAAATCGCAGATAACACACTTCGTCCATCAAAAGGCGGTCCCACAGAGCCATCACAGCAACTCGAAAGGGAAAAGAATTCGATTTCGAATAAACCTACCAATTCCGGCCTAAATCGAATCCCGATTGCAGTCAGTACAAATTCAGTATGGTATATCGAAGTAGGCGAGAAACCGACGCCAGAAGAGGTACAGAAATTTATGGAGATGCAGAAATTGATGTTTAGCTAAAGACTAGGCGGAATTTTTCATGCATTTCGGCAACTCGAAAAATTCGATGGGAACATCCCGTCCTTCGGGCCATGCAGACTAACGAGTAGGAGAGAGACACCCCGGCAATGCCAGAAGAGAAAAAAACTAAACCACCTCTAGAGCCTAAGAAAGCCCGAAAGCCGGTGCAAAAGTATATCCCTGTGCCGAGAAACAAAGGAACAGAAAATGCAATGTTGGATATCTTTGAATTTGGGACAGAGCGTGAACTTATGGAGTACTTGCGTAGGAACGATTTAAAGGACGAGAATCCGCGCTTTGCGCAGATCGTGAAGCTTTTCCGCGAGCGCGGCCCGAGACGGTTTTAGCAAGAACTGCTAGGTCTTTACGTGCTCTTTTTTGTTTATCGCTCGATAGCGTAGCAAAATGTTGTTCTAGAATCGTAGCAGCACGTCTTGCATTTCGAACGAGTTTTCTCTTTGTCTGCATAAACGTTTACGGGAATCAGAATAACAGCAAGCGGACTGCGCTGCAATGGTACAAAAATTCGGACTATTCATGTTGTAAACACTAAAGTTAGCCTTTCTAGGAAGACTGGCGAGTGGCTTACGCTCTCGGTTTTTGAATGCGTGTGCCGCTCTGCTAGCCGCCGGTGCTTCAGAACACCGGTTCCGAGCGCATGTCCATGGCGAAATTATAGAAGGCGGCGCGATCTTCTTCGGGGGCGGAGGCTTGGGCGTCGCGGCGATTTAGGGCTTCCTGGGCTGCTTGTTGCGGGGTCCAGACGCGGAGCAGGACGGCTTCGCGGAGATAGCGGAGGCGCTGGAGGGTGGCGTCGGAAGCGCCGGCGTACTTGTCTACCTGTTGCAGGAAAAAATCGAAGAGCGGTTTGGGGAGTTCGTAGGAATCCGGGGCGTCGCGGCGGGCGTATTCGTAGATGGTTTTCTGGCGCCAGGGATCGAAGGTTCTGGTGTCGAACATGTCGGAGTCGGTGAGGAAAATTTGCGAAGTGGGGACGACCACGCGAATCGCCGGCGCCGAGGTTGGCTTCAGAACCCAGACGGCGACGGTGTGATTGGCGTAGGGCCAGAAGAGGCCGACGGTTTTCACTCCTTCGCGCTCGGCGAGAAACGCGTAGAGGGCGGAGAGTTCGTCGCACTCCGCCGTTGCGGTGGACTTCAGGACCGACGGGCGGCCGGCGGTTTTCCATTGTTGCCAGATGCGGTCGGAGTTGGGAGGTTGATCGGTGATGCTCCAATGGAGATTCCACAGGCCGGCGTCGCGGGTGGCTTCAAAGAGCAGGCGGGCCATGACGTAGTCGGAGTAGCGGAGGCTGTCCGGCGAAAGATGATGCGCAGCGAGGAAGGACTGGAAGCTGGAGCGCATGCCGGAAGAGGATTCGAGGGAGTGGGCTTTGGCGCGGAGTTCGGTGAGGAGTTGCGCGAGGGTGGGATTGGCGGGACGCGGAGTTTCCGTGGAACGTCGCGCGTCCTGGGCCGTGAGGAGAGACGGCGCCACGAAGAGCAGAAAAATTATTCGAAGATAAAGTCGTAGAGATCGGGCTGCGGCGCAACGCACGAATCAGCCTCCGCGGGAATCCAGGGACAAAAAGGGAAGCTCAGCCGGGGGAATGGGGCTCGAGCCGCCTGAAGTGTTAGACACCTCACAACATCTCCCGGTGCCCTGAATTTGGGATGAGAGTGGGTGCGCAGATGGGAAAAGCGAGAGCTTCGCTCTCGCACTCAAAGGCGGATGGGAGACCGGGGACAGACGGAAAGTTTTCTTGCATTTTAGCGGTTTGATAAATTCGAAGGGGACATCCCGTGTGTCCCCTTGGTTCGGAACGATGCACAATAACATTCGGTAGCTAGCCGTTTTCGACGCGCGCCTTTATATCCGAGTACGCCGTATCGATGAGCCGGCTGAGCGCTGCGTCGTTTGTGGCCGTTCCTGGTCTTAGCTTCACATGACGCATGAACTTGCCGGTGCCCTGCAACAAGCGAGCCGGATCCGGCAGAGCTGCGCCGTGAAAGAACCCCACGTTTACATGCGAGGTAAATACATTCACATAGCCGAAGGGCGCATCTCCCAAACAGGCAACCGGGAAGCCGTCATGCAAGAGCTCCCGGACTTCGTCTCCGCATTTTCGCATCACCTCAAACCACTGATGCGCGATGGCGGCCAATTCACCTGCATGCTCTTTCAGCCACGCATCGATGGCGGGATCCCGTTTGACAGCGCCATTGAATCGCAGCAAATCCGTTTTCATCGTCGCTCGCCTTTCTGCTTTAGGGATCATTATCGTGGGCGGCAGTTTTTGCCTGGGCCACTGCTGATTGCACGCCGTCAAGAGAATGGGGACAGACGGAACGTTACCCTAGATTTCTCCGATCATGGAGCAGAAAAATTTCAGAAAACGTCCCGTCTGTCCCTGGATTTCATGATTCGAAAAGAATCCGGGCGTGGAGTGTGGCTGTGAGCTGCTATTCACGCCAAATATCTTCACGTGAGATGATGCTGTTGTGAATACAAGGCTCCTGGCAATCCTGCCGGTGTTCGTAGCTATTGCCGGATGCAACCGTGTGACGCCAAGTAGCATTGAGGGGCGCATAGGCCGCGCCATAACCGACCGGTGCCGGCCGTCGGCCAGGTGCGTCGTCCAACTGCGCGAGGTCACGCCGTTCGAGTGGGACAAGATGTTCTATTTCGATTACGTCGTGTCACCCAGTGCGCGCCGTAGTGCCGTCGGTTTGCCGTTCGATACCGCGGAGCTTCGGCGCCAGCTTGTTTTCGTTCGCAATGGACAGGTGGTTCGCAACGATTTGCTGCCTACCAATGTGGAGAAACCCGTCGAGAATGAGCTGGATTTCGAGGGCGGCAAGGAACCCAATTGGCTGAGTTGCGATCGAGCGGCCCAGTTCGAGGTCACGCGCGATTCTTTGGGAACTGGTGTCACGTTCTTCCAGCTCAAGGCCGTTTCCCGCGATAGCTGTCGATAAATCCCAATAGCGGTCAAAATCCCACAATCGGTGGGTGGCGCACGCTTAACTTAGCAGAAATTCTTGGGTGGCCTTCCCCTGCGGTTTTGATTTTGGCAAGGGTGGGCCATTCTTTCTCCTGATTGCCACCGCCGGCGGTTTATCATTCCTAGCTTGTACCCGCGGCGCACAGGCCCATGACCTCTATTGTTCTGGCGTGATATTTGAGTGGTCGCCCTCTTCCGAATGGACACCATACAGACTCACCCTCGGAATGTGCCCCCAAGCCTCTTTGTAATACCGAAGCTCAACGCTTTCAAGGATGCGATCTTCACCGGACAGGTCCATTACATAGTATTTTCCCTCGGGCGAAATCCGGCCACTCACCACGAACTCCTTAGAAGTGCCATTACTAAAGTGAACGATCAAGCGATCAAAGAAGATCGCGTCACCACTGACCCGCAACTGAATCGTATGAAAAAGCCCGCTACGACGAGTGACCAGGATCCTGCCATGATCCTGCCCCCCGTCCACCTGGGTATAGCCCAGAAAGTCCCAAAACTGCCCCCGGGCGAATCCGGAGGTGGCAAAGGCTAAGACCAGGAGCCCGGCGAGAGTAGGACGAGAGAGTTTCGGTAGCATATACAGTCCTAGGACTACTAGGACTATATATAACAGCCTTTCCTTCCTCCCTGACAGTCAAACACCGGGAACCCATCCAATTGATTAACCATAACGGCGATTTGCATATCCTGGTGGCAGACGCTCTCGGATATCCACGCTCTTTGAGCTGTCTTTTTTCAGGAGCCTGGGGATGATTGCGAGTTGTCTGGGTGGGTGGTCCTAGTCCTGTCAGAATTACCAATTGCGCCGGCGCCGCCGGAAGCCCAATCTGCCCGCAGTCAGCCCAATTACCCGATAGTGCGTGGGCGGGTGTGCGGGCAGGAGATAATTTTATGAAGCTTCAAGGATTTAAGGCTATTTGGCTGGGGCTTGGCGCAACGGTGTTGCTCAGCTCGGTTACATTTGCGCAAGACGCGAAGCAAGGAAAGCTGAAGATGTCGGTGATCCCGAAGCAGGCCTACACATTTGTCGACGGGAAGGCGATTGGTCCCGGCAACCGGACCATCAAGCTCGACGTCGGTTCACACCACGTGGTTGTGGCTAACTACGGGTACAAGTCTGTCGAGCAAGAGGTTTCGATGGATTCAGACAAGACGGTTCCTCTGGGCATAAAGTTGGAGCCCGCTGGCGAACCCGTGCCCGGCCCGCGTGGTCGCATCCAGCTTGAGGCAGGAGGGCTTCATGGGGCGACAGCCGCCGCCGTTCTTCTGAATGGGAAGAAGTCCCTGTACTTCGTGGGCCACGTGGATGAGTTCGATAACGACTTTTTATTTTGGCGCCAGGAATTGATCGTGCCACCAGGAACTCACCAAGTGACGGTCACTCGCTATGGCAAGGAAGTGTGGTCGGGCCCGGTCACGGTCGCGGCAGACCAGCGCGTGATTGTTAATATCTCGAATGGAAAAGAAAAGACCAAGCCCTGGCCACGTGGCTCGGAGTGCAAGACAGCAGATTGCGTCCCCGGCAAGCTGGCTGTATTGGCGCAACGCTTTAAGGCCGGTGTTGCAAGCGCCACCGTTGTTGTGGCGCCTGTCAGCGCGTCGGTCTCCGCCACTCCGTCGAAAATCGATTGCAACCAAAATACACAGCTAGCCTGGGTTTCCAAAGAAACTGTGGAAGCGGACATGAGTGGCATGAGCCCTGTTCCAACGTCGGGCGAGAAAACCATTTCGCCTCGGCAAACCACCGTGTATACGCTCACAGCTTCAGGACCAGGTGGCGTGACAACGCCGAGCACCACGGTGGAGGTCAACCCTACCGTGCAATCATCGCTGAGCGCTGCACCCACGGAGGTCAGGTACCGCCGAATCGGTGACAAGATCATCGAACAAGGGAGCACGACACTCAATTGGTCGTCGTCAAACTCCGACGCCAACTCGCTGAATCCGGGTGGCTCTGTAGATTCCAGCGGTACGAAGTCTATCAGCCTCAGCCCAACGCAGAGCGGCATTGGTCCCGTGGACGAAGAGTTCAAATACACTCTGAACGCGACCAATGCATGTGGTGGATCGGAAACCAAGACGGTGGCGGTACGCCTGAAGGGCTCCGTTGAGCCGATTCCCGCTGTGCAACTCAACAGCGTTTTCTTCCCGACCGCCTATCCTACCAAGGATGATCCAGCGCTGGGACTCGTTCGCAGTCAGCAGGAAGCATTGACAACCCTTGCCACCGGATTCAAACAGTATCTCGAATACGACCCTGACGCGAAGTTGTCGCTCGGGGGAAACACCGATGAACGCGGCGCGAATCAATACAACGATGCCTTGTCCGAACGCAGGGTTCAGCGCGTGAAGGATTTCCTGGTTTCGCAGGGAATCGCCGCAGAAAAGATCGATACTTCAGCGTACGGCAAGCAGAAATTGCTGGACAAAGCCACAGTTAGCAACCTGCAAATGCAAAATCCAAACCAGCCGCCTAAAAAGTGGGTGCGCGATTCCCGTGCGACCTGGCTGGCTTACAATCGCCGCGTTGACATCGTTCTGATACCCACCAACGGCGAACCGGTGCGGTTGTATCCCAATGGAGCTCCGGATTCCCAACTTCTTTGGCAAATTCCCAAACCGGCCCGAACCGCAGTTGAAGGGTACAATTGAGCGCTCCCGGGAAGCAGAGCGGAAAAACAAAAGGGGATCGGCGCGGGACGGGCGGAGTTTTTTTGCATATCGCAAATGGCGGACAAGAATGTCCACCACCCTAAAGAGAGGCGGCATGAAGCCGCCCCTGCACGAAGAAATCGGAGCGATGCGGACGCGGCAGCGCATGGCGATTGAAGGGGATAGCGATGAGGCTGAGGAAGCGTGTGGAAAACTAATTTTTGGCTGTAATGGGGTGTTGACATATTCGGAGCGTATGCTAATCTTAGTGAGTTCGTTGGTAACCACTCTGCTGGACAGGGGGGTAGAACAAACGCTCTTTGACAACCTGATAGATGTGCCAGAATCTGTTCGACCCTATTCATCGCCTTCGAGCGTGAATGGGGACTTTGAGTGATTTGAGCGACTAACAATTTTGCTTGGCAGGCTGGCTCCGGATAAAACCGGGGCTATTTTTTTTGCGCCAAGCGACAGGCTTCAAACGAGAGTTTGATCCTGGCTCAGAACGAACGCTGGCGGCGTGCTTAACACATGCAAGTCGCGTGCGCAGTTGCCGTAGCAATACGG
>Ga0210403_10000196_pt1 | contig 68187 bp, 49 predicted proteins | sample IncBWC19MmetaG_FD_150863 | JGI IMG/M metagenome (GOLD analysis project Ga0210403, IMG submission 150863) | Forest soil microbial communities from Barre Woods Harvard Forest LTER site, Petersham, Massachusetts, United States - Inc-BW-C-19-M | ecosystem: Environmental > Terrestrial > Soil >...
AAGAAAGCGCGGGCGGAGTTCGACAGCTATCCCACCGAAATTTATCAGGATCAAATTGCGAAGGTCCTCGAACAGTGGGCCACCGAGCTCCGGGTGTCGCCGGAGAAAACAGGCGCGTTGGAACGTCCGATGAGCGGCAAGTTTCTGGCGAATTCGCTGGCGGCGAAGTTGCAGCCTCGCCGGAAAGACGACGGTGTTTTTCAGGTTTGGGAAGCCCAATTCCAAGCTGCTCCGCTGATCGGGAGCGAAGATTTTCTGGCGGGATGGCGCTCTGCTGTCAGCGGCCTCTCGAAATTGGTAACGGTTGAGTTTCAGATCACCGGAATCCGCGTCGAAGCGACCTCGCCCATTTCAGCAGAAAAAGGTGCCAGGGTTCAAACACGCGTGCGATATGAATTCGTGGGTGAGGGCGGGGGATTTTATCGCGAGCAATGGATCGGGTACCTGGATCTGGATTGGGAGATTGGGCCGGACAACGAGATACGACTGCACAGTTGGCGGAACGTGGAAGAAACGCGCAGCAGGTCGCAGGTTCCGGCGTTCGAAGATATTGCGACAAAAGTGTTTGCCAGTTGTCCTTCCTTTGGCGCTCAATTTGTGCCGGGCGTGGATACGTGGCGTACGGTAATGGATGGCGCCAGCGGCATCGATATTTACGGCCACAACGGCGTTGCCGTCGGCGATATGGACGGCGATGGATTCGACGATTTGTATGTCTGCCAGCCCGCGGGACTGCCCAACCGGCTGTATCGAAATCGCGGCGACGGCACTTTCGAAGACATCACGGATGCGTCGGGTGTGGGAATTCTGGATAACACAGCTTGCGCTCTCTTTGCGGACATTGATAACGATGGCCGGCAGGATTTGATAGTTGTGCGCGCCAGCGGACCTTTGCTGTTTCTGAACGCGGGCGGAGGGAAATTCCGGCTGCGACCGGATGCATTTCATTTTGCAAGCCCGCCGCAAGGCACGTTCACGGGAGCCGCGATTGCGGATTACGATCGCGACGGGTGGCTGGACATCTATTTTTGTCTCTACACCTATTACCAGGGAACGGACCAATACCGGTATCCCATGCCGTATTACGCGGCGGAAAACGGACCGCCGAATTTCCTGATGCGCAACGGTCGCGATGGCAGTTTTCACGACGTCACGCGTGAGGCGCGGCTCGACAAGAACAACACTCGATTCAGTTTCTGTTGCGGTTGGGCGGATTACAACGGCGATGGCTGGCCCGATTTGTACGTGGTAAATGATTTCGGACGGAAGAATCTTTACAAGAATAACGGAGACGGTTCGTTCACCGATGTGGCGAAAGAAGCGGCCGTGGAGGATATCGGCGCGGGAATGAGCGTCAGCTGGCTCGATTTTGATCAGGACGCGCGACAGGATTTGTATGTGGCGGATATGTGGACGGCGGCAGGACTGCGGGTTTCTATGCTGGAGGAATTTCAGAAAAATGCGGGCGAGGAAGTGCGCAGCATGTACCGGCGGCACGCGATGGGGAATTGCCTTTATCGGAATCAATGGGATGGCAAGTTTGAGGATGTGGGGTCGCGCTCGGGAACGCTGATGGGCAGGTGGGCGTGGTCGAGCGACGCGTGGGATTTCAATCATGATGGGCTACCGGATTTGTATATCGCGAACGGGATGATTTCGGGGCCGCAGCGGGAAGACTTGAACAGTTTTTTCTGGCGGCAGGTGGTGGCGAATTCTCCGGACGGCGCGAAACCCGGCGGCGCTTACGAGCAGGGCTGGAATGCGGTGAACGAACTGATCCGCGCGGATGCGACCTGGAGCGGCTACGAGCGCAACGTGCTCTATTTGAACAACGGCGACGGGACGTTTGCCAACGTATCCGGAATCACCGGAATGGATTTCTTGGAGGACAGTCGGACATTTGCACTGGCGGATTTCGATCACGACGGGCGCGTGGAAGTGGTTGTGAAGAATCGCAACGGGCCGCAACTGAGGTTTCTGAAAAATGTGATTCCGATGCTGGCGCCTGCAATCGCATTTCGCTTGCAGGGCAAGAGCAGCAATCGGGATGCGATTGGTGCCGTGGTGACCATCGAAACAAGCGTCGGGCGGCAGACGAAGTTTGTGCAGGCGGGCTCCGGATTTCTGGCGCAACACAGCAAGGAACTGTTCTTTGGACTGGGCGATGCGAGTGGCCAGATTCGGGCCACCATTCGATGGTCGAACGGGCTGGAACAGAAAATTGAGAATTTGCCCGCGAATCACCTAATTTGGATAGAAGAAGGACAGCCAGCCGTGCGAAAGGAGCAGTTTGCTTCGGCTGCGAAACGCGCCGAAATAAACGCGGCGAATACATTCGGCCAATCGGAACAACTGCCTGTGCAGGTGGAGACATGGCTTCTGGTGCCAGTCGCAGCGCCTGATTTTCGGATTGCCGGATCCAACGGAAAAGTGAGAATGCTTTCGGCCCAACGAGGGAAGCCGACGTTGTTGTATTTCGGTTCGTCGGAACTGGCTGACTGGGATGCGGCGCTCGCGAACTTTCAAAACGCACAAGATGCGTGGTTGAGAAACAGTCTGCAATTCGTTGCGATCGATGTCGCTGACGCGAAAGCGGCAGGTGAACGGACGTTTCCAGTTGTAAGCGCCCCGCAGGAACTGGTGGCCGTGTACAACCTGCTCTATGGCAGGCTCTTTGACCGGCACCGCGACATGGGACTACCGACGTCATTCCTGCTTGATCCCGACGGCAACATCGCGAAGATTTATCAGGGCGCGCTACAACTGGATCATGTGGTGGCGGATTTTCGCCGCATTCCGAAGACCGCGACCGAACGCATGGAGCGGGGCCTGCCGTTCGCCGGTATAAGTGATACCTATGAAGTTGGGCGAAATTATTTGTCGTTTGGCGCCGTGTTTTACGAGCGCGGCTATCTGGACCAGGCGCAGGAGTTTTTCCGGCTCGCGGAAAAGGACGACCCCGACGGCGCGGAACCGCTTTACGGGCTTGGAAGCGTCTACCTGGAGCAGAAAAAATCGAAAGAAGCGCGGGACTGTTTCGAACGCGCCGCGAAGGCAACGGCGGATTATCCGGCGACCCTGCCGAATACATGGAACAACCTGGGGATTCTTTCTGCGCGGGAAGGGAAGACGGACGAGGCGATTGGATATTTTCAAAAGGCCCTGGCGATCAATCCGGAGCACGCGGTGGCGCTCCAGAATTTGGGCAACGCCTACCGGCAGAAGAAAGATTGGAACGCAGCCCGGAAGAGTCTGGAGCACGCGCTGGCGGTGAATCCCGATGATGCGGAGGCGAACTACGGACTAGGGATGGTATACGCTCAACTGAACGATACAGCTCACGCGTACGAATTTCTGCAAAAGGCGCTGGCGGCGCGCCCCGCGTATCCCGAAGCGCTGAATAATCTGGGCATCCTTTATCTGCGGACTGGGCGGCCGGACGAGGCGAAAAAGAGTTTTGCGGAATCGGTTCGAGTAGCGCCGGAGTTCGATCAGGCGTATCTGAATCTGGCGCGTGTCTATGCGATCGAAGGTGACAATGCCAGTGCGCGGGCGACGCTGCAGGAATTGCTGAAGGTCCACCCAGAGCAGTCGCAGGCGAAAAAGGAGTTGGAGGCGCTGCGACCATGACATTCACTCGTCGCGCGTTGTCTCTGCTACTGGCTCTGGGCACGCCCCTGCTCTATGCGCAGCAGGGTGGAGGTGTGGTGGAAGGAGTGGTGCGCGACGCGGCGAAGCGACCCCTGGCAGAGGTAACCGTATCGCTGGACGATCAGGGGGAGGGGAGGACGCAGACCACGCAAACCGATACCGCGGGCCATTTCCACTTTGCTGCATCGCCGGCGGGCACTTACGTTCTTCGCGCAAAGAAGCTGGGTTATGTGGATCAGACCGAAGGGCCGTTCACGATTCGCGCCGGGGTAAAGAAGTCCGTGGATCTGAATTTGCAGAAGGAGAAGGCGGCCGCACCGGGCAAAGACGTGGCGCAGGCATTGGAATATTCGGATGAGCCGCAATTTACCGTAGCGGGCGTGACGGATCCGAGCAACGTAGGCGGCCACGGTTCGAATGTGACGCTGCCGACAAAGGAAGCATTAGCGCGGGAGACGGCCTCGCTTGCCGGATCTGCTCACTCATCGGCCAACGAGACCACAGTCGCGAAAGGCACTACTGGAGAATTGCCCAAAGTTCCCGCTGACGATTTTGCGCAAAACCTGAAAGCCGGGCAGGAATTGCTCCTCGGCGGCCAATCGAAACAGGCTATCGCCTACCTGGAGCGCGCTGCGCAACTAAACCCGATGGACTACGATGCGGGCTTTTCCCTGGCCGCGGCGTACCAGAAAATTGGCGAGACTCAGCGCGCGGACCAGGCCGTTCAGACTTTGCTGGCGCGGGGGGAACGCGCGGAGCTCCACGCCCTGCTGGCGGAGCTGCGCGAGAGCGAGGCGCAACCCGTGGAAGCGGTGCGGGAATATCAGCGGGCCGCGGAGATGGACCCGAGCGAAACGAACTTGTTCGCCTGGGGCGCGGAACTCTTGCTGCATCACGCGGATGCCCCCTCCTCGGAAGTCTTTGCGAAGGGGCGCCGTCTCTATCCGAAATCGGTGCGAATGCTCGTGGGTTTGGGCTCGGCGGCCTATGCGCAGGATTTGAACGATCAAGCGGCTCGGTGGCTGCTGCAGGCGATTCAGTTGGACCCGGCGGATCCGCGCCCGTATTTGTTTCTGGGCAAGCTGCAGGAAGTAGCGAAGAGCGAGCCGCAGGAATGGGTGGAAGTGTTTCGTCGGTACGCCACGCTCCGGCCGGAGGATGCGCGCGCGCACTACTACTACGCGGTGGCTTTGGAGAAGCAACGACGCGGCGAGCGGGATTTCGCGACACGCAGGGCGGAGTTGCAGAAGGCCATCGCCATCAATCCGCTCATGGGCGAAGCCTTTCTGAAATTGGGATTGCTGAAAGAGGAAGAAGGAAAACTGGCGGAGGCGGTCACGTCATTGCAGAAAGCGGTGGACCTTACGGACTTCCCCGACGAGGCGCATTTGCGCCTGACGCAGGTTTACCGGCGCATGGGAGAGACGGAGAAGGCGCGCAGGGAGTCGGAGCTTTACGAACAGGTTGCCGCAAAGAAGAAAGAAAAGATGGAAAGAGAACGGCGGGAGTTGGGTGAGTTTGTGGTGACCGGGAAGCCGTAGGCGGGGCGCAACGCGTAGCGGCCACCTTCAGTGCTTGCCCTGACTAAGGAAGAGTGGCCAACCTGGTTGGGGTGGAGCTCGCTCCACCCTCTTCTCTTCCTCCGCGCTCTCTGCGTTCTCAGGGAACTCTGCGTTAAATCCTTCTTCTCTTCTTCTTTAGGGTTAGGGCCGAGGGGTTGGCGCGCTCATCAGGCCGATGAACATCTTGTAAAATTTTTCGAAATCCAAATCGACATTGATTTCCACGCGTTGCAGCTGCCGTTTGGGCTTGTCGCCTTCCAGCCACGTAAGCGTGTTGCCGTAGGCGGCGCCGTGGTCCGTATCCACCGCCATGTAGCGGACATCGCGCTTGGTGATGATCGAGGGGTCAATCCACGCCGCAGCCGCCAGCTCGTCCCACATGAAATCGGCGCCGGGCCCGTGCATGTAATACTTCGAGACATACTGCGCCAGCGGAGTGCCGGCCTTCGCAATTTCATCCACCATCGCCTGCGTCAGCCGCGTTCGAATCGAAATGTCCACCGGCGTGCAGGTGATTTTTCTCCAGTTGGCGTGAAGCACCGCGTCGGCGGCTTCCGGATCCATCCAGAAATTAAATTCGTGCCGCGGCGTGTTCACGAATTCCGGATTATCCGTGGCGGGATTCAGGCTGCCGCCCATGAAGACCAGTTCCTGCGCCAGTTCAGCGAACTGCGGATCGATGCGCAGCGCCAGCGCCAGATTGGTCATCGGCCCGCCCTCGTAGATCGTGACCTCGTGTGGATATTTGTGCACCATCCGAATCAGGAAGTGCGCCGCGTCTTCCGTTGACGCCTTAGTGGTTGGCGGCCCTTCTTTTGGCGGTGGCACCACGAAGGGCTCGTGATACCAGCGGCTGTCCCAAGCCCCGGCGTACCCGGCCTTGCCATAGCGCTCCTGCCAAAGCTGCGCCTCTTCCCGAGTGCGCACCAGCGGAAATACCGCCCCCGGAACCACGGGGATGTCCGTGCGGCCCATGACTTCCAAAAGCCGCAGCGCGTGGACAACTTCCTCATCTCGCCACTGGTTGCCGGTAACAATGGTGACCCCAAGCACCTCAACCTGCGGCGACTGGATAAGCGTTGCCAGCGTCTGCATGTTGCTCCCGCCGGGCCCCGAACAATCCTGATTGATGATGACCTTGCGTCGTGTCTGCCCGGAAGCACCGGAAGCAATCATGAGCAGCGCAAGAGCCGCTCCCAAAAGGAAACGACCCACGGCTTGCGCCGTGGGTCGAGAAAAGTGAACGAGAGAATTTGTTTTCAAAGTGACCCCTAGAAAGTGAACTTCAGCCCAAACTGTACAAGCCGGGGACCGTTGACGGTAGAGTTGATTTTCCCGAAAGTACTTGCAGCATTGAAGTCCGATGCTGGCAGGCCAAACTGAGCATGGTTGAAGAGGTTGAAGATTTCAGCCCGGAAGTCCAGTCCGGTATTTTCCCAAGGCAGAGCGAAGCGCTTGATGACCGAAAAGTCTGTGTTGACGAACCCCGGGCCGTTCACTGGAGTACGGTTTGCGTTCCCCAGTCCTCCAAACGTAACTGGAACGCCGTTGATTGTTTTTGTGACGGTCGGTGGAGCCGCGAAGCAAGCGGTGTTAAACCATTCGGCGACGCTTTGGTGGAATCCCGCACTCGGGTCGCAGACCTGGTCCGGCCGGATGAAGCTGTTTCCGTTGTTCTGGAAATTGACACCGGAGGAGTTGTTCCCATCCACGACAAATATAGGGAAACCGGAACTGATGTGTTCAATCACGTTCAGCGTCCAGCCCCCGAGAAGGGCGTTGGTCGTGTGGTTCCAGCCGCTCCCAAAGCGCTTGCCGTTGCCGAAGGGCAGGTCGTAAAGAACGCTGGCTGTAAAGTTCTGATTGAGATTGATCTGGGAAAGGGCCCAGTCCAGCTTGCTCCAATTCGGCAGCGGGTAGTAGGTCGCCCCGATCGAGCTGCCAACTCCATCGGCAAATCCGTTGTCATAAGCGCGCGAGTAGGTGTAGCTGATCAAGGCATAGAGTCCATTACGTGAGTTCTTGGTCTCCGCTTTCACCTGCAGCGAGTTGTAGTGAGCACTGCCCTGGTCAGTGATATTCGCAATCGTGGAGAATGGGAAATTCGCAAACTGTGGAGGCTGCGGTAGGAAAGCCCCACCGGGACCGCAGCCCAACGTGTACCCGGGGATCTGGCCGCCACAAGCCGTGGGAGTGGTGACGTTAAGGTTGTTCCCATCGATCAGGATATGTGAACTCCGAGCCCCCGCGTAACCTACGGTGAGGACGACGTCCCCAGGGATCTGGTGCTCGACGTTCACATTGAACTGCTGGACCTGGCCAGGCCGGAAATTGATGTTTTGGGACTGAATGGTTCCGGAGAAGCTGGCAGGGTCTGGCTGTGAGGTAAAGATCGGGAACCCGTTAGAAAAACTCAAGGCAGACGGAGTCATTCCTGCAGTAGCGTGGCAGTAGGCGGTGGCAACAGTACAACCGCTTACGGTGAACGCAAACGCATCAGACTCGGCATAGAACGGCGGATTCTGCCACAAGCCTTGAGCGCCCTGGCTCCAGGAAGCGTCGTGGAAAATGGCGTATCCAGCGCGAATGACGGTTTTGTCGCTGCCCGCCAGTTTGTACGCCAAACCGATACGAGGTTCGAAATTTCTCCAGTAAGTGCGAATACCAGCGCTATCGCCGACCTGATTCACACCCGGGATAAGGAATTGACCGTTGACGGGATTGAAGTCCGCCTGACGCCCGGCAACTTCCGCGATCGGTGTGGTGATATCCCACGCAAGCCCGATATTGACGGTGAGATCCTTGGTTGCGCGCCAGTCATCCTGGACGTAGGGACGGAAAATCTTCCAGCGACGACCGGTGGTGTCGCCGAGGAAGGTCTGGTCGTGGATCGCCAGGCTAGGGAGACCCAGAGCCAGGTCGGCGATGGGATTAAAGTTGGACCAGAGGCCGGTCAGAATCCAGTAACCGTCCTGGAAGCCGTTGGTGCGCACGTTCATCTGCATGGCGCGGATGTCGGCGCCCATCTTGATGTCGTGCTTGCCGAGAATCATGTTGAAGGAATCGCCGATAGAGTAAACGTTTGTGCCGCCGGTGAATGGAGCGAACCCGCGATCGCCGAGCGAGTAGTACCCACCACTCACCTGGGTGGAGGTGAGGCCGCAGCTGATGATATCGCCCTGACAGGTGCTGCCGTCCGCACATCCCAAGTTAGCGCCTGGAATACCAAATTGCGCGGCCAGGCAGCTTCCCGAACCTTGAGAAGTGATGTAGTTGAAGATCCGGTTATAACCGCCGTAAATCTGGTTCACCTTGGTGGGCGTGAAGATGTGGGTTTCCGAAAGAGAAATGTTGCGACCATGGTTCTGGATGCCCTGGTTGCTCGCGAACGGCGATTGGGAAGCAAAGTCCGGGAAGCCGGGCGCGCCGCCGGGAACGTAGGAAACCGCTTGATCGTAACTAAAACGGCCAAAGGCGGTATCGCTGGCGGAGAAGGTGTGATCGAGACGAATATCAAATTTGGTTTCATCGAGTTTACGAACCGGCGAATCGACATAGTTGAATCCACTGCCGGGATTATTAGCGTTAGGCTCGGGATAGAGCGCGAGCAATTTCTGCCCGATGGGGTTGAGAAGACCGTTGGGGAGGGAGGCGGCATTTAGCGGGTTTGCACCCGGAATCTTGTTGCAGTTCGTCCCTTGAGCCTGGCTGCCATCAGCAGCTACGGGCATGGGTTGGCCATTGGCAGCGCACTGAAAATAGATGTTTGGGAACACGGACCCATCGGTCGAAGCGCCCCCTCCGGTAATTGGGCCCATGTTTGGATTGATGATCGCGCTGTTACCGTTATTGTCGAAGGCGAGTGTTCCAACTGGAACGGGGCGCCCATAGGCGTCGTTGCTGAAATCGCCTGCGCGCATGGCGTCCGTGGGAACCAATCCGGTAAACGTGACACCGTGGCGCTGAGATTTCTGCTCACCGTCCAAAAAGAAAAACGTTTTGTTCTTTCGAATCGCACCGCCGAGGGAACCGCCGTACTGATTCAGATTAAACTTTTCGGGTTTGGTGGCGAAGAAAGTCTTGGCGTCGAGAGAAGTGTTGCGGAGGAATTCGTAGAGTGACCCGTGGAAGGCATTGCTCCCGGATTTGGTGGTCACGAGGACGGTTGGTCCCGCGCGGGTGCCAAATTCGGCCGAGTAGTTGTACGTGAGCACCTTGAATTCCTGGATGGAGTCGATCGAGGAGAGGATGGCGATGCCGCCGGCGGTCAGCTCGTTGTTGTCGTTGCCGTCGAGCAGCCAGTCCGTGCTATTGGCGCGGGAGCCGCCCACAGAGAGGGAGAAGGATCCGCGCGCGGAAACTTCGCTGCTGGGGCCGCCGTTGAAAAAGCTGGTGGGATTGGTTTCGGCCACGGTGCCCGGCGTAAGCGTGGCGAGCTGCACGAAGTCACGACCGTTCAAGGGCAGCTGGGCGACCTGCTGCGAGTTGATGACCTGGCCGAGTGTCGGATCAGTGGTGGTGACGGAGACGGCGTCAGCCACGACCTCCACGCTGGAGGAAACAGAGGCGGGGTTCAAACTGAAATTGAGTTCGCGCGATTCGTCGATCTGCAGCTTCAGGTCTTTGGCCTCGGCGGACTGAAAGCCCTGGAACTGAACGCGGATGGTGTACACGCCGACGGGAAGATAATTCACGATGTAGTGCCCGCTGTCATCGGTCTTAGCGTCGCGGGTAGCGCCCGTGCCCTGAGAGGTCACGGTCACGGTAGCTCCGGCAATGCTGGATCCGGACTTATCGGTGATCGTGCCCGAAAAACTGCCGATCGCCTGACCGTACGCAAGCTGGGAGAAGCACAGCGCAGTCATGCAAATCATCAGGACAAAAAGAATTCTCTTGCTCATCATGCATACCCCTTTTTTAGGAACCCTGGACTCATTGCAATAGAGCGGTAGAAATCAGGAGACTCGACTCTCTCGATTTCAACACCGGGACTGAAGCACCCTGGATTCGCGGCAGAAAGATAAAAAACCGCTGCGAGTCCTCTTTGAAGTCCCCGGCGGCGCGAACGACGCTCTGAGTACGGGGGAAATAGTGAAAGGAAATTACTTCTCTATTGCGGCTGTGTCAAGCGGATGTTTCGGAAAATCTGTGCAAGGTTTTGATAGGGCGAATCTTAGCGGCAAATGACGAGACAAAAATAGGACCCAAAATGGGAAAGAAATCTTGCCGCCGAGAGTAGGAAAGGAGTGAGTCCCTCGCACGCCACGTCCCTCCTACTGAAGGGAAGTGGCAACCCTTTTCCCATACTCTTTCGCTTTGGCGATGGCGGCGGCTTCATCCACGGTCAGCAGTTTGCCCTCTTTCAGCAGAGTCTTGCCGCCGACTACGACAGTCTGAACCTCGCTAGCCTTCAGGGCGTATACGATTTGGGAGTAGACGTCATACATCGGCACGGCGTTGGGTACGTCGAGCGTAAGAATCACGAAATCGGCTTTCTTCCCAGTTTCGAGCGAGCCGATCTGCTTTTCCATGTGCAGCGCGCGGGCCCCTTCAATGGTAGCCATTTCCAGCGCCCCCTTCGCGCCAAGCGCGCGCGGATCAACGCGATAGGTCTTTTGCAGCTTCGCGGCGAGATCCATCTCTTCCATCATGTTCAGGTCGTTGTTGCTGCCTGCCGGCCCATCCGTGCCTAGGCCGACGCGCATGCCCGCGGCCCTTTGGTCCACGACCGGTGCCACACCGCTGGCCAACATCATGTTGCTCGACGGATTGTGCACGCAGCCGACCTGGCGCTCGGCGAGAATTTTCATGTCGGTGTAGTCAGTCCAGATGCAGTGAGCGGCAACAACGTCTGGACCGAGGAATTCGATCCGCTCGAGGTATTGCACGGGAGTCGCGCCATTTTTCTCGATGCTGTCGGTGAACTCTTTGCGCATTTCAGATACGTGGATCAGCAGCGGCGCATGATATTTCCGCGCCATCGCTGCGGCCTCACGCAAAGTCTTTTCCGAACAAGTGTAGATCGAATGCGGAGCCACAGCGGCGTGGATCAGCGGATCGCCTTGCCACTTCTTCAGGAATTTTTCCGTGTACGCGGCCATTTCAGCCACGTTTTTGTTGTCAGGAACGGGAAAATCGATCCACGTCTCGCCAAGAACGCCTCGCAGTCCCGCGGCTTTGGTCTCATCGGCTTCCGCGTCCTCGAAATAGTACATGTCCGCAAACGTAGTGGTGCCGCTGCGAATCATTTCGGCCAGAGCCAGGCGCGAGCCCCAGCGCACGTAGTCTTCCGTAACATTGCGGGCCTCCGCGGGGAAAATAAATTTGCGCAGCCAGTCATCCAGCGTGACGTCGTCCTTCAGCCCGCGCATCTGCACCATTGGGATGTGCGTATGCCCGTTGATGAGGCCAGGGATGATCAGCTTACCAGTCGCATCGATGGTTTGCTTGGCGGTGATGCCTTTTGGAAACGCGGCGGCGATGTCGGGGCCGATGGCGATGATTTCGTCACCCCGGATCGCAAGAAAGCCGTTCTCGAGCACGCGGCGGTTGCCGTCCATCGTGACGATGGTTGCCCCTTTGACAAGCAGGTCTACGTTTACCGCCTGCTTAGCCGCATCCTGCGCAATCGCAGCGGAAGAAAACAGCAAGCACGTTGCGAGGAATAGAAACTGGTTTCGAACCGCGCGTGATGGATTCATGAACCTGTCCTTGTCCGATCTGTAGCTCGGGCCTTCAGGCCGAGGGTTTCCACTACGCATAGGCAATTTTGCCGGGGCTATGGAAAGCCTCACCCCTGAAGGAGTGAGCTACAGATTAGAGGAGTCGAAAGGTTTCGGAAAGAGCTGGCCCATGCGGAGCACTTCGACTTTGCCCGTGAGGTTTGCAAGCACCACCGGAATGTCCCCACAAAATTCCCAGATGATCTGCCGGCAGGCTCCGCAGGGAGGCGTAAGCGTATCGGTGTCGGTGACCACGGCAATCGAATCGAACCGCCTCTCGCCTTCGCTGACAGCCTTAAAGATCGCAACGCGCTCTGCGCAAAGTGTCAGTCCATAGGTGGCGTTCTCGACGTTGCAGCCGGTGAATATTTTTCCGGAAGGCGAGTGCAGCGCCGCGCCAACCTTGAAATTGGAAAATTTGGCGTGCGCATTTTCGCGGCCCTTCGTTGCGGCCGCGATAAGGATGTCGTGTTCGGACAAGGGAACCTCCAGAGAGGCTATGAGTTTAACAGTTCAAGAGGCTCAAACGTTCAGAGTGAAGAAGTAATCTGTGGAATCACGGCGCGCAGCAGGCCGATGAACTGCGATTTCACGCGCTCCGCGGTTTCGAGCACTTCGTTGTGGTTGAGCGGTTGGTCCAGAACGCCTGCCGCTGCGTTGGTGACGCAGGAAATGCCCAGGGCGCGAATACCAGAGTGCCGTGCCGCGATAACTTCCGGAACGGTGGACATGCCCACAAGATCGGCGCCAATCGAGCGAAGGTAGCGGATCTCCGCGGGCGTTTCGTAGCTGGGTCCGGCCAGGGCGGCATAGACTCCTTCGCCAAGATCGATCCCCAGGCGCCGTCCCGCCGCCAGGATAAGTTCGCGGAATCTCTTGTCGTACGCGTTGGTCATGTCGGGGAAGCGCGGGCCGAATTTATCGGCGTTAGGGCCGGAGAGCGGGTTCGCCTCTTGCAGATTGATATGGTCGCTGATGACGACCAGGCGGCCCTGCGTGAATTCTTTTTTTATTCCGCCGGCGGCGTTGGTCAGGATCACGGCTTTGATGCCGAGCCGTGAAAACACCCGGATGGGAAAAGCGACTTCCTGCGCCGAGTAGCCTTCATAGAGATGGACGCGGCCCTGCATGCCCGCAACCTCTATGCCATCCACTTTGCCGATCACCAGTTGCCCGGCGTGGCCAATGGCAGTCGACCGCGGGAAGTGCGGGATCTTCGCATAAGAGATGCGCGTGGCGCCTGCAAATTCATCGGCGAACGCGCCGAGGCCGGATCCAAGCACCAAAGCGATTTTCGGACGCAGCTTCGTTTTTTTCTGAACATAACGCGCAGCCGCTTCGGCCCGAGCGAATTCCGGATTTGGTTTTGCAGGTACCGAGCTTCTATGACGCATACAATACCTTCACCGTTCGACCCGTAGCGGCCACCTTCAGGTGGCCCCGCCTGCCTTTGTAGGGGAGGGGCTTGCCCCTCCCTCTTGGGTTCGCCTCACCTTTGTAGCTGCCGCCTCTTGCCCTGAGCGTAGTCGAAGGGTCCGAGGAGGGCGCCTTGTCCGCCCCAGAAACGCTCATGTAAGGATTCCAACAATGCAGGCGGACATCAGGTTAGCCATCGTGCCGGCAAGCATCGCGCGGATGCCGAATCGGGCAAGCTGGCCGCGCTGCTCTGGAGCAAGCGCTCCGATGCCGCCAATTTGAATCCCGATGGAGCTGAAGTTGGCAAAACCGCAAAGCGCAAAGGTGGCGATCGTGAATGATCGCGGGTCCAGCGTGCCTTTCAATTGCCCGAGTTTGGCGAAAGCGACGACTTCGTTGATCGACATGCGCGTCCCAAGCAGATAGCCGATTGTCGAGGCGTCTTTCCAAGGGATGCCAATCAGCCAGGCGATGGGAGAAAAAATCCAGCCGAAGAATTGCTCTAGGCTTTGCGGGAACCAGGGGAAATGGTGAGCGAAGAGCCAGTTGTGCGCGCCACCGACGAGATAGTCAACCAGCGCCAGCAAGGCGATGAAAGAAATCAGCATGGCGGCGACGTTGATGGCGAGCTGCAGGCCGTCGGATGTGCCGCGAGAAATGGCCCCCAGGAAGTTGGCTTCTTTTTCCATATCCGGCATCTGCACGCGCCCGGCGGTCAAAGGCTGCTCCGTTTCCGGCACCAGCATCTTGGCCATCAGCAGCGTGCCGGGAGCGGTCATGATGACCGCCGTGAGCAGGTGCTTGGCTTCGACGCCGGAGGCGATGTAGGCGGCCATGATTCCACCGGAGACGTGGGCCATGCCGCAGGTCATCACGCACATCAGTTCAGACTTGGTGAGCTTGCTGAGGAACGGCCGGATGGTGAGCGGGGCTTCGGTTTGTCCCATGAAGATGCTGGCGGCGATGTCTAGCGATTCTGCGCCGCTGGCGCCCATGACGCGCGTCATCACCCAGGCGAAGGCCCGGATAAAGAGCTGCATCACACCGATGTGATAAAGAAACGCGAAAACCGCGGCGATGAAAATGATGGTAGGCAGAACCTGAAAGGCAAAGATGAAGCCGATCGAGGAGCCTCGCGCGCCGAGCGGGCCAAAGACGAATTCAGAGCCATTAAAGGCGAAGCTGAGGAGCTTGTTAACCGCGTCACCTGCGGCTTGAAAGATAAGGCGGCCCACCGCAAATTTCAGCACGAAGACGCCGAAGGCGAGTTGCAGGCCGAGGCCCCACAGGACTGTCTTGAGCTTGATCTCCTTGCGCGCGGTGGAGAAGAGGTACGCCAGCCCGACGAGAACGATCATGCCCAGCACGCCTGCGAATCTTCCCATGAGGACTCCTTTGGACGACGACAGCCTGGAAACTGCCGAGCGAACGATGCCGAATCAGGCGCCGCCGATGATCCGGCGAATCAATGGACGCGCTGCAGGCTTTTTATCACCAATTTGATAGCTTGCTTCAATCATTTTTTGCGCGGCTTGCAGCTGGGCATCGGCGTTGTAGGAGATAGTCACCAGTGTTTCGCCCGATTTGACCGGGTCGCCTATGCGTTTGTGGAATTCCAGGCCCACGGCGTGATCGACATTCTGCTCTTTTTTTTCGCGGCCGCCGCCGAGCATTGCAAGGGCAACGCCCAGGTTAAGGCAATTGATGTCGGTCAGAAAACCGCTCGACGCGGATTTTACTTCGGCACGGCTGCGCGCGGCGGGCAGAAGTGAAACGTCATCGATCACGCGGGGGTTCCCGCCCTGCAGTCGGATGCAATCGCGGAATTTTTCCAGCGCTTTCCCGGAGGCGACCATTTCGGCGGCAAGGGCGCGGCCTTCGTCGAGCGTTTTCGTGCGCTCGCCCAGATAAAACATCCACGCGGAAAGTTCCAGGCTGAGGTCTCGGAGATCGGCGGCGCCATGGCCTTTCAGGATTTCGATGGACTCGACGATTTCGTTGGAGTGTCCTGCGAACTGTCCCAGCGGCTGGCCCATGTCGGTGATCAGCGCTACGCATTTCTTGCCCATCCGTTTGGCGGTGTCGACCATCACTTCGGCCAGGGCGATGGCGTCTTCTTCCTCGCTCATAAAAGCGCCGGAGCCGGTCTTCACGTCCAGAACCAGCGCATCGATCCCTTCGGCGAGCTTTTTGCTCATGATGGAGGCGCAGATCAGGCCGATGTTCTCAACCGTGGAAGTCGCATCGCGCAACGCGTAGATTTTCTTGTCCGCCGGAGCGATTTCGGCAGTCTGGCCAATCAACGCCATGCCGCACTCGCGCAGCACGCGCTTGAAATCGGCGAGAGTCAGAAAAGTATTGAATCCTGGAATAGCTTCGAGTTTGTCGAGCGTGCCGCCCGTATGGCCAAGCCCGCGTCCGCTGATCATCGGAACGGCGAGGCCGCCCGCCGCAACGATAGGCGCAAGGATGAGAGAAGTCTTATCGCCAACCCCGCCGGTCGAATGCTTGTCCACTTTCTTGACGGGCAGATAGCTGTGATCGACCACTTCGCCGGAGTGCAGCATGGCCTCGGTAAGCGCGGCGAGTTCCGCGCGGGAAAGGCCGCGAATCCAGCTGGCCATCAGCCAGGCGGCCATCTGATAATCGGGAATTTCGTCACGGGTGTACGCGGAAATCAGGTAGTCGATTTCCTCTCGGGAGTGTTCCCCGGAATCCCGTTTTTTTCGGATCAGATCAACGGCGCGCATGCGATTGAAGGCGTTTGCGAGACTAACATCGGGGTGATGGTGCGTCAACGCAAGGCGCGGGAGAATGGAACCGCAGTATCCGATTATGACTGAAGTCTAGGTCTGCCCTGACTATCTAATTTGACTACTCGACTCGAATTAGCAGGGCTGCTAACTGGCATTTTCGGGATATGAAGCTGCGATATACTCCGGGGCATGAGCACCGCGTATCTGAATCGATTGTGCCTACTCGCCTTGTCCTCTGGAGCGCTCATAGTAGCAACAGGAATTGCTCAGAATTTATCTACCAAGGAAGCTCCCCAAGCCGTGAGGGATGAGCACGGAGAGTCTCCTTCGTGTGATCCTGATTTGATCGATGGGTCCTTCACCTTTGCGAACTTGCCTACCGGAGAACAAATAGTATCGTTGCATTTCCAAAACAAAGGCAAGGCAGCATGCCGTCTTCGAGGAGAGGCGAGTCCATCCTTCGCAGTCGACGGACATAGCATGAATGTCGCGGGCTGCTGGCTGTGCGACGGAAAGGGCATCCCATCACCCGTGGCGGAGAAGCAGCCTGGAAACCAGATTTTACTCGCGCCGGGCGAACGAGGCGCGCTAGACCTGCAGTGGGCGTCGACCGGGGATTCCTGCCAATGGGCCGATTGGGTCGTTTTCTCTGTCGGTTGGGCGAGACCGACCGGCTACCTCTTTATCCCGTCTGAATGGCCTCTGCACATCTGTTCCCAGGTGAAGAGCGCCGGCTATCGAGAGGAGGGGAATTCACCAATTATCGGAGAAGTTGGGGATGGAACGTTGCGCGTATCTGCCACGCCGGGGGTTGTCTATAGCGATGAGAAGGCGGCGTTACATGTGGAAGTGACTCGGCCGATAAACGTTGCGGTACACCCGACAAGTTGCGCGAGCCTTTACAGTGTCCGGCAAGGAGCCTTAATCGGGACGCGGCTCGAACCATTATTTACAGAGGGTTCTATTTTGCTGCCGTCGTACACCCCAGAACAACTCAAAGAGGACACAGAGCGGGCATGGCCCCCCTGGAGAAAAGACCGTCAGCGAAGATGCCAGATAGCAGGCGGGCAGGTTGGGGTAGACGCAGACATCAGCGCGGCCGATCTGGCAAATGTTACGCATATCGAGTGGAGAACGGCCGCCACACCCGGCGTGGATCCCGTCTTTCTGACGGTTGCAACACACTTTAACGTGCTCGATGTCGACACGCTCGCGCCAAACTGGGGCGATCCTGTCGAAGGAATTCGCGCAGGTCTCTCCGTAGACCGCGCAAGCTTTAATATGGGTGATCGGATTCCATTGCATCTTCGCTGGGAGAACGTGGATGCGTCGATGCCGCTTGCTCAGGGAGAGTGTAAGGAACCGCCGACCTTGGAGATTCAGGATTCGCGACATAACGTCTTGCAGACGATTCCTATTGAGCCGATGTGCATGGGCCACGGTTGGGGACCATCCCCGCTTGAGAAGGGCAAAACGCAACGATACTTCATCGAGCTCTCAACCACACACACTAGGGCTTCCCGCTTTACTAGCGACGTTGTGGGGGATCTACCTGCCCCCGGAGTGTATTACCTTGTATGCGTTTGGTCGCCGCGTGTTCTTGACACACGTAAACCGGAGACCGGCAAACTCATGCTCCCCCATAGTTCAGGCCTTTTTGGCAAGGTTTACGCTACCACCCGGTCGCTGCGAGTGCGCATCGAGGTCGAGCCGATCAGCAGTCTGTAGCTGCTCATGGCACCGGGGCGTCGGTGCTCTGAAGCGGGAAACGGCGTGGGGTCAGCCGTGCCGTCCGACCACTCGGGTACCGAATCAGGATTATGGTCAGCCGTCCTTCGGGGACGTGCCCCGCCGAAATCGGAGAGCCCTGCGCATTTGCACCCCAGGTTGCAGCGTCCGTTGGGGAGACGAAAAATATCAGGTCGGGATGCCAGTGGCCGTCGTCTTTATTTAAGTATCTCTACTTGGACACCATATTTGACATTGCGCCGGGTTTCAGAGCGGCAATTTTTTCTTATCGAAAATGACTTTGAGACTGAGGCCGAAGATCATCTGCCCTTCCTGATCCGGCGTGAATGTGAAGGTAACCCGGAAGAGTCGCTGATGAGAGGGACTTAACTTTTGTCGTACGAGCAGCATGCGGCAGAAGGAATATCTCGGCTGGCAGGTTGCGGCTGCGTTGCGGCGTGATATATTGCCGCGTTCGACTTACTGTGAGGGAAGCGGATGAGCAAGGTACCCAGGATTGCCGTGGTGGGCAGCGCAAATGTGGATTTGACGACGTTCAGCGACAGGTTTCCCCGGCCGGGCGAAACGATTTTCGGGCAAAAATTCGATCTGGGCTTCGGCGGCAAGGGCGCGAACCAGGCCGTGGCGGCGCGCTTATGCGGCGCCGACGTCGTGATGGTCGCGAAGCTGGGCAATGATCTCTTTGGCGAAGCCACGGTGAAAAATTTTAAGTCGCTGGGAATCGATACCACCCACGTGCGCATTGTGGACGGCGTGTCCAGCGGCGTGGCGCCGATCTTCGTCGAGCCGAACGGGCAGAACCGCATCATCGTCGTTAAGGGCGCCAACGATACATTGAAACCTGTCGATGTGGACGCAGCAAGCGAAGCGCTGCGAAGTGTGGACACGATTGTGCTCCAGTTTGAGATCCCCATGGAGACGATTGTGTACACGGTGCAGTTTGCGAGGAAGAACAATATCCGGTGCATCGTGAATCCGGCGCCAGCCCAGCCTGTGGACGCGAAGCAACTGGGCGCGGCGGATTATTTCATCCCGAATGAAACGGAAGCGGAAGTGATTACTGGGATCGCGGTGCAGTCCATTGATGAGGCGAAGAAGTGCGCCGCGGCGCTCCTGCAGCAGGGTTTCCGCAAGGTGATTCTTACTCTGGGCAGCCGGGGCGCGCTGTTGGCTTCGCCGGAGGGCAGCGAACTGATCGCTCCGTTCACGGTGACGCCCGTGGATACGACCGGCGCCGGCGACGCCTTCATCGGCAGTTTCGCCGTGTTTCTCGGCGCGGGTTTGCCGGAGAAAGAAGCCGTGACACGGGCGAATCTGTATGCCGGGATGTCGACCACAAAAGTGGGCACGCAGAAGTCGTTTCCCACAGGCGCAGAGTTTACAGCGGAGTGGGCCAAGCGCGGCGGAAAAGCACAGGGGTTGTAGGGGCGGGGCTTGCCCCGCCCTCTTGCCTTTGTAGCGGCCGCCATCCGTGGCGGGCGCTTTTTCCCTCTCCCCGCAAAGGCAAGGGAGTCTCGCCCAAGTCGGCGCCGCAACCCGATGAGGTGAGGAGTTCTCGCGGGAAGAAGAAGTTCAAAGGAGCGTAAATGTTTGTTTTGAACAGTTATGCGTGGGCGGTGGTTTTTTGCGTGATTACGATGTTCTGTTGGGGATCTTGGGCCAACACGCAGAAACTGGCGAAAAAAGGCTGGCGCTTTGAACTTTTTTATTGGGATTACACCATTGGCGTCTTGTTGCTGACGCTTGCCCTCGGGCTGACGCTCGGAAGCAACGGTAGCGGTGGTCGAGCATTCGTCGCGGACTTGCAGCAAGCTTCCCACGCCAGCATTCAATCGGCCTTGATCGGTGGAGCGATTTTCAACCTGGCGAACATCCTGCTGGTCGCCGCGATTGATATCGCCGGAATGTCGGTGGCGTTTCCCGTCGGTATCGGGCTGGCGCTGGTGCTGGGCGTGTTCGTAAATTATCTGGAGCATCCCGAGGGCAACGCGATGCTGCTGTTCGGCGGCGTCCTCCTGGTGGTCCTGGCGATCATCCTCGATGCCGTGGCGTACCGGAAACTTCCCGGCGGATCGGCAGGCGTCAGCACAAAGGGCCTTGTCCTTTCGCTGGCGTGCGGGGTGACCATGGGATTCTTTTACCGCTTCGTGGCGGCGGCAATGTATCCGGACTTTGCGGTGCCGCAGCCGGGGAAACTGGGGCCATATGCGGCGGTTTTCGTTTTTGCGATCGGCGTCTTCCTGAGCAATTTTATTTTGGGCACGTTCATCATGAAGAAGCCTTTTGTGGGCGCGCCGGTCTCGTTCGCAGATTATTTCAAAGGCGGAATGGGGACGCACCTCACGGGAATCCTGGGCGGAATCATTTGGGGTGTCGGGATGTCTTTCAACATTATCGCCGCGGGCCGCGCGGGTTTTGCTATCTCGTACGGCCTCGGCCAGGGCGCGACAATGGTAGCGGCGTTCTGGGGCGTCTTTATCTGGAAAGAATTCCGCGACGCACCGAAAGGCACCAACAACTATATCGCCGCGATGTTTGCCTGCTTTTTGATCGGCTTGGCGCTGATTATCGTGGCGAAATCCTAAAAAGCAGGGAAGCAAAGGACGAAGAGAAGACAGCGGCATTGGGAGTTGCGTGATGGTTCGAATCAGACGAGTTGGTTTTGCACTTTTGTTGACGGCTGCGTTTGCCGCGGCGGCTTTCGCCGGACCGCGCAAGGTCATCATCGATACAGACCCGGGGACGGACGACGCCATGGCCATTATGCTGGCGTTGAACTCCCCCGAATTCGACGTGCGAGCCCTGACGGTGGTGCCCGGCAACGTGACAGCGGCACAGGGACTGGAGAACGCGTTGCGCATGGTCTCGCTCGCCAATCGCTGCGACATTATCGTCGCCGGCGGTGCCCAGCATCCTCTATTTCAGAAATTGGTCACCGCGGAATTCTGGCACGGGCAAAACGGCCTGGCGAACGTAGAACTTCCGCCCAGCAAGTGCAAAAAGGATCCACGCTGGGCTCCGGACTTGATTATCGAGATGATTCACGCGAATCCACATGAGATCACTCTGGTGCCGATCGGGCCGCTGACGAATATCGCGCTGGCAATCGAAAAAGATCCGTCCATCGTTCCGCTGGTCAAGGAAGTCATCATCATGGGCGGCTCGATTACCGGCGGCAACGTGAACGCCGCGGCGGAGGCCAACATCGCAAACGACCCGGAAGCCGCGCAGATTGTGTTTCAGGCCGGCTGGCCGCTGACCATGGTCGGGCTCGACGTTGGCGACAAGACGTTGCTGACTCGCAAGCACATCGAAGCCCTCAAAAAGAATCCGGGCCCGGAGAGCGATTTCATTTACAAAGTCGCGGACTTTCTGATCGGACTGAGCGAAAAATTCGGCGAATCCGGCACTCCCATGTACGACCCCCTGGCGGTTGGCGTGGCAATCGACAGCGCCCTGGTGAAGGCTCCCACGATGCACGTCGACGTCGAGACGCGCGGCGAATTCACACGAGGCGAAACGGTGGCGAACCGGCGCGGCGCCAACGAACGCAACGTGCTCCATCATTTTCCGGATGGCGACCGCTACGTGATCGAAGGCATCGACAAAGTGGAACCGAACGCGAAAGTCTGCACCGAGGTGAATGCGGAAAAGTTTCTCCAGATGTTCGTGACCCGCATTCAAGGGAAGTAGTGGAATCCGGAAGCACGAGGAGGTTTTTTCTGGTTTCCGATGGCAAGACTAGCAACACGAAAGATTTACTCGGCTCAAAGTTTTTGAAGCGGCGGAAGTTCCTCGGATTGCTCGGGCAAGCCGCCGCCGTTTCGCAGTTCACACCTTTTGCTTTTCTTCCGGCCGTTCTGGAAAATCCCGGACGCGCCCTTTCGACGGGGACTATGCACTGGCCAAAAGACATTGGAAGCCCGGTACTGGATAGCCTGCGCTACGCGATCGAGAGTTCGAGCGATGTGCGCACGAATTACGACAAGATCGTGGAAGTGGCGTCGTGGATGGCCTACGAAGAGTTGCCAATGCCGGAATACGCGCTGCCCTTCGGCTTGAGCCAGGGCGATCCGGATGTGGCGATCGATTTCGTTATGGTGGCCGATTCGATTGACACGGCCTTCACCGATTTTGCCAAACACGAAAAATTCCAGGTGGATTTCGCCGGACAGCATTGGTCGGACTCCGAAGCCGAGTTTGCCTGCATCAAGCGGGCGATGGACAATGGCGTGCCCTTTCTCGACGGCAAGTTTCTGGCAAAGATCACCCGGCCCGAGCTCAACAAGGTCTTCGAGGGCAACATTGAAATGCCCATGCTCGATGAAAAGCTGGCCGTTCTGCATGAAGTCGGCAAAGTGCTCGCGGAAAAGTATGACGGAAAGTTTCACAAATTTGTCCACTCGTGCTCGCCGAAGCTTTACGACAATGGCAACGGCCTGATCGACCGGCTGGTGAAAGAGTTCCCGCGATTTAAAGACATCAGCATGCTGGACGGCCATGAAATCAAGTTTTACAAGCTGCCGCAGTTAGGCATCTGGATGCTGTATGCCACGCTCCACAAAGCGGGCAAGTTCCGGCTGGACGATCCCCAGAAGATGACCGCCTTCGCCGATTACATCGTGCCCGTCGCACTGCGGCTGATGGGCATCACCAGCTATTCGAAAGAGCTGGAGCATGCGATCAATACCTATCAGCTCATCCCGCGCGACTCGCGTTGGGAAATTGAACTCCGCGCGCATTGCCTCTATTCAACGGCCCTGATGGCCGACGAAATCAACAAATTGCGCACGGCGAACCTGCAGATCATCATTCCGCAGGTGGATGCGCGGCTCTGGACGCACTATCACACGACCACCTGGCCGCATCATTTGACCCAGACCATCATGTATTAGGCAGGTATCCCGAATTTTTGTTTCATACCCCGAAAGGAATTACTTCATGAAATTGCTGGCAAGGATTTGCGCGTTTGCATTTGTAATTCTGAGTTGCGCTTTAAGCCTGAACGCGCAATCCAAGAAGAAAGTGATTATTGATCAGGACGCAGCGGGCCCGGGCGGCACGGACATGCAGGCGATTCTGGCACTAGTGAATTCACCGGAGACGGAAGTGCTGGGCATTACTGTCGTGACAGGCGACGCCTGGCGCGATGAAGAAGTCCAGCACACTCTGCGCCTGATGGAAATCATCGGCCGTCGCGACATTCCCGTGCTACCCGGCGCCGTATTCCCGCTCGTAAGCAGCAAGGAGTACATCGCAAAGTGGGAAACAATCCACGGCAAGGTCGTCTATCAGGGCGCGTGGAATTTTGGCCCGGGAGGAAAAGTACACGGCCCCGCGGAAATTCCTCCCATGAAAGAAGGAAATCCCACCATCAAGGCGACCAACGAGGATGCCGCGCATTTCATGGTCCGGATGGTGCGAAAGTATCCGCACGACGTCACGATTTACGCCGCCGGGCCGATGACGGACCTGGCACTGGCGATTGGGCTTGACCCCGAATTTCCCTCGCTAACCAAAGAGCTGATCATGATGGGCGGCAGCATCAATCCACAGACGGACGATCCAGAATTCTCCCTGACCCCCACGCGGGAATTCAATTTCTGGATGGACCCTGAGGCGACGCACGCGGTCCTGCACGCAAAATGGCCCCGCGCAGTTCTGACCACGGTGGACATTTCGGTAAAGACCCACATGGAAAAAAGCCTGATCGAGCAGGTCCGGAAAAGCACGGAACCCGCCGCGCAATATGTCGCGAAATACGCCGAACCCGGCTACTTGTGGGATGAACTGGCCGCGGTTGCGTGGCTCGACCCAGGCATCATTACAAAATGGCGGAAGCTCTATATGGATATCGATGTCGATCACGGCGCGGGATACGGCAACACTCTGGCCTGGACGCCGGGGCTCCAGCCCGGGCTTGGCGAAGTGCTCGTCGAAGTGCAGGATGACCTCGACAAGCAGAAGTTTTATAAAGAGTACGTGGACCTCCTGTCCCGGCCCACGCCCAACGCGAAGGACCCGGCAGGGAATTAAAGCCGGGGAAGCAGGCCGGCAAGCGTGAAAGCACTGACAAGATTGCTGTTTCTGGTGGTTGGCACCGGGATTTATTTTGCGCTGGCAGTCCTCGGCTGGGGCGGAGTGGCGGCTTTCTTCGCCCACCCTTCCCTTGTAGCGCTCGGCGTGGTGTCCGCGGCAATGGTCGTGGCGGCGTTCTTTGCCGGAGGCAACATCAGCTCCGGTGAACGAGAGGATCGCGGCAACCGCTGGGTGCTTGCGGCATTTGGAATCATCGGGCTGCTCGGCGCCTGGCTTCCAGCCTACTCAGACCGCAGGAATTTCTGGATCATCGACGGCGATGCGATTCGCTGGGTGGGTGTGGCTCTCTATACGGTGGGAGGCGCGTTGCGGCTTTGGCCGGTCTATGTGCTTGGCAACCGGTTCAGCGGCCTGGTTGCCATCCAGCCCGGCCACACGCTTGTCACCGGCGGCATCTACCGCGTCATTCGCAACCCCAGCTATTTGGGGCTGCTCCTCAATTCCTTGGGCTGGGCGCTGGCCTTTCGCTCGTGGATCGGTGTGATACTCACCGCCGTAACTCTGGTGCCGCTGGTCGCGCGAATGAATTCGGAAGAAAGGCTCCTGCGCTCTCAGTTTGGCGAAGAGTACGACGCCTATCGTGCCAGAACCTCGCGGCTGATTCCTGGAGTCTATTAGCGAGCGTTAATGTACCGGAAACTAGGCCCGGTGGTATCCTAAGCAATTAGCATTCAAAGGTAGCGCGGGTTTGTGGAGACAGGGCATGGACACGCAAAGACGGCCTAAATTAGAGATCACGGACCGGCAGGGAACCCGGATTGTCAGCGAGAATTCCGCGGCGACGGCGATCGCCACGCTGCAGGGTACTCCGCTCGGCGCGAATCGCGGGACCTCGCTCAATCTGGACTGGGTGGAGAGCGTCCGCGTAAATCTAAGCGCTGTGGAGCGGCGGGCGGCCACGATCGGGACGCGACGCACGGTGAAGAAAGACTGGCAAATCGCGTGGCTGCTGAGGGCGATCTCCTGCATGGATCTGACCACGCTAAGTGGCGACGATACGGATGAGCGCGTGCGGCGCCTGTGCGCCAAGGCGCGGCAGCCAATCCAGCAGGAAATTGTGGAAAAGCTGGGCATCGAAGAGTTGCAACTGCACGTGGGTGCAGTCTGCGTCTACCACCTATTTGTGGAGACCGCGCGGCGCGCTCTCGAAGGCACGAACATTCCCGTGGCCGCGGTTTCAACTGGTTTCCCGGCCGGCCTTTCGCCGCTGGAGGAACGCATCGCGGAAATCCGTCGTTCCGTCGAAGCCGGCGCCCAGGAGATCGACGTAGTCATCACGCGCGCGCACGTCTTTGGCGCGAAGTGGCAGAAACTCTACGACGAAATCGTGGCCTTCAAGGACGCCTGCGGCCCCGCCCACCTGAAAGTGATTTTGGGAACCGGAGATTTGCTGACCCTGCGCAATGTGGCGCGGGCCAGCATGGTGGCGATGATGGCCGGCGCGGATTTCATCAAAACATCCACTGGGAAAGAAGCAGTAAACGCCGTTTTGCCTGTGGGCATCGTCATGACCCGGGCGATCCGCGAATATGCCGAAGAAACCGGAATGGCCGTGGGTTTCAAGCCCGCCGGCGGCATTCGAACGGCAAAGCAATCGCTAGAGTGGCTGGCATTAATGAAAGAGGAGCTGGGGAACAGTTGGCTGGATGCGCATCTGTTCCGGTTTGGCGCCAGCGGAATGCTCGCCGATATCGAACGGCAACTGGAATTTCACGCGACCGGACGGTATTCCGCGGAATACCGGCATCCGATCGCGTAGTAGAAATATGGAAATGTGAAGAGCACAGCGAGGAATCGCTGTGCCACGGGGGGCGGAACATCGATGGGGAAAAAGGCGAGTTCGAAAGACGCGGAGCTGATCCTGAAACTATATGAGCTGCGGCGGGAACCGGAATTGCGCAAAGCGCGAGACTGGTGGCTGTGGACATTTGCGCCTCTCAATGCGGACGACTTTCTGAAAGTGGCCAATGCCATGGGCTCGCAGGAGAACAACTGGCTGCGCCAGGGCGCAAGTTACTGGGGAATGGCCGCGGCGCTGGTCCGTCAAGGGCTAGTGGACGAGGATTTGTTTTTGCGGCCCGCTTGCAGCGGGGAGATGTTCTTCATCCTCGCAAAGGTCTATCCCTTCCTGACGGAGTTGCGCGAAAAACTGGGCGACCCGGAAGTGTTTCTGGATGTCGAAAAAGTGGCCACGGGAACAAAATGGGGGCGCGAGCGGCTGAAGTTCATCTTGAAGCGCATTGAGTCGATGCGCGAGAAGAAGGCCAAGGAAGCCCAGGCCTAAAAGTTCCAACGGAATTTCTTCGCGAATTTGAAGGAGCGGATAAGCGAAATGAGCGTCGTCGAAAAATTCAGAACAATGGAATATGGCCCGGCCCCGGAGGATCCGAAGGAGTCGCTGGTGTGGCTGGACCGCCATGACCGGAAGTTCGGACATTTTATTGACGGCGCGTGGCGCGCTCCCGCGGAAGGAAAATATTTTGAAACCGCGGATCCCTCGGCAGGAACGGTGTTGGCGGAGGTCGCGCAAGGAAGCGTCGCCGACGTGGACGCAGCGGTGAAAGCCGCGCGAAAAGCTCTCCCCGGATGGCAGAAGCTGACGCCCCACGCGCGGGCCCGGTTTTTGTACGCGCTCGCCCGGCAGGTGCAGAAGCATTCGCGGCGCCTCGCGGTTCTGGAAACGCTGGACAACGGCAAGCCCATCCGCGAAAGCCGCGACATCGATATCCCGCTGGTAGCGCGGCATTTTTATCATCACGCCGGTTGGGCGCAACTGCTCGAGCAGGAATTCCCGGGTTACACCGCTTGCGGAGTCGTCGGGCAGATCATTCCCTGGAATTTTCCGCTGCTGATGCTCGCGTGGAAAATCGCGCCGGCGCTGGCCACGGGAAATACCGTCGTTTTGAAGCCGGCGGAATATACGCCGCTGACCGCCCTGGCATTTGCGGAAATCTGCAACGAAGTCGGCTTGCCAAAAGGCGTCGTCAATATCGTCACAGGCGACGGCGCCACGGGCGAAGCCTTGGTGAAGCATTCCGACGTCGACAAGATCGCCTTCACCGGTTCAACAGAAGTCGGGCGCGCCATCCGAAAAGCCACCGCAGCAACGCACAAGAAACTTTCCCTCGAGCTCGGCGGCAAATCCCCATTCATCATTTTTGAAGATGCAGACCTCGACGGCGCAGTCGAAGGACTCGTCGACGGAATCTGGTTCAACCAGGGTCAGGTGTGCTGCGCGGGCTCCCGGCTGCTGATGCAGGAAAGTATCGCCGAAAAAATGACCCACAAGCTGCAGGCGCGCATGAGCACCCTGCGGGTCGGGGCGCCGCTCGACAAATCAATCGATATCGGTGCAATCGTGGCCCGCGTGCAGCTGGACCGCATCGACCGGCTTGTGAAGCAGGGAATCGCGGAAGGTGCCACCTGCTGGCAGCCGGAAGTACTGATGCCCACGCGCGGCCTGTATTACAAACCAACCCTCCTGAGCAACGTGCATCCGACATCGATTGTGGCGCAGCAGGAAATTTTCGGGCCCGTGCTCGCTGCGATGACGTTCCGAACGCCGCGCGAAGCCGTGGAGCTGGCAAACAACACCGCGTACGGCCTGGCCGCGAGCGTCTGGAGCGAAAGCATCAACGTGGCGCTGCACGTTTCCGCTCAATTGAAAGCCGGCGTGGTGTGGGTAAACAGCACAAACCTCTTTGACGCGGCCTGCGGATTTGGGGGCTATCGCGAAAGCGGTTACGGGCGCGAAGGCGGCCGCGAAGGCCTGGTGGAATATCTGGAACCTGCATGGTTCCGCAAAGCGCCGGCGTTGAAGAAAAGCGGCGCAGGTAAAAAAGATCATGCGGAGGTAGCGAACCCCGGCATTGACCGCACGGTGAAACTCTACATCGGCGGCAAGCAGGTCCGGCCGGACTCCGGCTACAGCATCGAAATCCGGGGGAAAAAGGGCGAGTTACTGGGCGAATCGCCCCTCGGGAATCGTAAAGATGTTCGCAACGCGGTGGAAGCGGCGCGCAAAGCAGAAGGCTGGGGCCGGGCCACGGCACACAACCGCGCGCAGGTCCTCTATTACATCGCGGAAAATCTCTCGCAGCGCAGCGAGGAGATCACCGCCAGGCTCGCGGCAGCGGTCGGGAAAAAGCAGGCCGCCGAAGAAGTGCAGCGCAGCGTCGAACGGCTCTTTTCCTATGCGGGCTGGGCGGACAAGTTTGACGGCGCGGTGCACAATCCGCCGATGCGCAACGTTTCGATTGCCATGAACGAGGCGGTGGGAACCGTTGGCGTAATCTGCCCCGCGGAAATGCCCCTGCTCGGATTCTTTACCCTGGTGCTGCCATTGATCACCGCGGGCAACACAGTTGTTGCAGTGCCCTCCGAATCCTACCCGCTGATTACGGGCGACCTCTACCAGGTTTTTGAAACCAGCGACCTTCCCGGAGGCGTCGTCAACATCGTCGCGGGTCGCGCGACCGAACTATTGAAAGTGCTGGCGGAGCACGATGACCTCGACGGCATCTGGTGCTACGGGGATGCCGAAATGTGCGCCACCGCGAAAGCCCTTTCAGCCGGCAACTTGAAGCAAGTCTGGACGAACGAAGGCCGCCACATCGATTTCTTCGCCAATCCGCAAAGCGAAGGCCGCTGGTACCTCGAACATTCCCACCAAGTGAAAAACATCTGGGTTCCCTACGGCGAGTGAGATGTAGGGCGGCTGGTCTAGGGTGAGAACTCCGTCGGTTTCCTTACACGGCGGCAACGATCCGAACGAAAACGTCACCGCGTAGCGTTCACCTTCAGGTGGACCCGCCCCGGTTTTGTAGGGCCCGCCTTCCAAGGCGGGCCGTGGGTGAAAAGTTTTGGTTTGAAAAGTCTCAGTTTCAAAAAAAAAGAAGGGGGTGGCCAAGGCCACCCCCCTTAGTTTTTTCCGCTCGAGACTACTGGCCCGAGAGGGCCGTGTAGAACACCACGAACAGGGGCTGGTTATCGGTCGCCACGGTAGGCGGCGTGGCAGGTGTCAAGCCACCAGGCGTGGTTGAACCGATAGTGAAAAGTGAAATGGTGTTGTCAAAGTTGTTGTCAATAGCCAACAAAACACCAGTCGGGTCGATGGCCATCCCTGTGGGGCTGTTGCCGGTCAGTAGGGGAGTGCCAATCTGCGAGCCGATCACACCAGTAGCGGGATTCAGGTTAAAGGCAAATACCTGACTAAGAGGAGCGCCAGGCGGCGGCGGGCCGGTAGTTGAGTCGAGGACGTACAAATACTTCCCGGTCGGGTCGGTAATCACGTTGATTGTAAAGGTAGCGCCGGTGATGGGAGTGTCTGCCCCAACGCTGATGAGTTTGCCCGTAGCGCTTTCGATGCTGTAGCTGGAAACGGATTGCGGCGGCCCCTCGTTCGCGACATAGAGATGCCCGTTCACATCCGTTGTCCCAAATTCAGGGAAATTGCCGGTTGCAATAGTCGGAGTGGAGAGTGGCGACAGAGTGCCATCTGCCCCGATGCTGTATTCGCTGATGGTATTTCCGGGGGTAGTTGTTGTGCCGCTGTTGACCACGTAGACGTACTTGCCCGCGCGGTCCGTCATGATCCAGCTCGGGTTGTTCAGCGTTGCGTCGGTATACGGATTGAAAGTAGGAGAAAGCGTGCTGAGCGTTCCGTTCGCGGGATCCGTTTTGTCGGCAGTCTGGGTGATCTTGAACCCGTAAATGGACGGAGGGATAGGCGGCTGAACAGTGTTGTCGCCATTGCTGATGACGTAGATAAATCGCCCCGTGGGATCGATTATGCCGACGTTTGTACTGGTGTTTGAGGCTGAGGCTTGCACCGGATTCTGCAACAAGGATTCTGCAAAGGAACCGTCTGCTGAATTGATGACGTCAATATGCAGGAAGCCCGACCCATCGAGGTAGTACATAAAATCGCCCGAGGGATGCAGCAGTACCTGCTGCGGGGTGGATGCGGGAACAACGGGCGTACTGAGGAGAGGCGTCAAGGGAGTGGCGGAGGTGACGTCCACCGAATAGCCCGAGATGCTGCCGGTATTGTTGCCTCCCTGAGCATCCGCGACATAGGCGAATCTTGCAGTTGCCGCCTGCACAGTCAGGACCGCTGTGCCAGGATTGAGGCCAGTCGAGCTCGCGATAATATTGGCGGTTCCCGCTGCAACCCCCAGGGCCACCCCGGAATTCGGGTCGACGGTTGCGATGGAAGTCGTAGCGGAGCTCCAGGTAACAACAGTCCCTGGCGGGAGAGCCTTGATCGTCCCATCGACCAACTTTTCCATCACTGTGAACAGAGTGGTGGTGCCGGTGGAAATTGTGATCGTGGCGGGGGCAATCACCAGCGAGTCAGCCGTAGGCGAACTGACGATTAGGGTCGCATGGCCAACTGTTATGCCATCACAACTGGTGGCCGTGATGGTGGTGGAACCCGGGCCGACGGTCGTGGCATTGCCGCTGTTATCGATCGTAGCCACGGTTTTATCCGTGCTATCCCAAGTGACCTGGCTGGAAACATCGAAGTCGCTGGAACCTCCCGCAGCCAACGTGAAGTGCCCTATTGCCACGTACGGCTGAGTCGCACCCTGAGTTAGCGTCACCAGCGAAGGCGACACCGAAATCGAGTTGAGTTGGTCCACGGCGAGGGGCTCACCTGTCGAGGCAACCCCTTTATAGCTGGCGCTTATGTTCGTCGTGCCCGGGCCGACTCCCGTGGCTAACCCTGCGCTGCTGACTGAGGCCACTGATGTGTTCGAGGAAGTCCATGTCGTGTCTGCATTGTTTGATACATCTTGCGTCATCTTATTACTGAGCACAGCGGTAGCCGTGTATTGCAAAGGATGGCAGGAGGCGGTCACCGCGGGAATGTTGATTTCAGGTCGCCTTACCATGTTGCCGGAGCCCGGGCGCAATTGTTGGGCAGCGGCCCTGACTCCTCCCGCCGGCGCGGCGCTTACATAGATCTCTCCACTAACAGGGGCAACGGTCACAGACGTCACCTTGATCGTCGAGTCACTGCAGGCTGCAAGGAACGCGGCGCAGGCGAGCGCGGCTCCGCCTAACACCAATCGAACTGGCTTGCTGATCATGAAGCCTCCTCAGTGTATTCCCACGAATACATCACGACAGAGACACCCCAGAGTATGGAGATCGCTAAATGAATAGCGGAGCAACTTCGGTGGGCGAGGCTCCCACTCCGCGCATGTTTTGGATCCCAAGACGCCTCTGCTCCGGGAACGATACTTGAAATTCGACACGCCCGGAAAGTACCTGCCGCGTCATAGGTATAGTTCAATTAACTTTTGGAGGCCGAGCACTTGCCCATTGCCAGTGCCGTTCCCGACAATCTCGTCATTGTTCTAAGCGTGGCATTCTGTAATGATGCGACGATAGCTTTCCGCATCTAACCTGTTTTCGGGTGATGTTCTCCTATCAAAAGGAACTCCGACCATGCCCAGACTCCTCACCGTTGAAGACCATCGCCTGGAGGAAGCCCGCCAGCGCAAGAAGCACTGGAAGCGTTGGGGCTCTTACCTTTCGGATCGGCAATGGGGCACGGTGCGGGAAGACTACAGCGCCAACGGCACAGCCTGGGAATTCTTTCCCTTCGAACATGCCCACGCAAGAACCTATCGCTGGGGCGAAGACGGGATCGGCGGGATTTGCGACCGGCATCAGATGATCTGCTTCGCACTGGCCCTCTGGAACGGCAAAGACCCCATCCTGAAGGAGCGTTTGTTTGGCTTAACCGGCAACCAGGGAAACCACGGCGAGGACGTCAAGGAGTGCTATTTCTATCTGGATTCCACCCCAACCCACAGTTACATGCGGATGCTTTACAAGTATCCCCAGGCGGAATTCCCCTACCGCTGGCTAGTTGAAGAGAACGGAAAGCGCGGCCGAACGAATCCGGAGTTTGAGTTGCTCGATACTGGCGTGTTTCACGAGAACCGCTATTTCGATGTATTCGTGGAATACGCGAAGGCCGACGTCGAGGACATCCTCATCAAAATAACCGCGTTCAATCGCGGGCCAGACGCCGCGCCGCTGCACCTGTTGCCGACGCTCTGGTACCGCAATACCTGGTCGTGGGGCAAGGATTTGCGCCGCCCGGTGGCCAGGCGGGCTCCCGATACGCCGGGTTCTTTGTGCTCAGAGCTGCAGCACTGGCAGTACGGCAAGCGCTGGTTGCTGGCGGCGGGAACCCCGGAATTGCTGTTCACCGAAAACGAAACAAACTACGAAGAAATTTTCAAATTCCGCAGCCGTACGCCCTATGTGAAAGACGCCTTCCATTCCTATCTGATCCGCGGCAACAAGGGAGCGGTAAACCCAGAGCACACCGGCACAAAGATGGCGGCGCACTACGCGCTGCATCTTGGGCCGGGGGAGTCCGCTACGCTGAAGCTCCGGCTGACGGACCTCAACCCGCTTGGCGGCATGGATCCCGATTCGCCCATGGTCGGCACGATTTCCGGACCGGGCCACCATGAACGCGCGGCGGGCGTGCCGGGAACGAATGATTTTGGGGCCGGCTTTGATGCGGTCTTTGCCGACCGGCAAAAGGAAGCAACGGAATTCTACGAATCGCGAATTCCAAAGGGCATGTCCGACGATGCGCATCAGGTGATGCGGCAGGCGTATTCAGGCATGCTTTGGAGCAAGCAGTTCTATCACTATGACGTGTATACGTGGCTGGAAGGAGATCCGGCGGGGCCGGAGCCTCCACCGGAGCGCTTACACGGGCGCAACAAGGATTGGACGCACCTCTACAACGACGACATCATTTCGATGCCAGACAAGTGGGAATACCCGTGGTATGCCGCGTGGGACTTGGCGTTTCACTGCATTCCATTGGCGATTGTCGATCCCGATTACGCGAAAGAGCAGTTGCTGCTCTTGCTGCGCGAGTGGTACATGCACCCGAACGGGCAGTTGCCTGCGTATGAGTGGGCGTTCGGCGACGTGAATCCTCCCGTGCATGCCTGGGCGGCTTGGCGCGTCTACAAGATCGAGCGGCGCGTGCGCGGCGTGGCCGACCGCAGCTTCCTGGAAAAAGTGTTTCACAAGCTGCTTTTGAATTTCACCTGGTGGGTAAATCGCAAGGACCCCGACGGCCACAACATTTTTCAGGGCGGATTTCTGGGGCTCGACAACATCGGAGTCTTTGACCGCTCGGCCCCGCTGCCGACCGGGGGACACCTGGAGCAGTCCGACGGCACCAGCTGGATGGGTATGTATTGCCTGAACATGCTGGCGATTGCCTTGGAGCTGGCGAAAGATGACCAGGCTTACGAAGACGTGGCCAGCAAGTTCTTCGAACACTTTGTTTACATCGCGCGCGCCATGAACGACATGGGCCCCAGCGGCAAGTCGCTGTGGGACAACGAAGACGGCTTTTACTACGACCTTTTGCACCTGCCGAACGGTGATGAGCATTTCCTGAAAATCCGCTCTATGGTCGGGCTGATTCCCTTGTTTGCCGTGGAAACGCTGGAGCCGGAAATCGTGGACCGCCTTCCGGGGTTCAAGCGCCGCATGCAGTGGTTCATCGACAACCATCCGGACGTTCCGGAGCACATTGAAATGACGCAGAGGTCGGCGCGTGGTGTGCGCCGCCTGCTGTCGCTTGCCAGTCGCAAACAGCTGAAGCGGATCTTGTGCCGCATGCTGGATGAAACGGAGTTTTTGTCGCCGCACGGCATTCGCGCGCTTTCCCGCTATCACGAGGATCATCCCTACGAAGTGCAGGTGAACGGTCACACCAGCAGAGTTGATTACGAGCCGGCGGAATCGAACACCGGCGTATTCGGCGGGAATTCCAACTGGCGCGGGCCGATCTGGTTTCCCGTGAATTACCTGCTCATCGAATCCTTGCAGAAGTATCACCACTATTTTGGCGAAGACTTCAAGATCGAATGCCCCACGCATTCTCGGGATGAAAAGGATTTGTGGCAGGTGGCCCAGGAGATTTCCAAACGCCTCACACGCATCTTTGTGCGCGGAAAAGACGGCAAGCGCCCCTTTGCCGGTGGGCAAGAGCTGTTCAACAGCGATCCGCACTGGCGCGACCTGGTTCTTTTCTACGAGTATTTCCACGGCGACAACGGCGCCGGCCTTGGTGCCAGCCACCAGACCGGTTGGACCGGGTTGGTCGCAAAATTATTGGAGCAGAGCGGAGAGTAAGACTTGTCGCTTCTTGCCGAAGTCCAATTTGGAAGAGAAATCCTCGGTGACCTGCAGCTTGCGGAGAGCCGCGAGTGGTTGGTGACAAACGGTCTCGGCGGGTTTGCGTCCGGGACAGCTGCGGGGACTTCGACCCGCCGCTACCACGGGCTGCTGATGGCCTCGCTGCAACCGCCGACCGACAGGACTCTGCTGGTCGCTGGAGTAGATGAGACGGTTCGCTATGCCGGTATGAGTTTTCCCCTGGCGACAAACCGCTGGCTCAGCGGCGATGTCTCCCCCAAAGGTTATCTCAACATCGAATCCCTTCACCTGGAAGGCACGAAGCCCGTCTGGCGCTATGCCCTCACGGACGCACTGCTCGAAAAGCGCGTATGGATGAAACAGGGGGAGAACACCACATTCGTGGAGTACACGCTGACCCGAGCGAGTTCGCCAATCGAGATCGAAGGGAAAATTCTGGTCAGCTACAGGGATTTTCATGCCACCACCCACGCCGACGGTTGGCAAATGAATATCGAACCGGTGGAGCACGGCATCCGGGTTGTTGCGTTTGACGGAGCGATCCCGTTTTATTTGAAGAGCGTAACGGCCGCTTTGGAGCCACGCCACGAATGGTATAAGGATTTTTTCCTGCCCGCCGAACGCGATCGCGGGCTGGACGACCATGAAGACCGGCTGGTTGCCGCGGTCTTTCGCGGCAGGCTCGCGGTCGGGGAAAAATTGACGCTGGTGTTTTCGACGGAGCCAGACGCGCTGTTGGACGGAGAGCAGGCGCACACCTTGCAGTCCAACCACGATCTGAAACTCTTCCAGTCTTGGCAGAAGCGCCATGCGGAAACGGTGGCCACGCCGGCCGAGGACGAACCGGGTTGGTTGTGGCAACTGGTGCTCGCCGCCGATCAATTTATCGTCAAGCGCGCATTGCCGGAGGATGCCGAAGGCCTCAGCGTGATTGCGGGTTACCCCTGGTTTTCCGATTGGGGCCGCGACACCATGATTGCGATTCCAGGACTGGCCTTGCCGCTGGGCCGCCCGGAAATCATGCGTAAAATTCTGGAGTCCTTCGCTCGGTACGTTGACGGAGGAATGTTGCCGAATAATTTTCCGGATCGCGGCGGCATGCCTCAATACAACACGATTGACGCCGCGATGTGGTATTTCGAAGCGGTGCGGCAATATTTTGAGGCAACGCAGGATCTGGCGCTGATTAAAAAATTGTTCCCCGTGTTATCGGCGATCGTGGATGCGCACGTTGCCGGGACGCGCTACAACATCAAGGTGGACCCGGCCGACGCCTTGTTGTATGGGGGCAGTCCCGAAGTGCAGCTCACCTGGATGGACGCAAAGATCGGCGACTGGGTTGTCACCCCGCGCATCGGGAAACCCGTGGAAATTAACGCGCTGTGGATCAACGCCCTGAACACGATGGCGGAATTTTGCCGGCGGCTGGCGCGGCCGGGCGAAGGTTACTTGAAGTTGAAGCAGAAGGCCGAGAAAAATTTTCAAAAATTCTGGAATCCTGCGCGCAACTGCTGCTTTGACGTCATTGATGTTCCGGGCGGCGGGGCCGATGCCTCGCTCCGCCCGAACCAGGTGTTTGCGGTGTCGTTGCCTGTCAGCCCGCTTACTCCGGAACAGACCAAGAGTGTAGTGGATACTCTGGGGCGCGAGCTGCTGACATCGTTCGGGATCCGCAGCCTGGGGCCGTCAGAGCCCGGCTACGTGGGCCGCTATGCAGGCGGGCTTCGCGAGCGGGATTCGGCTTACCACCAGGGGACCGTATGGGCGTGGCTGCTGGGGCCGTATGCGCTCGCGCACTACAAGGTTTACGGAGATCGAACGGCAGCGCAGAGTTTTCTGGAGCCTTTGGGGAGAAGCATCTACTCCGCGGGGCTGGGCAGCATCAGTGAGATTTTTGGAGGCGATGCGCCATTTCCCGCGACGGGGTGTTTTGCGCAGGCTTGGAGCGTGGCAGAAACCATTCGGGTTTGGGAGCTTTTGGGTGGCCAGCCAGGGAAATCTGAAGCGAAGAAAACGCCGTAACATAGCGCGCAGAGACTTTGCTAAGTAGGATTCAGTCCAGGCGGGGCGCCGGTTCGTACAGCTCGATCAGCACCTTGGCGGCGTCGGGGGCGGCGACCAGAAAGAAATTTACGCGGGTTCCGTCGGCGCCGGCGCGAGTCTCGGGATAAATCGCAGTCACGTTGAATTTGCTCTTCAGGATTTGCGTGGCACGGTCCACGTCTTTGCACAAATACTCAATCTGCTGAATGCCTTCCCCGAATCTTTGCAGGAATTTCGCGATCGCACCGCCCGCCGCGGGATCTTTGCTGGTTAAAATGTCCATCGAGAGCCCGCCAGGAAAGTGCAGTTCGAATTCCAGGGCGTCCTGATCCACAGGCACTTCCGAAAGACGCGTCAGGCCGGTGGCTTCGTGGATTTCCTTGAATCGCTCCGGAGTAACGGCCAACCCGACGGTCATCTTGGGCTCGCTGCCATTGAGTAACGCCGCCAGTTCTTCGTCGCCCCACCACGGATAAGCGGCGTGATCGGCGAGGGCGCGTCCGGTCTTGTAAATCTCCGTCGCGGAGACCGCTCGCGCCTCCGCGTCCCCGGAAGTCATTCCCTCGATCGCGCGTTGTAATAGCTCGTTCATCGTTTCACCAGGCTCCGATACCCGAAATCACCACTGCATATCTTAACCTGACCCGGGCTCTTTCTTCCTCGGCGGACCCGTGAGTACGGAAACTAATATGGCCAGCAGCAGAATCCCCCCGACGGTGCTTAGCGAAAGCACCACGGAAATGTGCACCCACGGGTCCGCCACCATTTTTGCACCGATGAACATCAGCACAAGCGCCAGCCCGATGCCGAGATAGTGGAAGTAGTCGAGGACATCGGCGAGCAGGAAATAGAGCGCGCGCAGTCCGAGGATGGCAAATACGTTCGAAGTGTAAACAATGAACGGATCGCGTGTAATTCCAAAGATCGCCGGAATGGAATCGACGGCGAAAGTAACATCGGTGATTTCCACGATCAAAAGAACCAGAAGCAGCGGCGTGGCAAACAGCTGCCCGCCCTCTTTCAGGAAGAACTGCTGGCCTCGGTATTCCTTGGTGACTCGCAAATGGGAACTGGCGAACCGGAAAATGGGATTCTTCTCGTAGTGAACATTCTTATCCCGCTTCCAGAGCATGTGCAGCCCGGTATAAACCAGAAAAACGCCGAACGCCGGAAGTATCCACTGGAACCGCGCGACCAGAACGGCCCCCGTGGCGATCATGATGCCGCGCATCACCAGCGCGCCCAGAATGCCCCACGCCAGGACTCGATGCTGCACCGCTTCGGGCACCTGGAAGCTGCGGAAGATCACCAGAAAAACGAACAGGTTGTCGACACTGAGAGCTTTTTCGATGACATAACCCGTGAAATATTCCAGCCCGCGCTGCTCCCCATACCAATGCCAGACGCATCCGCCGAAAATCAGCGCCCCAGAAATCCAGAGCGCGCTGGCAAACGCCGCTTCGCCGAATTTGATTTTATGGGCTTTGCGGTGGAAGACGCCCAGGTCAAGGGCCAGTGCGACAAGTACGAATAAATTGAACCCGACCCACAGAATGGGGCTGCCCATGGCTTCAGAATAACGCAGTTCAGGGATGCGTTGAGCTGAAGTTCTGCCCGTTCAGGTTGGAAAGTATCAGTTGCGTAGGTGGCCCTGATTGCAAGGCTACAGGGACGTCCCACAGAAGACGGCGATCACCGGCGGCTGCATCCAGCCCAAGAGAACTCACCCAATAATTGCCCGCGGCAAGCCCTCTGATAACCAGGTGGCCGTCCAGGTCGGTGTCACCCTTCGCGGCAAGATATTTGGTCTGTGCAAGTTCGGGCGCAAGTTGCGCAACTTTCTGATTGTGCTCCTGCAGCGCCTTGTCCCATTTGTATTTCGGATTCACCGCGCCTAGCTCCGTTTCCATTCCGGAAATCGTGGAGGGATGCGATTCCACGAATTTTTTCGTCGCGGACATATAGTCCTGTTTCAGCTTGAAGTACTTCGTGGGGTTGGCTTCCGCGTCGGCTTCTTTGTATTTCGGCATCGGCAAGCCATTGGTGACGCCGCCGCTGTTGGAACGCTCGTAACCGGCGAAAAATTCCGGAATGTCCATCACATCGTCGGGGGTGATGAGCTTGTCGACATCGGGAGCGGTGAGGTCGATAACCGAGTGCTTCTTCATCCAGGCTTTCAACTCGGGAGAGATTTTCAGGTTGCTGATGAATATATCGCGCTCTTCCAACGGGAATTGCGCCGCGGCTTCCTTCAGGATCTCGGCGTAGCTTTTCGTTAAAACATAAAAGGTGAACTGCCGCACTGGTTCGGGACGCGCGCCGGTGGGCGCGATGCGCGCGGTCACGTCCAGCGTGCCGGTCGCGCCTTGGCCAAAACTCGCCTGGCACAGAGAAAGAAAAGTACAGAAAAACACGAAGAGGGACAGTCTGTTTCGCATGGCCTCATCGTAGCAGAACAGGCTGCACGCCTTCGGCAAACAACAGCGGAAGTGTCGTAAGGAGACAACGTGCCCCCCCCAGTACTCAGAAAAGCTGGAATCGCGTTTCGATTGTCACCCAGGTGGGAACAGGCTGGCGCCGCGCGTCTCTCGCCGGCACAAACCGCCACGAGCGCACAGCTTGCAGAGCCTGTTCGTCCAGACCCAGGCCCAGCCCTTTCACAAGCTGAATTCGCGTGGCTCGCCCGTCTGCCCCGATCAGCACGCGAAGAGTCACATTGCCCTGAAGTTTTGCCTTGCGCGCCTCATCGGTGTACGGAGGCTCCGGACAATGCAGGCAAGCGGCCTGGGAAACGACGTTCGCGAAATTTCTCCCTGGGCCTCCAGCGCCGGCTTTATCGCCGTCATCGTCGCCCATGTTGTCGCCTTGGCGGTCCCCGATTCCATGGCCACCGTCCGCCCCGGCGGAGTTTGTGTCCTTGTTGGCCCACGGCAGGCCCAGTCCCGTGACAACTTGAACGGAGGAGGGCGCGTTCGCATCGAACACAGCGGGCGGGACAGGCAAATCTATCCGTTCGGAATGAGGCAATCGCGGCGGAACAAGGGGCATGGAAGACAAAGGTGCCAGATTCCCGGCACGCGCAGGTTGTGATTCCGTGTTGCTGCCGTGGCCAGCAGTACCAAGAGAGGGAACTCCGGTTTTTAGTTCAGGCGGTGGAAAGAATCGAAGGGGGTGGCTAGAACCTCCAAGCAGAATCGGCGGGAGCCCGACCACTCTATGGTTGGTGGAGGTCAGCAGAAAAAGCAGCCCGGCAAGAGTCGCGACGTGAGCGATCGCCGAGATAGTCTGCGCGGAACCATATCGCGCAGAAGTTTCAACGCTCGAAAACGCCGCCGGGGCGTGGCTTACCGCTTGCAGACGCGGGTGTGGAATCGAAAAGGCAACACGAAGATTCTCCAGAACGCGGCGTCGCCAGGAATAAGAATCTTCAGAATTTTGCGAATTGAATTGCGGCAACGAGAAGGGCACAGGGCAGCTCCTCCTGAGGGAATGGCGTACGGCCTAGGTGTGAGCCCGCGACCATTCAGTTTGCAATTGAGAACGCAGATTGATGCCTTTGGTTGCCAGTGAAAGCAAGGAATGACAAGCAATGAGGAGGAACTAATCTAAGCCCGCCCTGAGGGCTAAGTGTACTTAGTACAGCCGGAAGGTGACTTCAAAGGGCACAAGCACCGGAACGGGCTTCCCGTTCGGCCCAGTCACCGGCTTGCAGCGCCACGTGCGCATCGTGTTGGTGGTCGACTCATCCAGGCCAAGGCCCGGGCTCTTGATCACGCGAGGATTCGTAACGCGGCCATCCACGGTGATCACCGCTTCAACCAGCACCACGCCGGAATATTTTGCTTTACGTGCTTCGTCCGAATAGGGCGGGTTGGGCATGTAGAAGCAAGTCGGCAGTCCCACACCGTTCACTCCCGCGCGAAACACGCCGCCGCCGGTACCGCCGCCTTCTCCGGGACCTAAGCCCCCACCCGTGCCGGAACCTATGCCCGTGCCGTTCCCATGCCCGAGCGAATCGCCCGGACCGGCTGCCAGAGGATCGCCAAGAGTCGTAATACTGGATGCAATCTTCAGGTCCGGCGGGCCAAGAAGCGTCGCTTCCATCGGAAGCTTCGGCTGCGGATTGGGGTGCAATGTCGGAGCCGCAAACTGCGTCGGGGTAAACCGCGGCGGTCTGCCTTTGTTCACCGGAGTATTCGTATGGTCATTCGCTCCACCGCCACCACCTGCCGTCTTGGCTCCAGCGGGCAGTTTAGCCATGTACGGCGAAATATCGAGCGGCGTCACATCCAGCTTGTTCTTCGCCTGGGTGGTGGTGGGAAGCATGTTGGTAAGGAAGGGAACGATGAGCAGCGCGATGATGCAAGCGTGCACGACGAGGGCGATCGCCTGGGTCCACCCGAAATTCTCGTCCTTCGACCAGATCTCTTTTACCTTGATCGGCTTGATTCCCGCGGGCATCACCGCCCGCGTGGGGGAGAAAAATTCCTTCAACTGCCCCATGAACCCGCCGAAATTGCCGCCCCAGTCAACTTCCAGGCGCTTATCTACGGGGCCTTTGCGGGCCTTCGGCCCATACATGAAAAATTTCAGATTCTCGCTGAGGCCGGAACCGAACGAATTTTTCGTAAAGGGAACGTCGCTGCGTTCGACAATCTTGACCGGCCGCTCCGTTAGGAACTGCTTCAGGTTCGACCAAAAATCATTCGGCATCAGGTGCGCCGGGGCGCCGAAATCCGGCAGAGCGCTCTTGTCCACAGGAATTACTTCCTCGGGCCCGGAGCGCTTTGGCTTGCTCAGATCATCTGGCAGTAGGTTGATAATACCCGGCACCGTTGTCCCCTCAAGTAAGGTAGACGCGACTCCACGCCATAAGGTTTACCTTAGCCGTTATGATTCGCGCCGGCTGGGAAAGGTTGCGCGACCCCTCGGCTTACACATCTTCGCCAACTATTGTAACATACGTAGTTACTTTGCTTTCCAAAGTTTCCCGCTTTCGCAACGCTGCCTGTTGACCATCCAGATACACTGGAAGTAGCGGATTAGAAGGGACATTCGTTGACCGAATCCATGACCGAACCATTGGAACTGAAAAAGACGCTGAACCTGCCCAAGACCGATTTTGCCATGAAGGCCAGCTTGCCGCAGAACGAGCCGAAGCAACTGGAAGCCTGGCAAGCGGCGAATCTCTACGAGCAGATTCTGGCTGCGCGCGCGGACAAACCATTATTCGTCCTGCATGACGGCCCCCCATACCCAACGGGCACAATTCACCTGGGCACCGGCCTGAACAAAATTTTGAAGGACATGATCGTAAAGTCCAAAAGCATGGCCGGGCATCGCGCGCCGTACGTGCCGGGATGGGATTGCCACGGCCTGCCCATCGAAACCCAGGTGGAAAAGCAGTTGGGCGGAAAGGGAAAGGTTTCGCCTCCGGAATTCCGCCAGATGTGCCGCGAATATGCGACACGCTACGTCGAGCAGCACAAGCGCGATTTCAAGCGCCTGGGTGTGTTCGGCCGCTGGAACGATCCCTACCTGACGATGAGCCATCAGTACGAAGCCACCATCGCCGGCGCGTTCCTGGACTTCATGGAAAAGGGCTACGTCTACCGCGGGCGCAAGCCGGTCTACTGGTGCATTTACGACAACACCGCGCTCGCCGAAGCCGAAGTGGAATATGAAGATCACACCAGCCCGTCGATTTACGTGCGATACAAACTTGTACAAGACGGGCTGAACGCGGACAAAATTCCCCCCGAGCTTAAAGGCAAGAATGTCTTTGCCATCATCTGGACCACGACACCGTGGACAATTCCCGCCAGCATGGCGCTGGCGTTTAATCCGGAATTTGAGTATGCAGCTGTCGAAACGACAGAGGGTGATGTGGAAATCGTTGCCCATCAACTTCAGCGCAGCGTCTCTGAGGCGATAGGTCGCAAAGGACTGGGAACGACTCTCAAAACATACTCCGGACGGTTTCTTGCGGAGGAGGCCGGTCTACGTTTCCGCCACCCATTTCTCGATAGAATCGTGCCGGCGGTGCTCGCGGATTACGTCGAACTCGACCAGGGCACCGGGATCGTCCACACCGCACCCGGCCACGGCGTCGATGACTTCGTAACGGGCCAGAAATATGGGTTGGAAATTTACGCGCCGCTCGACGACAAGGGCGTCTACACGGAAGGCTTGCCCGAATACAAAGGCAAAGATGTTTTCGCTGCCAATCCCATCATCGTGAAGTTGCTCGGCGATCGCGGCGCGTTGCTGGGGCACCACGCTTACAAGCACAGCTACCCGCACTGCTGGCGTTGTCACAACCCGGTGATCTTCCGCGCCACGGAGCAGTGGTTCATCAAGATGGATCAGGCCGCCCACGGCGCGAAGCAAACTCTGCGCCAGGAAGCCCTGGAAGAAATTCATCGCGTGAAGTGGATTCCCGGCTGGGGCGAAGAGCGCATCTACGAAATGATTGAAAAGCGCCCGGACTGGTGCGTCTCTCGCCAGCGGTTCTGGGGCGTGCCCATAATCGTCTTTTTCTGCGAAGCCTGCGGCAAGCAGTTGGACGATTTTGCCGCGCTGCGAAACGTCGTGAAGTGGTTTGAAAAAGAAGGCGCCGACGCCTGGTACAAGCACACACCGGAAGAGTTGTTGCCGGTCGGCACGAAATGCTCCTGCGGCGCGGGAAAGTGGCGCAAGGAAAACGACATTCTGGATGTGTGGTTCGATTCCGGGTCGTCGCACCTCGCCGTTCTAAAAGGCAACGAATGGCCCGCAGACGTTTATCTGGAGGGCCCCGACCAGTATCGCGGCTGGTTCCATAGTTCGCTGCTGATCGCCACCGGCATCCGCGACAAAGCGCCCTATCGCGGTGTTGTAACGCACGGCTGGACGCTGGACGAGCAAGGCCGGCCCATGTCGAAATCCCTCGGGAACGTAGTGCTGCCGACGGAGATTTGTGACAAGTGGGGCGCGGACCTGCTTCGTCTCTGGGTCGGCTCGCAGGAATATCAAGCCGACGTAAAGATGAGCGAGCGGGTGATGACCCAGCTCAGCGAGGCGTACCGCAAGATCCGCAACACGATTCGCTTCGCGCTCGGCAACCTGAACGACTTTGATCCCTCAAAACACGCCGTGTCGAACGATCAGCTTGACGATCTGGATCGCTGGATGCTCGAGCGCACCGCGGACCTGGTGAAAAAATGCCGCGAATGGTATGCGGCCTACGAATTTCACCGCGTGTATCACGCCATTCACGACTACTGCGTCGTGGATTTGAGCGCGTTTTATTTTGACGTTTTGAAGGATCGGCTATACACGAAATCCGCAAACAACAAGTCGCGGCGCTCTGGGCAGACTGCCGTCTGGAAAATCACCGGCGCGCTGGTCCGCCTGCTTGCTCCGACGCTGGTGTTCACTGCGGAGGAAGTCTGGAAATTCCTGCCGCGCGCTTCTGGAGAACCCGCAAGCGTTCACATCGCGCTGTTTCCCGAAGAAGCCGAACTGCGCACGGCGCTTGCGCCGGAAAAAGCCAATACTTGGGAGTTGCTGGCCAAGGTGCGCGGCGAAGTATTAAAAGCGCTGGAAGTTGCCCGCAATGAAAAGAAACTGATCAATTCCGGGCTGGAAGCGAAAGTGTTGCTGAACGCGGACCTGGAGTTGAAGGCCAAGCTGAAGCAATATCTGCCGCAGTTGCCGGGTCTGTTCATCGTTTCGCAGGTGGAGTTGATGAGCGCCGGCACCGGCGAGTTCCGGTCCGAAGCCGTGCCTGGGCTCGAAGTAAGCGTGCAGCGCGCGGACGGCAAGAAGTGCGACCGTTGCTGGAACTATTCCGTTCATGTCGGCGAGAATTCGCGTTATCCGACAATCTGCGAGCGGTGCAGCGCAGCAATCGCCGAGATTGAGGCAGGAGGTCCGGATGCGGATGCCGTCGGCTCAACTCGGTAACCAGATTTCCGCCTCCGTGAACTCATGATCATTCCTGGAAGGCTCCGCTGGCTTTGGCTGACGCTGCTTGTCGTGCTGCTGGACCGCGCCACGAAGGCATGGATTGAATCGCGTCCGCTAACCTATTTCCCCCATGTGGTAATTCCCAATTGGATCAGCATCATCCTTTCCAAAAACCCGGGCATCGCATTCAGTTTTTTTTCGAACAGCTCCAGCACGTTCACGCGAGTGACCCTGATCGTCGGCTCCACGCTGATCATCGGTTTAATTGCCTGGCTCCTGGTGGCCGGGCGAGACGCAGCCGGCGTGAACGCCGCCGGGCTGGCTCTTTTGCTGGGCGGCGCGGCGGGCAATCTCACTGACCGGATTGTGCATGGCGCGGTGACGGATTTCCTGGAAGTCTGGGTCCGCTTCTTGCCCTTTTCGTTGTTCAACCCCTGGCCCACATTCAATGTTGCCGACGCCGGAGTAACCATCGGCGCACTGCTGCTGCTTCATGACGTCATCTTCAATTCGCCGAAGAAGCAGCCCTGATCCCAGCCAGGCCCTGCCCAACCCTGTAGCTCAGGCCTTCAGGCCTGAGGGTTTTCACGGCGACGGCAAAACCTTGCCCTGTGTTGGGAAATGCCTCACCCCTGAAAGGGTGAGCTACGGATGCACCACGTTTGCTCCATTGAGTTGTACACTCTTCGCTTGATGACCACACCGCCACTCAAATTTGTAGTGTCGCCAGAAGAAGCCGGACTGCGCCTGGATCGCTTCGTCTCCGCACATAGCACAGAGATCTCGCGGACTCGCGTGCAGGAACTGATCGAGGCGGGACTAGTGACCCTGAACGGAAAGCCTGCGAAGGATTCGCAGAAGGTGCGCACCGCCGATGTTGTCGAGTTGACACCAACTCCGCGGCCCGCGATGCAGGCAGAGGCTGAGCAGATCCCGCTGGACATTCTCTATGAGGACGACGATCTGATCGCCGTAAACAAAGCTGCGGGAATGACCGTGCACGCCGGGGCGGGGAATTCGCGCGGAACCCTGGTGAACGCGCTGCTGGGGCGCGGACAAGCGCTTTCGCAGGGCGGCGATCCGCTGCGGCCGGGCATTGTCCATCGCATCGACAAGGAAACGTCGGGAATTTTGCTGGTCGCCAAAAATGATTTCGCCCATGCAAAGCTGGCCGACGCTTTTCGCGAACGCAAGGTTCAAAAAACATACCTGGCGCTGCTGCATGGCGCGCTTCCGGAGGACGGCGGCAGGATCGAACTCCCCATCGCGCGCGATCCCGTTCGCCGGAACCGCATGACGGCCAGGCGCGCAGCCTCGCTCCCCAACGCCCGGCAGGCGCGCACCGATTGGCGTGCGCTGGCGCGAATTGATTCCACCACGCTGGTCGAAGTGCACTTACACACCGGGCGCACGCACCAGATCCGGGTCCACTTTTCCGCACTGCGGCATCCCGTCGTGGGCGACACGCTTTACGGAGCTTCCAGCCAGCTGCAAGTAGCAGACACTTCGTTGCCGCCGCTAGGGCGGAATTTTCTGCATGCCGCGAAACTTGGATTTCAGCAGCCGCGCACCGGCCAACCGATTCAACTGACGGCGCCGCTGCCAACCGAACTTCGCGCCTTCCTGGAGAAACTTGTCGCCGCCGCGGGCGAATCCCCTTCGCGGATTGACGCTGCGCTCAAAGGGTTCTTATAATCGTTCAACATGCGACTCCGTCAACTCGGGTTTCCTCTGGTTCTTGCGATTTTCAGCAGCGCTTTATCGGCTCAGCAGCCGAATCCTCCCGCCACACCGCCGCCAGCTTCCCAGGAAGAGATACAGAAAAGCCAGACGGTGATTCCCGTCTCAGTGAACCTGGTGGACGTGCTCTTCACGGTTCTCGACCGCCGTAACAAACTTGTTCCCAGTCTGGAAAAACCGGACTTCAAGGTTCTGGACGACAACATTTCGCAGGAAATCCGCTACTTCAGCCGGCAATCCGACCTCCCGTTGCGCATCGGCATGCTGATGGACACTTCCAACAGCATTCGCGACCGCATCAAATTTGAACAGGACGCTGCAAACAATTTTCTCTTCAGCGTTCTCCGCCGAGGCAAGGACGAAGCTTTCGTGATGACGTTTGACGACGAGCCGCAGGTCATCCAGGCCTTCACCCCGGACACGGGCAAATTGCGCGACCAGATTCTGCGTACGCGGGCTGGCGGCGGCACTGCCGTTTATGACGCCATTTATCAGGCCTGCGTTCAGGAGCTGAGCCATCCGCCACGCCCGCCCGGCGACCAGCCCGACGTGGTCCGTCGCGTTATGATCCTGATCAGCGACGGCGAAGACAATCTATCGACGCACACCCGCGCGGAAGCCATCGAAATGGCCCAGCGCAGCAGCGTGGTGATCTACACGATCAGCACCAGCACCCAGTGGGTAACGCTGGACGATCCAAGCAAGGAACGCACCGGGAACCGCAAGTATCACCTCACCGATGGCGACAAGATTCTCCAAGCGCTGGCGGAAGAGACCGGCGGCCGGTCCTTCTATCCCTATCACGTGGATGATCTGGACCAGTCCTTCCAGGACATTGGCGACGAACTCCGCAACCAGTATTCCATCGCCTACAACCCTTCCACCCACTCCCTCGACGGCCGTTATCACAAAATAAAAATTGAAGTCCCGGAGCACAAGGGCTACCAGGTTCGCGCGCGCAAGGGGTATTTCGCCCGCACAAACGTGGAGACCGCAAAGCCGGCTGGAACAGTGAAGTAGGAAATCCCCGCTACAAGTTTGCTCGGATTTTACTTGCTGGTGTCTTTCAGCAGCACCGCGTCCGCTTCTTTTTCGCCGCGCTGGATGGCAAGCTGCGAACCGTCCGGGGAATACGCAAATCTCATTATTTTTTCTTTCGTGAAGTGCGTCAGTTGCTTGCTGGCGGAGCCGTCCAGCGGCTGGCTCCACAAATTATCAACGCCTTTTTCCCTGACAACGAAGACCACCGCTTTTCCGTCCGGCGCGAAGGCCAAGCCGGCCGGAAGCGCCCGCTGGTCGATATCGTGGTAGACCATGCGATGGGCTTCCGTTGAATCTAGCCTCAGCATCAATTTGTGATCCAGTTCGCGCACTTCAAGCGACGCGATATTTTTGCCGTCGGGCGCGAGCGCAAAGGAACCCATCGAAAAGTTCACTACGGTTTCGGGCGAGCCACCGTCCAGCGAGACCCGCTTCACGTATCCGTTGTCGTTGATATCCAGGTAATAGACCCACGGGCTGTTCTTCGCGCAGCTTGGCGCCTGTTCACTGAAGCCGGAGGTAAGCTGCCGCTGGTCGCTGCCATCGAAGTTGGAGCGCCACAAATTCGCCGAAGACGCGGTGGTGCGCGCCAGTTGCCGGAACACGATATAGCGCCCATCGCCGCAGACGGCCACCTCGTCCGGGATGTGTTTGTCGTCAGAGAAAACGACTTTTTCTCCCCCGGCTGGATTTACGATTTTCACGTCGCCTGCCTGCGGCAATATCAGCTTGCCGTCCGTTGTCCAGTCCCATCGCCAGACCGGCAGTTGGGACCCCAGCGGCACGGGAACGATTTTGTCGGGTTCGGCGGCGGGCGCCACACCAATTTCGAAGCGCACTCGGCTTTGAATGGCGGCCAGCGTTTTGCCGTCTTTCGATATGGTTTGCGCCCCATAGTTATTGGTGTCGGCGGTCAGCTGCCGGAACTCGCCGGAAGGCGACGTCAGAAATCCCAGCTGGATCTGTCGGTGGTTGCTGTCGAGTTGCGAACTATTGACGATCAACCCCGAACCGTCAGGCAGCCAGGTGGGAACGTAGTAGATATGTTCGGAGGGATCGGGTACGACCTGTTCCTTCCCCGTGGCAGCGTCCACCGCGGAGAACCCGCCGATGGCGTCACGGGATGGTTGAACGATCGGGATGAGGATTGTTTTTCCGTCGGGAGACCACGCGGGGACGTAACTGTCGCTCTTAAGCAGGCGGCCCGTGAAGATGGGGCGTTCGATGGTTCCGTCAGCCTTGGCCAGGACCAAGTCCCACTTTGGCGAATCGTGGAGCTGGCGCAGAAACGCGAAGTGCAAACCATCGGGCGAAAAGGTGATGGGGCTGTCAACGTCGCGAACGATCACCTTCGGTTCGCCGCCCAGCACCGAAGCCCGGTAAAGCACAGAGATACTTTCTTCGGCTTCCTCGCGCCGCACGAAATAGATGTAGTTGCCGTCAGGAGAAAAAGTCAGCCCTTCATAGATCGTAGCGGCGGGTTCCACAACTTCTTTATTGGTCTGGGTCGGAATGTGGTGCAGCCACAGGGACTGCAATCCATTTTCGTCCAGCGCTTGCAGCAGATATACCCCGTCGGGAGAAATGGCGGCCTGCGAGATGTGGCCGTTGTTCGAAACATTTTCGATGCTGAATTTCTCAAACGGGAGATGCTTGCCCTTCTGCAAAAAGGTGTAGGCGCCATAGGCGGCGGCCAATGCCAGCACCACAACCACTCCGAGAATTACACTGGTGCCGAGTTTGTTCTGGTTGGCCGCTTCGACCAGATCCGTGCTGCTGATCGGCTTGTGCAGGGGACCGGAGGATTTTGTGGCGGCGTGCGCGGCACTCATGTTCGCGCGGCTTGCGGCGACACTCGAGTCCGATGAAGGCCGGCCCGGCTCGAGTTCACGCAGCAGGCGTTTCAGGTCGGCGCGCAATTCGGCGGCCACCTGGTCGCGCATCTCGCGGTCCTTCTCTAGAAGCTTGTTGATGATGTGTTCGAGTTCCACCGGGATGGCGCTGTTGAACTGCACCGGGGAAACGGGCGCGGCGTGGAGAATATTGCCGAAAATTACCGCGCTGGTCGAACCCTGAAACGGGTGGCGGCCGGTAACCATGCCATACATCACGGAGCCTAGGGAGAAAAGATCGGTGCGCGCGTCCAGGGCTTCGCCGCGTGCCTGCTCCGGCGACATGTAGACCACGGTGCCGACGGTCGTGCCGGGATTGGTCTGGAACATCGTCTCGGATTCGGCGAGCGTGTCCTCGGATGGTCCGCCCTCGACCTCCATCAATTTGGCCAGTCCGAAATCCAGAATCTTGGTGGCGCCGCGGCCGGTGAGGAAAATGTTCCCGGGCTTGATATCGCGGTGGACGATTCCTTTTTTGTGGGCGGCGTCGAGTGCGTCGGCAATTTCGATGCAAACTTCGACGCAGTGAGTGATAGGCATCGTGCCGCGGTGAAGAACCTTGTCGAGGGATTCGCCTTCCAGGAGTTCCATGGCTATGAAGGTCCGGCCGTCGCATTCTTCGATCGCATACACGGTGCAGATGCCGGGGTGGTTCAGGGCGGAAGCGGAACGCGCTTCGCGGAGAAAGCGCTCCATCGAGCCTGCGTCGTGGACCGCGCTTTCTTTCAGGAATTTCAGGGCGACGCGCCGGCCCAGCTTGGTGTCCTCGGCTTCGTAGACCAATCCCATGCCGCCCGCCCCGAGTTGGCGGACGATACGATAGTGGGCAATTTTGTCCAGGTTCATTTGGGGTGGTTGTAAGCGATCCCTGACCGCCATGTGATGTTAGCCAAGCAGTTGCTTTCGGTCAATCGGTGAGAAGGAATCCGTAGCGGCCACTTTCAAGTGGCCGCGAAGCGTTGAGTAGAATCCCCGGGAATGATCAGGCTAGAAGCCATCTCATAAATGAGGGATTGGGGGTCGGAGCTTTAGCTCCGACATCAAGGGCTAAGAAAAATGGGCTTTAGCCCCTGAGGAAGTGTTTCTCTCCGTACCCTTCACATTTATGAGATGAGTCGAGCTTGAGTTCTAGCCTCTTGGAGCGTAGTAGCCTTTGCGGGCCAGCACTTTGAAGTCGTGATTGTCGACGTCCAGCTTGATTTTGCGGAATTTCCCGTCGCGATTATTGTTGGTCGGGTAGTAGCCCAGCGTGTACTGGCTGCGGAGTTCCTCGGAAATCTGATCGAAGGCTTCTTCCAGTTTTTTCTCGGAGTTCACGTAGATCACCCGGCCGCCGGTATCATCCGCAAGGCGCCGCGCAACTCCGCCATTCCCGCCGTAGCGCGGATCAGCCACGAGCAGCACGTGGATCACGGTGTCGGTGCGCTGCGCGGACTCAATCGCCTCCTCCAGCTTCACCTTGCTGCCTTCATCTTGCGCGTCCGTCACGATCACGATGGCTTTCCGCCCCGCTTCGCCGTTCAGCTTTTCACCGCACGCAAGATATATTGCGTCGTAAAGCGCCGTGCCGGTCATGTTTCCCGAGGGCACCGGGCCGGGGTTCCCCGCGATGTACCCGCCGCCGGGAGTATTGATCCGTGCCTTATTGATGGCTCGATCGAGAATCGAACGGTCGTCGGTGAAGTCAGAGAGCAGGTCCACGTCCGTGTCGAAGGAAATGACCATGGCCTCGTCGCCCTTGCGGAGAACGCGTCGCATAAAGCGGCTGCCCGCGCCCTGAATGGCGCCGAGCATGTTCTGTTCGCTGCCAGAGGTGTCCAGCAAAAGACCCAGGGTGATCGGCAGCATCATTTCACGGGAGAAAAAAGCGATCTTCTCATCGTGGCCGTCTTCGGAAACCTTGAAATTCTCCTGCTTCAGGTCGGTCACCACGCGCTTGTTCTTGTCGCGCACCGTGGCGAACAGGTTCACCAGGCTGACCTCGGATTTGATGGTCGGCGGGTTCTGAGCCTGTCCTTGCCCCTGCCCTTGAGGCACGGCGGGGGTAGCCATCGCCAACGCAGCGCCGCACGCCAGCGCCTGTGCTGCCAGTCTTTTCCAAACTCGCATCTTCGCGCTCACGGATTTCACTGTTTCCCGGTATCCTTAGAATGAGGTCTTGGTACGGCGAGGGGCTGCAATTCTGAATCTGGTCCCGTGCCCCCGCGCCTGGGGTAGCGCCAACGGTTAAGATGCAACCAACTGGCCTGCAGGATGCGTCGAATGCTCGGCAGCACCTGAGATCACACTAACCTGGAAAGTTTGGCCTGAACAACATGAATTGTCCACGAAAAAGAGCCTTTTTCGCTGCCGCAACTATGCTTTGCTTTTTGGCTTTGCCGCTCTCCGGCCAGGACCCGGCGCCCGCAAAGCCGTCCGCGCCCACCGCCCCTCAGGAAACCAAGCCTGCCGATAAGCAGCAGGGTCCGGCCCCGATCCGGATCATCACCAACACCGTCGTCGTCCCCGTCACGGTGAAAGACCGCAGCGGCAATCTGGTTCCGGATTTGCGCCGGGATGAATTTCGCGTCTTTGAAGACAACGTGGAGCAGGAGATTAGAAGTCTTTCTGTGGAAACCGTGCCGCTCTCCCTGGTCATCCTGATTGACAACGACCTGAAACGCAAAGACGAGCAGCAGGTGGAACCCAGTCTGGCGTCAATAGTCAGCGGCCTCAGCACCAGCGATGAAGCCTGCATCTGCCGCTTCGACCAGTTTTTCCACGAAGGCAAGGGTTTTACCAGGGACCAGGACAATCTGCTCACCCAGTTGAAGCGCACCGATCTCTCGTCGGAGCCTTCGGTGGCTCCTCCGGGAGGTCCGTTTAATGGGCCGACCGTTAGCGGCATTCCGGCCCCCGGTGCGCCGCCGAACCCCGCCGGCCTTCAGGCGATCAAGGGCCAGCCGACGAAGGCGCTCGACGACGCCATATTCGAAGCAGCCGAACTTCTGAAGGATCGCGACAGTCGCAAACGCCGCAAGGTGATCCTCCTGATTTCCGACGGCCAGAACGGCGCGAAATTCAACACTCACAGCTATGACGAAACCAAGGCAGAGTTGCTGCGCCAGGAGATCAGCGTCTACAGCGTGGCCACAGGCAGTTCCTATTTTGAGCGGAAGTTCAACCGCCTGGTCAGCTACTCCCGCGACACTGGCGGCGACATCTACTACGGCGCCAGGCAAAACGCCTTTTCGGAGTTTTATACGCGCATCACCGAAGAGGCCCGCAACCAGTACACGCTCACCTATTCGCCGAAGGGCGAGCGGCCGGTCGACTACCATTCGATCGAAGTGCGCGTCCGCCGCGACGGCTTGACCATTCTGGCGCGCCAGGGCTACTACGGCGGCACGTTCACCGAACCGCCCAAGTAGCATGTGAGGATATGTCGCCCCTGGGCGCCCGCAGAAATTCGCCCAATGCTAGCGTTATACGAGTAGCGCCGGCATCCTGCCGGCAAGCGCGTGATTCTCAGTACGAAATTTTCTTGACACTGACAGCAGTCACCCGTATACGAGTGACAGCGGGCAGGCCTGCGTTTCATCCGCTTTGCTTGTCCCAGCAGCAAACGTCTGAACAACAAAAGGAGATTGCATGGCAAAGAAAGCCAAGAAGGCCGACAAGAAATCCCCAAAGAAGGGCAAGTAACCTGGGCCCGTTCCGAAATTTACTTTTGCAAAGGCGCCACGGCCACCCGTGGCGCCTTTTTTATCACGGACATTCACCCCGTTATTGTTAGCGCCAGCTTCTAGTTCACCCCGAGCCAAGAAGGCCGACCAGTAGCATAGGCTTTAGCCTGTGCGCCTTCTCCTCTTCCTCCTCTGTCATCCCGAATCCCCGCTTGCCCAGAGCGAAGTACGAGATGGGCGGTTTTGGCGGGGTGAGAGACCTGCTTTTCCTTCTTTGCCAACTCTTCCGCCAGGATGTCAATAGAGCCACACAGGTCATACCGTTCAAGATTCGAACGGCCGTTTTCCCAAAAATGAACAAGCAATTCGAACGAGCGAGGCGTAATCCCGTCCGCCGCCGCTCTAACCCCCTTGCCCTTCAACACATCCGAAAGACCATTCGAATGTTTATTTATAATTAAGTAACCTTAAAGTAATATTTTAAATGTCGGCGCGCCGACATTTTCGACGGGTGGCGCACCCGTGACCTACTAAGACAAGATTGGGTGCCGCACCCTTGTGGCTTTCAAGGGTGCGGGTTTTGACTTTTCTTTTCTTCCCGCATTCAGGTTCAGGATTTCCGCCAGCCGACGGCCGCGACTGGTTTGGTTCGGTACTACTCTCCGCCGAGTGATTCTTCGTACGCGGGGCAAATTGGCTTGTAAGCGCAGCTTCGGCAGAAGAAACCGGGCTTGGCGGGGAAGTTTCCGGCGCGGATATCGGCCGCGGTTTCCTGGACGGTGGCCTCGGCTTCAGCGATCTGTTTGGCGTCGCGCGTGGTTTCCTGGCGCTGGTTGTTCTGCAAGTAGTGAAAAACAAGACGCGTGGGATTCCACTCGAAAATCTCTTTTGCCGCCAGCGCGTAAATGCTCAGTTGCAAATCTTTGCGGGCGTCGGCGTCTTTCTTCGGCTTGCCCGTTTTGTAATCGACGATCTCCACATCTTTACGGCCAAGAGAATTCACCTGATCCATCCGCCCGGTGAGGATGACGTTGTTTTCCAGCGGAAGCTCAAACCCTTTTTCCTGCTCCAGAATCTCCGGCGGGTCGTGCAGCATCGATGCGTGGAAAACTTTCAGTTGTTCCAGGCCGTCTTTTTTATATTCCGCTTCCTGATATTCGTCTTCGTAGCCGGCGCTGGTCCATTCCGTTTCGTAGATGCGCTGCACTTCATCGAACGGCAGCTTTACACCCTTTTTGAATTGATCGAGAAAGCGTTTGATCGTGGTGTGGATCACGCTTCCGAAGCTCAACATCGCGCGCGGGCCTTCTTTCAACGACCACAGATGGCCGAACAGGAATCGCTGCGGGCACTTCCGGTAATTCTCGACGGCGGAGGAGCTGAGTTTGAGCGGCTCGGGCGATGCGGGGTGGAACTTCTCAGCCCAATCGGCAACACGTGAAAAAATTTTGGCGGGAGCTTCGCTTGCTTGAAAAAGGTCGCCGCTAACGGGTCCCGCTGGCTTGTCATTTTCAGGCTTCGGAGGTTTCGGCTTGGGAGCGATCTGCAGGACGTCGCGGCGTTTGATGGACGGGTCCATCACGATGTCTTCGATGAACACCGGAACTTTGCCGCGCTTCTCTCGTACGGTGGTCATCGTCAGGCGGGTTTCGGCTCGCGTCAGCGCCACGTAGAAGAGGCGGCGTTCTTCCTGGATGTGAAAATCGCCTTCGGGCAGCTCTTCCTTCATCAGGCGATCGGGAAACTCGAAAAGCGGTGAGCGGTTTCGCGCGGGAAACGCGTTGGAGTTCACGCGCAGCAGGAACACGTGGGGAAATTCGAGGCCCTTCGCGCCGTGCACCGTCATGAGCTGGACGGCATCGCCGGGCGCTTCATCTTCGAGACTCAGCGTGCCGTCGGCCTGCTCGAAATAGTCCAGGTATTCGAGAAATTCCGGCAGGCCGCGCGTTTCGCTTTTCGGTTCCCAGTCCTTCATGAACTGGCCGAGTTGATTCACGTATTTGCGATCCTGCGCGCCGGCGCGCTGGGGAATTTCCAGCCACTCTGTCAGGTCGCCGAAGATTTCGCGGGCGGTGCGGCGGCGCATCGTTTTCCGGTGCCCGGCGAGAAATTCGAGCAGTAATTTGAACGCCTCGGAAGAGGGATCAAACGGGAGTTCGCCCTGCGGCGTCTGCAGCGTGTCGTAGAGCGCCGTGCCTTTTTTCTTGCGAGTGCGCTCGGCGAGGCGAACCAAATCTTCGGCCGTCAAATGCCAGGCGGGAGCGGAAAGTACGCGGGCGCAGGCGATGTCGTCGAAGGGCTTGGCGATCAGGCGAAGGTAAGCGAGAACGTCGCGGACGAGGGGATGCTCGAGGATCGAAAGCTTGCTGATGACAAATGGAATTTTGCGCAGGGAGAGCTGCTCAACGAGATGATCGCGATGCGCATGCTGGCGATAAAGGACGGCGAAATCACTCCAGCGGCGCCCGGCGCGGTGAATACGCTCGAGTTCGTCGGCTACCCAAGCGGCTTCGTCTTCGGGAGTTTCCATTTCAGCGATGCGGATTCTTTCGCCCTCGGCCTTGTTGGGCTGCAAAACTTTTTTGGGGAACTCTGGGCTGACTTCGTTCATGCCGATGGCCTGCGTGGCGACGCGCAAAATGTTTGGCGTGGAGCGGTAGTTGTCCATCAGCGCGACGCGATAGGGAGTGGAGTCTTCGCCTTCTTTCCAGTTGGCGAAGCGCTGCAGGAAAAGTTTGAAGCTGCCAAACGATGCGCCACGGAAGCGGTAGATGGCCTGGTCGTTGTCGCCGACAACGACGATGTTGCGGCGCTCGGAGGAAAGCAGGTACAGAAGCTCGAGCTGCGCGATGTTGGTGTCCTGAAATTCGTCAACGAGGATGTGCTTGAAACGTTCCTGTAGCTGATGCCGCCGGGCCGCATCGTTTTTCAGCAGAGCTACGGTTTCGGTGATCAGGCCGTTGAGGGCCACGGCGCGTTTTTCGCGCAGGATTTCTTCGCTGGCGCGATAGGCGCGGGCGATTTCCTGTTGCAGAGCCACCTGTTCGGCGCGTTCCTTGAAAGTGTCTTCATCGAGAGCGGATTTTTCTTCTTCGAGTTCCTTTGCGAGACGATCGGCGAACCACTGGTAATCGTCACTGGAAACGAGTTCGTCCTGGCAGCGCGAAAAAAAGCGAATAAAGTCGCTTAGGAATTGGCCCGGTTCCGCGAGCCGGCGGTATTTCTCCAGCTTTAGCCTCGCCAAATTGCGCCGCAACAAAATCCAGTGATCCACGTCCTCCAGCGGTATCAGCCCGGGATTTACTTCTTTCAGAATTTTTTCGCAAAAGGAATGGAAATTCGCGATGACGACATCTTTACCCCGTTCGCCGGTGCCCTTGGCCACGCGAATTCTCAGTTCCGCGATGGCTTTTTTCGTGTAGGTGAGCGCCAGAATATTTTCGCCGAGCAGCGAATCGTCCGTTTCAAGCAGGTGGCGAATACGTTCGGTGATGACGCGGGTCTTGCCGGTGCCCGCGCCTGCGATGACCAGCAGCGGCCCGTCTCCGTGCGTGATCGCGCGTCGCTGCGCCTCGTTCAGTTGCAAGCCTGCACTTTCGGGCTGCCCCATTTCAAAAAGAGTCTTGGCCATCGCTTCAGCAGGGTAACGCCTTTTGTAGCGAAGGGGAAGCGAAGGACAAATTTGCTGTGGGAATTACTATCCGCGATTTCGTTTCTATCGCTGCGAGGCTTGGCCAGAGGCGACTCTGGTGTTGAAGTCGCCGGACTTTTTGCGAGGGATGGTGACGGCGGTCCACTGGCCGGACTTGGCTGCAAAATGTTTTGCGAGGAACGTGATCTGGCCCACGTGATAAGAATAGTGGGCGATCTGGCGATTGATCGCTTGCATGACGGAGTGCGGCTCGGTGCGGATGGTCACGGTGCGTGCCACGTCCGCATCGGTCAATGGTTCGAGCGCGTCGAAGAGATACTTCCAGCCGCGCTCCCAGAGTTCCATCAATTCCGCGCGAGTGTTCGGCGGCGCTTCAAATTCGTTGTCGCGGTTGCGATCGGGCTTCTCTCCGTCAGTGGTCAGGAAATCCTTCCAACGTGAGCGCATGTTGCCTGCCATGTGTTTTACGATGACGCCGATGCAATTCGATTCAGTGTCGAGCTCGGCGAAGAGGCCTTCATCCGGACACTGCGCCAGCGAGCGTTCGACGAGTTTCTTGTAATAGCGAAAGAGTTCGACGGAGTCTTTTATGTAGGAGGTGGTTAGTTGGTGGGGCATAAGGACATTCTGTCCTTTGCACCGTGGGTGTCAACCATGCGACGCGTGTAATGATTGGACCATTTTGGCCGTATATACGTCTGAGGTTGGTGCCACGGCGGGGAAGACGAGTAGCTGAGAAAGCGCTTGACGTTCGCTTTTTGTTTGCCTATGATTCCTGCGCCTCGATACTGCCTTCCGCAAAGGAGACAACCGTTATGACTATTGGACAAACCATGCTTGGCGAATTCGACCAGGAGATGGCCGGGACGCGCAAAACACTGGAACGCCTGCCGGATCAGAAATGGAATTGGAAGCCACACGACAAATCCGGGAGCGTCGGCTGGCTTGCGGGCCACATCGCCACCATGCCCGGGTGGATCACGATGACCATGCAGACGGAGAAATTTGATTACGCGCCGGTCGGCGGCGCTCCGTACGAACCGTCGAAAATGGAGAACAGCAAGGCGATTCTCGCCGAATTCGACAAGGGCGTGGCGGAGGCTCGCAAAGCGATCGCGGGCGCCAGCGACGCCGACATGATGAAGGATTGGACGCTGCTGGCCGGCGGGCAGACCATTTTCACAATGCCCCGCGCTGCTTGCCTTCGCTCCATGATCTTCAACCACATCATCCATCATCGCGCGCAGTTGACGGTATATTACCGGTTGCTGGGCGTTCCTGTGCCCGGCCTGTATGGGCCGAGCGCGGACGAGACAGAGAGTGCCGACGCCGCGGCAAATTAATTTGAGTCGTTGATGGCCGGGGCGAGTGTTCCTCGCTCCGGCTCGCCTCTTTCGGCTGACGTTGGCGCAACACTGTATAATTGGGCTTCTGTCAATCGGGAGGTGGTTTCATGGAAACCCCAGTCATTCTCTCTGCTGTCCGCACGCCAATTGGAAAATTTCAGGGTGGACTTTCGAGTTTCTCCGCGCCGGAACTCGGCGGAAAAATTGTGGCCGAAGCTGTGCGCCGTGCCGGGCTTGAGGGCAAGCAAGTCGACGAAGCGATTCTGGGCAATGTGGTGCAAGCCGGAATCGGCCAGAATCCGGCGAGGCAGGCCGCGTTGAAAGCGGGATGCGATCCTCGCGTTGCGGCGATGACGATCAATAAAGTTTGCGGTTCGGGATTGAAGGCCGTGGCGCTCGCAGCGCAGGCCGTGCAACTTGGCGAAAGTGAAATTGTTGCGGCCGGCGGAATGGAGTCCATGTCGAACTGCCCGTATCTTTTGCCGCAGGCACGGACTGGCTATCGGCTGGGCGACGGCAAGCTGGTGGATTCGATGATCTGGGACGGCTTGTGGGACGCATACGAAAATTTTCATATGGGGAGCACGGGCGAGTTGGTGGCGGAGAAATATAAAATTACACGCGAAGAGCAGGACAAATTCGCATTTGAGAGCCATCAGAAAGCGATTCGAGCGCGCAAGTCGTGTTTTTTTGAAGGGCAGATTCTTCCGATTGAAGTGCCGCAGAAAAAGGGCGACCCAATCGTGATCAAGTACGACGAGTCCCCGCGGGAGGACACGACTCTTGAAGCGCTGGCCAAACTGAAGCCAGCCTTCAAGAAAGACGGCACGGTGACTGCGGGCAACGCGCCGGGCACAAATGACGGCGCGGCCGCGCTGGTAGTAACGAGCGAACGCAACGCATCGCGGATTGGCAAGCAGCCCATCGCGCGGATCGTCGCGCAAGCCGTCAGCGGCGTGGAACCTAAGTGGGTGATGATGGCGCCGGTGGACGCGGTCGAAAAGCTTTTGACGAAAACCGGCTGGGACCGCGACAAAGATGTGGACCTGGTGGAATTGAACGAAGCATTTGCAGTTGCGGCGATTGCCGTCACGCGCGAGCTCAAGCTTAATCCCGAAAAAGTAAACGTGAACGGCGGCGCGGTGGCGCTCGGCCATCCGATCGGGGCGTCCGGCGCGCGCATCCTGGTCACGCTGCTGTACGAGTTGCAGCGGCGTAATCTGAAACGCGGCATCGCCGCACTATGCCTCGGCGGCGGCAACGCCGTTGCCCTGGCGGTCGAGCGTTATTAGCCTGTATTTTTGAAATTGACGGCTTGGAGAAGACACCCAGGCCCACACGCAAAAGCGGCGTGTGGGGCACCCGGTGTACCTTTCAGCCTTCACATTATTTGTGGGCGTGCTCGAAGAGGGCTTTAATTTCCATGGCCTGATTGGTTTCGAGCAGGGTCTTCAGGTTGGAGAGGACCACGGGCCATCCGCGAGTGATGCCCTTTTCCATTTCCGAGCCGGGTTCCAGTTCGTCGTGCGTCACTTTCAGGCGGACGGCTTTTCCCGCGGGCTCGATGTCGAAGGTGACGCGCGTGTGCTTTTCCTGATTTTGTGCGTCGGCGGGGAAGGCCCAGGTAATCACCAAGCGCCTTGGAGGCGTAGATTCCACGACCTTGCCCACCAGCCGGATTTGTCCCGTCGAGGCGTCTTCGTGCTTCCAGTCTGAGCCGATTTTCCAGTCGGAGACGTTCAGGTGGCCCCAATATTTGCGGGTCATTTCCGGATCCATCAGGGCGTTCCAGACTTTTTCCGCGTTCGAAGAAATATAAGTGACGTAAACGAACTGAGATTTATTTTTCATAATCCTTCTCCATCTCCTCCTTCAAGTCGTACAGGGCCCGCAACCGGGAACGTTCAAACTTTCCGATCCAGCGTTCATAGATTTCGTGAATCGGGACGGGATTCAGGTAATGGAGTTTCTCGCGGCCTCGCCAGACGGTGACCACCAGGTTGGCGGCCTCCAGCAAGTTCAGGTGCTTGGTGGCGGCCTGGCGGCTCATGTCGAGATGCTTGCAAAGGTCGCCAAGTGTCCGGCCGTTGTCCGCGCGCAAGAGGTCGAGGAGTTTGCGGCGGTTGGAATCGGCGAGAGCCTTGAAAACCTGGTCCATCCTCACGAGGGGATATTAGGCAACCAAATGGTTGCATGTCAAGAGCGGATTTTCCTTGTGCTTGGAAAGACCTCAGGCCTGAAGGCCTGAGCTATAGGCGGGGATTTCAGGAAACAGCACGATCCTCACCCCGTTCAAAAGGCGAACAGGCTTCGGAATGACAATTGTTTGGAGTTTCCGGGAATGTGGCTAAGCCTACTCAGGCTTGCAGCGCGGGGTTGGGTTTGGCTAGATCGGCGGCGCAGTAGGGACAGAACTTGTCGGTGTCGGAGACTTCGCGCTGGCATTGCGGGCAGGCGGGATGGAGATTGCATTTGCAGTTGGGGCAGAAATTGAAGCGCGCATTGACGCTGGCGGAACATTGCGGACAGGTGAAGGGGAGCGGCTCTCGGACGAGGAGGTAGATGATGAAGCCGATGAAGAAATATCCGCCGGACAGCAGAAGAACCAGCAGCGTCCACAGGCCGGGATTCATGCCACGGCGCTTGGCATCGCGATAAACATAGCCGAGCGAGAAAAACAGGATGGAGAGGGCGACGGCGGCAAAGGTGATGACACCGCCGAGCTCAAAATAGGAAAGCATTGGGTCGTGGCGGAGCGATTCATCGCCGGGGAATATGGAGCCGCCCGTCTGAAAGCCATAATGATTGACGGAGAAGCCGATGATGAGGGCGAGGATGTAGAGCAAAAGGCACAGGACGACGAGCCACTTCGGGATGATGCGAAGCTCATCGCGGAAGCGGATGTTTTCGCGCTTGCGGCGGAAGCGGATGAGGCGAAGGCGTTCTGTGAATGCGTCGGACATTTGATTTTCCTTTTCTGTACTGCTACTCAAATCGTTTTACTATCGCTTTGCTAAATTCTGGCTTGGCCCTTTCAGGGTTGGGGCTGGTCAACGGCGGCCCGCATTTGAGCCTGGGCTGGGAAGGCGTCCTGAAGCCGCCCCTACATTCGGAGGCTGGCTCAATTTTTGTTGCTCCATTCGGCGGCCAGGGCTTTCTGGTAAACGATGATCGCGGCGGCGAGCAGCGGAGGCACGGTCCACCAGAGAACGAATCCAAATTCGAGGGCGAGTTTCGGAACGCCGAAGTTGGCGCCGAGCCAGGCGAGACCGCGCCAGACGAGCGGGGCGCTGAAGACGCCGAGCAGCCAGCTTGCGGCAGTAACGGCCCAAAGCCAGAAGCTGCCATTTGTGGCCGGAGAAGTTTGCTGGGCGCGGAGGCGGACACGGAGTTGGGTGCGCGCAGCGAGATCGCGCGGGGCGCTGACGGGCACGGTACGCAGCGCGCGCAAAACATTCTGGGTTGCCGCCGCTTCTTGCGCGCAGTTGGTGCAAGACGCGAGATGTTCACGGAGCCAGGTTTCGTCGGCGGGGCGCAACCCTTCGACGATAGATTCGGCAAGAAGTTGGCTGGCGCGTTCGTGGAGGTTTTCGTTCATGCGGCACCTTCCGTCATGGCGGTTTTCAACGCGGCCAGGCCGCGATAGAGGCGCGACTTCACAGTCGAGACCGGCGTGGCCATCACGCCGGCGATTTCTTCGAGGCCGAGTTCTTCGCTGAAGCGCAGCAAAAGGACTTCGCGATAGTAGGCCGGAATTTTCAAGAGCGAAAGCTGGACGCTTTGTTCGTTCTCGCGGCTTACCAGCATTTGCAGAATGGAAGCTGCGCGCTCGTCCGGTGGATCGTAAGGCGCGTTGCTCTCCGGATCGCCGAGTTCTTCGAGGCTGGAGATTTTCTTGCGTCGAGAGGCATCGATCACCAGGTTGCGCGCGATGGCGAAGAGCCAGGATTCAAATTTCGATTTGCCGTTGTACTGGCTGCCGCGTTCCAGCACTCGGATCCAGGTTTCCTGGAAAAGATCTTCGGCCAGCGGCGGATTGCCGGTGAGAAAGAGAAGGTAGCGATAGAGGCGCTGCTGGTACTGCTCGATGAGGTGGTCGAGCAGGTCCGGGTCGCGCTGGCGCAATCCTGTGGCGAGGGCGTGAGTGTCGTCGGTCATGAAGCCGGCGAACAGCAGCGGTCGAGGTGCAGCAGCGAGGGTGAAAGCCGGTGTGCTCATACTACCTTGTATACGAGTGTTGTGTTGAAAAAGACGCATCTCGCCGGATGGCCGCCGGCTCGGTTGTAAAGCTAGTCCTTACAGATAGATAGAGTTAGCAAATGGCCGTATACTTTTGTGGCGTGCGTGCGTCTGATGTTGCAAGGAATGGCAAGCACTCTCCGCGCATTTTCCGAGAAAGGGAACTTCGCATGACGATTCGCCAGTTGGCGCTGTATTTGCGTTTTATCTTGCCCGTTTTATCCATCCTGCTGTTTTCAACGATTTCGATGGGCCAGGGACTCGATTATCCGCAGACGCGGAAAGACAGCCAGGTAGATGACTACCACGGAGTGAAGGTGGCCGATCCGTATCGCTGGCTGGAGGATGACAATTCGGCGGAGACAGCGAAGTGGGTGGAGGCGGAGAACAAGGTTACGTTCGGGTATCTCGAAAAAATTCCTTATCGCGCGCAGGTGAAGGCGCGGTTGGAGCAGTTGTTTAACTTTCCCAAGTACACGCCGGCGTTCCGCAAGGGCGAATATCTTTTTTTCACGAAGAATGACGGGTTGCAGAACCAGAACGTGGTGTATGCGCAGAAGGGGCTGGAGGGCGCGCCGGAAGTGCTGCTGGATCCGAACAAGTTTTCGGGGGACGGGACGTCGCGGCTGGGGGCGTTCAACGTGTCCGAGGATGGGCGTTACGCAGCGTATGGGGTATCCGTCGGCGGATCGGACTGGCAGGAAGCGCATGTGATAGAGATCGCGACGCGGAAAGTCCTGACGGATGACCTGAAATGGATCAAGTTCAATGGGTTTGGCTGGGCAGGGAATGGATTTTTCTATAGCCGGTTCGACGCGCCGGAGCCGGGGCATGAGCTGTCGTCGAAGAATGAGTTTCAGAAGGTGTATTTCCACGTGCTGGGGACGGAGCAATCCGCCGACGAATTGATATATGAAGACAAGCAGAATGCGCAGCGGTTTCAGTCGGTGGCTACGACGAACGACGAGCGGTTTGCGATTCTTACGGTTTCCGATCGGGGAAAAGGGAAACGGGGGAACGCGCTGTATTTCCGGGATCTCTCTAAAAAAGAGAAGGCCTTCACGCCGATCGTCACGGAAATTGGCGACGATAATTATGTGGTGGTCGACAACGTAGGCGACAAATTCCTGATTGCCACGGATCACGAGGCGCCCAAGGGGAAGTTGATGCTGTACGACCTGGCGAATCCGAATGCGCCGTGGAAGGTAATTATTCCGGAGAAGGCGGATTCGCTGGACACCGTGGAGTCGCTCGGCGGAAAGCTGTTTGCGACCTATTTGAAGGATGTGACCAGCCATGTTTTCGTCTACAGCGTGGCGGGGCAACTGGAGAACGAGATCGAACTTCCCGGGGCGGGAACGGCGACGGGATTCCACGGCAATCGCGGCGACAAGGATGCGTTCTTTTTGTATACGTCATTCAACTATCCGCCGAGCGTGTTCCGCTATGATCTGGCGACAAAGAAGTCGAGTCCCTACCGGATGGCGGAGGTCCATGGCTTCCGGCCGGAGGATTACGAGACGAAGCAGGTTTTTTACAACAGCAAGGATGGGACGCGGATTCCGATGTTCCTGGTCTATAAGAAAGGCCTGAAGCTGGATGGAGCGAATCCGACTTTGCTGTATGGCTACGGGGGATTCAACATTACGATGGCGCCGGCGTTCAGCCCGCTGCGCCTGGCGCTGCTGGAGCAGGGATTTGTTTACGCTTCGGCGAATTTGCGCGGCGGCGGGGAGTATGGCGAAGCATGGCACGACGCCGGAACGAAGCTGAAGAAGCAGAATGTGTTCGACGATTTTATTGCCGCGGCGGAATGGCTGATCGCGAACAAATATACTTCGCCGGAAAAACTGGCGATAAATGGCGGGTCGAACGGCGGGTTGCTGGTGGGCGCGGTGATGAACCAGCGGCCGGAATTGTTTCATGTGGCGGTGCCGCAGGTTGGTGTGATGGATATGCTGCGGTTCCAGAAATTCACGATTGGGTGGAACTGGGCGGCGGATTATGGTTCGAGCGACGATGAGGAGCAGTTCAAGGCGATTTATAAATATTCGCCGCTGCACAACATCAAGCCGGGGGTGAAGTATCCGGCGACGTTTATCACCACGGCCGATCATGACGACCGCGTGGTGCCGGCGCATTCGTTCAAGTACGCGGCGACGCTGCAATCGGCGGCGAGTGCGGTGAATCCGGTGCTGATCCGGATTGAAACCAAGTCTGGCCACAACGCAAGCAGCACTACAAAGAATATTGAGCTAGTGGCCGACGTGTATTCGTTCCTATTTTACAATCTCGGCGTTACGCCGAAGTACTGAAGCGCGGCGATGGACACTTTTGCCGTGCAGTTGCGGTAGACTGCGGGACGCATGTTTTGCCCACAATGCAATACCGAGTACCGCGCCGGGTTCACGCGCTGCGCCGATTGCGATGTGGAGTTGGTGAACGATGCGCCGCACTTTGCGTTGGCCAGCCAGCCGCCTCCCGCAGTCCCCGGCGACCCGAACGAGGATCCGTTCTGCTCTTTCTGGAAGGGAGAAGACGCCCGGGTGCACTCTGAACTTTGCGAAGTGCTGGAAGAAGCCGGCATTCCGCATAAGACGGTGTTTCGCCGCGACCATCTTTTCAATCTGAGCAACCAACCCCCGTTTCAGGTTGGAGTGCCGTTTTCCCTGTTTGAGAAAGCGGAAACGGCGGTTAAGGAAGCGTTTGGAACTGAAGACGCGGAGGACCGTGAGTATCTAAGTACTCCGCGCTTGTTGGGGAGTGCTCAGGAGACGAAGCGAAGAGTTCCTGCGACGATGACTCCAGCGCCGGAGGAGGATATTCCCGGGCCGCCGACGGCGGGCGAACAAACGAATTGGTACCCGGAAGATGCGACTGTGAATGTTTGGTCCACGGACGGGGGTGAGCCGAGCGAATTCCTTGTTGCGGCGTTGCATGAAAATGGGATCAACTGCCGCGTAGACAAGCAAGGAAATAAGGCCAAACTTTGGGTTTTGCCAGATCACGCGACGCGGGCCAGCAAAATTGTGCGGGAAGTTGTGGAAGGGCAGTTGCCGGAATAGTTTGGTAAGGGCCACGGAACGAGCTTCTCATTTGATGAGCGGCGATGTAGATTAAGGCTCCCTTTCCTTTGCCGCGGAGGCTTCGATGAAGCGAGCTGCGGTTGGTTTCCGGGTGCATTCCGGCTGGAGTGCGCTCGTTGCGGTATCCCTCGAAAAAGATGGGCCTGTTGTTTTGAGCCGCGAGCGGGTTCATCTGGTAGAGACATTCATTTACAAATTCAGGCAGCCGTATCATACGGCGGAAAGAATGTCGCTGGAGAAGGCTCGCGTGTTTGTGGATGCGTCGCTGGTGGAGGCGAAGCGGCTTGCTGGTGGCGCGCTTCGTTCGACACAGGAAGAGCTGGGGAAGAAAGGATACGAGCTGGCGCGAGGCGCGGTTCTACTCGCCTCCGGGAGGAAGCTGCCGGACCTGGAAGGGGTTTTACGGTCGCATGCGCTGATCCATACCGCGGATGGAGAACATTTCCGTGAAGCGCTGCGGTACGCGTGTGGGGATTGTGGAATGGAGATTGCGTGCACACGGGAGCGAGAGTTGCTGGAGCGCGGCGTGAAGATGCTTCGGACGAGACGAGACAAGCTCTTGCGGCGATTGACGGAGCTTGGGGCTGGCTTCGGGTCTCCGTGGACGCAGGACGAAAAGTACGCGGCGTTGGCTGCGTGGCTTGTTTTGGCTGATTCGGCGTAAATCTCCCGAGTGGCGCTTCGCGGCTTGACCGGCTGCTGCGACTCGTGTTTCCTGTAATTGCGGCTGAAAGTTGACTGGAGGATGCGTGAGTTTGGAATCGATCAAGACGGTGGCAGTGTTGGGCGCGGGGACGATGGGGAACGGCATCGCGCACGTGTTTGCGCGGGCGGGATACTCCGTGATTTTGCGCGACTTGCAGGAGAGTTTTTTGCAGCGCGGGATGGAGACGATCGGGAAGAACCTGGACCGCGAGGTGAAGAAAGGGAAGTTGACGGAGGCGGAAAAGCCGCAGGTGCTGGCTCGGTTGAAGCCGGTGACGGATTTTGCGGCGGTGGCCGCGGCGGATTTTGTGGTGGAGGCGGTGCCGGAGAAGCTGGAGATCAAGCGGGCGGTGCTGACCGAGGCGGACAAGCTGTTGCGGCCGGAAGTGATTCTGACGAGCAATACTTCTTCGATTGCGATTACGACGCTGGCGGCGATGACGAAGCGGCCAGAGCGGTTTGTGGGGATGCACTTCATGAATCCGGTGCCGGTGATGGCGCTGGTGGAAGTGATCCGTGCATTGCAAACGAGCGACGCGGCGTTTGCGACCACGATGGAGCTTGCGAAGAAATTGGGGAAGACGCCGGTGGCGGTGAATGATGCTCCAGGGTTTGTATCGAATCGCGTGCTGATGCCGCTGATTAACGAAGCCGCTTATACGGTGATGGAAGGCGTTGCCACGCCCGAAGCGGTGGATGCGGTGATGAAGTTGGGAATGAATCACCCGATGGGGCCGCTTGAGCTTGCGGATTTTATTGGGCTGGATGTTTGCGTGGACATTATGCACGTCCTGCTCGACGGCCTCGGAGACCCGAAGTATCGCGCTTGCCCGTTGCTCAAGAAATACGTTGCAGCCGGTTGGCTCGGCCGTAAATCAGGCCGGGGCTTTTACAGCTACGCCTAATTTCAGGAAAAGGTTGAACGATGGATAACGCCGGGCAGGAAGCGACCCTTCGCTTTTATCAGGGTGCTTACGGACCAACCCTTATGTTTCAAATGTACGATCAAACTCAGATTGCAGGGCTGAAGACGATATTTCGACGTGTGTCGGAAGGCGACTCAACGAAAATTAGTTTGAGGCAGAGCGGAATAGTAGGCACGTTAGACGGTGTCGACGATCTGCTATTCGTTCTCAACCCAAAGGATAAAGACCCATCCTGCATGGTACGGAAGGTTGGCGAGAACGCGAACGGATGTGTCTTCCAATTTGAGAGACATAGAGAAGGATGGCTCGAATGCTCGGAATTGATCGATGGACTCACGTTGCCGGGCCACCAGTACCTCAGCAGGGGAACGAGCGACGAGGCGGCAGTCATGGTTTCGTTTCAGGAAATCTGACCAAGAACCCACTGGGGAAGGGAAGGTAGCTACAGGCGAACATATAGCGAAAATAGCGTTTGCTTTTGTTTCGCCTTTGGCGTAGTGTGGGGCCATCAGGTTTTCAACAGGTGGCCCATGGCCCAGAGCCGTTTGGATGTCCTAAGCTGCGTCGAACATGAGAGACTCACTTTTGAGCTTCTTGAGGTGCGCACCCGCGGGCAGTACTTGACCCGGCTGCGCGGCATCAGCCGCGAAGAGCAGGCCGAGTGGGACCGGCGGGAGCGCGCGGCGCTGGCGCAGCTGGTGGATCACGAACTGGAGCACGGCTGTGACCGTTGAAAGCCTTTGCAGTGCGGAAGGAAAACCAGGGGTAGCATTGCCAGATACGAAATGGTAATATTCCGTTATCGTAACGTATCGGGACAGGCCGCGGCGGATTTCCCCCTGCCCGCCTGGAACGTGCTGCACCGGCCCATTCGCGAAATTCCCAATTTCCTCGACCGAGGTGAGAAATGACAGACGAAAAAGCAAAATTGCTGGAAGCGGCGATATCGCAGATCGAGAAGTCGTACGGCAAGGGCTCGATTATGCGGCTGGGCAGCAAGGATGTGCTGGTGCCGGTGAACGTGATTCCTTCGGGATGCTTGTCGATTGACGCGGCGCTGGGAGTGGGCGGTTTTCCCCGCGGGCGCGTGATTGAGATTTACGGGCCGGAATCGGGCGGTAAGACGACGATGACACTGCACGTGATTGCCGAAGCGCAAAAGCTTGGCGGGCAGGCGGCGTTCATCGACGCGGAACATGCGCTGGACCCGAACTACGCGCGGAAGCTGGGCGTGGATGTGGACAACCTGCTGGTGTCGCAGCCGGACCACGGGGAACAGGCGCTGGAGATCGCGGAAACGCTGATTCGTTCGGGCGGCGTGGACATTGTGGTGGTGGACTCGGTGGCGGCGCTGGTGCCGAAGGCGGAACTGGAAGGTGAGATGGGCGATCCGCAGATGGGCCTGCAAGCGCGTTTGATGTCGCAGGCGTTGCGGAAGCTGACGGCGATTGTTTCGAAGTCCAAGACCTGCCTGATTTTCATCAACCAGATTCGCGAAAAGATCGGCGTGATGTTCGGCAATCCGGAAACGACAACGGGCGGGCGCGCGCTGAAGTTTTACGCTTCGATGCGCGTGGATATCCGGCGCATCCAGGCGATTAAGGATGGGGACCGCGTGGTTGGTTCGCGGACGCGGGCGAAAGTGGTGAAGAACAAGGTGGCGGCGCCGTTCCGCGAAGCGGAGTTTGACATTCTTTACGGCGAAGGAATTTCGCGCGAAGGCGACCTGATC